>Ga0255047_10003207_pt1 | contig 10364 bp, 16 predicted proteins | sample JV7_2_1_MG_FD_183640 | JGI IMG/M metagenome (GOLD analysis project Ga0255047, IMG submission 183640) | Seawater microbial communities from Jervis Inlet, British Columbia, Canada - JV7_2_1 | ecosystem: Environmental > Aquatic > Marine > Inlet | place: Canada: British Columbia | collected 2016-10-06 | reverse complement strand
CCATAGTTTACACCTGTATTTCTATTCCTATCATTTGGTCATGGTCTAATTGACTGTTAATAACTTGAAACACCTGAGTTAAGATATTAGGTTGCTTCATTATCCCACCTGGGAAGGGCCATTCTTTACGGCTATAATGACCTAAAGGTTTTGCCTGGTCTTTCCTCCCCTTAACCTTTCCAAAACTACCGCTTGGTACAAATTCATGACAATCATGGAACAATAACAACCACACTGAGCAGGGCCATCCAGATACAATATCCTCTACAACAATTCCGGTCGATTGATACCGGACAGCCTGTTTTAGTTTTTTGCTTCTTGTGCCGTTAACTGAGAGATAGAAACAAGTTGGTTTATTATGTCAACGGCTAAATTAACTAAACACCCCTCTGTAGCAATCTGGGAGGGGGTAACTGGTTGGCCGTCAATTGATAAGCCCTTTATATTCTTTACATGATTTTCAAATATCTCAGGCCCAACATCCTGTATATCGCATTGGTCTAAGATAGTATCCATGTATTTAATTATTTCTTCCGGTGTTACCTCTTTCTTTTTTTTTGTAACCTTTTTAGCGGTCTTAGTTTGTGTTATATCCCCATCCATCTTTTTTAATGCTTTCTGTAGGACTGGGAGGATGGAAACCATTGCACCTCTTTCTAGTTTCCTAACCTCCATTTCTATCTTCTGCCCCTGTAAAACTGCTTCAAAATCTTCCCATGTGCTTATGTTCAATGTCATCGGGCTTGCTCCTTTTTACCATGCTTGAGAGTTAACAACTGTGAATTCTGCGCTTGTCCCTGATCCTGCGTTATAGGTTGCCTGTCCTGTAAATGTAGCAGGGAGGATACCCATATTATCATTAGTCTGCTGATAATCAGTGATTCTTAAAGATGGGATATCTATAGTAAAATCACCAGTATATCCGCTTGTTACTTCTGGCCCCTTGATATTCATGGTGAAATTAGTTTCGCTTTGAGAGACGTAATCACTATATATCTTTGTATAATTATTATGCAAAGTTCCTGCGACCTCAATAGTGGTTTGCCCTGTCTCTCTCAAATAGCTATTACCTGAAGCGACATCAAGACCCAAAGTCCTCTGTAGATCAATCTGATTATTCATGCTAACACTTAAATCAACCGCACCGAATAAATTATCCTCGCTAGCGTCTTGGACACCTGCGCCGAAACTGGTTTGCTCCCATGTATAGGCATAGTCGTCATCATATGTGGGAGTATAATCTGATGTAGTGATTGAACTGGAAAACCCTACAAAACCAATTTCACAAGACACTATTTGTCCTTGAGCAAATGAAAAATTAAGGGTGTTACATGACATTCTATTAAAACCGGTTTTAATACCCATCCTATTGACTATCATATCTATCTCGGCATATGTAACACCGTTGGTAGGCTTCATGACATGAGTCTGTAATGAATCAGATGATGTTGTGGTTCTGCTCCGACAGAAGAAATATAGAGCCCTTGCTAATGTAGCTGGTGAGGGCTCAAAGGTGACTGTTCCTTCAACCCTATCCTGCCCCTTATAAATTTTGTTTGTCTGCTTGTGGCCTCTAATATTCTGAGATGGTAACGGCTCCCATTTGCCTGTCAGAGTTTCAGAGATAAAAGGCATAAAATATTGGCTGTTTGCTACATTTGAACCAAGAGCGATATAACCGGCCATTCCTATTCTAGGGGTTCCCATTAGTTATCTCCTCCCAATTCTATCACCTCTACAGCAAGGTCACGGCTCTCTAATTCTGCTGCCACTTCTGCTGTCACATAATATTGTTTGTCTGTTTCCATGAGGCAATATCCAGCAACCTCCTTGGGAATGGCTGTCCATTTGATTAATGTGTCTCTAACCTCTTCTGTCATGTCCTGGCCTCCGCGCTTAAAGTTATTAAACTGCTGTGCCAATACGGGCTGGCATCTTCATCCGATAATATTTCATAATCAAGACTAAACCCACCTGTGAAAGATACAGTATCATTCAAGGTGGTATTACTTAAAGAGGTTAGCACCTCCAACACATCGTTTTCAAGATCATGCAAACCATCTTCTGCTTGCTCTTCATCTCCATGGGCATATTGAACCTCAACCAATACTTGAAGTTCTGCGCGCCATCTATTAGCACCTACGGCATTAATGGCAAAATCATTATTACCTTTATATATCCCAATCCATCCACCCTTTGCAATATTAGGGTTTTGATTCCTCATCCTATTCCTGGCAATGGTTAGATTTCCATGCTTTGGGTAGACATCATCTATCAATAATGTTTTTATGGCTTGGGTAATAGTCTTTAAATTGAGAAATGCCATTATGCTACAACCTTCTTGAAGTTCTTAATAGCTAGTTTAATCAGACCCTGATATGCTGGCTTTACAATATTAAAAGCTTCTTTTTCATCAGGTAGAATCCTTCTCTGTGGGGGCCTGTTATTTTTACCGCCTTGATCATGTGGCAATCCGTAGTCAACCGCTGATCTTAATATAGCGGTTTTATCAGTAGCTATGTGTTGCCATTTACGCTTTAGATCTCCTGTGTCCTGTAATGGCACCGCACTTTCACCACCTCTTTTAGGCGTCTTAGTGGAGTCAGCCAGAGGTTTCCAACCTCCCACATTATGCCCTTTTGTTTTGAAATTAAGCTGCACCCATCTATCCATCAAAGTCACGGCTCTGGCATTAGCCTTTTTTCTATTCCGTAGAGTAGCCTGGGCAGTAGTCATGCCCCTCTTTAGCTTATCCATTCCTATGACTTTCATTTCTAATGTCATGCAGCGTAACCCCTATCAGTTCTTAAGTCCTGAAGATGTTCAGAGCTAATGCCCTCATATGGAGATTCAGCACCAAGCATGGAGTGAGTAGGTGTATAATCCTCTGTAGAACTCCAAATATTAACGCCTGATGCTGTTACCGGATCAATGGTTGTGCCTGAGTCTGTATAAATAAGCTCATCACCATCAAGGATTCTATCTATTCGTTCCTGAAGCTGTTCATTAACCTCTTTCCACTTCTCAGTATCGTTGCCATAGGAAAGACTTTTAAGATACGCGAAGTCAATAGAAAGGTCTCTAATAGTAGGAGGAGTGCCAGAGAATGGGACGGTATACTTAGGGGCAAGCATAGAGTTTAATTGGACATCACCAAAGAATATCAAGGATGAATTTACCCCTGTAGTTTTCCCCGGCCAATCCTCAAGGATTCTATATCTGCCTACACAATCTGAGTATGTTGAGTATCCCATTCTCTACCTCTAACTAGTTGTATTTATAATCCATATTCTCAGTTTTAACACTTATTAGTAACTGAGTCAATTTTTCATAATCTTCCTTATTAACAAAATAGCCCTCTGACACCTGTGCAGGATCAAAAGGCTTGCCTATGATAGACCCCTTAAGGCCATTGCCTGGAACGATATCAATGTACACCTTACCTTCTATCCCGTTGCCCTGGGATATAATCTTAGCGGCTTCAGAGTACCATTTTAGGCTTTCTACAGCATACCTAAGATGTTGAGGTTTAAGGAGGTCGCGCCACATCTTTACAGCCTCATGAGCGCAATTCATTTCGTGCTGTCCAATCTGTCGACCATTCTTCATCATATTAAAATGGATCAGGTGGACCATATCACGGCACCAAAGAAACTTACCTAAAGCTCTTTCTGGATATGTGTCTCTATCCTTTTTCATGAGAGGAAAGTTTCGATTGAATCTTGCCTGTCTTATCTTCTCGGTATGGTACCCGCCGTGCATGATCTCACAATCAGGTAATACGATCACCTTACCTACCCCACCATTGATATCATCCATCTTGGTAGGGTGTTCATGCACAATCCCACAGAACCGCACATCTCTGTTATTCCTGAATAACCTCACAGGATAATCAATCTTCTGTACACCAGCAGGTTCCGCACTAACATGCACCTGCTTAATAGCATACCCGTCAAAGCAATTCGGCCTTAGATATTTGGTTATGTTCTCCACCCTCTCAAATAGCTCATCTGCATCAATCCACATAACCCAATCCATACCAGCTTCAGCAATGGTCAAATTACGTGCAGCATCAAACCCAATATCAAGAGGGGAGGGGATCTCAATACACTTGGCCCCCATAGCCTCAGCAATCTCTCTTGTGTTGTCTGAGGTGTTCCTGTCTATGCCTATGATGATCTCATCTGCAACAGGCTTAATCTTATACAGGCACTTTGCAAGATCCAAACTCTCATTATAGGCAATCAAACAAACAGATACAGTTTCCCTTGGTGCCTGCTCTGCAAGCTTTCTCTCATAGTCTATATATCCGAATTCCTCACCTGAAGGGGTGAAGGTTACGACAATATGACCGCATTCTGTGAACCCAGGAGAAGGAAGGCTATACATCTTATAATCTTTCTGGCTACCAAACATATCATCAAGATCAGACTTCTCTAAATGATGAAGGTGAGCCCTCCATGGGTGGTGTTCCTCATATCCTATGGCCTCCCATGGTCCGTAGGGGACTGTGATAACCATAGTTCCATCAGGGTTGAGATTCTCCATCACAGTCTGGACCTTTGCCCGTGGATCTGCAACATGCTCTATAACTTCACCCATTAAGATACAATCATACTTACCTATATCTTCTGAGGCATCCTGACACTTGAATTCAATCTTGGCTGGTAGCTTTGCGCCCTCTTTCCACTTATTCGCCTTGTCTACATTAGACTGCGCGATATCCACACCAGTATAATCTATGCCTATAAACTGTGGGGCTAAATTCATCACATAATGACCATGGGCGCAACCATAATCAAGTAAGGTCTTAGGCTTGATATCATTAACCAATCTAGATACCATCTGGAAACGGTTATTTCTGGTTAGATCTTCAGGTCCATAATCAACGCCCCTATCCTTTTCATACTCATAATATGCCTTGTAGTGATCGGCGAAGGTATCATTAAAATAAAAGCTGTACAGGGCTGTGATATGATCCGGTATTAATTCTTTGTCGTCATGGAGCTCCGCGTCTTTCTCAATGGCCACAATATCACTCAATGATTCAAGATGCTTATATAACCTATTAGTATTACCTGACTTTTCTCTTAAAAGATCTTCAAAGAGTCCTTCCCACTGTTCGGCTGCTGCTTCCCAGGGCTGCTTTTTGGCAAGGGCTTTTTCATTGAGCCCCGCCCACCTATCTGCCTGCATGTATTTCTTTATATCCCTGATCATCTTATCAGGTCTAAGCTGGCCATTCTTGTTAAGATCCAATAAGACAGAACCTGCACCGCCTATAGTCTCTGGCAAGGCTCCGGTCTTGAATCCCATGAAAGGGGTACCACAAGCATTAGCTTCAAGGGCTATCATGCAACTGGTATCTTCAAAGGTCGTAGGGTAGACATAAAGCATTACACTTGCCATTTTCTCAGCAAGCTCTTTCTTGCCCAGATGTCCTATCATTTCGACATTGGATAACTCTTCACATCTGCGCCATAACATATTATAGTATGGAGCCATCTGTTGCGTGGTGTTATCATAACAGCATACATACAGCTTATAATCATTACCAAGCTGCTCCATGATACCGCCAACCTTTACAAGCTCCTCAAGTCCTCTTTCTGGCCTACTGGCAAAGATCATGCTGTTAGGCTCTCGGTCCATATGGAACTTGGCTATACCCTCATACTCTGCATAGTCGATACCATTCGTGGTGGCTGTGATAATATCCGGTGTAATCCCATAAACCTCTGCTACCTGCTGCCTTTGAAACTCTGATACGGTCAATATCTGATCTGTATTAATCAGGTGGGACTGTACCTGTGCCTCATTTCTTTTAAGGGCTAAGTCATGCAGCCACCATACATTTAATTTGCTATTGGGGGCATTCCTGAACGCGTAAGGATGTCTCTGTATCACGCTCACGTCTGAAGGGGTCTTGCTGAAGAATTCCCACCTGTCTCCTAGAGGGGTGTTTTGATCGACTCTCCCAAGAAAGTCATAATCTACACCGTCCCACTTCCCTACCTCTTGGCTGTTACTAAATACGGTCACTCTATGGCCTCTAGTCACAAGAGCCTTTGCCATGTAATAACCTGCTGACTCAGAACCGCCTAAACTCTTTCCGCTTGGTATAGTATCCCCATTAAAGGGCATACCTGGAACATTCATTGCTATGTGCATTTATCGGGCCTCCTAATATTCTTCAAATTTTTGAATAGGTTCTTATATAATCTCATCCACATTTTCTTCTAACTTATTTTTCAACCAAATCAATTCGCTGTTGATAGAGATGAGCCTTTCACATGCTCCTGACTTGTCTTCATGTGGCTCAATGTGAAAATCTGTTAATGCAAAAAACATGCTACAAAAATCAACTAATGACATTGTCACAGAGTTTTTAGACATGTATATGGCATGATTCATAAACCTGTAAGACGTAATACCTGTTTTTTCTTGTTCTAGTTTTGAGATGCGTGCTTTTAACTCTTCTTTTTTCATTCGGGCTTCTCCTTTTTATTATGTGGGCCATGTATTAAAGCTAAGTCCATAAGAGATATAAGCTCTTCCCTGTTTCCTTTGTGCGTAAAGTTTGTCACTATTCGGCCTATCAGGTTTTCACATTGGATAGCGGATATATCTGGGAGCTCTTCAGTGCATATAGCATGTAGAAACCTCCTATATGCGAATAAGGTCGCTTCATAATTGTCTGATGTGCTTTGTGCTTTTTCGTCGGTCATCGGGCTTCTCCTCTTAATCCATATCGTATGAAATTATTGACTTAACTGCCTGGAAAGAATTATCTATAGTCTCTATCAAATGCTCTTTAGCTCCCTGCATGTCCACCCTCTCTCGGTCTTTTGACCTGTCAAAGTAATCCATTACCCAACGCCCAGACCGTTTAAGGTTTATGTCTTGCCATGGTCTTTCTTGTCTCCCCTTGAACCAAGACCCCATGATATAGATGGTGAGCTTTTGGATTTGCCTTGAATCTAAATTCAAACCCTCCATCTCTGAAACTGTGCAAATAAAATCAAGCATCTGATTATGGATTAAGGCTGCTTTTTCATCCTCATGGATTAAAACCATACCTTCATCAAGTTTCTGTGTGTCTTTCTTTACTTCTTTTTTCGTACTTTTTTTTGCCATTTATCGGGCCTCCATTTCTTCTTGATCAATTTTAGATTTAACAGTCTGTTCTAATTCTTCTATTGTCGTTTCACCGAAAATATAGTGATGGATCTTATCGGTTTCAAGGTGTAGTGCTATTACGGACTTATTTCTTAGGCCTCTATTCCCCTTGATGCTATACCCTTTGTGAAAGCTTAAGGGTATATCATGCTCCGATTCTATATCCTTTACAGTGTAGGGCTTGATCTTGTGCATCGGGCTATCTCCTTTATTCTTCCTCATCTCCATGGATATCTACAAAAGCAGAGCATTCATCACATGTCTTCGCTGGTTGCATGTACGCAAAAAGCTCTCGAGTTTTCATGCCCATTGCCATAGTCTCCTTTTCCCACGCACCAGGGCCAAACCAAGGATCAAAGATATCTTTTATCTCATCTGTCGCCTGATGCCATCCCTCTAAATCTCCGCAACTCGTGCAATCGAATAAATGCGGATCATCTTTAAATGGTTCTAATGCTTCTTTAAGCTTTTTTATCTTCTCTAATTTATCTACCATCGGGCTTTCTCTCCTTTATTCTTCCCGTCCAATATATTGAGAACATAAATTATCGTGCCATATCTCCTCGGATGGTCTTTCCCTGCATTGTGGAGATACCGCATAACCAAACATGTGTTCACAATTACTGCAACACCCTACAGTTGTAATGGCGGTTGTCTCTATTTCGTTAACTCTTCCCATCGGGCTATCTCTCCTTGCATAAAGATGTCTATGATCCTGTAAGCTTCGGTGAGGACTGTGCTATCCTTCCGAAATTTAGTGCGATCTATTTTCTGATTAAAATGCTCCTCCATTGCCTCACATACTTCTTGGCGGCTCATGCCTTTAAGCTGATCCTTGAGCAGGCCTTTATCAACCTCCTTAACCTCTACTGGTTCAACCTTCTTAACCTCAACATAACCCCCTTTCTCAGCATCCCAAGACTTGACCCCTCCTGAGATCTCAGATACCGCCGTGCGTGCATGATTCTTATCCAATGTGCTAGGTACTAATGCCATTTCATATCCTCCTTTTTAGTAAAGTAAAGGGCAGGGCTGGGGGCGCACAACCCCCAATTGATCTGTAATACGTTGTAGCCCGATACAACACAAACCAAAACCCTGCCCTAGTTCGGGCACCCGATATATTATTACCAAATTATGATGCGGATGTCACGGCCTCAATTAACCACATAAGGTCTGGTGCAGTGATTTTTTCATCCTGGTACATCATTAAATCTATCATCTCAGCGTAATTAGCTCTAGAGAAGTAATTCTGAGCCTGAAGAGGAAGATTCTTTGGTGTCCACCTGAAGGTGTACATTGCAGATGCTTTGTCTTTACGTGGTGCATTTGGTGCATAGTAAAGAACAACATTATCATCCCAGATCTGTGTCAAGGATGCGCTCTGACCTTCGTCATTAGCATTGTAATAAGCTCCACCGATGAGAACAGTGTCAAGCTCAAACAGTGCCGCAGCGTTATTCTGAGTTACAAGCCTAGCACCTGGAGCAGTACCGTCATTACCATAAATACGATCTATAACGTCTCCATGCTCTCTGAAGTTACGCCAAGCCTTATCACCCATTACCATCCTATTAGGACGCATACCAGTCAGATCCTGGATACCCTGGATAGTGGTATTGATATCGCCGATAGGATCAGAATTGCCGGTAGTGTAGTCAGTCCATGCAGAAGATACAGCAGAGTAGGACCCTACATTTGTACCGGATGTCATCTGAAGACCTACACGCTTTTCCCAACCAAGGGCAAGCTTATCGGCAATATGCTCAATTCTTCCCTGTCTCTCTGTGAGCAGCCAACCTGCATCGGCGTTCTCAATATCTTCCTGGGGGATTGAATCACCAAGAGCATAATTTTTGCAATAGAAAGTCGCTGAATCAGCAGAACGTGTGATCCTGTTGACTGGTGCGCCTGCTCCCCTAGCGTCATCCTCTACGGCGTAAGCCTCTGCTCTTTCATAGATTGTATAAGCGTCTGCCTGTTTGCTTGTAAGCACGATAGGTGCAAGCTGATCGGCGATCATGCCCTCTGGCTTGTATCTTATTGCAAGCTCTGACAAGGGAGCATTTACATGTAATCCTCTTCCTGAAGTTATACCCATTTTATTCCTCCTTAAACTGCCAGATATGCAGCAGTAGCAAAGTTAAAAACACCAGTCCCAACAGAACCGGATGTCACGGTATTGCGACACTCACCCACAATATAGCTGCCAGAATCACCGGCAACAATATACCCAGATGTGGCGAGGGTCAGTTTACCACCAACCGTGATAGCCCCACCAGCAACAAACTTGCTTACGCCAGATATTGCCATTGTAGCATGATCACCACTGTCAGCAGCAGCGATAAGAAGACCAGCAGCCTCTTCGCCTGTATTCGCAACTTTACGGTCATCCCTTGCTACTGCAAAATAAGCACCAACATTCTCTGCAAGTGTTATAGTGTCTCTGCTCTGCTCACTGTTATATATAGCCATGATTAATACTCCTTTGCATCGTTCTCGATGCGTTTAGCTAGATCCTCATCCTCGTGAATGACCTTAAGCTGCGCATCTGCATAGTTAACCTTATGCTCTGCTGCATACTCAACAGTCTTCTTGTGAAGCTCATCATTGACATTCTTGAACTCTTGCTTGCTGTCTGCATGCTCATCATCAACGCCCGTCTCATTAGTATCGAGTGTGGCAGATGCATCAACAAACGCCTTGAAAGTGTCAAAAGAAATACTGAATCCTGAATCCTGGGTATAAGTATGGAGACTCATATCCTTTGCAATCGCGTCACGGCTTGCAGGAGTCATTTTCCCTTCCTCAACCCTTGCCTCACAATACTCTGAAAGATCAGCTTCAAAATCAGCCTTGATCCTGGATTCCTTCTCTGCCACCAGGCCATCATTCTCTTTCTTGAGTTTTGTAATCTGGTCTTCAAACTTTTTTGTATCATCGCTCATCTGTGTTTCCTCCAGATCATCAAAAGTGTTATCATCATTAAAATCATCATTATCCATTGTATATGTCATTACTTTATCAAAAGTCCCTGTATCTGAGGGGTCTTGACAAAGGTAAGCATCTAAATCAGCAAGGTTTTTCACGGCTGGCAGATCGGTACCAAGAAATGCAACAGCAGCCAAGGCCCTTCTAAAGGTCTTTTTCTTGCCATTTATCTCCAATTTAAGGTTATGGTAAACCTC
>Ga0255047_10003206_pt1 | contig 10365 bp, 13 predicted proteins | sample JV7_2_1_MG_FD_183640 | JGI IMG/M metagenome (GOLD analysis project Ga0255047, IMG submission 183640) | Seawater microbial communities from Jervis Inlet, British Columbia, Canada - JV7_2_1 | ecosystem: Environmental > Aquatic > Marine > Inlet | place: Canada: British Columbia | collected 2016-10-06 | reverse complement strand
GCCGTGGCCAACGGCGGGACCGGGCTCGTGGCACGGACCGTCCTACTGGGAGCGTCAATCTGTCAACGACAGACCGACGCCCGGGACGCCGCCATCGCCGCCGACGGCGCCGACGCCGCCACCCTCGCCGCCACCGGCACCGACGGCTAGCCGTCACCGATTGAGAACAACCCCCGACCGGGAGACCATCCCGGCCGGGGGTTTTCTCATGCCCATTTTCCCGCCACCCCACCCTAGACCGAAGACGTCACCACGCCAGTGCTACCAGTACCCGTTAGGCGTCCGGTGTAGACCATGACGACACCATGCCCAGCGCGCCGGGGCCGGGCCCGGGGAGGCGGGGGGGTGGGCGGCCTGCTGCTGCAGTATGTATAGATATGGAGGGCCGGTGCGTGGTGTCCGCCGTGTGTGCTTGGCTGGACTGTAGGAGCCTATGGCTTGGCATGGCATGGCATGGTGTCCCTCCCCCCATGTATAAGGGCGGGTTGTCCCACCATTTCCCCTGTTCGTAACATGATTGTAACATGTGGGACAGGTTGCCCCTACAGGTGAGCGAACTCTGCACGGAGGTGCATGTGCCTACAAACGGTGGCGGCAACGGCTGGACATGGGACGAAGAAGCAGGCGAGCGGGTTATGCCACCGATGTGGCAGAACCTGCTTGAATGGTTCCTAAAGGGTCCCGATAGGGATCCTAGGACTCAGAAGGAGTGGGCGGCTGAGCAGGGGTGTCATGAGGATTCTGTGCGGCGGATTAAGCGTGATGTGCGGTTTGCTAGGGAGTGGGATCGTCGTGCTGCTGAGTTGAATATTCATCCTGAGCGTACGCAGTCGGTGATTGATTCGTTGCATCAGCAGGCTGTGGGTGGTAGTGTTCAGGCTGCTTCGTTGTATTTGCAGTATGTGGAGAAGTTTACGCCGAAGCGGAAGGTTGTTGTGGATGAGCGTGAGGCTTCGGGGTTGTCTGATGGTGAGTTGGCTGATGAGTTGGAGGCTCAGGTGTTGCATTTGAGGGTGGTTGACGATGTTGGCTAATGGAGGGCGCGTTCCGGGTGGTTTTGGTGTGAAGCGGCCTGATAGGTCTGTTTCGTTGCGTGATGTGCGTGATTTGCCGGTGCAGCGTGCGGGTGCGGTTTGGGTTTATGGTGGGTATGGCAATCCTCCGCAGAGGCAGGTTGGTCCTAATACGTGGATTGGGGAGGGGTACGGGGAGTTGGCTGGTGCTGTGGGGAAGACTGATCCTTCGGTTGACCCCAGCAACCCGCTTGAGGTTCTTGACTTTCTTGGCAAAGGGGTGCCTGTTGGTCGGGAGGAAGGGAAGACTGCTTGGGAGATCCAGCCGGATGGAACTGTGGTAGAGGTTCCGGTGCCTGATCCTGAGGCGTGGGTGCCGGATCCGGATGCGGTGCCGGATGCGGTGCCGGATGCACCGCCGGATCCGGGTTCAAGGCCACTTCTGAGTCAGGGTTTGACACCGGCTCAGGTCTTTCAGCAGGAGACGATTCGGGATGCGTTGTTGGCGATTGCTGCTGCTGGCGGTGGCGCTGCGGCGTTGGGTGGCTTTGGTGGCGGCGGGATGCTAGGCGGTATGGGTAGTGGCCTTGGGGCGTTCCGGTGACTCTTCGGGCTGATCGTAGGTGGCGTTTGGTGTGGCGGCTCACCAAGGGTGCTGCCCGTCGTCGCCGGGAGCGTGAGTCGTTTTACCGGTATGGTGTGGTTCCTGATTGGTGGAAGAGCGTTGGCTAGGGTTCCGGGTGGTTTCGGGGTCAACGATGCGATGGGTGTGCAGCGTCCTGATAGGTCTGTGTCGATGGGGCAGGCGTGGGCTGATGCTCTATTGGCCCGGGCGCGCCAAGAGGAGCAGTATCGTCCGGTGCAAGAACCAGCGCCGAACTGGGTGTCGAATGTAACAAACAGTGCTGTTGGACAGATTCTGGGGCAGCCGTCGATGGGAGACATGCAGACTGCTTTTGCGGAGCGGGCAGCGCAGGGGGTGTCTATGACTCCGGCGGCAATGATGCAGCAGCAGAGACTGGCTGGCGGGATTGACGAGGCTTTGGATTGGGTTCGCCCGTTGGCGTTGGCGGATTTGGGTGTTGCGGGTGCAGCGGGGCGTGCGATGATTCCTATTCCGGGGGGATTGGCTCCCGGCGCTGCCCCAGCCGCAAGAGCCGCACGTAGGGCTGGTGGCGGTATAGCGGGTGCTTTGCGCCAGTTGTTGAGTCGCGGTGGTGATGAGGCTGTCTCTGCTGTGGCTCCTGTGGTTCGTGAAACGACGGAGGCCGCAGGACGGGCAAGCCGCCCGTATTACCGGAACGTAGACGAGTTGGAGGCAGCGGCGCAACCGGCGTGGAAGGACGGCCCGACATTGTTTCACGGTGGACCGGCGGATATGAGCGGCTTTAGTGCCTTGGGGGAAGGGAACGCGATCATGTCGCTTCCCGCTATGGGAAACGCGACGTATACGACACCGAACATGTCGTTCGCTTCGCTGTATGCCAACCAAGGATCGCAAGCGCGGGGCGCCATCTTCCGAGGCACCCACGCACCGCCCACTCCCTCCGTTGTGCAGAATGTGAAGTTTGCCGGTGAGGGAGCGCCCCTCTTGATCGACTACGGTAAGGCGGGAATAGACGAGAAGGCCCAGCAGGCTGTTCTGAAAACAATAGGGGAGTTGGGTAAACTACTGGCCGAACATCCCGGCTCGTTGCCGATTCACCGTACCGAACTGGAGCCGTTGCTCGCCAAGTTGCGGCACCCTAGAACGACCTTTGCCGACATTCATGGGTTCGCAGGTCACGCATCCACAGGTCCAAAGAGTGAAACTTTACGAGGGATGGTGGAAGCGGTGGTAAGGAGAAACACGGAAACTGGGCCGTTTCGACCTGCGCAACTGAACGAAATGGTGTCTAACGTGATGAACCGATTGAACACCAATCTGTCGGACGCCGGTTACCATGGGTTCGCGGCACCCTCCGGTGGAGGATTCCACAGGACGCATCAAGGGCATCACTCTAAGGCGCCGGGCGATTTCGGGGATTCGATTGCTTGGTTCAACCCTCGCAAGGATCTTGAAATAGTGGCGACCGGACAGCATAACGTAATGGGGGTGGTACATCCATCGGGCCGGTTGGGGACGGTGCCGAGCGGGTACCGGGCAGATAACTGGTTCGGTTCTCCCACAGAAGTGGCTAGTCGCTTTGAGTGAGCAGGGAGAGTTGAAGACGGCGTTTGCCGTAGAAGCGACGGAGGTGTATGATCCGTTTCAAGATGAGGAACCTTTGGAATGCGGTTTGGAAGACCCCGAAATATGCGAGTCATGTCAGTGAGGGAGTGGGTGATGTGCGGGACGATTTGTGTCCTGTTCGTGTGTGTTGCCTTTACGGTTTGGGGTTTGGGTCGGACGTTACAATCGTTGTTCGACTAGATGGGCCGTCTGACTGAACTTCAGCAGGAAGCCGAGTGGCGGCACTGTTGTGAGAGCGAACCGTACTTTCTGCGCAACTATTGGCATATCGCCCATCCTGCTCAGGGGAAGATTCTGTTCGATTTGCGTAACGCACAGTCGTCGGCGTTGCGGCATTGGGACGATAACCGGTACTCTCTGACCCTGAAGGCCCGCCAGATCGGGTGGACGACCCTTGTAGCAGCACACCAGTTCTGGATGGCGTTCTTCAAGGACGATCAGAACATCATTGACCTGTCGCGTACGGAACGCGAGTCGGTATTGTTGTTGCGTAAGACAAAGTACGGGTTCAAGCACTTGCCGGACTGGTTGGTGGCTCGTGGCCCTGATTCGCTGATGGAGCATCAGCAAAGGATGGCGTTCAGTAATGGTTCTCAGATCACTTCTATGCCTTCGGCGTCGGATCCGGCCCGTGGCGAGTCTGCGTCGCTGGTCGTAGTTGATGAGTGGGCATTCTTACCAAACCCGGAGGAAGCATGGGCGTCCATTGAACCGGTGGCCGATGTCGGAGGCCGAATCATTGGTCTTAGCACGGCAAATGGAAGCGGAAACTTCTTTCATGAACTATGGGTGGGGTCATCGACGGGCACGAACCGGTTTGCTCCAATGTTCTTTCCGTGGTCTGCTACAGAAGATCGGGATGAGTCGTGGTATCAGTCGAAGAAGGAGTCGATGCTTGCTTGGCAGTTGGCTCAGGAGTATCCGACTACGCCTGAAGAGGCGTTCATCAAGTCAGGTAACCCGGTTTTCGACTTGGATGTGTTGGAAGCGATGAATAGCACTGTCGAAGAGGGTCAGATGGGTTATTTGTGGGAACCGCACCCTCGTACGGTGGAATGGCGTAAAGATGCTCACAGTTTGGCGTGAACCGGTATCTAAACGCCCGTATTGTATCGGGGTTGATACCGCTGAGGGGCTGATTCACGGCGATTATTCGTGCGCACAGGTGTTGGATGTGCGTTCTGGGGAGCAGGTTGCGGTCTGGCATGGGCATATTCCGCCGGATACGTTGGCGCACGAGGTGTTTCGGCTTTCACTGTGGTACAATGATGCCTTGACGTGTGTGGAGTCAAACAACCATGGTTTGACGACTATCACCCAGTTGCGGCATCTGGGGCATCCGAACCTGTTTCGTAAACGGTCGTTGAATCAGGCAACAACGCGGGTGTCGCAGGAGTTTGGTTGGAAGACGACCCGTACGACGAAGCCGTTGTTGATCGACGATTTGGGGATGGCGTTGCGTTCCGACGAGTTGATTATCCACGACCGGTTCACTTTGGCCGAGTTGAGGACGTATACCCGCAATGAGCGGGGTTCGATGTCGGGTTCGCCGCATGATGACCGTGTAATGGCGTTGGCGTTGTCGAATGAGATGCGCCAGTACGCGTTCATGCCGGAGTTTGCGCAAAAAGTGGACGATTACTGGACTGTTGACTGGTGGGCGCGGCTTGCCGGAAAAACGGACGATGACGTGAATCCGTTGGTTATCGGCGCAAATAACGTCCGTGGGACAGTCTGATCTATCTCTTTAGAGACTATTTGGAGGTTTTATGTCAGCAGCAGGCAAGTTCGTTTCGCACACCAACGGTACCCGTACCGTGGATGGCGCTTCGGGCACGAACAACAAGATGGAGCGTGGTGGTTCTGTCGTGTCTAACCCGATTTGGGAACCGGCACAGCCGAACTCGCCCCGACAGCGGTTCGATGACCCGAAGTACGCCAACCAGACCGGTGGCTACGGCGAGGTCACGGTACGCGAGACTCCTCTCAACCAGCACGGTACGACGGGTCAGGTTGAGCCGTCGAAGCCACAGCCGGACCTGAAGGGTCACAACGCTGCGCCGCACACCAAGCGCCCGTAACTGTGGCGATCCTCCCCCGGGAGGCGACCTACGCAGAGTTCCGCGACTATACCGTGGGCCTGCGTGGGCCGTTGTCCTGCGCCGAGTTGGATGAGTTATGGGAACGTCGTCAGAAACTACTTGGCGTAAAGTTCGCAACTGGTCGGGGCTACCGATCCCAGTTGCCTCCCGAAGAGCAGCATCTGAGTCGGGAAGAACGCGGCCAAAAGGCGGAGCAGGAAGCGAAAGCGAACGGGCGGAACATTCAACGTCTGCCAGATAAGGCGTACTTCTAGTGGCTCGTAAGAATAAATCTGACCGGTTCGAGGACACCAAGCGTCGGATAGACGCCGCCACACGGTGGCGCGACGAAATGGGTTACGACAACCTGTGGCGTCGCATGACCGATCTGTACCGTGGGAAGCATTGGCCCCGTGGGAGTGTTACTCCCGAGGACATGATTACGGTCAATCTGGCTTTCAGCACGATCAACGTGATCGCCCCGTCCGTGTCGGTGAATCATCCCAAGATCGTGGTGACACCGAACTCAGAGGAAAATCAGGACCGCGCTGCCTTTGTTGAGGCTGTAGTGAACCATTTGTGGCGGCATCACGACTTCCGTAAGCCGTTCCGGCGTGCCGTGAAGGATTTTTTGATCTTCGGCCACAGTTGGGTCAAGGTTGGGTGGCAGTTCTTGGAGCAGGAGCGCACGCTCAGCGATGCGGAACGCGACGAAATGCTGGAGGAGGCTTTGGGGGAGGCCGACGCTTTCGCTTCTGAGGATCCGATTCTGGCGGGGGGTTTGCCGACGGATGAGGAGATGGCTGCCAACATTCCGCAGACGGCGATGATGGTGGTGGAGGATCAGCCGTTCGTAGAGCGCATTTCGCCGTTCGATGTTCTTATTGACCCGGAAGCGACGTGCATTGAGGATGCCAAGTGGATTGCGCAGCGGATCGTTCGACCGTTGGAAGCAGCGCGAACTGATCGGCGTTACAAGGCGTCGGCACGCAAAAACCTGTCTGCGGACTCGCTGTTGTATTCGATGTATTCTGTTTCTACCCGGCAGGAGCAGGAAGAGTACCTTGACACCGAGGAACGGTGTGTCGTGTACGAATACTACGATATTGCGGAGAACACGTTGAGCGTGTTGCCGCAGTCGGGGGACCAGTTCTTGATCGACCCGATTGCGATGCCGTATGCGTACGGGCAGCCGTTCGTGATGATGCGCAACTATGACATTCCCGACTACTTTTACCCCATGGGGGATTTGGAGGCTTTGGAGTCTCTACAGCAGGAGTTGGACAAGACGCGTTCTCAGATGATGAACGCCCGGAAGCGTTACGCCCGCAAGTACCTGTATCACGAGCGGTCGTTTGGGCCGGAGGGCCGGGAGGCTTTGGAGTCCGATACTGATGGCAGGTTGGTACCGGTGGTGGATGAGAACAAGCCGCTGGGGGAAACGGTTGTTCCGATGCCGCAGACGCCGTTGTCGCCGGAAATCTACAACATGTCGGAGATCGTGGAGGCTGACATCAACACGGTTTCCGGTGTGTCGGAGTATGCGCGCGGTCAGATGCCAGAGATTCGTCGTACGGCAACAGAGGCGAGCATTATCGCTGATGCGGGTAACGCTAGGGCTGCGGACAAGTTGGCGACTGTAGAGTTGGCTATCGCTCAAATCGGTCGTCGGGTAATCCAGTTGATGCAACAGTTTATGACTGGGGAGCAGATGGCTCAGGTTGCCGACAAGGGTGGCAGCCTGTTTGTGCCGTATGGACGGGACGACATTACAGGCGAGTACGATTTCAGTGTGGAAGCGGGGTCTACGCAGCCGATCAACGACACGATTCGCAAACAGCAGGCTGTATCGCTGCTGAACGCTTTGGCTCCTCTGGTGGGCACTGTGATTGATCCGCAGGCGTTGGCAAAGCACGTTCTGTCGAACGGTTTCGGAATCAAAGACCCGGACAAGTTTATGATGCAGCAGCAACCGCAGCAGCCGGTCGGCCCCGAAGGGGCGGCACCGGGGGCTGGTCCCGGGGCGGGTCAGATGCCGCCGGGGATGCCGATGGGGCAACCGGAGGGGGCATTCTCCCCGACCGGCGGGGTGCCACCGGAGTTGCTGGCACAGATTCAAGGACAGATGGACGTAGACCTTCCGTTCTCGTAAGCAAGTGGGACAGCAGTCCCTACTACATAGGAGCAACCTTCAGGACTCCGAGGAGAAAATAGAATAATGGATGAAGACGTTGACGGAACCGTTGAGGCGGACAGCCCAGATTCTTCAGTAGAGGTTCTAGAGGAACCTGTTGGCGACGGCTACACCGTAAAGGTGGATGGTGTCGAAGAGCAGGTCAGTCTCAACGAACTTCGGGATGGATACCAGCGCCAGTCGGATTACACACGTAAGACGCAGGAGTTGGCATCCGAACGTGGTCGGTTACAGCAGGCAGAGGCGATTGTGAACTCGTTGGAGGCAGATCCGGCGGGAACACTAGAGGCTTTGGGTAACGCATTCGGTGTTGAGAGGACAACCGGTGAACCGGCGGGACCAGTGGACCCGTGGGATGAACCGGATCCCAGTGAGCAGCGGATAGCGAACTTGGAAGCCCGTCTTGAGCAGCAGGACCGGGTACATAGACGACAACAGGTAGAGAAGCAGGTAGATCAACTCAAAGATACCTACGGAGATTTTGACGCTCCCGCCCTGTACCAACACGCGCTGACGCACAAGATCGGCAATCTTGAAGCCGCATTGACACATATGCGGTACGACGATGTAGCCGCTAAAGCCAGCAAGTTGGAACAGGAACAGGAGCGCACCGGAGCAAAGCGTGACGCTGGCGTGGTGGAACCTTCAGGTTCCAAGCAGGCCGGTTCCACGACCGAACCGGTGAAAGAAGTTTCCAGTATCCGAGAGGCGTTCATGGACGCTAAGCGTTCCCTGACTTCCTAAACAACAGAGAGAAGGTGACAGACTATGGCGGCTGGCAACAGCAGTTTTGACGAGATTCTGTCTACCACCCTCAAGAACTACATCCCGAAACTTACTGACAACATCTTTAGCGCAAGGCCTTTGTTCTATGCGTTGACGAACGGTCAGACGATTCGGCGTATTTCGGGTGGTGCGAAGATCGTTGTCCCGGTTATTTACGGGACCAACTCAACGGCTGGTTCGTACGCAGGTACGGACTCTATTTCCACGACAGCACAGACGGGCATTAGCGCGGCTGAGTATGACTGGAAGCAGTATGCAGCCACTGTGACGATCAACGGTATGGAGGAAGCCAAGAACAACGGCGAAGCCCAGATCATTGATCTTCTGGAAGGCAAGATCTTCCAGACGCAGGAAACAATCATTGAGAACATGAACACCATGTTCTTCGGCAACGGCACCGGAAACAGCAGCAAGGATATGCTCGGTTTGAGCGCCTTGGTTGGTTCTACGGGTTCTCCCGGCGGCATTGATGCCACCGATGGTGACAACTCGTGGTGGCGTTCAGCGGTAACCAATCAGGCTGGTGCAATCACCATTGCCGCGATGGCTACCCTGTACAACGACTGTTCGGTTGGTAACGACCAGCCGACCATCTGCATCACCGGTCAGAACCAGTACGAGGCTTATGAGGCTCTGCTCACCGATCAGATCCGTTACACGGATACTGATATGGCGGACAGCGGCTTCCAGAACCTCTTGTTCAAGGGCTGCCCGATTACATTTGATGGAACCTTGGCCGGGGAAGGCAAGTTGTACTTCCTCAACACCAAGTACGTCCAGTTGGTTGCACATAGCGACGTTTGGTTCAAGCCAACGCCGTTCGTGCGGCCCACCAATCAGGATGCGGTGTTCTCGCAGTTGCTCTGCTACGGCGAGTTGACTACGAGCAACCGTGCCCGTCAGGGCTACATGTACGGCATTACGCCTGCCTAGTAGCACCTGAACAGCGGTAGTTGCCACGGGAGGCATCATGGCGAGAGGTTTCGCATACGCATACAAACAGGGTCAGCGCCCCGCAGAAGAACCTGCGGGAAACTATAAGACGCTCAAACCCGAAGGTCACCCCGTTAGGTCTGACCGACGTATCCATCGCGTAAACCCCACCCCCACCCATGCTGCCCCCGTGGCGACACCATCTGTGTGCGTTGCCACCACGAAAGCCGGGGACCCCTGCAAGGGGCGCCCGGTTGGTGACACTGATTCCTGCGTCTTCCACACCGCTTAGGGGAACCTCGTGCAACTGAGCGCCATGCGCGACCACGTTCGTAACGTGGTTGACATAACGACAAACGACATCTCTGACGCGACGATGAACACGTTTATCCGTGAGGGTTACGACATCATCGTGTATTCGGAGAAGCGGTGGCCGTTCTATGAGGTGGCGGTGACGTTTGACACGGTTGCGTCCCAGAAGGATTACACGCTGGCGGAGGTGGGAACAAGCCTTAGTTTCACCCATGACGGTGTAACCTTTTCGGGAGGATCTGCACCTAAGAACGTCGGTTTGCGTGAAGTAGCGGCGATGAAGACCTCCAACCATGTGTTGGAATACATCGGCTACGACGTTGCCGACATTATGTATCCGCTGGATTCTAACACTACGGGCAGACCGTGGTACTGGTCGTCGTGGAACAGCGGCACGAGTGCGTCGGCGGCGGTCACCAACCAGACGGTTCGGTTGTATCCGACTCCTTCCGAAGTTCAGACAGTATCTGTTCGCGGGTACCGTAACCCAGTGGAGTTTGGCGGCAACACCGCCGTGTACCGCACAGCGATTGCTGATGCGAACACACCGGATTTGCCGGTGCCGTTCGACAACGTGCTGACATTGTATGTGTTGTACCGGGCGTATCAGCAGCAGGAAGACGCTGCGATGGGGCAACAGTATTATTCGCAGTTTATCCAAGAGTTGGACAATCTGCGGGCACGCTTTGAGGACTCTCCCGCCCCACAGCCGCTGGTGTTGAACAGCATCAGGGCATCACGGTGGCTGTCGCAGTCGTACCTGCCGGGTAGGTTGCGTTATTCGTGGGAGTTGTAGATGGCGCTTCGGGCGGA
>Ga0255047_10003205_pt1 | contig 10368 bp, 11 predicted proteins | sample JV7_2_1_MG_FD_183640 | JGI IMG/M metagenome (GOLD analysis project Ga0255047, IMG submission 183640) | Seawater microbial communities from Jervis Inlet, British Columbia, Canada - JV7_2_1 | ecosystem: Environmental > Aquatic > Marine > Inlet | place: Canada: British Columbia | collected 2016-10-06 | reverse complement strand
AACATCAGAGAGAAGAACGCATGTCCAGTTCGGGTGTTCTTTGCTAGTCAGGTAATGATGGACCTATTCCTTGAGTGGCTAAATGAAGACCCATCAGAACTAGAGCTAATCGAAGCAGCCTAGAACTGTACTCTTACAGTAATAAAAACGTAGGCTCCCTCTTGGGTACCTACCCCACCTAAGAACCAAGCCTTAAATCCTAGCCCTTATTGTTAAGGCAACTGAGAGCCTCTCTGAGCGCCCTCTAGGCTTTAGGCACCCCACACCAACAAAATAACACCAGACCGCTGTACGGGGCTTACAGGGCCTCTCAGGGGCATTCCAGCATATGAAAGACTGATAAATGAACGGATACAAAGAACCAGAAGGCTACCACAGCTTCCTACAGCGACGGAGAGCCTTAGTGAAGACTGAACTTTGGACGGGTGGCACCATAATGAACAACATCTCTAGTGCCTCTATTCTGAAGGATACAGCTACGCACTTCACGAATGCTAACCCTAATGCAGACTGTATTTGGCGTAAGAAGCGTTCTCGTAACTACGATGTGATGCATAGAGCATCTACGGAAGTAACTACCACTAACTAAACAATAAATCCCTAACTAACCAACCAAACCAAAGAAAGAACACACAGATGGTTTACTACCTCAAAGACTCTGAATGCAGACTAGTCCTTCTCATAGGTCTCATAGCCTACATCAGCCTCTTCTCAATCCTACACAACACAGAACTAACCCTGAACCACTTCCTGCAAGAAACACAGATTGCAGCAAACACAAAGGAACTAAACTAATGGCAACTCGTAAAGCTGATATGCCTGAACCAATCGAAATCAAGATCGGTCGCTACACTACAAAGGGTGAGGATGCCCAAGACCAACTAGCTGTATGGCACACAACAGTTGATAAACGGAAAGTTGGTACTGATGAAAAGACCTTCCGTTCTATCGTAGCTGCTATCCTCGCTACACGGTCACATGAGGGTGGGTTCCACCTAACTAAGAAGAAAGCCACTAAAGAGCATGTAGAGGGCTATACGGCTATCCTGAAGGCTCTCACAGGCACTCTCTGTGTACGTCTACACGGTACTGATGTTTATCAAGTCAAAGAGACATGCCCTAAGCTACAGGTCGTATCTACTGGTGAGCCTAATCTACGGTTCTCTATTCAAGATAAGAGCCTCACAGTCACTTGGTTGAACCCTAAGGACGTAGAGCCTGAACTGGTTGGTATGATCGGTAGGGTTAAGCCTGCTGTCGTAGACCTCCCTATGCTTGACCTAGAGGTTGCTTATACTTGGTGTCACCTGAACATCCCTCTTAATGCTAATAACCGTGAGGCTATCCCTTATGGACTACCAGTACGGTATCGTACCCTAGAGGACATTGACCCTGACCTGCTCTTAATGGGTAAAGTAGTCTCTGAGGACTTAGTTGCTAAACTACAGCACTGGTTCATTAAACGTGGATATGTCTGCCTGCTCACTAAGACTGAAACAGGTGCCTCTCTGATTATCCCTAGTAACTTCCAAGAGAAGCTAGATAACTTTTGGGCTAACAACGCTCTGTTCGTCTATCGTGAGATGAAACTACCTCTATTTATTCCAGTTATGGCCTCAGATCATACACTTAGTGGTGGTTTAACTGGTGTTGGTAGGAATCTTAGTAAGGAAAGAGAGCTAGCGTCAGGTGCGTTAAAGGAAGCCACTGAGCAATGGAATAAGTTCAAGCCACAAAAAGAACACGCCAATAAGTAATTAAATCAGTATCTTAACTGGTAATACTTAATCTAATCTAACTAACCAAATCCCGACAATTCAAAACCTTATGACCCTCCAGAGGGATCAAAACAGCTATGCACAGGAGAAATTATCATGGCTATCACTAACCAACAGAAACAGTTCGCAGCACTCGCAAAGCAATCGACACTCACAACTGAGTTTTCCAATGCTTGGAGTGACTTCCGTACAGAACCAAGCGTAGCGAAGGCTAATGAAGTTATCAGCAAGGCAGAAGATGTTCTAGCTCAAGCTAAGGTAACTGGGAAAGCTATGGTTCCTAGCACCAACATCATTCACCGTAAGCTCATTGCTCAAGACCACTTAGATAATGCACCAGCAGAGACCGCTAAGAAGGGTTTTGGCTCTAACGTTGAATACAAGAACGTAACTGACCCTAAGACTGGTAAGACTGTCTACGCTAAAGTGACCAAGTACAGCTTTGGTTCATAACTTGTGTCTGACCCTGATACTAACCCAACCAAAGAGTACAGGGCTTACTTAAGAGACAACCTACCCCTTGGAATAACCTTTGATGAGGCTTCTGGTAGGTATCTCTCTCCTAATGGCAAACAGTTCGTAACTTACAGCTTCTGCCACTGGTACACTCTCTATCTGGTTAAACTCCAAGGCTTATCAGATGGCCCACCAGAGTAAGCCTACACCAGCTTGGCGTTCATACATCAAGACTGACCTAACACCCGACAATTTACTCAACTTACTGGTCCCTGAGCTTCTGCGCTTGGGGGTTAGTCCACAACAATTCGTTACACAAACCATTGAACACAGAGAAGATATAAACAATGAAATTCGATAGAAACCACACCGGAACTAAAGCTCAGTATATCCCATACAACGAGGACACTGAGCATGAAAACGAAGTCAGGGTCACGGTAGAGTATCACAGCCCAACACTAACTAAGGTGCTAGCAAAGAGGGCTTATAAATCCTTGGCTCGCTCTGTCATCAACCCACACTACTCAGCTAGTCGTTGTTATGGTCGGTCTGCTAAAGGTGGATACCATGATCCCATCTTAGGCGTGTTCTTACCAATAACCAAAGAACTAGCAGAAGCCCAAGTTAGAGAGAATGCACCTTTCATGCGGCTTCTTATTAAGGCTTGCAATGAGGTCTCTAGCTTTGGTCAGGAAATCATGGAGGCTGATGGTTCCCATGCTTATGACCATGAAGACGCTTACGATCATGTCAAAGCTCTTGATTACAACCGTTCAGCCAAAATTAACATACGTCTTGGAGAAGAAAACCAAGACTACGTAGATTTCTTGTGGCGTCACCATGATGGCTACCAAGAACTCGTAGAGCATACTCTGACACAACCCTTCAGGGCTTCTTATAATACCTATGTTGTCTACGAGCAGAACGACCCCTCAGAGGAACTGAACATCCTGCCTCTATACTTAGGCAAGTCTCATCACGTCCAGAAGGCTCTAGATGCATGTCGTATGTATGAAGATGAGCCTGATGAGTTAGTCCTTATCCGTATTCTCTATGAGTATTTGGACATCCAACAACCAACAAAAACTTATGATCCAGAGGTACCGTTAAAATGAGCAACGGAAACAGCGTAGACTTGAAGTTTGTAGTAGATATCCAACAGCTTACTACAGCTAACACTAAACTAGATACTATGGAGACTAACCTTAAGGGTGTTCAGAAGACCTCTACGGCTACTTCGCGCCCATCAAGTCCAGAAAGCTGCACCTGCTATTGTCCACATGTCTAAAGCCGCAGTGGTGGAAGCTCGCGCTCGTGGTGGTGCCATGAAGAAAGCATTTGGTTAAGGAAATAAGTTATGAGTGATACTACAAAAACAGAGAACTACGTTAAGGTAGAGACTAACTTTCAGGTTAAGGAGAGTAGCCTAGCAACATTCTCAGAGTACCAGAAACTCAAGAAGAACATGGAGTGGCACCTAGTCCACCTTCTTAAGGGTATGGCTAACCACGACCCCGGTGCTGACTTTGCGTCTAAAACAATCATGGGCGCTCTGTCAGGGTTACACCTCAAGACCAACTACAAGGTGGATGATAAGGCTCTAAAAACCTGTATTGCCAACGGTAAGGACATGCGGACTAGCAAGTCTCACCTAGAGAGTAGGCAAGCACTAGTGGACCGCCTTAAACAGATTGAGGGATGGCTTATTCAGTTGTTGGCTAACCTCACCAAGTCGGGTTTCCAGAAATCTCACTTAGCCACACAAGTTGCAGCTTCAATTCATGCTTTTAACTTAGATAGACGCGGGGATTTTGATATTTCTAGTCTGTATCGGAGTGTGAACAGAGCGGCTTAGATAGCTATCCGGCGTAGGTATTCAGCTAGTTTAGGCATACTATAGCCTTTACCGTAGTTGGTACCTACGCCACCTACATTACTCCAACCACCTAACTGATCTATGGCCTCTAGGGGTACTTCAGCCTCTCTGAGACGGTCCCTGAAGCTATGTCTTAGGCAATGGCTAGTCTTACCATCATAAGCCGCTCTCATGTGCTTACACAGCGTAGCAGAAGCTCCTACGTTATTCAGGTAGCCACAAGAAGCGTAGCGAGGGAACAGATAAGGACTGTCGCTCTTAGCATCTAGGAGCCTCTGTAGGGCCTCTGTGGCACTCTTAGAGACAACAGGTAGGCTTCTCTCGCTACCACTAGTCTTAAGCCCTCTGACATTGTTCTCTTTGATGTGGATTACCAGCAAGTCCTCAGTATGGACTACGTCCTCTTTCATAAGACCAAGAACCTCAGATAAGCGACAACCAGTTTCACCAAGAATAGGTAGAATGAGGCGTAGACGACCATAAGACAGAGAGGCGCTGTACAGCTTCTTAAGCTCAACCACAGAGAAGGGTTCCCTAGGGGTCGCATCCTTACCCTCTCCCCTAATGAGTATCCGAGCAAAGGGGTTCCGCTTGTCTATGTCGTATTCGTAGTAAGCAAAGTTAAGGATAGCGGTTATGCACTGAAGCCTTCTCCTACGGGTGCTTGTTTTCTGCTTGTTGTAGGACTCAAGGAACAGCTTGGCATGGTCCCTTGTGTAGTCTTGCACTGGTAGATCACCAATCACCTCAATGAGTCGATTAACTGACTGTTCTGAGGGCTTAGGATTGATGTCCTTGAGGTACAGATATTCTTGGTAAACTGAGCTTAGATTTGTCATTGAGACACCCCTTTGATTCCATTGGATAATCAAAAGGGAGTTTGGTGCGGGTGGAGGGACTTCGTCAAGGACAATTTTGCTTTATAATTATGCTTGTATGATGACTGTTCGTCACCCCGCATATTAACGCAAAAGAACCCCTATCGTGACTGCTACTCAGCCACTCCACGCATGTTAGATCGCCAGTTATAATTGGGGGTAGCTGGTGTCAAGCCAATGCCATCTACACCCGTAGATACGTTCGTCAGATACAGCGTAGGAACAGCAGACGTCCAAAGTATTTTCTTTGTTTTGGATTCATAGGGGTCGTAAGCACCCTACCCTCAATAACCACAGTTCTGGTAGTTACTGCTCATACACTCTCTCGCCATAGCTTGGGCTGTTGAGATGTCTTGAGTGGTCATATCTCTGGCTATGGAATCTCGTAATTCGGGAGCTTTCTCATTTCCGTTGAAGCTGGCAATATTGAACCACATGTGAGCCACTACATGGTCTTCAGGGACACCATAACCGTTTTGGTACATGAGACCTAAGTTGGATTGAGCGGGAGCATTCCCCTGTTCAGCAGCTAATCGGTACCACTTCACAGCTTCAGCATAGTCTTGAAGAACACCATAACCGTTTTGGTACATGTATCCTAAGTTGGCTTGAGCGGGAGCATCCCCCTGTTCAGCAGCTAAGCGATACCACTTCACAGCTTCAGCATGGTCTTGAGGGATACCATTACCGTTATAGTACATGGAACCTAAGTTGGATTGAGCGCCAGCATCCCCCTGTTCGGCAGATAATCGAAACCACTTCTCAGCTTCAGCATAGTCTTGAAGAACACCCTGACCATTAGCGTACATGGAACCTAAGCCGTTTTGAGCGTCAGCATCCCCCTGTTCAGCTAACGGTCTCCACTCTTGTAGAGCAGTAGCATAGTCACCAGCTTGATAAGCATCTAAACCCTTGTCCCAATCCTGAGCATGAGCGGGACCATTGAGAGCTACAACGATAGCTACAGCGGAGAGAAACTTCTTCATTACGATTACCTTACAGAGATCACTCTAGAACCTCTGAAGAGTAGCAGCGAGAACATGATGTGACTAGCATCCACCAAGCCATAGTTCGTAAGAACTCACAAAAGTATTTTCTTTGTTTTGGATTCATAGGGGGAAACCAACCCACTCGAAAATCTCTGCTGAGAATCCATAGGGGCCCCATTAGTCCTACGCCAGTCCCCTACCCTGCATGTAATCCAAGCGTGAGTTCTTAACGAACTATGACCCCTTGCTATGGTGTGTGGTTAGACCAAGGATATTCTGTTGATGTGATGCAAGAGCATCTACGGCTCATACTCTGGTAAGGTTGTCAATAGTAATACGACACAATCTAAGCGACCCCTTGCTATGCGGTTAGTATCCTACTTTGGGACTCTAACTAGGGTAACCAAGGAATACAGAGGGTTACTCTCGTATCTACCACACAATCAATAGTATCAATGACTTAGGGGTAGCTTGCAGTCTGTGGTTTCCTATTGCTCACCCTGAGGTTGTCTATCGAATCATATGTTACAATAGATAACGTTCTTGTGAATACTGTTACAATATAGGGTACAAATGGGATACTATTGCTCGAATGTCACACAATTTAGTACAAATAAATTAATTTAGGTATTGACAAAAGTATTTCTTGACAAGAGGTGATTCGATTCGCCCCCAAATATGCCCTCTTGGTACACCTTAGTATATTATCCCCTAGAACCAATAACTTACTGGAATCTAATGTAATAAGCCACAGAGATCATTAGTTATACCAAGCACTGTAAGTTTCCTACTGAGTCTACATTTGTAGATACCACAGAGTTCTAAGGGGTTCTTACGGGTTCTTAGGAGTTCTTACGAGTTCTTAGGAGTTCTTAGGTCTAGGAGTGTATACGACCCATTATGGTTACTGATCCTTATGGTTGGGTAAGACTACCCATACTTATGCTCTAAGCCACAGTATTAAGTGTATACGACCCCTCTAGATTATTAATCCTTATGGTTGGGTAGACACCCATACTTATGCTCCAGCCACAATCATGCTTGAGGTATGATCTGAGCGTAGCGACCCTTCTGTATAAGCCACTAAGATGATTATTATTGTGGTTAAATCTAACTGTCTTGAGGCTGTATAGCCGACCTACTGTATAGCTTAAGTATGGTTGTACAACCTCATAAGTATTATTATCCCTTAAGATTATCATTCCTCAGGTGTCGCTACGCTCCTTCCTAGTGGTTTAACATTAGTCCTCAGTTCTTATTACCTGTTCTATCGGAAATCGGCTGGAACCTATTGATATTAAAGGACGAATCAGGATGCTGGGCCAAAAGTTTGTCCCAACGTGTAACGATTTAGGGTGAGCTTAGGGTGAGCTTAGGATGTGATGCAGAGCATCTACGGTTATCTGAGGATGTGATGCAGAGCATCTACGGTTATCTTGAGGTGTTCTGAGGGTTATCTGAGGATGTTACGGTTAGCTTCTTGTACTACCTATATGTAGTGTTCCTAGTGTTTTACCCCTTAGCTCTTGTGGTATAACTTAAGATGTCTCTTTCCTATAGAGGCGAGGCCGATTCGTCATTTAGTATCAATAGGTTACACACAAAGTATGCGCGTTACAGGCATATTTTATTCTGAAGTGTAAGGATTTAGCCAAAAATAGCCCTTCTGGTACCACTACATATAGTATGCAGGCTGATCTGAGGGTTAGCTTCTGGATGGACTCATCAGGGTCGAGCATCTGGACGAAGAGGGCTTTCTACAAAATGCAAGCACTAATATTGCTACATAGTGTCGCACCATGAAGATTCTCTTTGACGTAGCTTTTACCCACATCTATATAATTTATGAGAGCTAATGAAACAGCTTCTAGGAAATGCAAGCACTAATATTGCTACATAATGGCGCACCCTGAAGAAACTACTTCCTAATAGCTTTTATCCATATCTATATACTTGTGTAAGAGCTAGTGAAAAAGGTCGCGCATAGAATACAGTTCATATGGTATTGTCTAGCATAACCTAACGTAACCTCACGAAAACGTGAATTGTCATTTCCTGAAACCATATCTATAGAAATATGAGAGGCACTGAAACGTCGGGTTCGTAAGAGCTACTTCAGTCAGCGCCTAATCCCATACATCAAGAACGCCGTACATGAGGTGGCCCCTATCTGTGGTCGCCTTTTTTAATATCCATAAATCTTTAACTCATTCCTAGAAAGGAACAGCTATGGCTGACCAAAAGACTTGTGCCTGCTGTGGCCAGACTAAACCTACCACAGAGTTCTACAAGGCAGCTAAGTCCAAAGACAAACTTCAGAGCTACTGCAAGTCATGTGCCAAGAAACATGTACTTCTTAAGCGTGCTGAAGACCAACTAGCAGCAACATATCAACGACTACACCAAGCAGAAGACAAACTAAGAGAGATGACACAATGAACCCCTTCCAATACCCAGAAGAACCCAGAGACTTCATGACTAGAGAAGAGTTTATGGCAATGCACAAGCCAGAGCCTGTGACGTCAGGAACGTATGAGCCTGTCGTAGAACCAGTTAACAATAAGCTACAGGAACTCATAGGTGCCTACCCTAACATGCGCTTCCTCACCAAAAACCCTGATACTGTTATCAACCTAGATGAGTGGTTCTCTATCATGCAGCAGGAACGTAGTGACCTAGGGATATGGGGGACTAATGCAGACGACACCTTCCTACCAAGCAACTTCAAGTACAGCTTCCAGCAGGTCTACGTTAAGCACATCAGTTACTACCACTACAACGGTATCAAGAAGCAACGAGCCTTCTTCAGTATCCCCCTAGGTCTTGGTGGTGCGGCTTGTGTCCATAGCGGAGCGGTTACTCAAGGACTTAAGACAGGTTGGAACCGAGTATCCTTCACTACTATGGGAACTGAAATGGTACATGATCGTAAGGTCAACAAAGTATCTGCTCTGAAGATCGACAGCTTCTAATCAACTAACTAACTACCTGACTACCTGAACTACCCAACTACCCAACTAACCCCTGCGGTCACTGACCGTACCCCCCGACAATCAAATAAATGAACAACCTTGGTGCCAAGCATCAGGGAACGATGTGCTGCTGCGCATCTACAAGAAAGTATTGAATAATGACTAAAGCAAACACAGTAAAATTCCTCGACCGTCCTTGTGGTACTGGTAAGACGGAAAGCATGATCTCCAGCTTTGAAACTGGTAAGCATTACTTCGTTGTGGTCCCTACCATTTGTGAGGTTGAGCGCGTCCTTAAGGAATCTGAAGTCCCCTTCACACAGCCTGAGGAACTACTGAACACCAACACAGATACCTGCAACAAGATGAACCACTTGCTTGAGTTGGTTGCTGACTGTGAGAACATCGTAACGACACACTCTCTGTTCGATAACATTGACCTCCGTAAGGTTGATCTACGCATGTATGAAGTGCTGATTGATGAGGTCTTTGATTGTGTCGTCCATAAGCAAGGCCCTGATGAGGCAGGCTTTCAGAAGGTCTACATTGATAGCGGTCTCGCTACTGTAGATGAGCAAGGGAACGTAAAGCCTACAGACAAATGGGTAGCCACAGGGGATAGCGTCTTTAAGTATCGCCTCTTGGATGATGCCCTTCGTGGACGGCTCTACAAGGCTGCTGATGGCTTCTACGTCTCTGTGGTACCACCAAGCCTGTTCACTCACTCTGCTAGCTGTACAGTCCACACATACCTTGCTGAAGGGTCTCTGATGGCTGCTTACCTCCGTAAGTACGGTATTAGCTACACCATAGATGCTGACTATGACCTAGACCGTAGACAGAGAGCCAAAGCCCGTCAGTTGCTATCGGTTGAGAAGTTTGACCTGCCAATAGATCGGCTTGGATACCAGAAGCAAAAGAAGATGACGGCACCTAAGCAGAAGGAGTGCGGTGGTCGTATCAAGAAGGAGCGTGAGCGAGGTGTACTTAAGGGTCTTGTCCCAGCAAATACCCTAGTCACATGCCGTAAGGCTCTGTGGTTAGACGACAGTGACAAGCCGAATAAGCCTCTCCCCTCAGAAGCCCGAATGAAGAAGGCTCACTGGTGCCACAAGAGTACAAAGGGAACCAACAAGTTCAAGAAGTGCGATGAGGTGATACATATGTATGACCTGAACCTGAACCCTGCTGTAGCTAAGTTCCTAAACCTCAGCCCTGAGATGCAAGATGAATGGCGTAAGTCAGAACTCATTCAGTTCATCTACCGCACCAACATCAGAGAGAAGAACGCAGGTCCAGTTCGGGTGTTCTTTGCTAGTCAGGTAATGATGGACCTATTCCTTGAGTGGCTAAATGAAGACCCATCAGAACTAGAGCTAATCGAAGCAGCCTAGAACTGTACTCTTACAGTAATAAAAA
>Ga0255047_10003204_pt1 | contig 10370 bp, 5 predicted proteins | sample JV7_2_1_MG_FD_183640 | JGI IMG/M metagenome (GOLD analysis project Ga0255047, IMG submission 183640) | Seawater microbial communities from Jervis Inlet, British Columbia, Canada - JV7_2_1 | ecosystem: Environmental > Aquatic > Marine > Inlet | place: Canada: British Columbia | collected 2016-10-06 | reverse complement strand
CCTATGCAAGCTCCTATGCAGCCGCCCATGCAGCCGCCTATGCAGCCGCCTATGCAAGCTCCGCCTGAACAAGTTATGCAACTTGAAGAGGTGGAACAACAAGCTCAAGCAGAAGGCGAGCAAGTTGGTCTGGATTATTTGGCTCAGACAATGGACGGTATTGATGCGGCCGAAGATGTAGAAGAAATGATTAATGCCATGCGTGGTAACGATATGCCTATCGAAGCACGGCGCATGGAACTGGCTGACTTTGTCGGTCGAGATGACGCAATGGCAACACCAGAAACCGTACTGGCAATGGTGCAGCCTACTATTATGATGAGTGAAGAAGGTGCCATGAACAGTGGTATTGGCGATCTTATGCGTCAAATGACCGAAGATGTGGACATGGCTACAGAAGGTGGAGCGCCTACTGACATGGGCGAAGGTCTTGGCGGACTGATGATAGCAGCTTCACCGATGCCACAAGAGCCGGTGCAAGGATTTGCCCAAGGCGGTGCCGTAAAAAAGTTCTATAAAGGCGGGGAAGTTGCATATTTAAAAAAGGGAAGCACAGACACCAGTACTGCTGGGGGTAACCTACAAGGATATTTTGACGACTATCTTCCTTTTTTCCAAAACATCATTGGCGATTACGAATCAGACCGGGATAAAGATATAGGTTTAGCGATAGCAAAAGGCGGGTTTCAACTTGCCTCGGGCCGTGGGTCGAAAGGCGAAAACATAGCTGGACAACCTTTCCTTTCTCAATTAGGAGCCGTGGGCACTCAGTTTGCTGAAGATATTGGCGGCATCCGAAAAGATTACCGTAAACAAGACATGGGCTTACGCACTTTAGCCGCGCAAAGTGCCATTAAAGATGTACAAACGGATAAATCAACGACTGCCGCAATGTCGGCTGCTAATTTGAAATATGTTCGAGATATCCAATTAGCAGCTATTAAACAAAATGCACCGGTTGTTAAAGTTTTAAAAGATTTATCTGGCCGAGAACGGCTGGTTGGTTATAACCCCAAAGACGGCACTCTGGTAACTTTTGATACGCCTGAACAAGCTGAAGGTTATGCAGCGCGGTTGGGAACCGAAGCCGATATGATGACAGACATCGGCAACAATCTACCTTTCTTTAAAGAAGGAAAGTTGTCAGCGCCTAACATGAATGCTTTTTTAACAGCAATTGACACGGTTTACACCCCTAAATCGGGTATAAGAGGAGGTTTAGAAAATAAACTGCCAATGGACCTAGCGGTTGCTTTAGTTGAAGCAGACAAGAATCAATCTCTTGCAGGTCGCATCAATCAAAAAATTCTTATAGAAGCGCAAGCACTTGTAGCTAATCCAGAACAAAAACTTCTCGATAATTTAGCGGAAGATATTGAAAAAGAAGACAAATTAGAACGGGAACTAATACCGATAATTCGCAAAGGGGAAAATGTACCAAAGTCGTATGGTGCGTTAAATAATTGGAACCGAGGCTTAGCAAACCTTAAAGAATACTATAGAGATCTTACTGGTGGAAAAGCGGATTTAAATAGTTTAGACAACATGATCAGTACCGACATTCACATGAATCATTTAGCTAACACGATAACTCGTTTGCAATTTGAAGAGGCGGGCGCTGAAAGATTAAAAATGGTAATTGATTTAGCTGCGGAACAGGCTAAAATTTTATATGCAACGACACCCCCCGGCCTTACGGCACAAGAAAAATTGTTGTGGAACCGTGCAGAAGACAATGAAGTACATGCGACTGCTAAAAAGCTTAGAGACGAAATGAGAAATCTTCGTAGAGACGCTGAAGACGCACTAGCCTCCAAACAACCTGGAGGAGATCCTTCCGGATACAGTGATGGCGATTTGCGGTTAGCTCATAAACTTTTAAGAGAACAAAGACTAACTGTAATCGAAACAAGTTTGGATAACGTTATTGCTGCCTTTGAAGGGGAAATGGGATACACGTCTCGCAAAGGCGGTGGATTTAAAAAACGAGGAGAAGCGCAACGATCTCTTCGAGAAATTGGCATTTTCAAACCCGAAGATGAAGAATTAAGTCCTGCGTTGGACATGCTAGGTAAGCCCCAATGAGTGAGTTGGTTTTAGAAGAAGACGAAGTAGAGCTAGAGGTAGAAAATAAACCTTCGGAGGGCATGTCTCAATTACCAGAGGCTACCGCTAGAGTAAGTCCTGATTTAGAAACTTTTGTTAAGGTTGTTCGTCAATACGGATTACCAGAAACCACAAAGGCTTACGTTCAAAAACAAGAGGGCGCTGGTCGTTATACGGAATTAAGAAACCAAGGTCTACGGAACATTGATATTCTCCCAATGTTTGTAAATTTTGAAAAATTAGACGTTCCAGTAACAGATTATCAAGAGCAGGGGTTATCTTTAAACGAAGCCTCCGCTTTGTTAGCTCAAGACTTGGGCGTTGATTTAGACCAATTAAGAACAGAAGACGGAACTTCTGCTTTAGAGTTTTTGCAAACATTTGCTAAAGGCCGAACGCTTACTACAGGAGAAGCTTCTGCGGAGGGCACTGCACGTGGAGCCACGGTGGGTATTCCAGCCGTAGCTGGCATGTCAGGAGCAATGTTAGCAACAGCGGCACTTGCCACCCCTCCCACAGCAGTAGTAATGGGTCTTATTGGTTTGGGCGGTTTAATTGTTGGTGGTTACGGTGGGCAAAAGTTAGAAGAACTAATTTTTTCGTCTGACCCAGTTCTTGATCCAGATGCTTCAGCTACTTTAGAAGCTTTCAAAACAGGAACGGAAATGTTGCCCGGTTTTGGTTTGCCTTATGCTTCTCGCAAGGTTACTCAATACGCTTTAGGCAACAGAGGACCTTTTGCCAACCAATTAAAGAAATATATTGAAAGCCGGAAATTCAATTTAACAACACGGGATCAAAAAATCTTCGAAGATTTAGAGCCCTATGAAATGAGCTTGATCCGATCAGATCCAGTCTTTGCACGTATTCAACGTATGCATCAAGAGAATCCTAAAGCGTTTATGGGCACAGAGTTGGTTACAGGTGCGGGCACTATGGCGGGTTCTTATCTTGCCGAACGAAACTACCCAGGACAAATGGCCCCGAAAATTGGATTTGAAATTGCGGGAGCAACTTTTTTTAGCCCGTTAACCGCGTTGCCTTATTTTTTTGCAGGGAAAGGATTTCTTCAAGATGTGCTGGAACAAGGAAAGGATTTACCACAGTCTGAACAAGAAGAACGGATTGGAGCAGCGTTAGTTTCTTTAATGAGAGAACTAGGCGAGGAACCACTTGAAATACAAAGAAAATTAAAAGAGGGGCAATTAACAAAATCTCTTGAAAACATTATTGAGGACTATCCCGCACAAAGATCTCTGTTAATGGACCAATTAGACATTGTAATGACGCCGCGACAACTTGCAGAAAGTACGACTTTAAGTTACTTGGAAGCGCGTCTTCGCCGTGAAAACGGCAAGTTAAGTATGCAGATGCAAACTAATTACGATCAACAGGTAAAAGAAATATCTACGTTAATTAAAGCTTTAGCGTCTACCGGAGATCCCGACGCTTTAAACGTTGCAGGAACGTTGCGAAAAAGATTTTTTGAAGAACAGATTGAACAATCACTTGATATTGCCTTACGCGATCAAATGCGTGTTTACGACCGACTTAAACCAGACACGTTAGATGCTCGAAACAAAGCCAGCGTAACAATTGATAACATTGTTATGAAGACTTTTGACGACGTGAGAAAACAAGAATCTATCTTGCACGAGGCAATTCCAAAACAATTAGAGGTTGGTCAGGGCAATCTTTTAAACACGTTTAGGCAAGAACTTCAGGATTTGGAACCGGCAGTTGCGTTAGACGTTTTACCCCGAATTGTGCAAAACATTGCTAAAACTAACGATCAAAATTTACAAGCAATGGTTTTGGATCAACAAATTGAGTTTCAACGCGGCGTTGTCGCTCGTCTTACTGCTCGCGGCAGCGCAGCAGAAAACTTGGTAAAAGTTAAACAACAACAAAAAATATTAAATGGTTTACAAAAAGATCGCGCTAAATTACCCGACGACGTTCAACCTTTAACTTACGGACAACGCAAAAGAACCCGTTCAGAGTTGTTACGAATGGCTAGAGAAGCGGCTGCTGGAGAGAACCCTAGTTCGGTTAACTCCAGGTTGTACGGTGTTTTTGCACAAGCCATTTTAAGAGATTTACACGATGTCGAAACAATACGAAACATTAATAATTTAACTTCAGACCAAGCCAGTGAAATTGGTCCGGCAATAGATAAAGCAAACGCTTTTTCGACTGCTTTAAACGATGTTTTTAGACGAGCTTTTCCCAATCAAATTTTACGTGATAAATCAACGGGGGCTGACTTTGTAGTTCCTGAGTTAATGTACAAAAAAATTATAGCTGGGGCTGACGACGAAACAATCTTACGTGTAAAAGATTTAGACGATGCTATAGGGTTTTTAGTCAAAAGCACCGCTCCCACGTTTGATGACGCTGTTGCTTACAAAGCAAACGCTTTAACCATGCGAGAGTCTTTAGACACTATTCTTAGACACCTTGCTTACGACAGAAACATTATGAAACCTGATCCTGAAAACCCAGATCAGTTTGTTGTAGACCAAACCGCTTTGTACAAGTTTATAAAAGACAATGAACAAACTCTCGATAAAATACCTGCTTTAAAAAGCGATTTACAAGACGCAAAAATGTCTGTTCAACTCCTTAACCGGGCTCGTGCCGATATACCGCAAGACGAGTTAGATTTTTTTAATTCGGGTTTGTTTTTTGAGGTGGTCGGAGAAAGACCTTATTTAGCTTTTGACAGAATTTTAGATCCAAAAAGCCCTAACCCAAGACAACAACTTGAAAGTTTAATTGATACTTTACGTGGCGCTGCCAGCTTACGCGCAGATGATTTGCGGGATAGTCAGACTAGGGGCGCTAGAACGGCTGGCATTGGACGGGTCAATTTACAAGATATCGACAATAAAATAAAAAGTTCTATTTTTGATTATGCGTTGCAAAAAAACCAACCCAACATGTCGGAACCTTTAAATTTTAACGGCATGTACGATACGTTTTTTAAACCTTTCCAATCAGGGGGTGCGCCTCTTGCTACTATTTTGGAAAAACAAGGGGTTATTACTGCTAGAGAACGTTTAAATTTGCAAAAAGTTTTAAAAGCGGGTCGTACTTCACAAGAAAAGTTAAGTGCGCCCGATTTTGAGGTTGAAAAAGATCTAGAAACGGGAATGGATTTACTGATAGGCGCGGGAACAAGAATTGCGGGATCTCGTTTAGTTACTACGTTAGCTGATTTTCTTCCTTTTACACGAGGTCAAGGTTTAATAGAAGCTAACATTGGTGCTCAATACGCAAAAAAATTATTAGAAAGTATTCCAAAATCTACGGTTAATGATGTTTTAGAAGACGCGATTTTTGGACCGGAAGCAGCCGAAAATTTAAATCGTTTATTGAAGAAAGGCATATTCCGAGTTCAAAGCGATAGAAAAAGGATATCTGCGTCTCCAATACGACAACGTGGAATGCTTAAAAAAGTTTTTTCTCGTTTTGCTGACGTGCAAAAACTTAACGCTTTTTTAATTCCTATTATTGGAGATTTTACCGTGGAAAAGGGAGGGTTTTTTGCTCCTGATGATTTTAGTCAGGAACGTTACGAAGAACTGCAAGAGTTTCGTAGCCAACCCAGCGGTGTACCCCGAGGCAGGAGTGGACGTAACGCTCCTATCCAAAGATTTAATCCACCGGCCCCTGCAGCGGCTCCTCCGCCGCAAGCGCAAGCAGCTCCACCAAACCCGCAACTTAGACAACGCTACGCGGCTATGTATCCTAACGACCCTATTTCAGGGCTCATTGAGCAACAAGCTATGCAAACGGGTATCGGGACACTTCCGACTTAAAAATGCCGGAAGATTACCGAACAGCTCAAGATTTAATAAAAGACGAGATTCGAGCACAAAACGCTCGTAGTAGACGGGCGGTAGGTCTTGGAACGTTAACGTCTTCTCCAATTCACCAAGGTTTTCAATTAGCTCCCGCACTTAACGATATGACGATGGAAACCATCGGAGAGGCTGTTAATCGGGGTCAAGCCATCTATGATGCGATTCCAACAGAAACTAAAGAAATGGTTCTTAGGCGTATGGACGAGTACAACCAAGCGCAAGGACAACCCACGGGTTTTCAAATGGAACAAGAATATTTACAACAAAACATGTCTCCACAACCCGCGGAACCAGCCGTATCTCCGCAAGAATATTTACAACAAGCACAACAAGAACTTTTGTTAAAACAACAATTGCAAAATGAAATGGCATATGACCCGGAAACGCGACGGCAAATAATAGAAAGGGAAGCTAGAGCGGGCGCTTACGAAGACATAGAAGTCGGTGCTGAAAGTCGTAGAATCCCGTCGGAGCAGCCCGTTTTGATGGACGTTGCTAACGCCTTGTATTCAAGAATTCCTGGGTCTGTACCTATAGCTCCAGTACCCGGAAGTCCTTCTTCTCGACCTGCCCCACCGGAATCTCCTATGGAAGAAAGACAAATGGAAGAAACCGGCATTGGTCCTTACTTAAAGTTTAATTTGTTTGAACGCGATATTTATGCGCCACTTCTTCAACGCTTGATGAAAAGACGACAAGAAGCTAAAACGCCCCCGCCGACGTTAGGTCCTAAAATGCCAACCGAAGGTCCCGCTTCTCCTCCCCCAAGGCCACGTTTTCCTGTTTTTGGAAACTAAGACAACCAATCTCGGGTTTCTTCGCCCAGCACCTGTTGAGCCAGACTGACTTTGTTCTTTAACGCCTTGATGATCTTTTCATCTACCGTGTTTGGACTAACCAGATCTACATATAAGACGTGATGTTCCTGTCCGATTCGATGTGCGCGGTCCTCGGACTGCAGTCGTATCTCCAGATCGTAGGAATTGTTGTAATAAATAACATTCGTTGCTTCCGTCAAAGTTAACCCATAACCCCCTGTCTTGGGGTTTGCTACCAGAAAACGTAACTCCGCCTCAGGCTCTTGGAACAAACTGACAATCTCGTCCCGGTCGTCCTGAGATGTTTGCCCGTAGAACACGGCCGACGAGTCATGCCCATACCGGGTAGCCAACGCATCAGCAATACGGCGAATGTCCCAGACATAAGAAGCCCATATAATCACTTTTCCAATCATTTCATCAACGACATTCAACATTTCGTTGATCCGATTGTTTTCTAACGCCTGTATTTCTCCGTCATCCGTCCGTAGATGCCCGCAACAAATCTCCTGAAGACGCATAATCTGCGTTAATACGCTCTGAGTTGTGGATAACTCGCCCTTATCGAGTAAAGCAAGCGCATATTCTTTCATTTGTTTGTAAGCTTTGTCCTGCTCACTCGTTAACTCTACGTTACGTGTCATATAAATCTTTTTAGGCAGATCCAGACAATCTTCTTTTAGCACTCGATTAGAAAACCCGTCTAGCTTTTGGTTTAATTCCTCCAGGTTCCGATAACCAGTGATTTGCTGAAAGCTTCTTGCGCCGAATTTTCGCTGTTGTACTACCGCGTATCGACCTTGGAAGGCATAATACGATTCAAACCCCAAAATACTTGAACCAAGAAACTCGCATTGTGCGTATAAATCCATTGGATTCTTGGTGATTGGAGAGCCTGTCAAGATGCGTTTGAATTTGGAAACCTTTCCCAATTTAATAATGTTTTTAGTTCGTTGCGCGTTCCGGTTCTTTATAGACGTACTTTCATCCACTACTACAAAATTGTCCGGGTTTATCTCTAAGAACCGTTGGGCAACCGTCGTCCCTTTCTTGGTGGACAATGCCTCCTTATTAATAATCAGTATGCGTAATACGTCCTTGTCAGTGCCTCTGGCAATTTCTGTCAGGCGTTTTTTAAACTTCTGGGTCTGGTTAGGTTGCCAAAGCAATACGTCTCTTTCTACGTCTTCTGACAAATGTTGAGGGATTTCCTTGATGGCCCAGTTAGAATAAACGCCCTTTGGCGCGATAATCAGAGCAGCGTTAATCTTTTTTTCTGCGTACAACGTTCCCATCGTATCAACGGCGACCTTGGTTTTACCCGTCCCCATCTCCATAAACAACGCATAAGACCGGCTATCCCACGATTCTTTATAGGCCGTCATCTGGTGTTCATAGGGCTCTGTTTTAAAGTTGTACATTTTTTTACTCTTTACTTGACACATGAGAGTATATGCGAGTACTCTCTTCTTGGGAAGTGTCGAAAGGCACTTAATTTACTAAAAACGATAGAGGAAGCACGATGAGTGACCCACTGGATCATTTGATCTCAGAAATGCAAGGCGACAGCGAAAGTAGCCTTAATCTGCCCGAAAATGATGGGCTTTCCAGTATTGCAAAGATTGCGGAACAGATCTTAGCGAAGCAGCAGGAAGTCGATAACCTCACCGAAGACCTAAAGAAAGCTAAAGCGAAGCTTCTCAAGCTCACGGACGAAGAATTACCGTCCGCGATGCAAGAGTTGAACGTCAGCAGCTTTGCCTTGGGCGACGGGAGCCAAGTAACTTTGAAAGCGACTTACGGCGCTCGCATCAGCGAGGACAACCGTGACGCTGCGTTCGAGTGGCTTAGGGTTCGAAATGAGGCGGACATCATTAAAAACACGGTGACAGTGCGTTTTAACCGGGAACAGGACAACGAAGCGAAAGCTTTGGTGGACGACTTGGTGCAAAGACAAATGACTCCTGAACAGAAATCTGAAGTACATCCGGGCACCCTGAGATCATGGGCAAAGGGCCGTATTGAAGACGGAAAGGAGCTAGACATGAATTTGTTTGGCGTTTGGGTCGGACAACGAGCCGAAATCAAGAGGACTTAAAATATGGCGACGAAAGAAGTAAATGAAGCAGCTAATAAAGAGGTTGCAACAGTGGATGCGTCTTTGTTTGAACAAGACGCGGGTGCGGGCATGGCAATGGATCAAGAGGATTTGGCACTGCCTTTCCTTAAAGTTCTGTCTGCAATAGACCCCCTCATTCAGGATGGCGAAATCGATGCAAAGCCCGGTGATCTATACAACACCGTGACTGGCACCGTTTATCCCGGCAAACAGGGGGTACGGATAATACCTTGCCACTATGAGCGAAGGTTTTTGGAGTGGGCACCAAGAGGCTCTGGTTCTGGAGCACCTCTCAACATGTACGGACCTGGAGACATGCGTCCTGAAACCAAAAGGGACGAAAACGACAACAAGGACTACGTTGTCGGCGGAGAAGGCGAGTACATCGACGAGACACACCAGCATTACGTGGTGATTCTTGAAGAGGATGGAACCTACAATACGGCTCTAGTTCCCATGAAATCGACGCAGTTAAAGAAGTCGAGAAAGTGGAACAGCATGATTGCATCACGCACGATGATCAACGCCAACGGGGAAGCGTTTCAGCCCCCACGTTTCAGCCACGTCTACAAGATGACCACCAGTTCTGAAAAGAACGATAAGGGTCAGTGGCACGGATGGAACATCGAACTGGACGGTGTGGTTGAAGACGCGAATGTCTACCGAGCAGCTAAAACGTTTTACGAATCCATTAAAGGTGGAGAAGTAACCGTTAAGCATACTCAGGAAGACGCTCAAGCAGAACGTGGAGACGACCCGTTCTAAACCGCAATGGGCAGAGTGGTGTCCAAAGGCCCGGCAATTCGTCTTCAGCCGTCGGGCCACCCACTCAACTGGTGGAACAATAATGATAGAGAAATTTAGTACAATTTTCGATGGTTTACGTGCTGCATATGGCACATTTAAGATCGAAAACCGCAACGAAAAAGGGAAAGCTACCGGCAAAGCAATGATCGTTCGCGAACCACGTACCGAAGCGACGTGGGAAGGGCATCTTAGCGGTAATGGACAGTCGGTCGGCATCATCCCAATCAACGAAAACAACGAATCTCGGTGGGGTTGTATCGACATCGATCAATACAACTTTGACCACCAAGCACTAATTAAGAAAATTTTAGCGGCAAACTTACCTTTACTGGTTTGTCGAAGTAAGTCTGGCGGGGCTCACGTCTTCTTATTCACTTCCGAGTTTATTCCTGCAAAGGATATGCAAGATATCTTAACCCGTTTATCCGTGTCTTTAGGCTATGCCGGGAGCGAGATTTTTCCTAAACAGGTGGTGTTGAATTTAGAGCGTGGGGATGTTGGTAACTTTTTGAACATGCCCTATTACGGACATGAAAACGGCCTTCGCTATGCGTTTAAGGATGATGGAACAGCCGCCAATCTAGAGGAATTCTTTACTCTTTATGACGAAAAAGTGCAGACGCATGAGCAAGCACTGGCGCTTAATGCAGA
>Ga0255047_10003203_pt1 | contig 10371 bp, 8 predicted proteins | sample JV7_2_1_MG_FD_183640 | JGI IMG/M metagenome (GOLD analysis project Ga0255047, IMG submission 183640) | Seawater microbial communities from Jervis Inlet, British Columbia, Canada - JV7_2_1 | ecosystem: Environmental > Aquatic > Marine > Inlet | place: Canada: British Columbia | collected 2016-10-06 | reverse complement strand
TGGATTGCTGGTTGCCAGCCTCGACGACGATCGACTGCTGCGCGAAGAACTGGAATCAACTCACGCTCCATTCGTGTTGCTTAACCGGCAGCTGCCAGGCACTCCCTATTGTGTCGTGCTGGACAGCCGCGCCGCTGCGGCGATTGCCGTCGATCATCTGGCGCAGCTGGGACACAGGCGAATTGCGCATCTGGCAGGCCGGCCCGGTGGGTTCAATGCCGGCGAGCGTCTGGCGGGATATCGCGACGGCCTCAAGCGTCACCGCATTCCCTTTGATCCCAAGCTGGTCGCCGTCGCAGGGTACACTGCGGAGGGTGGTGCGGACGCGATGCGTAGTCTGCTCGCTCAGAAGCCGACAGCAGTTCTGGGCGCGACGCTGGTGACGGCGGCGGGTGCAATGGCCGTCTTGCATGAGGCCGGTTTGCAAATTCCGCGCGACGTTTCGGTGGTGGGACTGCATGACGCGCCGGTCGCGACAATGCTCTATCCCCAGCTGACGTCGGTGAAGATGCCGACCGAACTCATGGGCGAAATTGCTTCTGATCTCCTGATCGATCTCCTGAACGGCGGTGCGCCGCAACCTGTCGCGCCATTGGCGCCAGACGGTCTTGTCGTTCGCGCCTCCACAGGCCCAGCTCCGCGATAAATTTTAACTTGACCCACGCGGAAGTTTGTACGACGTTTGAACAAACGATTGCGCAAACCATTTGTTCAATCACGGAAATTGACGCGATCAGGGAGGACGTTGAGTGAGCGTGGCGAATTTGGCCTCTGGGCAGGGGCTGTCATGACCGCAACCACCATCGCTGCAATTCGCGATAACGATCGCGTCGATGCGGATCTTGCGTCTGCTTTTGGCGCCATCGTTGGTCAAGCCAATGTTCTGACGTCCTTCGATCAGAGACTCGGCTATTCGAGGGATCGTCTGCCGTTTGCCGTTTTCCGCGAGCGGGCAGGAGAAATTGCAGGCACCGTTCCTCGCCTGGTCGTGCGTCCAGCGAACCAGGATGAGATCGTTCGCATCGTTCAGCTTGCAAAGGCGCGCAACGTTCCGGTTATTCCATACGGGAACGGTTCCGGTGTGCTCGGCGGAGCGATTCCGCTCGGCGGCGAGATCATGGTGGACACGCGCCGGCTCGACAAGATTGTCTCCATCAATCCGACCGACGCGGTTGTCACGGTGCAGGCCGGCATGAATGGCGCTGATTTCGAGCAGCAGCTTAACGAAGCCGGATACACCAGCGGACATCTGCCGCAGTCCATCGAAATATCGACCGTCGGCGGTTGGCTTGCCTGCCGTGGCGGCGGACAGTTGAGCAGCCGTTATGGAAAGATCGAGGACATCGTCGTCGGCCTCAAGGCCGTGCTGCCGGACGGCACGCCCCTCGACGTGCGGCCTGTTGCGCGACGCTCGGTCGGTCCGTCCATCCGTGACCTGATGATCGGGAGTGAAGGCACTCTCGGAATCATCACTGAAGCGACGCTGCGTATCTTCAAGAAACCCGCCGTGGAGCGCGGTGTCGTGCTTGCATTCCCGTCATTGCAGGCAGCTCTGGATAGCGCGCGTCTGATCATGCAGGCCGAACTGCGCCCGACGATCGTGCGGCTCTATGATCGCGTGGAGAGCGACGAGCGCACTAAGGATATCGCACTGTTCAAGACCAAGCCGTTTCTTGCGGTGCTCCAGTTTTGCGGCAGCGAGCCCATGGTCACGGCCGAGCAGGGCATGGCGCTTGAAATCGCCGCCGCTCAGGGCGGTGAGGTCGGCCCTGACGGTCCTTATGAGCACTGGAAGCAGAACCGCTACGTAGCCTATTCGCAGAAATGGCATGACGCGGGCTACTTCAACGACACCATTGAGGTGACCGGTAACTGGTCGGCGATTCCTGCGATGTATGATGCCATCGGCAACGCCGTGCGCGCGATTTATCCGGGGATACATTTCGGCGCGCACTGGTCGCATGTTTATCCCGAAGGCGCCTGCCAGTACATGACGGTGCGGTTGCCTCCGATGCCGGATGATCAGGCGCTGCCTATTCACCAGAAGCTTTGGGATGCCGTGCAGCAGCTAACACTCGATCATGGCGGTTCGATTGCGCATCACCACGGCGCCGGCCTGTTCCGCAATCCGTGGATGAAGCGCGAACTTGGCGCTGGCCTCGTGGTCCTGCAATCGATCAAAGATGCGCTCGATCCGGGCAATCTGTTCAATCCCGGCAAGATCGGGCTGCGCGCCGGTGCGAATGCGAAAGACATTCGTCGTGATTGACATGGCGTACATCCGTGCTGCTGCAGGGGAGGACGCCCACTATGGCAGCGTCTGATCCTCTTCTGGTGGGAATTGATCTTGGCGCGGGTTCGCTCAAGATCAGCATTATCAAGGCCGATGGCTCGCTGGTCAGCGAGGCGTCGGCATCTGTTGCGACATCATCGCCGCATCCCGGCTGGAGCGAGCAAAACCCGGACGATTGGTGGCTTGCAGCCTGCGATGCATTGCGCCGCGGCCTCAAGGCATCCGGCCGGCCAGCTTCAGATATCGCAGCGATTTCGTTTTCCGCCGGCGCCCACACGCAGGTGCTGGAGGATGCCGACGGCCATGTGATACGTCCGGCCATTCTCTGGAACGATCAGCGCAGCCGGGAGGAGACACAGCAACTTCGCGACAGGGCTGACGCGCGCATTCTCGAAATCGGGGCGAACCGCGCCAATCCGACCTGGACGCTGCCGCAGATGCTGTGGCTGCGTAACCAAGAACCGGAAGCGTTTGCACGCGTGAAGCGGCTTTACGTCGCCAAGGACTGGCTGCGCGCGCAATTCACCGGCACCTGGGAAATCGACACCATCGATGCGCTCGGCACCCTGATGCTGGATGCGCAGACCGGCGAGTGGTCCAAGGAACTATGCGACATGATCGGCTGGCCGATGGCCACGCTACCGCCGATCGTGAAGCCGAGCACCGTCGTCGGCAAGGTGACTGCGCGAGCCGCGCAAGCCACGGGTCTGGCGGAAGGCACTCCGGTGGTTTGCGGCACGTCGGACACCGCCGCCGAGACCTTCGGTGCCGGCATGGTACGTGAAGGCATCGGCGTTGTGAAACTCGCGACAGCGGCAACAGTGAATGTGCTGTCGCCCAGGGCGAGGCCCGACTTTTCGCTGATCAACTATTACCATGTCGTGCCGGATCACTGGTACGTTATCGCTGCCACCAATTCCTGTGCATCGGCGCACAAATGGCTGCGCGATACGTTCTTCCGCCGCGAAGGTGAAGACGGCAGCGCGGTCTTCGACGCCATGGATGCGCGTGCTGCAATGGTGCGTCCCGGTTCGGAAGGATTGTTCTTCCATCCCTATCTCAACGGCGAACGAAGCCCCTATTGGGACCCGCTGCTGCGCGCGGATTTTGTTGGAGCGGGCTTCAATCACGGCGGCGGTCACTTCGTCCGTGCGCTCTATGAGGGCGTCGCTTACTCGCTGCGGGATTGTCTTGAGGTTATGAAGTCCAAGGAACTTGGCTTCGCGACCGCGCGCCTGACAGGTGGAGGCGCGCGCAGCGCGCTTTGGCGTCAGATCGTTGCTGACGTGCTGAACATCACCGTCGAACTTCCTGCCGTCGCGGACGCATCATACGGAGCCGCATTGCTCGCGGGCGTCGGCATTGGCGTCTTCAAGGACGAACGTGCGGCAGCGGAAGTGGTCCAGATCGTGTCGCGGGCGACGCCGGATCCGGTGCGCGCTGCTGTCTACGATCAGGGTTTCCCGATTTACCGCGATATTCAGAAGGCGCTCGCGCCGATCAATCATCGCATCCACGATTTCGTGGCCGGCCAGAATAAGTGATCTATGTCAGAGATTAGACTCGAAAAAGTTCGCAAGGCGTATGGTCCGGTGGTCGCCGTTCATGGCGTCGATCTGACGATTCGTGACGGCGAATTTGTAGTGTTCCTGGGCCCTTCGGGTTGCGGAAAGTCCACGACGCTGCGGATGCTGGCGGGTCTTGAGGAAATTACCTCCGGCAAGATCTTCATCGGCGACCGCGATGTTACCGCGCTGGAGCCGAAGGATCGCAACATCGCGATGGTGTTCCAGAATTACGCGCTCTATCCGCACAAGACGATTTACGAAAATCTCGCGTTCGGTTTGCGGATGCGGAAGATGGACCCGGCGCAAATTGACATGCGCGTCCAGCGCGCCGCAAAGATGCTCGGCCTCGATGAATATCTGAAGCGCAAGCCGAAGCAGCTTTCAGGTGGCCAGATGCAGCGCGTCGCACTCGGCCGTGCTCTCGTGCGCGAACCGGAAGTGTTCCTGCTCGATGAGCCGCTCTCCAACCTGGACGCCAAGCTGCGCGTGCGCATGCGCGAGGAAATCGCCCGCCTGCATCAGGAAGTCGGCACCAGCATGGTGTACGTGACCCATGATCAGGTCGAGGCGATGACGCTCGCCAATCGCATCGTGATCATGCGCGACGGGCATGTGCAGCAAGTGGGTGCGCCGCTCGAAGTCTACGACCGTCCGGTCAATCTGTTCGTGGCCGGGTTCATCGGATCGCCTGAAATGAATCTGGTCGAGGGGCGCGCCTCGAATGGCACATTTGAAAGCGGTGCAATGCGGGTCGCACTCCCCGCGGAGTATCAGGCCGTCAATGAAGACATCGTTCTAGGAATCCGGCCGGAGCATATCGGCCTCGGCGAAGGGCCGGATTCTCTGACCTTTGAGGTCGGCGTCATCGAGCAACTCGGCGCGCAGACCCTTAGCATCGGTGAGGTGAGCGGTGTGCGTCTGCGTATTCTCACCGACCGCGTCGATAACTGGAAGTTCGGCCAGCGAATTCCCGTCCGGCTTCAGGCCGGGCGGCTCCATCTGTTCTCGAAAGCAACGGGACAGCGACTCTAAGTTACCAAGAAACCAGAACGAACATTCACACCAGTGAATTTGCCATGGGAGACAACGTAATGTCTAAGAACGGGAAATCGAATATCGACCGCCGCACGCTCATCAAGGGCGCCGGAGCGGTTGGCGCAGGGATTGCGGCGGGTACGCTTGGCGCGCCTGCTGTGTGGGGGCAGGGCAAGAAGACCATCCGTTTCCTCAACACTGAAACGTCCATCGACAGCATCCGCGCGCTGAAGGTCGCGTGTGCCGAGTATGAGCGGATGACGGGCACCCAGGTCATCGTCGACTCCGTGCCGCTCGACGATGCTTTTACAAAGGTGACCACCTCACTGCGCGGCGGTCAGCCTTACGACATCGCGACATTTGCCTTCGTGGGTCACGTTCTGCTGCTTCAGGCAGAAGGGCATTTGATGCCGCTGACCGAACTGACCAGCAAGCATAAATGGGGACCGAAGATTCTCTTCCCCATCAAGGGCGAAACCTACTGGTATCCCTACGACTACAACCTGGCGTGGATCTACTACCGCAAGGATCTCTACGAAAAGAAGGGCCTGAGCGTTCCCAAGACCTGGGCCGACATGCTCAAGAACTCGCAGGCGCTCAACGAGGATGGCCGCTCCGGCGCGCTGTTCCCGATCGGCAGCAACGGCGCGACCAACTGGCTCTCGCCGGGCTTCATGTGGGCCGAGGGGGTCAAGCTGTTCGACGACAAATGGAATGTCGCCATCGACAACGCGGCGAACGCTCCGAAGGTCGCGGCCTATCTCGATTTCTTCGCGGATCTCTACAAGACGATGCCGTCAGGCACCAGCCAGGCCAGCTTCGGCGAAGTTCTGTCGAACTTCTCCTCCGACAAGGTCGGGCACACCGCTTATGCCGGGCGCATCATCGAGGCGCTTGAGCGCACCTCACCGGCGCTCGCGACCAAGTACGGAATCATGCCGTACATGGACAGCCAGGGTAAGGCGAAGGCGGTCAACCACGGCTATGACGGCTGGGTGGTGTTGAAGACACCGAACTCCAGCGAGTCGATGAAGTTCATGAAGTGGTTCACCGAGAACCAGTACATCAACTTCCTGCACACGGCGCCGTTGCACTTCCAGCCGCCGCGCCTCGACGTCTACGAGGACGCGCGCTGGCGCGCTCACCCGCTGATCGAGAAGCACAAGGACGCGGTGGAGACCATGAAGGGCTTCATCGTCGACAAGTCGATGACCCTTACCTCGGTCGATACCGAGGGACCGGCGCCCGATCTGCGTCCTGGCAAGGTCTTCGAGGGCTTTGTCATCCCCGAGATGCTGCAGAACCGCATTCTGAAGAACATGCCGGCGGCTGATTGCGTCAAGGCGGCAGGCGACAAGATGCGCAAGCTCACGGCATAAGAAACGCGTGTGCCAACTGCCCGGCCGGATGCTCCCGGCCGGGCTTTTCCCGGAAAGACGAACTTGAGTTCGAAATCGACGATATACACCTTTCTGGTGATCGGACTTCTCGTGACGCTCGTCCTGATCGTCGCGCCGGTGGCCTATGCCATCAGTCTGAGTTTCTACAAGCTTGACTCGTTTGTCGGTGAAGCCAAGTGGGTCGGCTTCGACAACTACATCGCGATTATGCAGTTGCCGGAATTCTGGAGCGCGCTCTGGAATGGCGTTGTTTATTCAGCCGGGTCGATCGTGCTTCAGGTGGTGCTCGGCATCGGCTTCGCGCTGATCCTGAACGAGACATTCCCGGGCCGTAATTTCGTGCGCGGACTGTCCATCCTGCCGTATCTGCTGCCGACAGTCGTCGTCATTCTGACGTTCAAGTGGATGGTGGACGGCAGCATCGGCATCATCACCAAAGCCATCGCAGCCATGGGACTGCCGCCGGTGAACTGGTTCGAGAGTTCCGGTGCGGCGATGACGTCGGTCATCCTTGTCAGCGTCTGGATGTGGACGCCGTTTGTCACGACCTGTTTCCTCGCAGCATTGCAGACTGTTCCCACGTCGCTTTACGAGGCCGCGCGGGTGGACGGCACCACGGCTGTTCAGCGGTTCTTCCACATCACGCTGCCGATGTTGAAGCCGATCCTGACCGTGGTCGTTCTGCTTCGCGCGATCTGGATGTTCAACAAGTTCGACGTGATTTGGCTTCTGACTCGTGGCGGCCCGGTCGGATCAACCGAGCACCTGGCCATCCTGTCCTATCGTCACGCATTCAGCCTGTTCGACATCGGTGGGGGCGCGGCGATTGCGACGATTTCCTTCGCGATCCTGTCGGTGGCCGTGTTCTTCTACTTCCGCATCTTCCCGCTGGAGGACGATTAATGGCCGCTGTCAAATCGCTGCCCGCCCGGCTGAGCCTCTACGGCGCCGCGATCGTCATCGCGATCTATTCGGCGTTCCCGATCTACTGGATGTTCATTTCCAGTCTGCGTGAGCCGACGAGCCTGCTCAGCACCGTCTCGCTGATGCCGGGTCCGTTCACGCTGGAATACTATCGCAACCTGCTCGAACTGACCGACTACCCGACGCATTTCATGAACAGCGTCATTGTCGCTGTGGTCACGGTCGTTGTGACCATGATTTTTTCGATCATGATCGCCTACGCCGTGACGCGCCAGCGCATCCGCGGCAAGAAGCTGATCGTCGGCGCGATGCTGTACGCCTACATGTTCCCGCCGTTGCTGATCGCGATCCCGATGTTCACGATCTTTGCGCGCCTCGGCCTCAGCGACACGTTGGTTGGCCTGATCGCGTCGCATTTGACGCTGACGCTGCCGCTTGGCGTCTGGTTCCTGTGGGGCTTCTTCAAGGGTATGCCGTTCGAGCTGGAAGAAGCTGCGATGGTCGATGGCTGCACGCGGCTTGGCGCGTTCCTGCGCGTCGTGCTGCCGTTGTCATTGCCGGGGTTGATCACGGTGGCGATCTTCTCGTTCCTGCTGTCGTGGACCGACTACACATTCGCACTGATCATGATCGGCAGTGATGCCAACAAGACGTTGCCGGTGGGACTTGCGTCGATGGTCGGGTCGTTCGATCTGCGCTGGGGTGAGATCATGGCAGGATCGACGCTGATCGCGCTGCCCCTGTTCGCTGCGTTTGCGCTGCTGACGCAATATTTTATCCAAGGCCTCGGTGCTGGCGCTGTAAAGGGTTAATCATGGATCTCGGGTTGAAGGGCAAGGCTGCGTTGGTGACCGGCGCAGCGAGGGGCATCGGCAAGGCTGAGGCGTTGGCTCTGGCGGCCGAGGGATGTTCCATTGCCATCAACGACATTGATCGCGAGGCGGCGGAAGCCACAGTGGCCGAATTGATCGCTGCGGGCACGAAGGCAGTCGTTGCTATTGGTGACGTCTCGGAAGAAGCGGGTGCGGAAGCCGTTGTCCGTGAAGCACATCGCGGGCTTGGGCATCTCGATATTCTGGTGAACAACGCCGGCGCGGGCGGTCGGCACCTCGGCAGTCTTGCCGAGAACATGTCGCTCGACGATTGGGACATCATCGTCCGGACACATCTGCGCAGCACATTCCTTTGCAGCAAGTATGCCGTCCCGTTGATGCGCGAACGCGGCTTCGGACGGATCGTGAATACCTCGTCGATGAACGTCACAGGCGGCGGAAGGCCCGGCGTCACCAACTATTCCGCCGCGAAGGCGGGCGTTATCGGTTTTACGCGAACCCTGGCCAAGGAAGTTGGCAGCGCCGGGATTACTGTGAATGCCATTGCACCGGGCTATGTCGAGACCGCGCTGATCGCCGGCTTCTCCGCCGAGAAGCGCGCGGTTATCGCCGGACAAAATCCGCTCGGCCGGTTTTGCCAGCCTGAAGAGGTGGGTTCGCTGATCGCATTTCTGTGCTCCACTCAGGCCGCGTTCATCAACGGTGCGCTGATCTGCATGGATGGAGGCAAGCGCGACTTCTTCTGGGGTGATCAATGACCATTCGAGCTTTCGGCGGCCCGCATCGCTACGTTCAGGGTCCGGGCGCGCTGAGCGAACTTGCGGCGCTGGTTCCGCTTTACGGCCGGCGTCCGTTTGTCGTGGCCGACGTGGCTGTTGCCGGGCTACGGGACCAGCTCACCGCATTGCTCCAGCCACACGTCGATGGTCTGGAGTTCGCAGAGTTCTCGGGCGAATGTTCCGTGAACCAGATCGATACGATGACCGCCAAGGCCCGGGCTGCAAACAGCGACGTCGTCATTGCGATTGGCGGCGGCAAGGCCATCGATACCGCGAAGGGCGTTCGCATTCTGCGTGGCGGAGCAATCATCGTGGTGCCGACAGTGGCCTCGAACGACGCACCCACCAGTCGGCTAGTGATTGTGTATACCGACGATCATGTCCTGAAAGAAGTCCGGCTGATGCCGACGAATCCGGATGCTGTCGTCGTGGATACGTCGATTATCGCGCGTGCGCCGCGCCGGTTCTTCGTTGCCGGGATCGGCGACGCGCTTTCGAAGAAATTCGAGGCGGAACAATGCTTCAATTCCGGTGGCATGAATTTCTACAAGGCGCGCCCGGCCGGACTTGCGGTTTCGATTGCCGATCAATGCTATCAGGTGATCCGGCGGGACGCGATATCGTCCCTCGCGGCAGTCGACCGCAGGGAGCCCGATGCTGCGTTCGAGAACATTGTCGAGGCGACGATCCTGCTCAGTGGCCTCGGCTTCGAAAGCGGCGGCTTGTCGATCGCGCACTCGCTTACACGTGGCTTTTCCGCTCTTCCTTCGCTCAATGGATCGCTTCACGGAGAGCAGGTGGCATTCGGCCTGCTCACGCAACTCTGTCTTGAGCAGAGGTCCGCTGCCTTTCTGACGGATATGGTTGCGTTCTACCGCGCGGTCGGTTTGCCGACGAGCTTGAACGACCTCGGGTTCTCCGGCGATATCCAGCAAGGCATTCGAACCATTGCCCAGCGTTCTGTCGCCGAAGCGCCATATCTCAAGCAGTTTGTCGGGACTGTGACCGAGGACACTCTCGTAGCCGCGCTTACGCAGGCGGATAATCTTGCAAAGGCAAGGTGAGAGCCGCGCCAACGTGCAGCTCTTAAAACGTTTCCAATTATTTCAGTGATAGCGGGCTCCTCAGGAGCCTCTCTGCACAGCGGCCTGTGAGCCCGCTTTCTTTTCCTTGCGTTCCTGGCGCCAGTTCTCAAATCGCTGAACGATGACGAAGAACGTCGGAACGAAAAGCACCGCCAGGCAGGTCGAGGCGATCATTCCACTGAACACGGTAATGCCGATTGACTTGCGTGCGCTGGCGCCAGCGCCGCTGGCAAAGACGAGAGGCGCTACGCCAAGAATGAAGGCGAACGATGTCATCAGGATCGGCCGGAATCGGGCTCTCGCAGCCTCCACGGCGGATTCCAGCAACGGTTTCCTGTCGCGGACGTGGAGTTCAAGTGCCACTTCGACGATGAGGATAGCGTTCTTGGCTGACAGGGCGACCAGCAGGATCAATCCGATCTGCGTATAGAGATTGTTCTCGATTCTCAGCCCT
>Ga0255047_10003202_pt1 | contig 10371 bp, 6 predicted proteins | sample JV7_2_1_MG_FD_183640 | JGI IMG/M metagenome (GOLD analysis project Ga0255047, IMG submission 183640) | Seawater microbial communities from Jervis Inlet, British Columbia, Canada - JV7_2_1 | ecosystem: Environmental > Aquatic > Marine > Inlet | place: Canada: British Columbia | collected 2016-10-06 | reverse complement strand
ACAGGCGGGAGCTATTGATAATTCCAATGCCAATGGAACGGACATTATCCCCATTTATGAAAAGAGTATGCAGGGAAGACGTGCTGAAATAGATAAGATAGAGAACTCAGGGCACAGGGCAACTGCGCAAGCGCAGTTTGATGAAGAAATCAGCATCACCAATCTAAAGCTGGCAAGTACCGCAAGACAGAAGTTTGATAAGAACTTCAAGGTGCGAATGCAGAAAGATGTGAACAGTTCATCTGCGGGAGTGTATGCCGACCCTCTCAGTGTGCATAGAAGTATAATTAAAGCTAAAGATCACTTCGATGAGATATCAGAAGGGGATCCCAAACTAACAGCACAGAGATCAGCTGCCTACAAAATGTATTCAGCGGACATGACCAAAGCTTCGGTACTGGGTCTTATAGACAGAGGGCAGTTTGAGGCAGCTAAAAATATGCATAACGAACTTAGGGGCAACCTTACAGTGGAACAGAATGCTAATCTGGGGAACAGAATAATAGATCGCCAGCTGCAGAGTACAAATAAATTTCACGCAGATATTGAAAGAAATCGTCGTAATGTAACCTTTGAGAGAAAAGAAAGGCTGCGACTAGCTGATGTGGCGGCAAATAAAGTAATGCAAGAAGCGGTGGGTAAAACTCCTGAAGAGAAGCAAGTAGCGGCGGAACAAGCTTCCGAAATTTACCGTGCAACAGAAGGCGTGACGCTATCAGGTACTGTGAAATATAATAGCGATATAAAGGCTTCAAGAAGAGGTATGTCAGAGAAGTTTAAGCTGCTCTATAGCAGACAAGCTGCTGCTGCCACCAAGCTTTCAGACTTTGAAGATATTAGGAATGGTATAAGGGCTGACTATACTAGAGAGAACAGCACAATGGGGTATGAAGATTACAATCAAGCTCTAATACAGCTGCAGCAGGAAGAAAACTTCTTTGCAGGTAGCCAGCTTAAAAAGAATATATACCAGCGGGGAATGCGAAGACTTAGCGACATAACCACTGCATCAAGCAAGCGAGACAAGGTAGACGCTGAGAAAAAGCACAATATCCTGCTATCAAGAGCACATGAGCTTGCTGCCAATGAAGGAATTGCCTTTGATAAGGCAGTGAATATAGCAGAAGATGAGTATGAGAAGTTCGATGAAGATTTCGAAATTGTGGCCGATGGTGTACCCTCTCAATTCCAACAGAACTACGAAACTATGAAGGCCAAGGGCTTACCAGCGCTTATTAAGGCTACAGCAACAAAAGGCTGGAGTCCCCATTCAAGAAGAGTGCATTGGGAGGCTTTCGAGAATAGGTTAAATGCCTTGAAACGTAGAGCACGAAAAACAGCACAATCACTAGGCGACGCGCAAGAGAGAGCAAAAGATGGCAAGTAAAAAGAAGAAAGGACGCGCACCTACAACTTCCAAGATAGAGAAGGAAGTTAGCCGTGAGCCTACAACTTCAGAAATAGAGCAAGAGCCTAACAGGGAACCCACCACTGCTGAGATACAGAAGGAAATAGATCGCGCACCTACGACTGCGAAAATAGAGAAGGAAGCAAGTAGAGAGCCTGGATCCTCTGATATCGAGAAAGAAAATACCCGTGAGCCTACCACTCTGGAAATAGAGGGGAAGAGGCAAGACAATGTGGATCTGGCAGATGAGGCTGAAGAGGATCAAGGATCTGAAGGGGACACGCAAGGCAGGAGCCCAGCAGCTGAAGATGATGTAAATAGCAGCGCTAGAGTCATCACCAATGTTAAAGATCCCTTCGAGAGAGACGCCCAGGAAGAGACGCCACTGGAGTTGGAAGCGGACGATCCCTTTGGACCGTCTGAAGCTATTGAAAAACTACATAGCGCCGCCGAGTTGCAAAACTCAGACACGATGGCGTATCGAGAAGCCCAGCAGAGAATGGGTGTTGATCCAGATACAAATGAAATTCTTAATGAAGACGGGGAAGAGCCTGTTGATGAGCCCCCAGAAAGATTCATGCAGGAAGTTGAGACGCAGGTACAGCGAGCTGGGGATGCTAAGATATTAGAGTTCGCTAAGAAAATGGGCATCATCAATGATAAGGGCGAGCTCACTACAAAGAAATTTGCAGAGAATGTACAAGAGCAACAGTTGGCCGTCGCTGAAGATATAGTTGGCGCTGTTATGGATTCCTTTCAAGAGGGTTTAAACCTTGGAGCAGACTTTGTTGGTTGGGTAGACGATGAGTTATTCGGAGAAAGCCTAAACGAAAATGATCCTCTCATACAAGAGGGTGCCAAAGACGGATACTTTAAATTTGCAGATACTCTCCTTCCATCCAGGGGTCCAGGGCACGATGCTCTTAGAGGACTTCTTGGATACATGATCCCTTTTGCCTCCGCTATGAAAGGTGCCAAGGTTCTACGTACTGGTAGTAGAGTTGCCAAAGTGGCAGCTAGTGGAGGAATTGGTGCTATCGTAGATTTCGCTTTCATCGATCCTAATGAATCTAGGACATCAGACTTTCTAGCGCAAAACGTACCTTTTCTTAAGCCTTTCGTTACTGCATTTGAGTCGGACGAAGATGACTCCAGGTTAGAGTCTAGGTTAAAGAATGCCGCCGAAGGCGCTATCATGGGGCTGGGCATAGACGCTGCAGTTAAACTTGGTAAGGGTCTTTTCCGATTAGTGAAGTATGTACGTGCGGGGAAGAAACTACGAAGGGCGATGATAGAGGGTATCGATAAAGGTGTTGCAGCTACAAAAAAAGCTAAAGAAATAACCGATAGAATGTGGGACCCTAATAGAAAATCTTTCAGTGAGTTGGTTCAAGATAAAGCAGGTAAAGGAAGTCTTTCAGATGACCTACCGATAGCGGGAGCTGAGAAAGCAAAGTCTGCTCGTAAGATAAACCTGGAGAATAAGAAGGCACTAGAGGCGCGCGGTCTACCAGAACCACCACCGATAACATCTTTTGAGGATGCCAAGCGTGGGGTTATAGATAATGAGACCACACAAAAAGCTGCCGATGCGCTGAACGTGACCGTAGAGGAAATGAAGGCGAGGAAATTAGGTGAAGGCTACAACAATGCAGAAATGAGAGCATTCGATGATGTAGCCACAGAGTCCACTAAGAAAGTGCAGAAAGCTTCCAAGATCGCATCGAACCCCAACTCAACCGATGAAGAGGTTGCCGAAGCTTATCTAACATGGGGAGAGCACGGTGAAGGCGTAGTGCAGTTTGTGGGCGGAAAGGCTGAAACTGCCAGAGCACTAGAAGCTGCAAAGAAAGGTGTCTCTAAGATCACAGATCCTGATGGTACGCTTAGGATGACCCAAAATATTTTGAAAATACATGGCGGAAAAGAAGCTGCCAGCACCACTATGCTTAGGATATCCAAGCTAGGAAAAGGCGAATTATCTACACTGGCCAGAATGATGGCCAAGGGTGTGGACATGACAGAGGCGCTTAATTCTATACGAATGAACGCCATGCTTAGTAGTCCTGTTACCCATGCAGTTAATGCCGTATCAAACTCTGCCGTGATTGTGTCAGCTCCTGTAGAGAGACTCATGACTAGAGGGGTAGGAGTTATTCGACAATCTATGGGGGGAGCCGCTCCCCATGTTGCTTCTGGTGAAGCAACCGCTATGGTTGTTGGAGCATACGGGGGACTAGGGGACGCGTTTAGAGCAGGAGCAAAGGCGGCCAGAACGGGAAAATCTTCCATAGGTAAAGGCCTGAAGCTTGATACAGTACGAGGGGGAGTCACTGACTTCACCGGCTTTCAAGATCTGACCTTACTAGGACAGGGCTTAACCGTAATGAAATTTGGTATCAAGGAAGCATCGGGAAGAATGCTTATGGCATCCGATGAATTTTTCAAAGTTATAAATAAAAGAATGGAGTTGCATGCGCTAGCGACTAGAGAAATGTCAAGCGCTCGCAAGTACGGGCACCTTTCAGATGCGGATAAAGCTATTAAATATAATGAGATTATCCAGAACCCGATGAAGTATGAAGAGACCCAGTATATTGAGACTATGGCGAATAAGTTTGCTGAGACTAATACGTTTACGAAGAACTTGGATGCCAAAATTGGTGTACCGGGAATGAACATCCCTCTAGCTTCAGTGGATAAATTTATTAAGGATACCCCGCTACGATTATTCGCACCCTTCTTTAAAACTGGCGGTAATATCTTGGAGTTCGGATTAGAGAGAACACCAGTGCTAAACCTGATGCTTAAAGATGTGAGAGCAGATTTAGCTCTTGGCGGAATCAAGCGGGACATGGTTTTAGGTAAGACTGCATTCGGTAGCACCGTAACCTTTGTGGGATACCAGCTTCACCAGGCAGGGATGATAACAGGCGATGGTCCTGCCAACCCTAAAGCACGGAAGATGATGGAAGATGCTGGACATAAGTTTAACTCCCTCAGGATAGGTGATGAACACTTAGACCTAGAGGTGCTAGGACCGGTAGTCTCCAAAATATTTGCAGGTGTAGCAAACCTGGCAGAAGTTCAGAGTATATATGCAGGGGATTCCCCACAGAAATCGGAAGCCTTTACTGCAGCATTTGGTGCCATGGTAGGGAACTATGTTTCTCCAGAAGCGGTGTCTAGAACAATGGGTGAAGTTTTCGAGGCAATGTATGATCCCAAGGTGACGGCAAAAAGCGTGTTTACAAAATTTCCTTCTACCTTTGTTCCCGCTATCGTTAGGAAAGCGAGACAAGTACTGGATCCACAGAAAAGAGTGGTTAAGCCTAGTAGAGCTAAGAAAGCTAGAGAGAACGATTTTTTCGCCCAGAACGATTTCTTTCAGGAAGCGCTGAATAGGGTGCGAGATTCTATACCTGGATTAGCACAGGGTTTACCACTGGATAAAGATCTCTTCGGAAATGAGAGAATCTTCAATTCTGGCTGGGGTCCCGACATGGTCTCACCTATGGTGGTAAGTAAAGAAAAGCAGGGTGTCGCATACAAAGAAATTGTACGCTTACAAATGGCAGGACCACTTAGAAATATTCAAGCTCCAGAGGGGCAGAAACATTTACTAATTACTCAAGTACCGAAGTCATTAAGTATTCAATCGCAAGATGTCAGATTAGATCCGCATCAGTATGACAGATATTTAATGCTTGCTGCTGGAAGGGATCCTGATTTCGCTATAAATGGGCAGTCATTAGAGCAAGCGTTAACTGAAGAAATTAACCAAGGGTACCCAAGGGCTATTCAGCCTTTAGAGGGTCCTGTGACAGACGAAGCAAAAAAACTAAGTATTAAAGATATAATACACGAATACAGAGTGGAAGCCAGAGAGCAGTTGATGCTTGAGTTTGATGATCTGGAGATACAAGCAGATCAGCTGAAACTTGATAGAAACATAGAACTGGGCACTGAATTAGGATAGGGGAATAGAATATGACAGTATCAAATCAAGATCCAGTAGATAGGTATAGCGGCACGGGTGCGCTAGATACGTTTGCGATTACCTTTCCCTTCAGTGCTTCAACGGAAATACAGGTTTGGCTGAGGGATGAGAGTGTAGCGATACCGACAGAGGCGCAGCAGACTACTCCAGCTCAGTACTCTGTAGTGGGAACGGATGTTGTTTTCGTTACGGACCCGCTAGCGACAGATATTGTCGTGATCAAGCGGAGGAAGCCGTTCATTCAGACGCTAGACCTTATTGACGGCGGTCCGGTTGAAGAGGAAGCGATAGAAGGTCAGCTGGATAAAATGATCTTGTCTCAGCAGCAATTAGAAGAGAAAGCGGACAGAGCGCTGCTCCTTCCAGAAACATCAATCCTGACAGATATACAACTTCCAGAATTTGTAGGGAATGCGAATAAACTCTTGGGGATCAACGCTACTGAAGACGGGATCGATGCAACGACAGTAGATCTGGCGACAATAACATCTGATATCGCCACCAACACAGCGAATATTGCCACCAACACCGCGAATATCTCCAGTAATGACACCGATATCGCTACGAATGTTACGAACATCGCTACGAATGTTACGAACATTGGTACGAACACAACGGGTGTTGCTAATAACGCCGCTGCAATCACAGCGAACACCAATAATATTGGGACCAATGATACAGAGCTAGCGGATCACGAAACTAGAATTGCTTCCCTGGAAGCTGGCACTGATGTTGTCTCATTTTCAGGATCACAGGGAATTCAGGACGCTGCCGCCGCTGCTACGGATCTCGTAGAGCTTGCATTTGACGGCGATGATTTCCAATCAGCCATTATAGAATACGAAATATTTAGAGCGACCGACGCACCGGATGTACGGTTTTCCTCTGGTACACTCTACGCCCAGTTCACAGCTGGCGCATGGAGAGTTGAGTTGGGTAATCAGGTCGGAGACTTTCATGGTGTGTCCTTCGCTGTTGCCACAGACGGCGGGAACGTAGGACGAGTGTCATACACCACTGATGATATGCCGGGAACAGCAAACTCCTATTGCGGAGGCATGCAGTACAAAGTCAGGAAGTATCCTACTGGAATGCTGGATGCTCAGACTCTGGACGACGCCGCAGCAGCTACAGATATTACCAAGCTTGTTTTTGACGGGGATGTATTCTCCAGTGTTATAATCAATTACGAGATAGACAGATCAACCGATGACCCGGATGTCAGATTTTCCACTGGGACAATCTACATGCAGTTCGTACCGCCAACATCAACTTGGCGAGTAGAGTTCGGTGAGCAGGTCGGGGATTTCCATGGTGTTACCCTTTCTGTTGATCAGACTGGTAACGTCGGACAACTACAATATGCTACAGATGATATGCCTGGTGGAACTTACGCCGGGAAGATAAAATTTGAATTTAAAACTTTCTTGAGAGCAACGCAAGTCGATTAGGAGAACGCGATGAAAAAATGGACAGTCTTTATACTCACCTTGCTTATGGCAACCAATGCCTTTGCTTTTAAGCTCTTCGATGATGTTCGGATCGTAGATGTGCTCCATGTTGGATCTGCCTCTACTCCAGACACTTCAGCATTGCTGGAGGTACGGGGAACAGATGGCGGGTTACTTCCTCCTAGGATGACTCAGGCACAGCGGGACGCCATCGGTGGTCCGAGTGATGGCCTGCTTATATACAATACGGACACGCGAGATATCGATGTATTCAATTCGAACTCCACGGCTTGGGAAACGATTTCAATCATACCGGCGAGTTCAGTGGGTTTGCAGGGTCAGTACGAAGCCTCAACCACTCCCCAGATAACTATTAGTGCTACTCTTGGAGGGCTTGCAGTTCAAGATAGCGTGGTCCCTTCGGCGGGAAATCTGTTTGAAGTTAAAGACAGCGCAGGAGTGGACATCTTCACGATTGAGCCAACTGTCGGTATGTCGACAACACTGGCGACTCTTGGAAATTTAAACGTAACCACTAATACAATCACCAGTACGAATGTCACGGGGAATATAAATTTTGCTCCCAATGGCGCAGGTGTGATTATCTCAGTGAACGAGCACTGGTTTCAAAAAGCAGTTCAGTTTGACGAGGTGGCGACGCCTGGTAATCCGACCATAGGGCAGAACATGCTCTACTTTAAAGCGGATGGTAATCTCTATAAACTGGATGATGTTGGTACAGAAACTCAGGTGGATGCCGGTGGCCTAGCTGATCCGATGACTACCAGAGGGGATATCATAATCAGGGACGCTGCCAATGCTACAGCTCGCTTAGCTGTTGGTGGCGCTGCTCAGGTCTTAACTTCAGATGGAACGGATGTTTCTTGGGCAGCTGCAGCTGCAGGATTTGCCGATCCTATGACGACCAGGGGTGATGTGATCATCAGGAATGCAGCTAATGCTACGGATAGGTTGGCAGTAGGCGGCGCAGGTGAAGTGCTGACTAGTGATGGAACAGACATTGCGTGGGCGGCTTCAGCGGCAGGATTTGCCGATCCTATGACCACCAGAGGGGATGTGATCATCAGGAATGCTGCCAATGCGACGGCACGACTTGGAGTGGGCACTGTTGGCCAGGTGTTGTCTTCTGATGGCACGGACATCGCATGGGGGGCAGACGTAGGGTTTGCTGATCCAATGACCACACGTGGAGACGTGCTGATAAGAAATGCGGCTAACGCGACTGCGCGGCTAGCGGTTGGTGGAGCAGCACAGGTTTTAACCAGTGATGGCACGGATGTGGCGTGGGCGGCGGCAGCTGCTGGGTTTGCTGATCCAATGACTACTCGCGGCGATATCATAATTAGGAATGCTGCCAATGCGACTGCTAGACTTGGAGTAGGGACAGCTGGCCAGATTATTTTATCCGATGGTGTTGATCTTGCTTGGGCGGAAATCCCAGCGATATCACTGGTGAGTATTCAGGATACATATGATGAAGGCGGCGGGGCGCTCCCAGAGATAACAGTGGATGCCACCAGGTTGGGAATGCAAATTAAGGATAATGCAGCTCCTATTGGGGATGCGTTGTTGGAGGTGTTAGACAATGCTGATGAACCTTTATTTGCGGTTGATACAGCTAGTACTACTATTGCTAGTCTTAGAGTTGATGACCTACGAATGGACGATAACACCTTAAGCGTTACCTTAACTAATGGTGACTTGGTTTTATCTCCGAACGGGACAGGTGATCTCTTCATACAATCTGCAGAAGTTGTGCTGGATCAAGCGATACAGTTTACTCAGATTGCCACTCCGGCAAATCCTGCAGCTCTAAGTAATAAGCTATACTTTAAGTCGGATGATAATCTCTACAAACTTGATAGCGCTGGTACAGAGACAGAAGTTGGCGGGGCAGCAGCTTCGCAGACAACCTTTGCCGCTGCCAATAATCAATCAGCTGCTACGAACGTCACGGGATTAACATTCAATACTAAAAAGGGCGGGCATGCCATCATGGCAGTGCAGCTGGACGCCACTGCAGATTTGGCAAACTTGTGTATACTAAATGCAATAGATAATAACGGGACCTTCATTCTCAGTCAGGAATGTACGGGTGATCCCTCTCTAGATGTTGTGTTTAGTATCGTTGCTGGGACCGGACAAGTTCAGTACACCAGTGATAATTATGCTGGGTTTGTGACTTTGGCGATGAACTGGAAAGAAACATTCATAGATTAAGGAGAGGATAATGGCAGAAATAACATCGTATGATGCAATTGGAAGGAACTCAAAGCCTCTGGACGCTGACCCCACTCCTTTAAAGGATGGGGATTCATGGGTTAGGTCAACTGCTCATGCTAGTGGTTCAGGTGTAATGATTAGGGTAGGGGGAGTAACTGTTAAGCTCGCCGATTCAACAGGAGTAAATGCTATGGCAGATTTAAAAACAGTAGATAAGCCCGATGGCGCGGGCTTAACGATAGACGCACAAGACGGTGCAATAACGTGGAGTTCGATAAACAGTGCTACCGCAGGTGAGACTCTTATCACTACGGGCGCTCAGATTAAGCGAATTGATTGGCATATATTCAATGGGTCTCAAACAAGCGCAATGTTGGATGTGTACCTAACTTTCATGTTGTTTACAAATGGTACTGCTGTCTATGCTGATGCAGGTTTTATAGGTTCAGGCCAGTTCAGTAGCCAGAATGTAACTGCCGCAGGTTTTGGTTCTAATGAGGGGAGGGGATCTTTTTACGTTGATATACCGGCCTCCACCTTAATCGAAATTTCAACCGTAGGCTCGGCAGGGACCATGACTGATTGGAGACTTAAGCTAGATTTTCTAGGTTAATATAAAGGGGGAGCCATGGAGCAAGGTGACTGGAATATCTTTATTATAGTTTTTGCTGTACCGCTAGCGGCTGCAGTTATTGGTATGATCTGGAAAAAGCTAAGAAAGTAGGTACTAAATGAGCAAGGAATCATGGAGTGATTTCGAGAAGTACTTGGTGACTAGAATTGATAACCTTGAAGACAAGGTTAATGCTGTTGACAAGAAGTTGATAGCTCTTCGTACCAAGTTCGCAATGCTCGGGTCATTCTTTGGTTTAGCAGGAAGCGCTATTTACCATTATTTTCAGAAGAAACTGCAATGAGAGAAATTAACAAGGTGGTTCTTCACCACAGTGCCTCGGATCACTCCGGGCACGATTCTATAAATGTTATCAGACGGTGGCACCAGGAAGATCGCCACTGGTTTGACATCGGATATAACTTTGTCATCACTAAGGCGCACCACGGGAAGATCCATATTGGTAGACCAATTCATAAGGTGCCAGCAGGGGAAAAGGGGCACAATGCTCATGCCATTCATATCTGTTTAACTGGATTGCATAAGTTCAGTGATGAGCAAATCAATAGCACAGTAGACTTGGTGGTCATGCTGCTTTCCATATTTGAATTAACAGTGGATAATGTTTATGGACACAGGGAACTTAGAGGTGCTA
>Ga0255047_10003201_pt1 | contig 10371 bp, 14 predicted proteins | sample JV7_2_1_MG_FD_183640 | JGI IMG/M metagenome (GOLD analysis project Ga0255047, IMG submission 183640) | Seawater microbial communities from Jervis Inlet, British Columbia, Canada - JV7_2_1 | ecosystem: Environmental > Aquatic > Marine > Inlet | place: Canada: British Columbia | collected 2016-10-06 | reverse complement strand
TTGTCGGACGACATTACCGAGGCGTTCGGCGCTCCGGGTGCGGCTCGGGGTGTGGCAGATGCGGATAGCGCAACCGAGGCGGGCATTCTTGAGAAGCGGTTACAGCTAAGAGAGGGTGACAGGCTTTCTGAGGTTATTGATTTCGTAACGACCATTGCCCGCAAACTCGATCAACTCGTGAAGTTCCATATCTCGGGCGATGAAGCCGTGAAGATTACCGGCCCGCAGGGTGAGGTCTGGGCGCACATCTCTGAACAAGATTACGAGGACATTGAGGGCGAGTTTGAGTATTCCGTCAATGTTGGTGCTACACAACAGCAACTACCCGAGATAGAGCGGTCCCAGTGGATTGCTTTCTTGTCGCAGGTTGTTGTTCCGCTTCCGCACATTTTGACTAAACCATCCGTGATGCGGCGCATTGCCGAGATGTTCCATATTGAAGACGAAGCGGCATTGCAGGAGTTCAAGGAATTGGGCGAGGCGATTTTATCCGGCGCTGTTCCGGCGCCCGGCCAAACGGGTGGTGGTCCATCGAACAACCCGATAGCGCAGCTATTTGGTCAGGCGAACGGGCCGAGTGGCGGTAATACTGGCGGTGGCGGGACGGGTGAAAATGTCTAGTTTGCTTGACAGCTTGGCAAAACACGGACAGCGAGTGCCAACCGGTAAGGTCACAACGCAGCCGGGTTACAAGTCACGGCACGACATGACTGGCGATGAGATCCTGAAAAGCAACGCAAGCGATCCGCTTAACAAGATGATCAAGTATCTGACCTTGGCCCTGTCATCAATGGTAATTGGTGGCAGCATGTTCGGCGGCGCTGGCGGTGGGGCTGCTGCGGGCGGTGGAACGGGCGGCGGTGGCGCGGCTGCAAGTGGTGGCGCCCTTGGAAGTACGGCGGGAACCGGGTCAGGAGCGACACTTGGAAACACGGCGGGGTTCTTACAGGGCGGTGGCGGATATGGAATAGCCAATACCGGAGTAAATTCGATTGGCAGTGCGCTTTCGGCGTCTGGTCCAATGTCGGCGTTTAGTGGTGGCGCAGGGGCCGCTGCAAGCGGTACGGCGGCGGGAAGCACGGTCGGCGGAGGTCCATCCGGGTTCAGGGTTACAGGCGATGGCAGTGCGGTCGGCGATTCATTTTGGGACCGCCTGAAAAAGCAGAGACCAAATCAAAACTCTGGTGGGTCTGGTGGCGGTTCATCTGCGGACAATTCTGAACTGATCCGATTGATGGCTGAGCTTTTACGGCAAGCAAACGAGAAGGCGTTGCGGGAAGGGCGACCCCCGATAAGGCTCTAATGATTCTGTATCAATACCGCTGTCAATCTTGCAACGAGATTACCGAAGCATTGCGCTCCGTTGATGATAGAGATCGAGCGCCAAAGTGTGACGAATGCGGTGGACTCACTCGCAAGATCATTTCACTTTCGTATCGGGTGCATCCCGACTTTGAACCGTATTACGACGAAAACCTGCAAACTGGCATCAAGTCAAAACAGCACCGCAAGCAGGTTATGAAAGAGCAGGGCGTATCTGAAGCGTATGGAAAGGGCTGGAGCTAATGAAAATCTGCGACCGATGTATTGAACCAAATGAATCAACACAAGAGGTCCACATACCAATTGAGGACTCTTATTTTGATTTGTGTGACATACACATGCAGGAACTCATGGAGTTTCTAACAACAAAGGAAAAACCAAAACGAAAGAGATTTGGTAAAAATTCAGCGAAAGCTGCATAGCACCGCCACTCGGCGGTGTTTTTACATGGGCGGTAGGAGTCCCAAAATGATGTGGAGAAAAAGATGGGACTCGAAACGAGTGAAGGACAAGTCGAGGCTGCACCCGAAACCGGACAAGTAGCAGAGACATCCGAATCAAGTGGAGAACAATCCGTTACCTCTAATCAGACAACCGGTAAAGGATCTGAGGCTGAGGCTATAGAGTCGTTTTTCGACCCGAAAGATGTAATTGGAACACCCAACGAAGCTGGCTATAAGCAGATGCAGGCCGCGTTCACGAAGGGAATGCAGGGCGTTAAAGATCAGCAAACAAAGATCGACGCTTACGATGCGTTCCAGCGCGACCCTCGCGGAACTATAGAGCAGATGGCAAAGCAGTATGGCTATAACTTCGTGCAGTCTGATCCGAATCAATCCGGTGACGATAGTTGGCAACCAAAGACCTGGGATGACGTTATGGAGCGAGCAACAGAAATAGCTCGCAAAGAACTCAGGCAGGAATTTGAGCCGCTAACGAGCGAAGTTCAAGACCTCAAGCGCAGGAACGTGGAGTCCTATCTGGATGCCGAACATCCTGACTGGCGCACATACGAAGGCAGAATGGTTGACACGCTAAAGGCGCACCCGTCTATGGCGAGTGATCCAGACAAGCTGTATCAACTGTCCGTGCCGCCAGAGTTACTTGAGCAAAGAGCCACTAAAGCTGCGATTGCCAAACTAAAGGGCGAAAGCGTGTCCAGTGAAGTTTCGGGAAACAAGACGACCTCTGTATCCACGACCACGGAACCAACCGGGCCAATCAGTTTACAAGATGCGGTGAAAGTTGCGAAAAGCAGGCTCGCCGCTCAGGGGATTGCACGGCCCGTTGGAGAATAATTCAACGAGGAAGTAATAATGGCAACAATAGGCGACACAAGCGCCCCTAGTACAAATACCATTTATTATGATGCCCTGTTATCCACTACGCTCGATGCGTATGTGGGAAGTGGATCGCTGTTCGACGCGATTTTCAAAGACAGTGCATTCCTCACGCTCCTGCGGCAGAAAGACTCAGTAATAAAGCAGGACGGAGGCGAGCGCATACGCGTTCCGTTAATGTACGGTAAAAACGACACGATCAAGTCGTACTCGGGCTATGAGACGCTAGACACAACGCCCCAAGATGGAATCACAACGGCGTTCTACGATTGGCGAGAGATTGGTGGCACCATTTCCATCTCACGCAAAGAGGAACGTCAAAACTCAGGCGAGGCCAGAAAGATTGCGCTCTTAGAGAGCAAGATCAAGCAGGCCAAGATGAGCATGAGTGAGACGTTGAGCCAGCAAATCGTGCAGGGCACTGTTTCTGGTGCCACGTTCGTTCCAGGCAACAGCTCAAAAGACCTAAATCCGTTGGGCTATTTCTTGCGTCTTGATGTTACAGCCGACCCGACTTCGGGCGGCAATGTGGGCAATCTCGCGTCAAGCAATACCTGGTGGAGAGCAAAGACTGCCACTTTAGGCAGTACTGGAACACAAACTGGCAACGCGTTCGCGCTAAACGTCAGTACGTACAAGGGTTTTGTTGTCGCACTGCGGCGACTTTACAACCATTGTTCGCGTGGCTCTGGCGGTTCACCGGACATCGCGTTGTTCGATCAACTCTCTTATGAGACTTATGAGAACGCGCTTGATGAAAAGGTCCGTTATTCCAACACCAAGTTGGCGGACATGGGCTTTGACAACATCAAGCTGCGCGGCGCGACTTGCGTGTGGGATGAGCAAGTACCGGACATCGACTCAGGAACGACAACGATTACGGGCGGAACATGCTTCATGCTCAATTCCAACTTCTACCACCTGATTATCGACTCGCAGACGGACGTTGTAACGACTCCGTTCGTAGAGCCTGAGAACCAGACGGCGAAGACGGCGAAGATATTGTTTATGGGTAATACCGGCGTCAGCAACCTGCGCAAGCATGGTGTTGGCTACGAAATCCTGCAAACAATCGTAGCGTAAATTCTTAACAAAACGGGGCGGGTAGGGCGTCTGTCAGTAACAAAAGGGAAAGACAAATGTTATTTAAACGTATATCACGTTCGACAGCAGAGACGGTTTTCGTCGTTGTCAAGAACGTTTCGGGGTCCACCCTTACGGCGGACTATTCTTGCGTGTTCGATGTCAGCGGCAGCGTTGACGGCGTTCGCGTCACACAAGCGTCTTCGACCGATTTGCAGGCATATGCCGGTGTTGCAGATAGCGACATCGCTGACGATGCCTATGGTCTGGTTCAGGCGTATGGCTATCGTTCCAGCGTTTACCTGTGGAGTTCCACCGGTTCAAGTGCTGCTGGCGATAACCTTGTTGTAACCGCCGACAAGTGGGGAGTAACACCCGCAGCAACGGCAGGTACGGCCAAATCGTTTGGCTTCTTGTGCGAGGCTGTAGCGGCATCGTCGAGTTCTGCTTACAACATCTCGGCAAAGGCGTTCATTAGAGCGCTGTAATCTGTTCGGGGGCTTCGGCCCCCGTTCTTTTGGTAGGGAAAAGCAATGCGGATTTTATTTGCAGACGGAACAACGCAGCTAAAAACTGTGCATGATCTGGAACGAAAGGCGCGGGGCGGCATGGTCGCCTCGCTCTTTCATGTGTCGGATTACCTTGCATCTCAAGGCCATGACGTAACGGTATTCAGTGATATTGAATGCACTGGTGTTACAAAAGCGAAAGTAAAATGGTTGCATGAGACGTGGGGTGAATACGATTGTCTCATAGCAAATAGGGGTGTTGGCGAAGGTTATCCCGAAATAAAGGCCAAGTCCCGAGTGTTGTGGACGCATGACTTACCACACAACGGGTTTATTCCAGACCCGAAAGTGATGGGTGCGTTCAATTGCACGGTGTTCATGTCGCGCTATGCGGAAGCTGTGTGGCGGCTCTTTTACAAGACAATCGGTAAGTCGGTATTCATTCCGAACGGTGTGGACAAGTCTATTTTCTATCCACGCCAGAAGTTCCTGAATACGATGATTTACGCATCGGCACCGAACAGGGGGCTGGATAAGTTACCGCTGATTCTTGATTCGGTGCGCTCGCGGCTACCCGACGGCTGGAAGTACGTTCTAAGGGCGTATAGCAATCTGGCCGAACTGCACCCAAACGAGGGTGATGACGGGTTTAACTACACCCCGGTTCAGGAGTCCAGCGTAACGCTGTGCGATCCCGTCCCACAGGGCGAACTAGCCAACAAGCTAGGGGAGGCAGGGCTAATGATTTTGCCGAGCGCATATCCTGAAATATGCAGTAATGCGGTGCTGCAGTCATTAGCTTGTGGCACACCGGTTATCACAACCGGGTTTCTCGGTGCGACTTCCGAGTGGGTCAAGGACGGCAAGAACGGAATGCTTACCCGCTCGCTGCCACATGACTACATGGTTCATTTGGTGGAGATGGTCAGAAACACCGTGCGTATCCTGGAATCGGAAAAGCTGCATCGAAAGCTGATTAAGGGCGCTATACGGACGAAGATTTTTGACTGGAACGAGATAGGAGCGAAATGGGAAAAGATGCTCCTCAAGATAATGTAAGTGAGGATCATATTCACAGATGGGACCACCAGCCTCGAGTCTGTTCACGACCTGGAGACCCGGGGGCGCGGCGGCATAGTTACATCACTGTTCAAGGTGAGTGACTACCTTGCCAATGCGGGACATGACGTAACGGTTCATAGCGATATTAAACACATGGGCGTTACCGATGCCGGGGTCAAGTGGAACGACGAAATCTGGGGCGAGTACGACGCGCTAATAACGAACCGCAGTGTGGGTTTTGGTTATTTCAACATTCGGGCAAAGAAACGGATTTTGTGGACGCATGACTTACCGCATCATGGGTTCATACCAGAGCCGAAGAATATGGTGGCATTTGATCGCGTTGTGTTTCTCTCGAAGTACGCAGAAGGGATTTGGCGCACATTTTACCCGACAATTGGCAAATCTGAATTTATAACGAATGGAGTAGACAAGGGTATTTTCTATCCTCGATCCAAGGACATGGGCAGGATGATATACCTATCTGCCCCGAATCGGGGTCTTGAGAAATTACCGGTGATTCTTGATTTGTTGAGGTCACGCGTTAGTGATGAGCTTGAGCTTGATGCCTACAGCAATCTGACTAAATTGCATCCGGGTGAGGGTACTGACGTATTCGATTACAAGTCGGTGGATGATAGTGGCGTAACGCTGTGCGATCCGGTTACGTCGGACGCATTGGCGAACAGACTTGGTAGGGCGGTGTTAATGATATTGCCGTCGGCCTACCCAGAGACTTGCGGCAATGCCATGTTGCAGTCTTTGGTATGTGGCACCCCAGTCATTACAACGGGCAGTCTGGGCGCAGCGCCGGAATGGATTAAGCACGGCAAGAACGGAATGCTGACTAAATATGTGCCACATGATTACGTTGTTCACACTGAGGAGATTGCGCGCAACGCGGAGAGCGTTCTGAGCAGTCCGAAGCTATACGCGAAATTGGTTCGCGGCGCTCTACGAACAAAGATTTTTGATTGGACAGAGATAGGGCGAAAATGGGAACGAATGCTTGACAGATAGGAGGATAGGTTATGCCGTGGGGTATATCGCACAAATACAAGTTCATTTTTATTCACATCCCGAAGACTGCGGGCACAACGATTTGTAGTAGCTGGGAAGGCTCACCACTAAAAGAGATTTGCAGAGAAACGGGAATCTTGGGTGGTACTCACAAGAGCGCCCTGCAACTCAAAGAGATGTTCCCCCGCCAATGGGATAGTTACTACAAATTTGCGGTGGTGCGGAACCCATACGATCGCTTTGTCAGTAAGTACTTTTTCAAGCAGTTGAGTCCGAGAGAGGACTTTGACCTTGAATGGAGCGATAAAGAATCGGAGGGGCTTCTGCCACAGATGTACTGGATAACTGACCGGCACGATTATTTTCTGCCGGTTACATCGTATGACCGGCAAGACATTCATTTTGGCAACGTCATTGTTGACAAGATATGCCGGTACGAAAACTTGCAGGAAGATTTGCGCGAGGTTTTCGATCATCTTGGTTTAGACGTTAGGGACGATGTATTCCCGCATTTTCGGCAAACGAGAATGGTTGGGACATATCAACGGTATTTCACGCCGGAATTTAAGGGGCTGGTTACCTACCTCTACAGGGAAGACCTGAACCGGCTGCAATACTCTTGGGAGGATAGGGCAAATGACTAAACCGCTGTTACTAAATCTTGGTTGTGGATTCACAAAGCTGGACGATTACGTCAATGTTGATGCGTTCGAGAATTGTGAACCGGATGTTGTTCACGACCTGAACCAGTTTCCGTATCCGTGGAAAGACGAATCGGTTGACGGAATTTTGTTATCTCACACGCTGGAGCATCTTGATGATTGGTGGGCGTCATTCTGCGAATGCGTAAGGATACTGAAACCGGGCGCTGAGTTTGTGGTTCGTGTTCCAGACGAATCAAGTTCCTCGGCCCTGACATACAGGGATCACAACCACGTTTTCTCGCAGTACAGTTTCCACGGCATCCACAACAGAACCGGATGGGGCAATAACGCATGGGCGGAACTTCAAAATGAAACGGTGCCGCTTGTGCTGTCTCAGTACAACCTGGTTCCGTTTGAGCAGTACTACTGGATGACACACTGGCCGTTTCGGTGGTTGTTGATATTTTGTGCAAAGCACCTGCGCAATTTCATTTGGGAACAACGATTTGCATTTCTGAAGGTGAGCAAGGATCACCCTGTTGTACAAGTTGAGATAGGAGATGGGAAATGAGTGAAGTCACGTTTTACCGGTGCCTACTTTGTCGCCGCGTTGTATCGCAATGGGACATTGAGGCCCACAAGGGTTGTCCCAAGTGCGGCGGTGCAAGGATCAGCCCAAGCGATTTATCGTGGTGGGAGAAACTTGTGCAAATAATCAAGCATCCGCAGGTATGGAGATGGCATGAATCTATACAAACCGACGCTTGAGGATCGCGCCAAGTACAAGGATATGTCCGTTGTTGTTGCGGTGCCCTGCAAGGACAACGAATCACCAATAAAGTTCGCCAAAGAGCTTGTCAATATGGTGGCTTATTCGTGGATGAATGGCCTGAAGGTCTACCAGATGGGCTGCACCGAAAGGATGGTGATTCACTGGGCCAGAAACGACCTTGCAAAGATGTGCAGGGATTATGTCAACGAATACACGGGCAAGAAATTCACACACATTCTCTGGCTGGATGACGACCATTTATTCTCGCCGGATGCGCTGTGTGCATTGGCCCGTTATAGCGATCTGGATGTTGTGTCTGGCCTGTATTACGGGCGGCAAAAACCCCTGCCTGTCGCATACGTCAAAGACAAAAACGACGACAAGTACAAACATTACCCGTTGATAGAGGTTCCGCCAACGCTGTGTGAGGTTGATGCGGTGGGCTTTGGTGCCCTGTTAATGCGGCGGGAGATATTGGATCGACTTGAGGAACCGTGGTTTGCCTTTAACAAGGCGGGTGAGGACATTTACTTTTGTGTTCACGCCAAAGAACAGGGCGTCAAGATACATTTGGACGGTTCGGTTCAGCTTGGACACATCGGTGACTATTCGGTGATTACTCATCTCGATCACAAGAAATACCTAGAAGAAAACGAAGAATTATTTTCCGACCGAATAAAGGTCGGGCTTGGAGGAAAAGAAGCATGAGCTTGAACGCATGGCAAAGTGGAAAGTTGCGGCAGGTATTTTATCCCGCAGGCGTACACGCAAACGGGGAAGCCCGTTACGCAAGATGCAATTATGACATTTTGAGATGGCAGGAACCGGGAGCATCGGTTGCATCGGAGTGGGTAGTTTCCCCTACCGCTGATTCATTTCAAAATGGCGTACACATCAACGATATAGCACTCTTGGATGAGGGCTTATCACAGTACTACGGATTCTATGACCTGATGCCGGAACTGCTTGAGCCACACGCAGTTGGCAAGGGTGACGGCGACAGCGTTCAAGACTTGCATTTCTTCGGCCCAGTATAAGGCTTTCGGGCGCACCCAAACTGACTAATGTTGTGACTCCGCAGCCCTATCCTGCGGGGAGTAGGGGTGCGTCCGATCTATTATGAATACCTTAGAACGCCGAGTATTGCAACTTGTAGGTGACAACCCCGACGCGCCTGACGTTTTCTTAGATACCGATGCTGGTATGGCACCGGTCAGGGACAGCATCAACGATGCTATTCAGGAAATCGTGATGATTACGGGTGGGCAGAAGCGCACCTATTTCATCCCGTTACGGCAGGAGCAGGCATTTTATCGGTTCCGGTTGAATTACGGTTATCTGGGCTGGATGACGGATGTTTGGCTGGTCAATCTACAGAAGCGACTAGAGCAAACAGACCTGATTCGGTTAAGCCGCCACGATCCCAGGTGGATGGTGGCAAAGGCCGAGCCGGACGCTTACTTTCCGGTTGGCGATGAGTTGATTGGGGTGTACCCCAAACCGTCTGCTAGTTCCGATGCCCTTGAGATTACTTTCGTTGAAATCCCGAAGGCATACGAGAGCGGTGATGATCGCGTCAAGCTGAAGTCCGACTTTGAGGATGCAGCGGTTCACTTTGCTGTGTCTGAGTATTGGGCGTCAAGGGGTGATGCGGTTGAGGCGAAAAAGCACTGGGCGAAATACCTCAGGGCTCTTGGCATCAGAAACCAGTACACGGCAACGCCACACCACGCACCGACGCTGGAGACCACCAAAGAGGTTGGCCCGGTGGAGACGACATGAGTTGGGGTGATGAACTTGTTAAAATCAGGCGAGCGTTGCGAGACCCAAGCGCGGGTATCTGGACAGACGATTACCTGCTGAACATTTACAACAATGTTCAAAGAGACTTCCAGCACAGAACCTCAGTACTTGAGGACGTTGCCGCACAGCGCGTTCCTGGTTTGTATCACTTCGCGTACCAGCACGACTGGGAATACCGATACCTGCCAACAAAGTATTCGCAGTTCTATCAATGCCTGAACCGGCACGATGAGGCCGTTTTCTGCCATCGGTGGGAACCGCAAATCGTCACGGGCATTACGTCAGACGTAAGTGATTACGGCGTACATTTTACACAACCGTTTGAGGCGTTCATGGGTCTGACGCCGGGTGATCCCGTGCGTATGCGCTTTCCTGCGAACATGCGCAATCTGAAGTTCATTGCCTATGACGAAGAACCCATTGGCGTTACGACCAAAAAGAAAGTCCAAACAAGGGATGCGTCATACCTGACCACGGAGGGTCGCCCGTTTTCGTTTTACCCGACATCGGACCTTGACGACAGCTACGTGCTGTATCCAAGGCCGTCCACGTCGTTTGCTGACGAAATTGAAGGTGAGGGCGTTGCCTTTTACGCCGAGGACGATACGGAAGACATAACGACCGGCACCATAGCGGTGCGAACATCCGATGTCGCCACAGATAATATCGGCGCGTCCGTGGATATTGTCGGAACTGTGGATAACGTCTTTATTGTCTATGACGTAACACCTACGGACATTACTACGACATCCGATGAGGGTGATTATCCAGAGTTTCTGAAAAAATACATCCGATATGGTGTTGTTTCTCAAGCG
>Ga0255047_10003200_pt1 | contig 10375 bp, 10 predicted proteins | sample JV7_2_1_MG_FD_183640 | JGI IMG/M metagenome (GOLD analysis project Ga0255047, IMG submission 183640) | Seawater microbial communities from Jervis Inlet, British Columbia, Canada - JV7_2_1 | ecosystem: Environmental > Aquatic > Marine > Inlet | place: Canada: British Columbia | collected 2016-10-06 | reverse complement strand
CAGCTTGTGATTTTGGTATCCATATCTGTTTCAAGGTCCAATCACAGATTAAGATTGCATCATCGGTTTCATGGATCAAACCAAGCTCAAGGGTTTCTGTTTTCATGCTGGCACCTTCTTTGGCTTGGCCTTTGTTCTTGGTTGGCGGGTTAAAACAGTTGGTGTTCTGACAATGCGAGCGGCAGAAAACCTATGACCATCTGGTCCGCAATGCCCAACAGATGAGCGTGCATCGTAGCATTGCACGGGTGTTGGGTTTCCTGTCACGATATCAACCGGCACGGTGCACATGTCAAACTTCTTTTGTTTAAGTTCGTGTGCCTCACAGTCTCGGCATACCCGTGAATAGTCATGGTTACGTCTGGTTTTCATTTGATCATGCCTCGTTTATATAATTCAATGCAGATGTCCGCAAGGGCATGAACGTCACCAGATGCACGGTGAGCACCAACAAATTTTTTCTCAAACAACTCTTGGTGCAACGCTTGCTGGTTTAAACGGTATCCCTTCAGATGCATCGTTTGTTCAATGGTGCAAATCTTGCGCAACCATTTCACTTTCATCTTCAACCGCTCAAGTTCAATATCGATCATGTCACTGTCAAATGTCATGTTGTGAGCAACAATGGCCTTGACCTTATCGGAACCTGCACAAATCTTTTTGATCTTTGCTGCCTGATTTTTGAATGTGGTTTTCACCTTCAAATCATCGTCAGTGATGCCCGTGATTTTGGTGATGACATGTTCAAGTTTTTCGCCGGGATTGAGGAACACGTCAAAAGGCTTGGCCTTCTTACCTGTCTTCAGATTGACATCCATTGCACAGAACTCAATCACCTTTGGTTGCTTGTCCAATGGTGCGTGCCTATTCTTGATTAGCCCGGTTGTCTCGACATCAATGCATGTGACTAGCATTATATGAAAACCTCTATTTTCTTATCTATTGACTTTTGATTAAATGAAAATCTAGTCGCCTGACCAAGATTAATCTCACATTTTGTTGCCAACAGATCAAGATAGATTTGAATGTCTCCGATTTCACTGGAAATTTCAACCTTTGCCTCTCGTAGTGTAAAGTCACCACGCCTAACTTTCTTGAGCAAATTGCAAAGTTCTCCAACTTCACCAGCCAAGGCAACAGCCCAATCATTTATTGACCAGTCATCTTGAGCATGTGCCAATTCACCCTTTGCGTTTTTAAACAAAGGCAACCTTATGGCATTTGCCCTTGCTAAATTGTCAAAAGTTAATGCGGTATTCATTTTCTGTTCCTTTAAATGAAAGAGGCAGATGACACAGAGGCTACACCTAGCCCATAACCTAAGCGTCATCTGCCAATCGCCCTAACATAGGGCTCATGCGAGGCCCGCGCCGAAAGCCTCGCGCTCATGACTAACCGATGATCAAGGTTAGCCACAATCCTTACCAAAGATTGAAATCTTTGCGTGATGTCCGGTCCAGATGCCAAGGTCATCAAGGGGTGTGTTCTCCCCATTGGCCAAGCGCTCGCGGACAAAGGCACACAAGGTTTGAGGATGAATGCCAATTTTGGAAACTGCATCAACCCCTAGCTTTTTCAACTCAGCCTTGGCCGTGCGAAGTTTGCCCTTTTCGCCTTTGCCAAAGTCAGCCGTTAGGCCAAACTTGATCAGTGAACCGCCACCATTCTTATCGATCCATGTCAAGGCATTGCGTCTAGCAACTTCATCTTTTGGCAGGCTTCCCGACACAATGGGCTTGATCTTGACCTTTGATCGGTTTGTCTTGAATTCCCACACGCCAGAACTGATGCACATCTCTGGCAACGTGTGTTGAACGATGGCGTTGTAATCCTCTTTGGTCTTTTTCAACGCCACTTCGATGTCTTCAATCTGATCTAACAGGGCGATGGCTTCGGCAGTCTTCTTTGTGATATCACTCATCTGCTGAGTGGACGGGCCACCAAGACCGACGAATTCATCTGCATCACTCGTATTTTTTGGTCGAGGGGTTGTAGCCTTCGGGGCGTGAGTTTTCTTGAATTTGTTTAAAGCTTTTTTTGAGGTCACTTTTTGTGACGATTTGCGCGGCTTCGAAGTTGGCTTGGCCGCTGTTTTCTTTAACGGCCCCTGTAAAGGCTTTGAAACCTTTTTCTGCTTTGGCTTTGTTTGTGTAGTTTTCCGCATCAAAGATGTCGCTTTGGCCGTCGTCTTCTTTCCAGTCAAAACCTTGGCTCGTTTCGTCTTCGATTTCACTGCTGGTCGCTTCTTTGTCATAGTTGTCATGATCATCTATCCTTCGTTTAAACTCGCCGCACCAGTCATCAGCGTACATCGGTGGGTGCTTTGCGACTATTGAATGCAAAATGCGTTTCACTCCCATGTATTTATCTTCAGGAATTACAAGTAGGGTTGGCGGGTTCCTGCGACACATGTCAACACCACTGCCATCCCCAGACCAGAACCGGCACCTTCCACAATTTTCATCCATGAGTAGCACATCCCATTCCATCATCGCCCGTTGGCAAATCATCAATCAATCGAACACGCTTGCCGTTTAAACGATCAACATTGTTCTTGATCATCCATAGCTGACTGTTCACACGTTTTATGTGATTGATGTCAACACATTCAAATCGTGCCTTGTGGAAGCTCGCAAGTAAGTTGCTTTCTGTGATTTTCTTGCCTGTCATGTTGCCAACTTCAATTGCCAAGCGTCGAAAGAATGACAGGTCTTCAGACTCAAAGGCTTGGTTCCTGAGTGTACGGAATTGAGCCTTGCTCATCTCACGCTTCAAAGGAATTTGCATTTCATGTTTTGTGATCTTGATCATAGTGATCATCCTATATAAAATCCGGGAAGGTGTGCTTGGCGCGCGCCAAGCTGAATTCATACTATGACTTTCACTATCTTTACTCGCATAACAGCAAAATTCTAGTGACAGCACCCACCTTCCAAATGCTGCAACACGCCGCCCACTCTCAACTCAACTCTCTTGTCCTAGTTACTCAACGCAACCTTCACGCAACTAAATGAGGCAGGCGGCAACGGACATTAGGAGATAAGCGTAGGGGCAATGTCCACTGCCGCCCTAGTGTAACAAGGTCACGGGGTAAGAAACCCTGTTACATGTCCAAGTCAGCCGTTCGCTCAACAGCACTCACATCACCTTGCACGATGCCTTTCATCGCTTGCTGATAATAATCGATGCAAAGTTTCTTGAGGCGGCCACTTGGATCAATCTCGGTGATGGGCATATCAGGTTCGAACTTCCAACCCATCCAATCGCCTTCCGCATTGGTGTGCTCAACGGGTGTTGCGCGCCATGAGCGATAGAACATGGGCGGGGTGAACTCAACACCATCAGAGGTTTCCAACGTTTCGGCAGTTAGTAGGCCCATCCACTTACGCGATGCCTTCAACTGGCTTGATGACAGGGGGATGAATGAGCGACGATTGCCCGCAGAAACATTTATGCAATAGTATGTTGCAGTTTCTTCAACGGTGTTGCCATTCGGAAGGATCATCTTGCCTTTGTCGTTTGGTGTGCACTCATCAAGAATGTCACCATCGGTGCCATGGTTCTTGACCAACCCTAACGCCGATTTCCTCGGTGCCCACTCCAGATAAACTTTTGCATAAAAGCAAGGGACAATGACGACTTCATCAGGGAAAACTTCACCGGTGCCAATATCACAAAACATGCCTTCTTCAGCACCTTTGATGAATTCAGGGTCCCGTTTCTGAAGCTGTGGTGAAAGCTTTTGGAGGATGCCAAGGCGGGGAATGATGATGTCGGTTTGGTCAACCGTTTCCATCCCAGCACTTGCGAGCTTTGCAAAATCATCAACACTTCCGGCAAGTGCCGTTGATTTGCGGCTAGTTTTTGCAACTGCCTTGCCGCGTGTTTTTGTCTTGGTGGCCATTTTCAATCCTATGTTTTGTCTTGCCTGGATCAGCAATGGAGGGTTATAGGCATCAGACAATGTAGATGTCAATCCTTTTTAGAATTTAAAATGATAAAAGCAAAAACTTTCTAGGTTGACATTGTGGATATTGAGAGTTTATAGGGATTGCCCCTCCCACAAAAGGATGTCCAAATGGACCCGGAACACTATAAGACTATCCCCGCTCTAGCTGCATACATTGACCGGATAGGTGCAGAACAATTGAACTTTCGACGTTTCATGGTGAGAGAGTTCAAGGGCAATTACTACGTTGAAAAATCGCTCATATCTATTGGCAGCGATTGCAGCATCACATGTACCAATGAAATCCATGAACCGACAGAAGATGAGGTTGCCGACATCATGGCGCAACTTGCCATGGTTCAATTTCCCAAATCAATCCTTGCAACTGATGCTCAGTTTAAACAGCTTAAAAGAAAGCTGAAAGGTTCCACTTTATATGAATTCTATTCGCGGAATGATGATGGTATCATCATGGTTCAATCTCGTATCGATCAGGATGGAAAGAAGCAATACGTGCCTTGGACATACTGGAGCGATGGCAAGTGGCGCGCAATGGAGCCAGATGGAGCGCTGCCATTCTGGAAACCGAAAGAGAAAACACATGATCGCATCATGATCCATGAGGGTGCAAAGTCTGCTGATGCAGCGGCCAACGTCAAGCCTTCCCATCCTTGGTTTGATGAGCTTGATGCGTATGAGCATTGGGGAATGATTGGCGGCGCACTCGCACCACATAGGGCTGACTATGATGAGTTGAAAAGAGAACAACCAGCGGAAGTTATTTATGTGTGTGACAATGATTGGCCGGGCTTCAATGCGTTGCAAAAAGTTTCAAAGAGTTGGGGACGCACATTGAAGGGAATCAGGTTCAATGATGACTTCCCCTTAAGTTGGGATATGGCTGATGAGATGCCAGAGAATTTATTTAAGGGCGACAATGTTTGGGCCGGCCCGACCCTCAAACAATTGGCAAGACCGGCAACACAAGCAACGGTTCGGGTCAAGGTTGAAGGGTCGAAAAAGAAGGTTGCAATTCTCACAGAGGATTTCAAAAAGGAATGGAAGCATACAGTCACGCCTGAATTCTTTGTTCATTGTGATTGGCCAGCGAGGGTGTGGGGCGCTGATGAGTTCAACTCAATCGTTGCACCGTTTTCGCATATTCAGAACACGGCAGGATTGTTAAAGAAAGAGGATGGTGCAAAGATTGCAAGTATTGAATACAACCCCTCATGCGTGGCTGGCCTTTACCATAGCGATGCTGAGGATATGGAGGTGATGAACACATACTTGCCGATTAATATAGAACCGCTTGATGAAGATGCTTCGATTTGGTTGGAATATATGAAAAGGCTCTTTCCGTTTAAACAAGATCGATTGGAAGTGATGCGCTGGTGTGCAACTCTGATTGCAAGGCCCGATATTCGAATGCCCTATTCGTTGCTCTTGATATCCAATACGCATGGTGTGGGCAAGACAACGCTTGGTGAGAAGATTTTGGCACCCATTATCGGAATGCCCAACTGTTCTTTTCCCTCTGAAAAGGACGTTTCCAATAGTTCATTCAACACATGGCTGGCCAGAAAGAGGCTGATCATTGTCAATGAGATTTATTCTGGACACTCTCTGAAAACCTATAACACTCTTAAACAAATCGTATCAGACAAGGTTGTTGAAGTTAATGAGAAATTTGTCAAGGGATACACAATACAGAATTGGGCACACGTGATAGCAAGCTCAAATTCCTTTCGTGCACTTAGGATTGAGGAAGCTGATAGGCGCTGGCTCATTCCGAAATGTTCGGAGAAAGTAGAGCCTCATGAGTATTGGGTAAGGCTGCATAGGTGGATTGATACACAGAACGGATTGAGGGTCATTATTCATTGGGCTCATGAGTTTTTAAAAGAAAATGATCCAGTGTTCGAGGGTGTTCATTCTCCAATGACTGAGGCAAAGCGAGAAATCATTGATGATGGTTTTTCTCCAGCCAATCTGATTGTTAGAAGGGTCATTGATGACCTGAATAATCTGGGCAAGGATTGGTGGATTTTAGACACGGATTTGGTCAAAATTGTCAAACAAGAATTGTATGGTGGCAGTCACAACCAAATGCTCGAAAAGCCATTGACGCTCAGGAAGATGGCTGAGAAGCTAGAAGTGGTTGTTGGCAAAAAGAACAACGGATGTACACAGATTAAGTTGCCTGCTGCGACCTCTAGAGTGCTCTCAAATTCAAGACAAATTGCATCTACGACACCTGCAAAGCTGATTGAGACTGGCATAATGCCTAATGATATCAATGCTCTGATGGATTTTTAACACACAGAAGTTTAAGAAAACACGACCAGACACAATCTGAATTTTTTTGGAGTTTGGGACATCTCCAAAACCGAAAAATTGAAAAGTAAGTTCTAAAATCTCAGGTATGGCAAACTGGCAAAAAAAACGGTTTGTGTCTGGTTATCCGAACAAAAGGAGAACATCGTGAGAAACGAAAGAGACATGCGAAATTGGTTCAAGTGTGTATGCAAGGCGGACAAAAAAAGGCGGTTCACCCTGACATGGGTTGAACATGCACCGGGGAGCACGGTCGGTGCCCCTGATTTGTTCATTGGGTTTGATGGGCAACACGTTGCTATTGAATTGAAGCGTTTGGTGGTGAAAAAGGATGGTTCATTTAAAGTCAAGGTGCAGCCAAGTCAGCCCGTTTGGCATAAGACGCAGACGGCTGCGGGCATCAATGCGTTCTTTGTTTTGGGTGGTGAATTCTTAGGTGCGGAATTTATGTATTTGGTTCATTCATCACTGAAGCCTTGGGAGTTGTCGAGCATCAGTGAGTTGATTGATTTAAACGCCGAAACGGGTTTATGTAATTTGTTAAGGGAGTATGCAACGTCGTTAGATTATTCTTTAGGTAAAGCTATGGCAAGGAATGCTGAGTTGAATGGGTTGGTTGATGAGCTAATGGCGATTTGACGCCGGACTGTGTTGAGTGTATAAGGTTTGGCATCGATATACTAACGCCTGAATGATGGAGGCCGTTATGTAAACCACCATAGGCCAGATGACATGACAAAGAATTTGTTTAAACCTGACTACAATCAAAGAGGCAAGAAAAAGAAGCCAAGGGTTGCCAAGGTCAAGACGAGCCAATCAAAGAAGAAGCCCTTGACCGAGATGATCAAGGTGGAGAAGGCACCAGAATACCTTGACAAGAAATCAAAACTACTCGCTCTACAATTTATGCAAGACTCTGAAGGGATGCCACACCCTGTCCAAGTGATGTTGGAGAACATGTGGTGGGCTCACACTGAAGCGAATGATGCTGTTGATCGTATGTTTAAACTAATAGAAACGAAAGAGCGTCAAGCGTCTGTTGGTGATGATGACGTTGCAGATGTCATGAGTGTGTTTAAAGAGATGGTGAGAATGAGGGGCATTGCCCAGGGATGTGCAAGGGATGCTGCACAATATATCCATCCCAAGCTTGGTCAGATTGATCTGACATCAGAGACAGACCAAGAGATAACTATCAAGCGAATTGAACGCATCATCATTGATAGTAAGCCAGACCATGTTGATAATTCCAAGAATTGAAACGCCACGTGCGTTTGTGCCGTTCTTGAAGCCAGCCCGATACAAGGGCGCGCGTGGTGGTCGCGGTTCTGCCAAGTCTCATACATTCGCGGAAAATCTCATTGAACGATGCCTAATGAGAAAGACACGTTGGATTTGTTTAAGAGAACATCAGATATCGCTTAGGCAATCGGTCAAGCGATTGTTGGAGGATAAAATAATAAAACTTGGTGTTGGGTCAATGTTTGATGTTCAAGACAGGTTGATCAAGACGCCTTATGATGGTGAGTTGGTTTTCAGTGGCATGAAAAACCACACGGCAGAAAGCATCAAATCATATGAAGATTTTGATGGCTCTTGGTTTGAGGAAGCACAGAACGCTAGCCAAGTTTCTCTGGACATGTTGAGACCAACCATTCGCAACCCTGGCTCTGAATTGTGGTTCACATGGAATCCGAAAAACCCGAATGATCCTATTGATGTTTTATTAAATGGTGCCGAACCACCAAAGAACTCAATCATTGAAACTGTATCATGGCGAGATAATCCTTGGTTTCCTGATGAGTTGGAGGAGGAAAGACAATATGATCTTAGGCGAGACATCGATAAATATAATCACATTTGGGAAGGGCAATTTGATGTTAAGAGTGAGGCCCGTGTATTTAAACGTTGGAAGGTTGCGAATGAAGATGATCGAAAGGAACTAAAGGAATTCATTCGGGTTGGTAGGGTCATGCCTAGATATGGTGGTGACTTTGGGTATTCTATTGACCCGGCTGTACTGATTGAAATTTACGTTGATAAACGGACACGAAAAATATACATTACGCGGGAAGCGTACAAGGTTGGCTTAGAGATTGACCATCTGCCTAAGTTCTTTTTAGATAAAGTGCCAGAGTGTAAAGACTACAGAATAACAATGGATAGCTCGCGCCCTGACTCGATATCGTATATGAAGCGGCATGGCTTACCTAAGACACTGAAGTCAAAAAAGGGGCCTGGATCGATTGTTGAGGGTATCGAGTTCTTGAAATCCTATGACATTGTGGTGTTTGAGGAATGCATTCATACGATCCATGAACTTACATATTTTTCATATAAGGTTGACCCGCTAACACAAGAGCCAACCAATGTTCTGCAAGATAAAACAAACCATGTCATCGACTCACTTAGATATGCGGTTGAGGCAATTCGGAAAATCGTTATTGGAGTTCATTAAATGAACATACACACAAACAGTGTTAGCTTGATAAGAGATAGGATATCTCAATATCTTGGAATGTCTCACGCTGGTGAGCGCAATTTATATACTGCCTTTGGATATCCTGCACAGATTGATGCTGAGGTTCTTGTTGGCTTCTATCGCCGCAATGATATTGCAAACCGGATCATCAAGGCACCACCACAAGCAACGTGGCGCGAAATGCCGGACATTTCAGATGAAAAGGGTGATAGTCCAGAGAAAGATACAGATTCATTTTCTGAATTCAGCAAGAGTGCTAATGACTTATTTAAACGTCATCGCGTGATTAGAGTTATGGAACGTGCTGACAGGCTGGCATCCCTCGCACGCTTTGGTTTGCTGTTCATGGGCTTTGCCGATGGAAAGAAATCAGAGGAACCCTTGCTACCTGGAGAACATAAGCTTTTATTTATAACGCCATATTCAGAACTTGGTGTGCAGGTTTCTGAGTGGGAGACAAACGTCCAATCAGCGAGATTTGGTTTGCCCGTCCGGTACAATATCACTCGGTCTTCGTTGTCAATGGATGATGGGTCATCACCAAGCCGCTCATTGCGTGTGCATCATTCTCGTGTGTTGCATTTGTCAGAATTTCTAGATCAAGATGAAGTTTATGGTGTGCCGAGATTGTTGCCTATTGCAAACAGACTTTATGATCTTGAAAAGGTTGTTGGCGGCGCAGCCGAAACATTTTGGCTGACTGCGAACAGAGGAATTGCATACTGGGCTGATAAGGAAGCCAGCCTTGAGGCTGATGAAATTGAAAAGATCAAAACACAAGCCGATGAAATGGCGCACGATCTAAGGCGCTCTATCGTTGGAACGGGAATGACTGCTCAAGTTCTTGGGAGCGAAAGTCCTGATCCAGAGCCAAACGTCACGGTCTTACTGGATTTGATTGCAGGTGCGGTTGCCATACCTAAAAGAATTCTGATTGGTTCCGAACGTGGCGAACTCTCATCAGAGCAAGATGAGAACAATTGGGCTGAAAGGATCGTTGAGCGTCGGAACAACTTTGCTTCACCAATGATGCTAGAGCCTTTCATTCAAAAGATGATTGACACTGGAAATGTGATTGAGCCAGATGGAGAATGGGCAGCAAACTGGCCAGAGGAAAGTTCACTCAGCCCTGCATCAGAGGCAGCAATTGGTGTGCAGCGTTCAACGGCGTTGGCAACATATGCCAACTCACCAGACTCACAGCTAATTGTACCACCTCAAGAGTTTAGGCGGGATGTCCTTGGCCTTCCTTCTGAAAGTGAGTTTGATGTTGATGTCATTGAAGACATTCCAGAAGACGATGATGAGGGGGAAGGCTTCAGCACAAATGTTGATGAGGATATCTCACAGAAGAAAACATTGTTTGCGTTTAGACGTGTTCGCAATCATGCGGCTATAAGGCGATGGGCAAAGTCTCAAGGCTTAAAGGACATCAACACGTTTCTGCATGTCACGATTGCCTATTCATTAAAAAGGCTTGATTGGGTGAAGGTGTGGCAACCCTTTGACGATGAAGAAAGCGACGGGTCAATGATCATAAGCAAGAGTGATCAGCGGTCCGTTGAAATGTTTGGCGGTACAAGTGCGGATAAGGAACGGTGCATTGT
>Ga0255047_10003198_pt1 | contig 10376 bp, 10 predicted proteins | sample JV7_2_1_MG_FD_183640 | JGI IMG/M metagenome (GOLD analysis project Ga0255047, IMG submission 183640) | Seawater microbial communities from Jervis Inlet, British Columbia, Canada - JV7_2_1 | ecosystem: Environmental > Aquatic > Marine > Inlet | place: Canada: British Columbia | collected 2016-10-06 | reverse complement strand
GTCGGTGATGTCGTCGACGAACACGACGCCCAACTCCTCGAACCGCTGCACCACGAGTTGATTGTGCACGATTTCGTGGTAGCAGTAGACCGGTGGCTCGAAGGCTCGCACCATCCACGCGAGGGCTTTGATTGCCATCTCGACGCCGGCACAGAAGCCCCGTGGTGCAGCGAGCAGAACCTTGTCGACCGTCACGCCGCCGAGGCTAGCCACTGGGTGGAGTCTCCGAGCCCGCTTGGTACCATTTCTGGTCGTTCTCGTGCCTAGAATCAAGGGCCGATCAGGAGTCTCACGATGAGGAAGATCTGCCAGGTAACTGGCAAAAAACCACACTTCGGCAAGCAGTTGTCGCACTCGCACCGTCGTTCGAGTCGTCGCTGGGATCCCAACGTGCAGAAGAAGCGCTACTACCTCGAGAGTGAGCGCCGCTGGATCACGCTCAACGTGAGCACCAAGGGCATCAAGACCATCGACAAGCGCGGTATCGAGCGAGTTGTTGTCGACATGCGCCGCGACGGCCAGAAGATCTGAGGACCAAACATGAGCGACAAGCGCCCCATCATCAAGCTGCGGTCCACGGCTGGCACCGGCTACACCTACGTCACCACGAAGAACAAGGCCAACACCCGAGAACGGATCGAGATCAAGAAGTACGATCCGGTGGTTCGTAAGCACGTCGTCTTCAAAGAAGAGCGCTGAGTCGGTTCTAGAAGGCGGGATCTGTGGTGGCTGATGCCGGAGATCTTCGACCGATAGCGATGTTCGACTCCGGCTTCGGTGGGCTCACCGTGGCGCGGGCGGTCATCGATCTGCTGCCCGCTGAGCAGGTCGTCTACTTCGGCGACACCGCTCGGTATCCCTACGGGCCCCGTTCTCATGCAGAGGTGCTGGCGTTCGCCATCCAGATCACCGATTGGATGATGGCCACGTTCGATCCCAAGATGATCGTCGTGGCGTGCAACACCGCTACCGCGGTTGCGCTCGAACGGCTCTCGGCACGGGCGCCCGTGCCGGTGGTAGGGGTTCTCGAACCCGGGCTTCGTTCCCTGCTCGAAGTCTCGGTCACCGACCGTGTGGGTGTGGTCGGTACGGTCGGCACGATTGCCAGCGGGGCCTACCAACAGGCCGCGGCCGAGATCGCTCCCGGGGTCGAGCTCACATGTTCGGCCTGCCCGGGCTTCGTGGAGTTCGTCGAACGAGGCGAGACACGGTCGGAGCAGGTGCACGTTCTGGCTCAGCGTCTGCTTGCTCCCGTGCGGGAGGCAAAGGTCGACAGCCTCCTGCTGGGCTGCACCCACTATCCGTTCCTTGCTCGTACGATCGGCGACGTGATGGGTCGAGATGTTGTGCTGGTTTCCTCGGCGGACGAGACGGCCTTTGCTGTCGATCGTGTGCTCACCGAGACGGGACTCCATCGCCGGATCGATGAGGGGACGCCACCGGGGGTCGGGCATCGCTTCGTATCCAGCGGTGATGTAGAGGTCTTCGCCGCGCTCGGACGCAGCCTTCTGGGCCCCGAACTAGAGACCGTCGAAGGCCACAACTGGGAGGATGTCCGATGACCCTCGAAGTTGTTGTACTCGGCTCGTCCGGTTCTTACGCGTCGAAGGACAATCCCTGTTCCGGGTATCTGGTGCGCACCGAGGGGGCGTGTGTTCTCCTCGATTGCGGCCCCGGCACGCTCGGTCCCCTGCAACGCGAGATCGATCTCACCGACCTCACTGCGGTTGTGCTCACGCACTGTCATCCCGATCATTGGCTCGAGTTGCCCGTGCTGCGCAACGTTTTCAAATACTTCACCCCTCGGTCGGGGATACCCGTGTTCGGCACTGCCCAGACCCGCGAGATGGATCAAGCCGTCACCGTGCACGGGTCTCAGGCCGGCGATCCATTCGATTGGCACACGATCGACTCATCTTCGGTGGTGTCAGTGGCCGATCAGACCTGGACCTTCAGCCGAACCGACCATCCGGTGGAGACTCTCGCCACCCGCATGGAGAGTGGCGGCCTCTCCGTGGGATGCACCTCCGATACGGGTCCCGGCTGGAAGATCTCCGAACTCGGTCCGCCTCTCGACCTCGTGTTCTGTGATGCGAGCCATCTGAGCGCCTTCGAGGATCACGGAATACCTCACCTGAGCGCTCGTGAGGCAGGGGAGTGCGCCAGTGAAGCGGATGCGGCGAAGTTGGTGCTCACCCACCTCGTACCCGGGTCGGATCCCGAGGCCCACCGCGTCGAGGCTGAGGCCGCGTACGGTGGCCCAGTCGAGATCGCTGTCACCGGAGCTCGATTCACGATCTGAGCCGTTTCCCGATCCACTTCCTCGAAAGCTGCGGAGTATCCAGTGAACACCACCCGATCCGATGGTCGTCGCCCCGACGAACTGCGCCCGTTCTCGTTCGAACGCGATTTCACCACGATGGCGATGGGGTCCGTGCTCGTGTCGTTCGGCGACACCCGAGTGTTGTGCACCGCATCGGTCGACGACGACACGCCCCGCTGGCTGCGCAACACAGGCAAGGGTTGGGTCACCGCGGAGTATTCGATGCTGCCGGGATCATCGCCGGAGAGAATCCGCCGCCGTACGTCGGGTCGCGATCAGGAGATCCAGCGCTTGATCGGGCGCTCCCTGCGAGCGGTGATAGATCTCAAGGCGCTGGGCGAGCGTTCCATCACCGTCGACTGCGACGTGTTGCAGGCCGACGGCGGCACCCGCACAGCCTCCATCTGCGGGGGATACGTGGCCCTCCACGACGCGTGCGAACGTCTGGTGCTGGGCGGCCTATTGAAGACCAACCCGCTTCACACCGAATGTGCAGCGATTTCGGTAGGGATGGTGGGCGGTGCTGCCCTGCTGGATCTTCCCTACCCCGAAGATTCCACCGCCGACGTCGACTTCAACGTCGTGATGACCGGTGCAGGGGAGTTCATCGAGGTGCAGGGCACAGCCGAGGGCGATTCGTTCTCACGGGCCCAACTCGACGATTTACTGGGGCTGGCCGAGGGCGGCATTGCCGAGATCATGGTGGCCCAGCGCGAGGCACTCGCTTCTCCACCCGAACCTCGCGTCGACTCCCGCTGAGATGGCGGAGCTGATCCGGCTCGTCTGCGCCAGCGCCAATCCCGACAAGGTGGCCGAGATGGCGCTGGTTCTCGACGGCCTGGTCGATCTGCAGCCCCGCCCCGCTGAGCTTCCCGACGTCGTCGAGGACGCCCCTGATCTCGAGGGAAACGCGCGGCTGAAGGCGAGGGCGGTATGCGCGGCCGCAGGTGCGGCCGCGGTGAGCGATGACACCGGCCTCGAGGTTGACGCTCTCGGCGGTGCACCGGGTGTGTGGTCGGCCCGCTATGCGGGCATTCACGCCACCTATGCCGACAATGTCGAACGATTGCTGGCGGAACTGGAGCGGGCCGGAGCACTCACCCCTTCCGAACGTTCGGCTCGGTTCCGCACGGCGGTGATGGTGGTATGGCCCGACGGCGCCGAGTTGATGGTGGAAGGCTCGGTGGAGGGCACCATCGCGGGCGAGCCGACCGGAGGCGGAGGATTCGGCTACGACCCTGTGTTTGTACCCCTCGAGTCGGGTGGTCGGTCCTTTGCCGAGATGGGCGACGAGAAACATGAGATCAGCCACCGCGGTCGAGCATTTCGGGCGCTAGCTGAAGCGTTGGCAGCGCGGGAGTGATGGACGACCGGCGGAAGGGCTGGGGGCTGGCTGCTCTCGGGATGCTGCTGGTCTCCACCGATTCATATTTCGTTCGCCTGTCGGAGCTGAGTGGCTGGGACATCGTCTTCCTGGTCGGGGTCTTGTCGATCCCGGTGCAGTTCCTTCTACAGCGGCTGTTCGACGGAGGGAAGCCGATCGAGGTTTTCCGCCGTCACCCCCGACCCCTGCTTGCGGTCGGACTCCTCGCCGGGGTGAGCCAGATCACGTTCGTCACGGCGATCACGAGAACCAATGTCTCCAACGTGGTGGTGATCGTGGCGGCAGCGCCGCTGGTGGCCGCGGTCATCGGAAGAATCTTTCTCGGCGAGCGAGTTTCCAGGCGGGTGTGGGTCGCCATCCTCATCACCATCGTCGGTGTCGTGATCGTGGTGTCGGGGTCGATCGGTGAGCCGAACCTCACCGGCGACATGTTGGCGATGGTCGCGGTCCTGGCTTTCTCCATCAACATGAACGTCTGGCGCCGCTATGGCGACATGAGTCGCTTCGTGGGTCTGGGCCTGGCGGCTATCGTGATCGTCGTCGTGTCGGCTTTCTTCGCCGATCCGTTCGGTCATTCGGGGCAGGCCTACCTGGCGGTCGCGGCGATGGGTCTCGTCTTCAATCCTCTCGGGCGGGTGGCCCACACCCACGCTCCCCGCTTCGCCCCTGTCGCCGAGGTGGCGCTGTTCACCCCCGTCGAAACGCTTGCCGCAACCACCTGGGCGTGGCTGGCATTCAACGAATCGCCCACCACGGCCACCTTCATCGGCGGAGCGGTGGTGATTGGCGGTGTGGTCTACGGCACGCTTGCTCGCTTCAGTTGGGACCAAAGCCGCCTCGGTTAGCACTCGAGGGAGGTGGCTCCGTAGTCTTGAGGTAAGTGGACTTCAATGTTCTAGGACCGGTGACGGTCACGGAAGGGTCCGACTCGCTCAATATCGGCGGGCCCAAGCAGCGAACCGTCTTGGCCATGTTGATCTCGCGCGCTAGGCAGCCTCTGACTGCTGATGCCATCGGCCAAGCGGTGTATGGAGATGATGCCTCCGCCAGGAGTCGCAGGGCGGTTCAGACCTATGTGTCGTCGTTGAGATCTGTCGTCGGTGAGGTGATCGTGAAGGATGGGGCCGCCTGGTCGTTGGTGGCCGATCGGGCCGCGGTCGATGCCACCCGGTTCGAGGACCTATACGAGTCGGCCCGTGCCCTCGGTGCCGATGCCGCGGCAGAGGTTCTGAGAGAGGCGCTCGCGATGTGGCGAAGCGACCCGTACTCCGGTGTCGAAGCGCACGGTCTTCTGGATGGCGAGATAACCCGTTTGGGGGGACTCCGGATCGGGGTCCAGCAGGCCCGCATCGATGCCGATCTAGAGTCGGGAAGAGACAGCGATCTGGCTGGGGAGCTCGAGGCTCTGGTCGCGGAGCACCCGTACCAAGAGCGATTCCGGGCCCAACACATGCTCGCTCTGTATCGGGCCGGACGTCAGGGCGAGGCGTTGAGGTCCTATCGACAGATGCGGGAATTCCTGGTCGACGAACTCGGCGTCGACCCGGCCCCGGAACTCCAGCAACTCGAACAGCGCATCCTCGAACAGGACGATTCACTCCTTCTCACTGCTCAGCGATCGACCTCTTCCAGTGCCCCTCCGGAGACACAGTCGAGGCTGTCCGGCCCGGCCAGGGCGCAGAAGCTGCTGGAGAGGGAAGACGAGCTCGACCTCTTGGCGGGAGTGTTGGCTGAGCTCGGCTCATCTGGCGGACGAGTGGTCCTGGTGCATGGTGAGGCCGGTATCGGCAAGAGCGCTTTGGTCAGAGAGTTTCTGGCCCTCCACGGGGACGAAGCGAATGTTCTGTTCGGGTCCTGTGATGATCTGTTGACACCTCAACCGCTGGGCCCGTTCTGGGATATCGCCCGCGAGGAGCCTTCCCTGTTCGAGGCGTTGGAGAACGGCAACCGGCCAGGTGTGCTGGCCGCCGCACTGGATCTGTTGGCGCGGCCCCAACGCCCAACCGTTTTGGTGGTCGAGGACACCCACTGGGCCGATGAGGCGACTCTTGACGCGATCAAGTTCCTGGGCCGGCGGATCGTCACGAGCAACTCGCTGCTGGTTGTCACCTACCGCGACGAGGAGTTTGATTTCGAGCACCCGCTGCGAGGGGTGATCGGTGATCTTTCGCCTGACGGTGTGGTCAGGATCCAACTCGGCGGGCTCTCACGAGAAGCGGTGTCTTCAGCCATCGCCGGCTCGGATCTGGATGCCGGGCAGGTCTTCGAGGCCACTGACGGCAACCCCTTGTTGGTCAAGGAGATGGCCGCCGTTGAAGGTGACACGATCCCGGCCTCGGTTCAGGACTCGGTGATGGCCCGGGTGGGCAAGCTCACAGCGCATGCCCACGAGGGGTTGACAATCCTGTCGGTCATCCCGGAACGGATCACCACGGAGGAGATCTCACAACTCATCGGAGGAACCCAGGGTTGGCTGGTCGAATGTGAGCGGAGGGGTCTGGTGGAAGTGGGCGATGGGTTCGTCAGGTTCCAACACGAATTGATCCGACGCGCGGTCGAGCAGACACTGACGCCTAGCGAGAAGGTGGCCCTCAACGCCATGGTGCTGCAGAGCCTTCCGCGGGACACCGACCCAGCCCGCATGGTGCATCATGCAGTTGAAGCCCACGACATAGCCGCTCTGGTCGAGTTCGCCCCCGCCGCCGCTCGAGCAGCCGCAGCGGTGGGAAGTCATCGTGAAGCCGTCGAACACTACCGACAGCTCAATCCCCACATCGACCGCCTCGCCGCCGAGATCAAAGGTCCCATCCTCGACGCATGGGCCGGCGAGGAAGGAGCAGTTCGCTACGTCAGCGGTGGCACTCCCTCTTTGAGCGAGGCGATAAGGGTGAACGGTCTGGCCCGAGCCCACTACCGGCAGAGAGGCGACCGGCCCGCGGAGTCTGCCGCACTGGCGTACGAGGTGCGCCTGTGTCACTGGAGCGGGCAGCGCAGCAGGGCTGAACAACACGCCCGCGAGGCGATCGAAGTTCTCGGGCCCGACCCCGCCGGTCGCGATCTGGCCCGAGCGTTGGATGCCAACGCCCTCATGGCGGGCGGTCGTGACAACGATGCCTGTCTGGAGTTGGTGGAACGAGCATTGGAAGCCGCCGGGCCCGACATCGATGACTCCGTTCTCAGCACTTGCCTCAAACGCAAGGGCTTCATTGCCCATTTGACCAACTATCCAGCCGGTCGGGCGAGTTTCGAAGAAGCCGCCCAACTTGCCCAGACAATCGGTGACTGGACCTCCGCGTGGGTGGTGATCGTCGACCATGCCTCACTGGCGATCGAATTCCGCGATTTCCCCGCTGCAGCGGATCTTCTAGAGCGAGCTCTCGCCATTGCCCAGCGCGATGAGCAACCCGTGGGCGTGCCCTACACCATGGTACTGTCTGCGACTCTTCTCGACTTCAAGGCGGAGTGGGAACAAGCCGAAGACCTAGCCCGCCAGCACCTTCAAGAGGATTACCACAGGATCAACACATACACCCTTCCCGTTATCGGTGTGATCGAAGCGAGACGGGCCCTTCCCACCGCTGCCGCAACGCTGGAACAGGCCTGGGAGGCGGTCTGCCGCAATGGAGAGGTCGATCGTGAGGCTGCCGGCGCGGCAGCAATCGCCGAGCATGCCTGGATCTACGGGCGAGCCGTCGTCCCGATCTTCGAACTCACGGCAGTCTTGGAGGCCGCCATCGGATTTGGTCTCAAATGGTCCTCAGGATCCGTCGCCATGTGGCTGTGGAAACTCGGCGAACTCGCCGGAGCTCCTGACGGAATCGCCGAGCCCTATCGTCTCGTCATCGAAGGCGAACCAATGGCCGCGGCTGAACTGTGGGCAGAGATCGGATGCCCCTACGAACGAGCGATCGCTCTCGCTCACGGCGACACCAACGCACGGCTTGAAGCCCTCGAGATCGTCGAGGCTCTGGGGGCGACCGCGGTGGCCGCCAAACTCAGGCAGGAGCTGAGCGACCAGGGTGTGGCGGCGCCCAGCGGCTGGGGCGCCGAGACCAAGGATCATCGAGTTGATCTCACGGCGCGTCAGGCGGAAATCCTCTCTCTGCTGGCTGAAGGGCTCTCCGATGTTGAGATGGCCGACCGGCTTTTCCTGACGCCCAGGCTGGTCGAACACCACCTAGCGGCGCTGATGAGCAAGCTCGAGTCCTCATCACGCAAGGAGGCGCTGGCAACGGCGGCCGAGTTTGGACTGTTGGCCTCTAGCTAGCCTGTCGGTGCCTGATCAAGACCTTGGGGATAAGGGCCGTGGCGTTCTAGCGTCGCTTGTCCCGCTGACCGGCGACCAGGTGGTGCGGACGGGGGGACTCGAACCCCCACACCCTTTCGGGTACCAGGTCCTAAACCTGGCGCGTATGCCAATTCCGCCACGTCCGCGGGCGTGGCGCCAGGCTAGCGATCCTGGGCGGTACCCTTCGCACCTATGACCTCGCCTTCGCAGAATCTGCCTCCGCAGCTCAACTCCACCGCAATGGTCGGAAACCCCCAGGCCGACATCTTCTACCGTCTCCTCCAGGACCGCATCGTCGTGCTGGGCACCGATGTCAACGACGAGATCGCCAACTACATCACGGCCCAGCTGCTATTCCTCGAGGGCCAGGACAACGAGAAGCCGATTTGGCTCTACATCAACTCGCCTGGTGGTTCGGTTACCGCCGGCATGGCGATTTACGACACGATGCAGTTCGTGGAGCCCGACGTGGGCACGATCTGTATGGGTCTGGGTGCGTCGATGGGCCAGTTTCTGCTGTGCGCCGGCGCCCCCGGCAAGCGCTATGCGCTTCCCCACGCTCGCATCATGATGCATCAGCCCCTCGGTGGTGTTCAGGGCCAGGCCACCGACATCGCGATCCAGGCCGAGCAGATGGCTTACACAAAGCGTCTGTTGCAGGAACGCATTGCCCATCACACCGGCCAAACCTACGAACAGATCGAAGCCGACTCCGACCGCGATCGCTGGTTCACGGCCGAGGAAGCCAAGGACTACGGCATCATCGACCACGTGATCGTGCGCCGCGGAGAGATGCTCTGAGCTTCGACGTCAGCTCTGAGCGGCCTCGGCGAGGCTCCTGAGTTCGGCCACGCCGGTGGCGCGATCGTCGTATCTGAACAGGGCCGATCCACTCACGAACACGTTGGCTCCCGCCGCGGCCACTTCGGCGATGGTGTCGGCCGACACTCCACCGTCGATCTCGATATCGATCTGGTGGCCGCCGGCGTCGACCATTGCCTTGATCTCGGCGATCTTGTCTGTGAGCGGGATGTATTTCTGGCCACCGAATCCCGGGTTGACGGTCATCACGAGTATCTGATCGGTCTGGTCGAGCACATGGGAGAGCACCTGGGCCGGGGTGTGAGGGTTGAGCACCACGCCAGAGCGTGCTCCCAAGGCTCGAATGTTGGCGAGTGAACGATGGAGATGGGGGCACGTTTCGGCGTGGATCATCACCGTGGAACAGCCTGCGTCGACGTAGAGGGGGGCGATCTCGTCGGGCTTCACCACCATGAGGTGGGCTTCGAAGGCGATGGCGACATGCGGTCGCAGCGAGGCGACGATGTCTGGGCCCATCGTGATATTGGGTACGAACACTCCGTCCATCACGTCCCAGTGGATACGGTCGACGCCGGCCTTTTCGAGGTCGGCACACTCCTCACCCAGGCGGGCGAAGTCGGCGGGAAGGACGGACGGGGCGATCTCTACCGGTCGGCTCACGATCGCGACCCTAATCGCGTCGGCCGCCGATACCGTTCCCTCGTGGAACTACGAGTTACCGCAACCGCGCGGGATGGAGCGGGAGTCGCCCGGGCCGACGACGGCCGGGTGGTTTTTGTCGAAGGCGCGCTTCCCGGCGAGTTGATCACCGCCGAGATCACCCGTGTCGACAAGCGCTGGTCGCGCGGTCATGTGGTCACCGTCCAAGAACCCTCCGCTGATCGAATACCAGTGTCGTGCGCCCATCGCCTCGAGGGTTGCGGCGGCTGTGATCTCCTGCACGTGGCCCCGCCGGCAGCGCTACGGATGAAACAGTCGATGGTGGTGGATCAGTTGGTGAGAGCCGGCGTCGACGCGCCCCCTCCTGGTCTCAGGGAACTACACGACGATCACGGCCGCACCACCGTGCGTGCTGCGGTGGTGTCGGGCCGGGCAGGGTATCGCATGCGAGGCTCCCATGATGTGGTGCTCACCGACGGCTGCGAAGCGATCGACCCTCGGGCCGAGGAACTTCTCGTCGACGGCAATTTCGGTGAAGCCGACGAGGTCACGATCAGGGTGGGAAACCGCACCGGCGAACGGATGGTGGTGGTGGAGGGCAGCGACTTCGGTGTCGAACTCCCCGAGGATGTTCTCGTCGTCAGTGCGGCCGATCTGAGCGGTGGACGCAGGGGCTGGATTCATGAGGAAGCCGGGGGCCGTCGCTGGCGGGTGTCGGCGCGTTCGTTTTTCCAGAATCGACCCGCCGGGGTAGATGCTCTGGTGAGCGAGGTCGGCGCGATGGTCGACGACCTCGGCACCGACGGCCCGATGGTCGACGCCTATGCAGGTGTCGGGGTCTTCGCGGGCACCGTCGGAAGCGACCGTCAGGTCAACGCCATCGAACGAGGCCGCGATTC
>Ga0255047_10003195_pt1 | contig 10383 bp, 20 predicted proteins | sample JV7_2_1_MG_FD_183640 | JGI IMG/M metagenome (GOLD analysis project Ga0255047, IMG submission 183640) | Seawater microbial communities from Jervis Inlet, British Columbia, Canada - JV7_2_1 | ecosystem: Environmental > Aquatic > Marine > Inlet | place: Canada: British Columbia | collected 2016-10-06 | reverse complement strand
TTCATCTTCTTGGCAACAGAGAGTGCTTCCAGGTTTCTTAAGATTCTTGCGAACAACTCATAGCTCTCGGTAAATCCTTTGCCGTAACCCAAAGCTTCAATGGTCTTTATATTGTGCGACTCTTTAACCTGTTCCTGACATAGTCTTTCGGCAAAATCGGTGGTGTCTAAAACAACAGTTTTAAAATTATGTTCTTCAGCGCTCAGAGTTTTAACCTGTTCCATGATGTCGTTATAGGTTTCACAAACCGGGAAGTGGGGAATATCAATAAAGCGCAAGCCGTCCTCTGCACAAATAAAGATAGGCTTGGGGGCGCCCGCGCCAAAGGTGCTCTTACCAATGCCGTCGGTGCCGGTTATATTCATTCTTACTTGTGTGTATGCAGCTTGGTTGCTGATCTTGTCCATTAAACTCATTTTGTCTATTCCTTTTCCACAATTCGTGGAGATTTTGATATTTTAGTTATTGCGCCCTTGTGTAAGATTTTTCCATGATCCGGATAATCCATACAGTAGCTTTGAAAATCTTTTAAGCCTAAAACTTCTTTGGTTTTAAACGGCCATGCGCTGGCAGGTATTTTGTCTTTAATAGAACCCAGGTATTCCTGATCCCAATCTATGGTTCGTGAAAAAGAAATATTAAATCCGTTCTGTGTTGATGATCCCCCTCTGTTTGCAAGGGTTTCAACGTCTATCCCTAAATCGGGATGACTTAATATATCATTGGTGTTTGCTTTGATTTGTCGATCAAGGTCAGCTTTTAGGGCTAACAATTCTCTGCGCTTTGATCGCAGCGCTGTGATGTCTTGCATGATTCTTCTCCCAAAGAACAGTTCTAACTTTTAACTTACTACGGCACTAAGAATAATCTCTTGCAATTTAGATGTCAAGGAATTATTATTCTATTTTTCAAGAAAAATTTTATACATATAAGGGAGAAACAAATGGCTAGTATTAGAATTACACTATCCGAATATATACAAGACGTAGGAATCGAGGCCGTGGCTAAAGACCTGGGCACCTCCGAGTCCACTGTTAAAGCATGGAGATATTATGCGCGTGCACCGCGTGTTAAGCAAGCCAAACAGCTTATGAAACATTCAAAGGGGATCCTTAACTGGGATTCTATTTATGGACTACCCGAAGAGTTAGATTCAGATCGAGCCGTTCGTCAAAAAGCAGATGTTGCTTAAAGGAAACCTATATGAGCTTGATTCTGAATGCGAATCAGACGTGGGAGAAAATCAGCAAGGAAGTTAAAGATGAAATGCTCGACAGTTATTGGGAGCATGGATTCCATTTAATACCTTGCGGTTCGAAAGACGAATACATACCTGAGTATTTTCGTAAACGCCATACGTTTGACACCGAAGAAGAGATAAAGGCACGCTGGGCTAAAGCGCCCAGAGTGAAGTGGGAGCCGTTTCAACGCACCCAGCCTACCCGCCAACAAATGACCCAGTGGCTACAAACCTTCCCGCTCTCCAATTGGGCAGCGATAACCGGCATTAACTTTGTGGTCCTCGATGCTGATTCACAAGAGGCGGTTGAGTTTCTTGAAAGTAAAAAAATTACCGGCACCCCTCTAAAGCAGATGACCCCCAGAGGTGGCATGCATTTCTTTTATAGTATTAATCCCGGCTTGGAGGTTCGTAACTCCGCCGGCCAGAATAAACTCGACATCAGAGGCACTGGCGGCTATGTCATGTTGTGTCCCTCTCACGATTACTTTTTTATAAACGACAGTCACACCTCAATTAGTGACATCGATGAACTGCCGTGTTTACAACCCGAAGACCTACAAAAAATCGCCGAGTTTAATAATGTTGGTCACACTCAGAATGTTATCTCCGGAAAACTTGATAGCGTCGGCACCGACATTGGTACTCGGAACGATAAGTTGGCACGACTGGTCGGGAAGTGGATCAAGGAAGGGTGGGGTCAACGAGACATTATGATTAAAGCCCAGGATTGGAATCAAACCAATATCCCGCCGATGTCACCGATGGAGGTGACCACGACCACGATGTCGATTGTTAACGGCCATATAAAAAGACACCCCGAAGATGTGGAGATGGGAATGCTCCGATGGGAAACCAGTAAATGGGAAGTGCACTTGGAGGACGAGCAAAAGGAAATATTAAAACAGGAAGACCCGATTGAGAACCTCGCAGAAGAGAAGCCGGAACGAGGGCCTCTGGGGTTGTTGCCATGGAAGGACTTTAGCGCACTGGACATTGAAACACCGATTGAATATTGGGGGGATAAGTTTATCTTTCAACAGGCCAGAGTGTTAATGATCGGTAAACCCAAGATTGGGAAGTCGCATTGGCTAGGCGCGTTCGCGACAGCAGCATCAACGGGTACCGAGTTTATGGGTAAGTCTTTCCCCAGACCATTAAGGGTGATGTGGCTACAAGCAGAAATCATTGAAGCCTACATTGCAGAACGAGTGAATTTGTACCTCACGCCTTATGAAACAAAGCCCGAATACATTGAGTCGCTGGGCGAGAACCTCATTGTCAGTGGGCGCTTGCGTAAAAACCTACTGAAAGACAGCGACATTGACATGGTCAGTGAAGAAATCGCCTTTCATAAGCCCGACATTGTGATGTTGGATCCCTTTATTAACTTCTTTGATGGTGAAGAGAACTCCAACGCGGACATTCATAAGCTACTGGGTCGAGTGGATCGACTCATTGAATTGCACAACGTGTGCTTCATCATTGCCCATCATACGGGTAAGGATCGACAGGACGACATGAGTTTCATGTCAGCTCGTGGGGGCAGTGTGTTCGCCGGGTGGTTTGACTCAGGCATTAAGTTACTCGGTGATAAGCCGAACGTGACGCTGTTCTATGAAGCTCGGAATGCGAGGGAGCCGGAAAGTCATGGCGCCTACTTTAACTTTGACACAGGCCTTTGGAACATCGTTGATTTCGATGCGGAAAAACAGGTCGATGAGGTCGATATCGCGCACACGGTGGCAAACTCAATGGACAAAACAAAATTTTATACACGCGCAGAACTGGAATTACAGGCACGCAAAGGCTTAAAGGACCGAGGACTACCCAGTGGCATGGGTAAAGGTAAAGCTGCTGTGAGTTATGTGCAGAAATATTTGGGTGGGCGCGTGCTAACCCATGCAATTCCGGGCAAGCAAACATGGCATTGGCTGGTTAGTAACGAAGGGGTAAAACCCTGGGAGGAAGAATGAAACTTTTAGGATTAATGGTGTTTTTAGCAGGTATGGTCATGGTTGCCAGTGGTCTAGTGTTTATAGACCTGGCATCAATGGTACTCAAGGGCGACCTCTACACACTCAGCGTGTTAGGGTTCTTTAATAACATGTTCTCACTGAACCCGTCAACGGCTACCGTGCAAACGGTACTCAGCGGGTTGTTTATACTGATGGGGTGCTTTATTTGTTTTGGCGGGGCGGTCATGATACGAGTTAAAAGAATTGGGGGAACGATTGATCCCGACCTCATACCGAACTACGAGAGAGTCGGTAAGGGTAGGGTGTTCGGTAATTTCATCGCGTTTCCCACAGAAATGGCGCGAGCGACTTACAACAAAGCAGTGAAGTTGGGTATTGTGAATGGCAACGTTTTGTCTACAAAGAGTAGTGAAAATGAGGAAGAATCGGGTGGTTAAAATAGGGTCAAAATGGGGCAAAACACATGGTATGGCTACTTTGCGTGACTCGTACCATGTGCCTCTGAAACCCCTATATAATAAGGAAAGTATACATGGTACGGGGGTATGATTGTACTATGCCATACCACCGTACTGCCACCTCTACAGCCCTTATGGAATATAGATGGTATGGCGGTACGGTGGTTCGCTCTCCTAAAGGAGAGAGGAAAGAGTTGTATAACACAACCTCCCCTCTACCGCTCTTCCTTGGACAGCGTTGAAAAAAAGAAAGAGATACGAAAAGTATAATGGAAGGAGAACTAATGAAGAAGAAGATTACGAAGAAGCAGAGAGCGTTTATTGATTTGTATGTGTTTGAAGATTTGGGTCAGGGCGAGTGTGCGTTCAGAGCCGGGTATAAGAACCCGGATATTATCGCGCACCGGTTATTGAATGATCCGCAATATGAGCATGTGCAGAATAAGGTGCAGCAGTTGCAGGACCGACAGAGGCAGAAGTACGAGATTACGTTTGAGAAGGTGGCTGAAGATTTGAAGAAGATCAGGGATGCGGCTATGGATGATGGCGTGTTCGGAGCTGCGGTGGCGGCTGAATTGGGCCGAGCGAAGTTGGGTGGATTGATGGTGGACAGGAAAGAAGTTAAGTACGGGAAGATCGATCAGATGGATCGGGAGCAGGTGGAGGCCAGGCTAGCGAACCTGATGAAACAGAATAAGTTGGCGAATGTGGTGAAGGACGTGACTCCGAAACCGGAAGTGATTGGGTCGGAAGTGATTGAGCCGGAATTGGTTGAGCCGGAATTGGTTGAGGTATTGGAGGATGATGAAGATTAGTGTAGTTTGGACTTATCGATCCAGTCTGCACGCTCTGAAGAGAGTGCCTTAAGGTATTCGTCATGGAAGTAGCAATCCGGGCAATCGCCCTCAGGAATTGAATCAATTTTACTGTGCTTGAATTGGCCATGAACCTTACAATCAACCTCAATGGTGACATCTTTTTGAAGCTCGTCCAGAAAGTAATCGGTTATTAGCTCAGCTATTTTGCGGTCATTATTTCTTTGTGTCATACGATTTGTTGGCATCCAGGTCTTGATGAAGAATACAGTTTCCTAGTGCTTTTCCTCTGTCGTTGTATACACTTATTATGACTGAATCTGCATTGGTTTCAATACGAATAGCTAAATCGTTGTGCATAAACCACTGAGTGCTGTCAGCTTTGAGCTGATAATCTGCGGGTTCGAGGACGGAATCGTAGTCGGTTTCGGGCAGCTCCGGTGCTTCAAGCCAACGGATTTTATCCTGGCTGTCTACTATAGCGTCTATTTTATTGTTCATTGGTTTTCTCCCATGACCAGTTTTTGTTGTTGTCAAGATGCCATCCTCTGGATTGAAGCTCTTTTTCTATGGTGTGGACTAGAGCCAGGCTAGGGTTCGGGTTTTTTTTCAGGTCATCATGACGTCTTAAAAGAAAGACATCAGATTCTTGTTCGTTGATGATGCTTTCCCATTGTTTTTGTCTAGCTAGGTTCATCTTATTTGCCACTGTTCCTCCGAGTTTCAATTATTGGTATTAGTATTAACGGTATCAAACACCCTAATATAATTCCAATGATCATGTGGCTCATGGTGGGATCAATAGCTGCTCCTAGACCGTCTGATATGGTGTTTCCCACACCCGCGCCCAGAATTGCACCTACCTGTCCATTGCCTTTAAAGAATCGATCTACCTCTAATCCTGTGTACGCGCCCAGAATGAGAACCCCGTTATCAACCATGCCAAAGATTAATCCGGGCATTATAAAATCAGTCATTGGACACCTCTTCTATACAGTTTATACACGCCCACCTCTCAACATCTGGGAACGCCAATAGTGCTTTGTTTGTGTAGTAAAATAAGTTTTTATTGTTTGATTGCAAAAGGCATTTAAAACAACTTCTTTCAAAAGTTTCGTTGAAAGGTACGCTTACATCAACGGTGCGTATTCGTATTGGTTTAGTCGTTTTCTTTTTTCTTTTTTCTTCGCTCACTGAAAACTCTCCTCATACACTTCCTCGGCAATCTTTACTTTAATGTCGTCTCGATCATCGTCTGCATGAAGGCTGTGTTCCTTGGCCAGCTTATTTATTTTGTCGTCCAATAAACCCTTCTCGTCTTCTGAGTCTATGTCCTGGTAGATCAATTCCATGACGTAATCGTAGTAGTCGTTACTCATATCACCACCCGCTTTTATTATTAATGTTAAAAACAAATGAGGCTCTCTCATCAAAAGAAAGGTGTCTTTTTACATACTCAGAATTTTCACGATCAACGACAGGATGCCCGTATTGACTTTTGACCACCTTCCCGTTCTTGTGTTTTTTGTAAACAGGTTCCAGTTCACGATATTCCACCTCCACGAGACCTTCCGCTAACACACAGTCCCCAGAGTAAATATCTAAGTCTACATTCAAGCCGTGGTTTTCTTTTATATACAACTCAATAGCTTCCATGACTTCATAGTAGTGTATTTTAATTTCTATACTCATTGTTTGCCTCTCTTGACCTTTTGTATAGGCCGTCTTTTGATTTTGATTATTGCCTGGTTGATCCAGTCGTAAAGATTTAGGATGGCGTTTAATAGTTTAGTCATTCAGACACCTCCATTCCTTCTTGGAATAAGTCTTGAGTCATTTCTTCATATTCTTTTGAGTATTCATCATAGATCGGTGTTGCCAATCGGAATTGAATGAGATCAATCATATCTGTTACTTCATTAGCACCGTACCTGGTGAACCCGGTAATTTTATTGTCGTAATCAAAGAAGTGCATATAGTTTTCTTCAAGTTGCATGATCTCTCCCCACTTGTTATGTGCGTGTTTGGTTTTAACAAAGTTTATTTCCGGGCATAGTTTCTTGACTTCTTCGTATGAAAGGACATCAACTGGCATAAAATTGGTACTCATGATTGACCTCTTTTTATGTTGTGAATAATCGTTGGTTTTAAAACGGAGCTATAAAACTCTTTCAATACTTCTTTAAACGGTAGTTTCGGATTGCTGCTATGGATTAAAGAGAAACCTCTGGTCTCTTCTTTGTTTTCAAGGTATGGTCCTTTTTCTTTTACCAACCTATATCTAATTTCAGTTTTGCTCATGATTGTCCTCCTGGTCTTAGAATTAGGTTTAGCTTATCCCAGATCGAACCCAGGATATTGTCAGGCAATGAGCCAATACCCTCATCAACTAAAATTCTGTTAGCTTCATATAATAATTCATTATCGTTGTTGGCAAACTCAATACATAGCTGAATAAGTCTAGCTTCGTCTATTGTGAAAGCCGGTTCTGGTTTGGTTAACGTGTTGTTCTCGTTCATTATTTTTTCTCCTAGTAGTTTGAAAATAAACAGTAGTTTTTCTACTGTATGTATATTATGGCACAGGAAGGCTATATATATCAAGGAGTATATTGAGGTTAAGAAAAAAAACTGTAACTGTAGAAATACAATAATGGAACGGGAAACCCCCCTTCGTAGACACTTGCTGCTCTTTTGAAATGGCGGTTTGAAATGGGAATCAGCTGTGGAAATGGGAATCAGCTCTGAGCTGGACGCGACATCTGCGCCCGGTGAAATAATCTGCGTGCGTCTGCGTGCTTTGGAAATCTGCGAACGCCCGGAGTCATTTTAACTACTTTGGAGAAATAGAGATATCTCCAGGCGCTGCTTTTAGGATAAATTATTGAATCATCCTCTGGGAGAGCTTGTAGACTAGCAGAAATCTGCGTCTTATACAATCTGCACCCCCCCCTATGATAGTACCCAACAAAAGAAAACATCAGGTGATGTTTCCCTTGCCGGTCCCGTGAGCCGGGAACCCGACCATATTGGACCGCCCGGCGTGCTGGCACAGCTGGCAACTTTTACAGGTTACATTATCCTGGTAAGTGGCCGGGCAAACATTAACTTTATTGCCCGCCCTGGTGGTGATGGTGTGATTGTAGGCCTGGTCCGCCGGGACAATCACCACCACCGGACCGATGCCCAGGGATTGCAGCTCATCGGCATGGTCCAGACTATCGGCGGACAGGTTCACGGTGAACCCGTTATCGTTGGCGTGTTTAATCTTGGCGTGGTTCTTTTTGATTTTGTGCTTATGGGTATAAGTAAAACCGCGTTTATTTTTGTTAGCTTTTACCAGGCTTTTAAGCTTCCGCCCGTCGATCCAGTCGCCCGATCCGGCCAGGTCACCGGCTTGATTGTGACGCCAGAATGTGCCGGTTGCCATTGCTTCAACTTCCTGGATGAATTGTTTAAAGCTTTCACCCCGTAATTTTTCCGATACTTTTTTCCAATGCATGGCTAAATGCCCGTGCTTGGCGTAACAGGTCCCGTCATTCAATGGGCAGCTAGGCGGGCAGCTTTTGTCTTCAGTAGTGGATACCGGGATAGGCCCGGTTTTAGGATTCGATGATTTTTTAGTCAAGTGAGTGTGCATTATTATCTCCAAAATAATTTAAAATGTAAGATCATTATCTCTTATTTTACACACAAAGTCTACAACAAAAGCAGCTATTTTATGGGCGCCCGGCACGCCTGGCAGCGCCCGGCCTATCTGCCCCCCATGATAGTGATCACCGGGGAATCTGCAGCCCCCAGGAATCTGCAATCTGCTGTCTATGATAGTATTAATGATAGTAAAAAAAGAAAAACCCCCACAGCTGACAGCTGTGGGGGTTCTTGCTTTGGGTTCTAATTTGCTTCTATTGGATTATCTTTATACCATTGTTGCTCACATTCATCACAACAATAGCCATCTTCTTCTTGTCCTGTATCAATATTTTCAAGTCCGAAAACAGGATATCTATTAACAAACCTTCCACTACCGAAAGATGTATCTTTACGACAATGCACACATAGATTGCCAATATCTACAGGAACAATTGAAGAGTGGCTTTCGCCACTCTCTTGTTGCTCAATGTGTAGGTCACTCATCTTACTCATCTTGACCTCCTAGCAAAGTTATTAAGATTAAAATTAACTTGATATGTAGGATCAATCTTTTTAACAATTGCTTGTCTATGGTTTATTTGAATAGGCAACACAAGTTTAGAACCGACAAGATTGAACTCATTACTGCTAACTTTATTCAACATTGTTTTATCGTATTTCTTAAATGTTACACGGTCATCATGCACGACAACAAAATCTGGAAATATGGTTTTAACAAATTTTGTAAATGTTCTTTCTATCTTTTTACAAAGTAGATAGTCAGCAACATCTTTTGTTTTTTCCAATTCCTTTATTCTTTGTCGATTAGTTGACATTTGATCTATTCCGATTTTGGTATATTTTTCCATTTTTTTCTCCAAAGTTAATGTGGGATTATTCCCATTAATAACACTCTTATGAATGCTATTAATGGGAATAGAGTCATGAAGACTCTATTCCATTTTTTTCTATGTACTCCATCGCTTGTTGTGATTGATAACTTGCATCAAATAGTTTTTGAGGATCATCTTTTAAAACCTTAATCCATGATTGAATATAACTAGCGTGGTTTTCTATCTCTCCTTGTATACCGTACTTGTTATTCATCATGGCTGATCCAGTTTCAGCTATTAATTCTTCATAAGCATAATCAGCTGAACCAAAACCATTACCTAGTTTTCTATTCATTCTGGAACTATGACCACTCCAATGGATTAACTCATGCAAAGCTGTAGCAACATATCCGCTTGAAGTTTTAAACATTGATCTATGTGGTAATTGGATCATGTCTTCATAAGAAGAATAGTAAGCTTTTGTTTCATTGGAAAATCTTTGATTGACTTCAAGACTTTTATAGACTTCATCTATCCATTGAACGCCTTTGTCAGTCTTCATTGTTTCTTCTTTAGCAATAGCAACTTCTACTCTTGTAATCTCAGCCTTAGGCAATACAACATTCTCAGTTTGCTCAATGTTGAAAATAGGCGTTTCTTTAAGTAATGAAAACGGTACTTTTTCTTTGTTGCCATTCTCATCATAGATAACATTTCCATTCTCATCTTTCTTGTCAAACTGAATTTTTGATATGAATATAATCTTAGTTGATTTTGATCCTTTAATGACTGATCCACCATGTTCTTTTGCTTGAAAGAAAGTTAGCCATTGATTAGAAATAAAACCATTGTCTTCTTTTGAGTAAGCTAATACTGGGATATTAATGCCACTGTATGTGTGTCCACTTGTGGCATTGTGATCTCCTAATGATCCACCACTAGTCCATGGTTTAACCCAAGGATTAATTCCTTTGTCTAATAATTCCAAGACTTGACTGACAATCCTTTCTCTTATTTGTTTGTTATTGTTTTTCATTTTTCTCTCCAAAGTTTTATTTAATTACCTATACAGAATATCATATTTTATACTATGTGTATACAACTCATTTACACTATTAGTAAAATAATTTTAGCTATATATCTGAGGATTCTTTCTCATATGAGATCAAAAATCCGAGATTTTCATATCTCGACCCCCAACCCCCCCTTATAGTATTTGGGACTCCTATGGTTTGGTATATATAATAACGTTCAACACAAATAATTGAATGAAAAAACAAAACACATTATAGTGACTCCTATGTCGAACTTGAGACATGTACCTGTAGATGCAATGCGAGAGATCCTCTTGCTGCAAGAGCGATTGGAAAACCTGGACAAACAAGGGGAGGTACAAGAATCCTTTTTGGATTACATAAAATACATA
>Ga0255047_10003194_pt1 | contig 10385 bp, 21 predicted proteins | sample JV7_2_1_MG_FD_183640 | JGI IMG/M metagenome (GOLD analysis project Ga0255047, IMG submission 183640) | Seawater microbial communities from Jervis Inlet, British Columbia, Canada - JV7_2_1 | ecosystem: Environmental > Aquatic > Marine > Inlet | place: Canada: British Columbia | collected 2016-10-06 | reverse complement strand
GACCGTTGATGTTGGCTTTGGGTGCGGTGGTCGTGTTGACTTCGTTTGTGGGTGACTGGTGGCGACGACGACAACGACATAAGCAGTGAACGGGTGTTCTAACGGTTAGTCTTTGACCATGCCGACCAAAGCAGCAACTCAGGCGCTCAACGAGTTACAGGAGAAGTTCCCCGACCTCAAAGCTGGCATACACAACTGCCGCAAGATTGCAGGGACCAGCCGATATTCGGAACATTCGTCGGGTAACGCACTCGACATCTACCACAAGGATTACGGGTACTCCACCAACAAAACGCATCAGGCGTGGTTAGACACTGTCGACGCTTTCATACGTCAGTACATGGTCCAACTGTCAATCCGGAATCGTATCTGGCGTGCAAGGAACCATTACAACCACATCCACATAGATTTCTGGCCCCGCCAATACGGAGCGCCGAAGTGTGCTGGAGGGAAAGACGACTACCAGTATTCGTCGGGGAAGGTCGTAGTAGGACAGCAACCACCCGAGAACGGTTACCACGAACTACCAGACTGGGACGGGACAACCCCGGTTCCCACCCCACCACCAGCAGGAGGTTTCACAGTGGAAGTACACCGCGACACACTTAAGAAGGGGATGTCAGGCGATTTGGTCGGTATCAGTATGAGCCTTCTCGCTCAGAAGGCGTTCCCGCCGGCTAACTCGTTCGACCAGAACCAGATGCCAGACGGTAAAGCTGGCAACGGTTGGGATACGGCAGTCAGGAAGTTCCAGAAGGCGAAAGGACTCACCGTTGACGGTGTGGTCGGTAAGAAGTCTTGGACAGCGTTGGAGTCAGTATGACCACAGAACTAGAAGCAGCCGAAGAGACATTGTCGAAGTTCGCTTTGGGTAAATACGGGAAAGCCCTTGCGGCCGTCCTATATATTGTCGGGGTGAACCTGCTGGTGTTTATCACCGGCGACGAAACCTTCGTTGATGTGACAACTAGGGAGTGGATTTTCGTGGCGGTGGAAGCGTTGGGCGCGTTCGGTATTGTTTACGCGGTGCCTAACAAGACTTGAGACTCCCAGAATTCTGCTTGGGTTTTCCAGTCGACCTTCTCATATAGCAACGCCTTCTGTCTGAGGTCGGCGCGTAGTCCTGGGTAGGTGTCGTCTATCCAATCTTCGAATTCCAAAGGGTAATTCGTGTAGTACATGTGGCATCCTTGACACAAACAGAGTGCGTTTCTACGGTCGGTTCTGATGCTTTTGTACGACCGGCTGATGATGTGGGCGCATTGCAACTGTGCTGAATGTTTCTCCCTGTCCGACTCGCAGAACCCCACCGACCTGACAACCTTCCCAAAGGCAGTGTCGGCCCGTTTCATGAACCGCTGTTTAGCTGCTGGCATGGAACATCAACGCGCCAGCGTCCGTCGTTTTCAGGGTGCGCGCTTTCCCCGGCTCCCAAGTGACGAGTCCTTCGTCGTTTAAAGATTTGACGTGATGCCAAACCGTCGCCGTGGACCGTTCAACTTCAGTAGCAACATCCCTAGCGGTGGTGGGTTGCAGTTTATGGATAGCAGTTAGGACAGCGAGTCGCGGCATGACCTAACGGATATTAGCAGGGCCGCGGAAGGGGGAAGGCGACCCTACCAATATAGGAGATAGACACGGGGGGATGCCTACGACTTCCATTCTACTAGCCCTTTATGGGTGGCTATGTGGATTTCTGCGGTACGTCCGTCGGTTTCTCTGAGCATCGGTGTGTGGTCGTAGTCCATGCGGTGCATCAGATACCCCCATTCTCTGAGTTCTTGGAGTCGGGAGGCTATCTGGTTGACAGGTATGGGCGGCCGGTGTTCACAGTCACATTTCGGGCAGGGGGTTTGTTCAGCCAGTGCGGATGCGGCTTCTACGGATGTCAACCCGTAAGCCCCTGCAACCATTACAAGGTTGAAAATTCGTCTACGCCATGACCCTGCTTTCCCTGCACCTTTTTTGGCTGCGATCTTTTCGACTGGTCTGGCTTCGGTTCGGATGCGGGTGTAGTTGCCGTCTACTCCTGGGTCGTCGAAGAATCCGCTCATTGGGTGTCTCCTTCGGTGAGAGCAGCACGAATCAAACGGATTGCCGTGTCCACAGCTCCCTCGCTTTGGCTTGGTTCACCCGGAACTTCGTCAAGTATGAAACGGGCCAGCCTGTCAAACTCGGTGACCCTTATCTCCCAGTCGTATGGTGGCCCGTCATAAATGGTTTCTTTGACTCGCTTGTCGGTCATTGGGTGTCTCCTTCGGTGATGTCTCCCGTACCATCGCATCGTTCACAAGGGTTGGTTTTCCAAGGTGTTTGCACTTGCCCCGCTCCACTTCCACTGCAATCAGGACATTTGGTGTCTCCTTCGGTGAGAGCAGCCGCAAGATCGACAAACTGTTGCGCTCCGTGAGCCAAGAACCGCACTGAATCATGCTTGGTCAACGTCAGGTCGTAGGTTTCGAGATGGTGTTTGACCGCTTCCAATTGGGTCAGGTCAAGGTTGGCTACCAGCCGAGCAGCATCCACGATGACATTGAGTTCGCTGGTCAACATGCCTTTGTTGTCGTCCCATCGCTTGATGGCGTCTTGTAGGTCGCTCATCGGTCTTCCAAATATGCGGCCATAGCAAACCCCACATACCCACCAGCCAACGTAACAAAAGCGAACCCCCAAATATACAAAGGCTGTTCAGCACGCAACAACCCATACAACCCGCCGACAACAACAAACCCTGTAACCCAACGGATAAGGTTCGGCATCAGACTTCCTCCCGTGTCACAGCTTCGCCTATCAACGTCCCGGCCTTGTCCCTGGCCTCTTCCCAGGTGTTCATAATGAAAATCGGGTGCAACTGGACACCATGACCGTCGAGTTGTGCGACTTCGATGTGTCCGTCGGGGTGTTGTTCGACTTCGACGTTGAACACCCCGTACCTTCCTTTCAGGCTGTAACTCGTCCTCCGCATACCTATCTCCTTCTTCGTTCCGACGGCATCTTCCCGCCCCAAATCCCGAACGGTTCCTTCGTTTCCACAGCACGTTCCAAACATGGTTGTTTCAAAGCGCAAGAGTCACAGACTGCTATCTGCCTGAGAAACCATTTTCTAGGTGTCGACTTCGATATTGCTTCCCCAGTTTCGTAAGCAACAAAGTCCAGGTTGGTTTCTGCGCATAGCGGTCGAAGCACACGTTGGTTGGCAACTTCCCCAAGTGTCAATCCCTCGCGTGCTTCGACCACATCCAACATGACCTCTAATCTAACACGTGTTCGGTAGGCTGCGTCGTCTATTGTGGCGTCGTTCACAAGACCACTTCCAAAAACAACCCACCGACACGTTCTCGAGCCAGGTCAGCGTTGCGTTCGTCTATGTCGATACCTATGGCGTCACGGGAGTGGCCGTGGGCTACTGCAAGTGTGGTCCCGGTCCCGGCGAACGGGTCGAGGACTAGGCCGGGTCGCCAGTTGTCGTGTCCACAATCCGACCAGCCAACAGTTTTGGGGAGTGATCGTGCGCCTTCATCCGGTCGCTTTGCCGTATGTGCGGCTTTGCCGTCTTGCACCGAAGAAGCCCAGACATGGGCCTCGTACGGTTGCCCCGACTTGGCCCCGACGTAGTTAGGTTCGGTGATCCGTCGTCGTGGTTGCCCACAATCCCGGCAAACCTCCCGCGGACACATCGCCTTAATCGGTTTGACGCACAGTTCTGAAGGCCAGACGGCGTAGTGGGCGCCTGCGTAGCCTTTGGGTGAGATTTTCCACCAGTCCAACGGCGGAGCACCAGCATGAGTGGACACCGCCTCAGCGACAGTTAGTGCGGTGTCGTTCTCTTTACGTCCTTCGCGCCATATCCCGCGGGGCGCTGACCCTGGCTTGTTTCTTTCTTCGGTAGCTACGGCGTACGGTTCCCGCACTGCGTCTAAGTCGAACCAGCGGTCTTTCGACACGGCTGCAACCACCAGCTCAGACGTAGCAGGCCGAAACTTATCCCCCAACGCGCCAACAGGAGGGTTAGGCCGCACCCACCGGACCACGTTCCTTACCCGCCATTGTCCGGCTGGAGACTTGGTGCCGGTGTGGGGGTTGATGCCGTAGGCCAACGCGAAACGGTAGGCCTCTGGTGTGAGGGTGAGGCTTTTGGCGAGAGGCCAACCACGACCGCCGTTGGTAGGCACCGTTCTGGGTCCACCGTCTGCGCCTGTCCCTTCCCTTTCTGGCCGGTGTTCTCGAGACGCCATTTGTCGAAACTGTGGTTGTCCTTCTCGCAAGCCGTTCTCGTTGTAATCCCCACCACTGCCACCTGAACCAGCGAACGTGTCTCCGAGTTCGACACAGATAGAACCGTGTGGAGTCAGTAGCCGACGCCACTCCGCCGACAACCTCAGCAACGTATCCACAAACTCAGCCGGGGTGGGTTCGGAACCGATCTCTTTGTCCTTGTCAGGATGATCCGCGGGGAGATAAGACCTCAAAGCCAGGAACGGCGGCGAAGTCAGTATGAGGTCAACCGACCCGTCCTCAAGTTCGGCCATACGGTCGAACACGTCACCGACAAGATATTTAACACTCACGTTTGATGCATCTTTCCATTGGCGAGGGTTCGGGCGAAGCCAACACTCTTATCTGAAGACATAGGTTCCCCTCCCGCGATGTAAGGAAACTCCCAGTGAAACGTTCTCCAACCTTTTAGGAGTAAGCGTGCGGTCCGGGAGGGCTTCTAATCTCCGTTGCGTTCTCCAGCGGATTCGCCCCGGCGAAGGGGTCGAAGATTCCACGCACGTCTTAAGTGTGGTGGTTGGAGGTTTAAGAGGGTAGAATACGAAACGTCCTTTTAGAGCAAGTGACAACCTACCCGTTCCCCTGCCAGCATTCAGGTAGGGGGTCGGGTTTTCTTTCGCGGTCATTAAAACGGTGCTGCTTCGGGGTGTGCTTCGTAGTACGCCTTCGACATGTGGTTGAACACTTTGTCAGCACGTTTCATCGACGACAAATTCTTGAAATCAAGTTCTGTCATCGCCGTCTTATACGCTGCACGCGACTGGTCCGGTGTCCACAACCCGAAAATTTGGACACTGTTCTTCAACCATTCACCCGGATTCTGTTTCGGGGTTTCGAACGCCACCACAGGGGCAGGTTCTCTAATCTCGTCCTTCGACGCGATCCCCCTGGACGTGTCAGACACCAACGCGCCCACCAACGCACGACCCCAAGCCGAAGTCTCCGCGTTCTGCAACTCGCTGTTCTTCGTGAACGGAGTCGGGCCAGGTACAGGCTCCCACGCCAACCCAACGCCAGGCATAGGGTCGTCGGGGGTGCGGTAGCAGTACGCTTTGACCGCTATGTAATCTTCGTTCCCGGTCGGAATCACTTCGGATTGCATACGCCCTTCCGGGTACTGTTCACGAAACGCCACCAGTCGTTCCGCCACCGTGACGTAATCCGTCAAATCTATCTTCCCCATCTTCTACCTCCTTCTTGCATGCCAAACACACCAAATCCTGTTCCGCTCGTACATACACTCTTCGCCGTTCCCCGCATCTAGGGCATTGCGCTGGCCCGTAAATACTGATGGTGTCTTCAATAGTCATCTAATCACCGCTTCCCCGTCTTCCAACTTCTGAGCGTATTTCGGGGCTTTGTCTTCAGGGATGAAAGAGACAGCAGTAGCCACCGGTTTCTCTTCCCAATCCACGAACTCTTTGTCGAACGACTGCCAACCACCATCCCAGTAGTCGTCGAGCATGTCCCGCATAGCTGCCCACCGACTCGGTGAGTTCATGTTGAACAACCTACGGACCAGCCGTTCGTCTTTCACGACCAGTTCTGCCAAAGCGTCTTGTCCTTCGTTGTTGATGGTGTGCTTCCACTCCGTATCCCGTATACGAACAATCGACGTCCCATACCGAAGCGTCGCAGTAGTCGAACCTAAATCTTCGGCGAGCATCCCGTGTATGCGTGTTTCGACTTGGGCTTGTTCTTCTCGTAGCGCGGTTATCCGTTCTGCAATCTTGTTACGTTCGCCGATAGCCGCCATAACATCTTCGCCGACTCTCATAGGCGTCCTGTCTGTTCGGCCCATTCGACAATCGTTGTCCGTTCCCACACGTCTATCCGTTTCAACTGTGCGTCTGGTGGTGGCAGGGTGCCTTCTCTTATCCACCGTGACACTGACGGCGGCGCGACGTTGAGTAGTTCGGCTATTTCTCCCGGTCCTAACAGGTCAAGCATCAGACGCTCGCCAGGATCGCGACCATCAGTACGATGATGCCGGTCAGGAATAACCCAAAAAAGAATCTGTCGACATTGCTCATTACATTCGTCCTTTCACCCATCGACTCGCAGGGTGGTACTTCTTGTTGCCGCCACCAGGTCAAGCATCGTCTTTCTCTTTCCCCCAACAAACATGGTCGTGTAGTAGTTGTATCAACTCACTGTTCGCGACTGTCTCCACGGTATGCCAACCACAGCGGCGGCACTTGATAGCGTTCCTGTCTTCGTAGGTCGGAATCAGTAATGTCACTTCGAACTGTTCCATCAGTCTCATTGTTTTGGTCCTACTTTCTTGCCTTGTGCTTCCATCCACTTATCCGACCTGAGAATGGTTGCTTGGCAGTCACAGGCGAACCACCAGCCTTGTTCGTCTACCTTCCAAAACGTGTAGTCGTGTACGTGTGTGTAGTAGTTGGCGAGTCGGGGGTCATGCTCGTTGTAGAACATGTGACTGGCCGTATCGTCGCTATAGCTCATGTGGTGTTCCTTTCTTCCAGTCTTCCAATGTGATTCCACATTCGGTGCATACGGTTCGGTTTCCGTCTTGTATCCAAAGGTGTTCGCTCATACTGATAGTGTACCAGCTTAACATGGTGCTGTCAAACAGCCATTAGACACGATATACTCCACACCATGAACCCCCGACAACAGGCGTTCGCCACCCAATACCTACAAGACAACAACGCCACACAAGCCGCAATCCGCGCCGGATACTCCAAACGCACAGCCAAACAACAAGGCGCAAGACTGTTGACCAATGCTGACATCGCCGCGTTCATCAAAGGACAACAACAACAAGTAGCCGAACAGGTCGAACTGTCACAGCGATACGTGTTAGACGGGCTAATGGAAATCGTAGGGAACAAGAAGGAAGCAGTCTCCGCACGCGTCCGCTCACTGGAACTGTTAGGCAAACATCAAGGCATGTTCGGCGACCGACTAGAAATCTCAGAAATCCCCGACTCGGCACAAGTCCAAGAATGGATAGAAGCGTTGACAAATGACATCGCCAACCACGGTTGAACAACTGTCCCAACTCGGCGGCCTTCTCGTCCAACAAACTGAATCCGTCCTCCCAACACTGGAACCCCACCAAACACCACCGGACATAGACGAAGGGTGGCTGATCCAAGCCGGTAGGGGTTCAGGCAAAACAGCGGCTATGGCCGTCTACGTCACCAACCACATCAACGGCCAACCCTGTATCGAAGGGTCCATGCCCCACAAAATGGCCCTTATAGCCCCCACCATCGGCGACGCCGTCGAATCAGCAGACCGCCACCCCATCTGTCTACGAACACTCAACCCTGATGGTCGGCTACTCACCAAACCAGGCGGCACCATTTTCCTGTTCGCTAACGGCGCTGAAATGAAACTGTTCGGCACGAACAACCGCAGGGACGTAGACCATCTCCGAGCTGGTGGGAACAACTGCCTGGTCTGGGCGGAAGAACTCGCGTCATGGCCCGAACTGGAATCAGGCTGGGACCAGATGCAACTCGGGTTACGCATCGGCCCCCACCCCCACTGGGTGGGAAGTTCCACACCTAAGAACCGACCCAAGTTCAGGGAGATCGTCGCAGACCCCCACCACCATGTCACCAGGGCACACACCAACGACAACCCCCACTTAGAAGACTCTTACCGCGACCGTGTCCAACGCCAGTTCGGCGGCACGACGAAAGGCCGCCAAGAGTTAGGCGGCGAACTGTTAGACGAAGTCGAAGGCGCACACTGGACAAGAGCCTGGATAGACGACGGACGGCTCATCGATGCAGGACCGACAGCCAAACTAATCGTCGGGGTAGACCCCCAAGGGTCAACAGAAGCGGGCATGACCGGCATCGTCGCCGCCGGGTCGACACTCGGTAACTGTGCTTGCGGCGACCAATCCAACCTTCCACACGTCTACATATTCGAGGACGCCACACTCGCCGCTACGCCTGATGGGTGGGCTAGGAAAGTCATCAGTGTTTACGACCGGTGGGAGGCGGACAAAATCGCAGCCGAAATCAACTTCGGTGGTGACATGGTCGAGTCGACTATTCGTACCGTCTGGCCTGCCGCTCCGATTATCAAAACCCACGCGTCCCGCGGAAAGGTGGTCCGCGCTGAACCGATCGCTGCGTTGTATGAGCAGGGCAGGGCGCATCATGTCGGTTCGTTCCCTGGGTTGGAAGATGAAATGACCACGTTCACAGTGGATGAGTCGTGGTCGCCTAACCGTATGGATGCGATGGTGTGGGCGGTTACTGAGTTGGAAGTGTCTAAACCGCGGCGTAGGTCGATGGCTGGGGCTGACCTGACTAGCGGTTTGGGAGGCTAACGGATGTTCGTATCTCACTACTTACTGTGGTAGTGTGAAACGACAAGCCCTGGGCGACCGATAGACGGTCCCCAGGATTGGCCAACCTATTAAAGGAGGTTGACATGGCCAAGACTACTACAGCGGCGCAGGTCGCTATCGACCGGATCGATTCCGAAACGATCCAAACTCCGATTATCGGGACCACACCGCTGATCGTCCACCGCTTCTCTGAAAAAGCCAAGCGAAAGATGCTTGACGATATGCAGGGGAAGCGGTCACCCAAACAGCCCAAAGACCCAGAAGCCGACTATGAGGGTGCTTTCTACCGGTTGAAAGGCGACTCGGGGTACGGGCTTCCAGCGGTGGCATTTAAGCAGTCGATGGTGGGCGCTACGCGACTGTTCGGCAAGGACGTTTCGATGGTGTTAGTCCGTCAAACTATCTTCGTCCACGGCGAAGTCGGTGAGGATGGGCAACCGCTTGTCACCGTCGAAGGTGAACCGCACATGCGGGAAGATGTGGTGACTGTCGGACGTGGCGGAACGGACCTCCGTTACCGGCCCGAATTTCCCGAATGGCGCGCTGATGTCACTATCACCTTTGTCAAGTCGGCTTTCACAAGAGGGTCTGTGTTGACGCTGCTGGACGCGGCAGGGCTAGGTGTCGGTGTCGGTGAATGGCGACCAGAGAAGAACGGCGACTTTGGCCAGTTCAAGATCGACGAAACCCGCGACGTGGAAGTCCTCAGTGAGTGACCTCCGCACCGCCCTTGACGTCTGCCGGGCAATCTACAACCGAGAGGGCGAACTAACCCCCGCCCTCTTGGTGGAGGAAGCCCGACCGGTGGACCATCCACTACATGACCGCGTATTCGATCGACAGCGGAAAGACGCCGCGGACGCCTGGTATGAGTATCGGGCCGAGCAGATCATCAAGAAGATCGTTCGTGTCGTTGAAACACCTAACGGCAAAATCAAGATTCGCGAGTTCTCACCAGTCCGCGAATCCCAACCCCGCGTCTTTGACTCTATTGACGAGATAGTGAAGGACGGGGTGGCCTTTCAGGTGTTGATGGGTCAGATGGAACGCGAGTGGACTCATATGAAGCAACGCTACGACCACCTGGGAGAATTCTGGAAGATGGTTCAAGGCGACGCTACTTAGGCAGTTGGGGCTTGTTAAGGCGTGGTGGGTTGCGGCAGGTTGTGTTCTGGCTTGGCAGTCGCGGCTGGTCCCGGTTCGGTGCGTCGTGTTTCGTCCAGTCTAGGCGCGGTGCGGTTTGGCAGTCGTGGTGGGGATTGTCAAGTCGTGGTTCGGTAGGGCTGGTCCAGTCACGCCGTGTCGCTGCACGTTGTGTCCTCGCTCGGCAGTCCAGGTGAGGCAAGGCCCGTCAGGTCATCGCTCGTCCCGTTCGGTCCTGGTATGGCAGTCGCGGTAAGTCAGGTCCCGGCGCGGCGCGTCTCGGTGTGGTAAGTCATGGTTCGGCAGTCAGGGCAAGTCTAGGTTGGGTACGGCATGGCAGCCGGGGTGCGGCGCGGCTAGTCGAGACGAGTCGTGGTCGGGTCAGGTACGGCGGGGCATGGCAGGCTAGGATAATCGGTGTGACCCAAACCAAAGACGTCCAAACGTCTAACGGCAAAATTCGCAAAGCCGTCAACCTGACCGGCGAACTCGGCGTACCCAAAGGCAAAGCGTCCATATACGAACAAGAATTTTTACCGCAACTCCGCGGCGTTCAAGCCATAAAACATTATCGGGAAATGGCCGACAACGACGCCACTATCGGGGCGATGCTGTTCGCTATCGAAAT
>Ga0255047_10003193_pt1 | contig 10386 bp, 10 predicted proteins | sample JV7_2_1_MG_FD_183640 | JGI IMG/M metagenome (GOLD analysis project Ga0255047, IMG submission 183640) | Seawater microbial communities from Jervis Inlet, British Columbia, Canada - JV7_2_1 | ecosystem: Environmental > Aquatic > Marine > Inlet | place: Canada: British Columbia | collected 2016-10-06 | reverse complement strand
ACCATGACGGTGTGCTTTAGCCTGTTCCTGTCCCAGACAATGAAAGACGTGAGAGGGTGGCCTACAGATGATCAACTGCCAGACAAGTTCATTGTTCACTGGATAGTTGTTAAAGAACCAAGCAAAACAGACGTATCAAATAAGGGCGGAATCTATTTGTGGGTTACCGATCTTAGCGGCGAGGGGAAAGAGCCTCGCGCCTACAAAACTGAGTACAGTCGAGAGGGGCATGACGACGCCCAGAAGGCCATCGGAATGATCATGGAGGGAAAGACCGTGGCTGGAAGCCGCAAGGGCGACGGTGAGGGGGAAGGCGAGGGAGATGGAGACGGAGAAGGCGAGGGAGACGGGGATTCTAAAGGACAAGGAGAAGGAAACGGAACCGGCGGTGGCAGCTTAAGCAATAGTCCTGAAATCATATTTCACGAGCTACCACCGTCTAAACTACCGGAGAAAAAATAATGAATAAGAAGGCTGTTATTTTTGGAATTACGGGGCAAGACGGCTCTTATCTAGCGGAGCTTCTATTGGAAAAAGGGTACGACGTAATAGGTGTAACCCGAAGGGTAAGTACCGGAAATACAGGGCGTATCTCCCACATTATAGATTGTCCACACCTTCTTTTAGTAGAGGGAGACTTAACAGATTATAGCAGTATACTTCGTATTATAGAGGAGTACGAGCCGCAGGAGGTGTATAATCTTGCAGCGATGAGTCATGTTGGAACTTCTTTCGATCAACCCTTGCTTTCATTTGATGTCACTGGAAAAGGATGCCTCAATATCCTCGAAGTTCTCAGGGAACACAGCCCATATACAAGGTTTTATCAAGCGTCTTCCAGTGAAATGTTTGGAGATGCGCTCACTGAACGGGGTGGTGATAAATTCCAAGATGAAAATACCTTATTTAGACCACAATCTCCTTATGCAATAGCGAAACTTGCCGCTCATCACGCGACGAGATTATATAGGAATTCATACGGTTTACATGCGAGTTGCGGCATTCTCTTTAATCACGAAAGTGAGAGAAGAGGTGGGAGATTTGTTACTAAGAAAATTACAAAGTGGGTTGCCAAATTTGCAAACTGGATAGAGTCTAAAGAGAGAACCGTACACGACCTACGTACAGAAGACGATGAAATATTTTTTAATAATCAGTTTTTAGACGAGGTAGCCACCCCAAGCTTTTCGAAGCTAAGATTAGGCAACCTAGACGCCCAGAGAGACTGGGGACATGCAGAAGACTATGTTCGAGCAATGTGGTTACTTCTGCAAGAGGACAAACCAGATGACTACGTTATTGCGACCGGCAAAACATATTCTGTCAGAGACTTCTTAGAAGCCTCATTTAACAAGATCGGAATAGAAAACTATATGGATTTTGTTGTCCAAGATCCAAGATTTATGAGACCGTCCGAGGTTCCCTACCTAAAAGGAAGTGCTTACAAGGCAAAGGTAGTACTAGGGTGGGAGCCAAAGGTGGGTTTTGAGGAACTAGTTTCTAGGATGGTGGCATACGATATTCAACAAGCCAAGGAAAAGGAAATGATAGGATGAGTAAGAAAACTACGTTTCTAGCCACAGTGGCTACTCTTACGTTAGCAGTGTTGGTTTATCATACTTCTCTGCTTCGAAGTGAGGTTCTCTCTTTGAGGGCTGAAACCAACGGACACGTCGAGGATATTTATTTTTTGATGAAAAGCGATAGCTCTAGATTATATACTATTATGGATACGGAGGTTAGGATCTTACATTACGCCAAACCTCACAAGCACGATATGTGGGCTTGCCCAGAATGTGCTGAACAAAAAGATCGGGAAAAACTCGATGAAAAAATACAGAATAAAAGTGGACATAACCATGGCTCTACCGAGCCTGAAAAAGCTGGGGATAGCTGAAACCAAAAAGGTTTTTTGGATTAACGTTGAGGCAATAGACCCAGACGACGCATGCGCGGAGACATACGAAAAAGTTTACCGAATGGTAACTGCTAAAAATAAATCTAAAAAATTTAAGTCTGCCGCCGATATTGTAAAAGACAAACTCAGAATATTAAAAATAGAGACAGAGAGATGAAAAGAGACTTTGACGACCCTCTCTACAAAGACTGGAGAAAAAGGGTTGTTTCTAGAGATGAATATAAATGCCAGATGCCGGGGTGTCATAGAAGCGGAAAACGCATTCAAGCACACCACATAAAGCGTTGGGCAGACTTTCCTACATTGAGATACGAAGAAGCCAATGGTATAACTTTGTGTTATTTTTGCCATTCATTGGTTAGTAAGAACGAGGTTTACTACGAACCACTATTTACACAGATGATAAATAATATATATGGTAATAATTCAGGACACTAGAGAGAAGCACCCATTTAACTTTGATTTTTATGGGTACGATACGTCTGTAGCAACCCTAAAGACCGGGGATTACACCCTAGAGGGCTATGAAGACGTTATATGCATAGAGAGAAAAAAGACTCCGTCAGAGCTAGCCAACAATCTTGGCAGACATAAACAACGCTTTGATAACGAGATGGAGCGCATGTCTGTGTTTCCTTGCAAATATATTGTTTGCGAGTTTTCTGAAGAGGCTCTTCTCCGGTTTCCAAAAAACTCTGGAATGCCAAAAAGGGTTATGAAGTACATTAGGATGAATGGAAAATATATGCGAAAGTGTCTGCATGGATACCAAGAAGAATACGGTATAGAGACTATCTTTTGCGAGGACAGGCCCGAGGCAGAGGACAAGATCATATCTATATTTTTAGAAGTGGTGTCCAAGGATGAGTAAGGACTCCCTTATTGCCGACGCTTGGCTTAATCTAGACACTGGTATAGACGACAACGCCCTGTTTAACCCTCTGGGCTTTTTATCGTCAGAAGAACCTGAAGAGTTCTATGTAAAGCTAGCTTGGCTTTTAAGAAACCCTGAATATTTTTCTTTTTTGTGTAAGCATATTTTTAATATAGATGTGCTACCTACACAGGGTTTAATTCTTAAGGAATTGTGGACTCGAAAATTTCCGATGCTTATTGCTTCTCGTGGCTTCGGAAAGAGTTTCATGTTGTCTCTTTACGCGATGATGAGGGCGTTGCTTCTCCCTCCCAGAAAGATCGTGATCGTAGGTGCTGCTTTCAGACAGTCCAAAGTGCTGTTTGAATACATGGAAACGATTTATAAAAACGCCCCTCTGTTAAGAGATATAGTTAACTGCTCTCCCCGCCGAGACGTTGATCGTTGCCAGATGACTATAGGTGACAGCACTATAGTGTGTTTACCCTTGGGTGATGGTAGCAAGATTCGTGGTCAGCGCGCTAACGATATTATTGCAGATGAATTTGCGTCAATCCCTAGAGAGATTTTTGAAAACGTTGTTGCGGGTTTTGCAGCAGTTACCGCATCCCCAATCGAAAACGTGAAACGCATAGCTTCTCAAAAAAGAGCGATTGAGTTGGGAGAGTATAAAGAAGAAGAAGAAAAAGATATATCCATCGACTCCAACCAGATTATATTGTCTGGAACCGCTTATTATGAATTTAATCACTTTGCAGAGTATTGGAAGAAGTGGAAGTCTATAATACAAAGCCAAGGAAAGAAGAAGCGTCTAGAGGAAATCTTTGGGGGCGAGGTTCCAGACGGTTTTGACTGGAAACAGTATAGCATAATTAGAATCCCCTTTGAGCTTGTCCCGAAAGGGTTTATGGATGATGCTCAGGTTGCCAGATCTAAAGCTACCGTTCATGCTGGTATTTATGAGATGGAGTTTGGGGCTTGTTTTAGTAGTGATAGTCAAGGGTTCTTCAAGAGGTCTTTGATCGAGTCCTGTGTAGCTAGCAATGAAGCCGTAATATCTTTACCCAGCGGGGAAGTTTCATTTCAGGCTATGTTAAGAGGCAATCCCAACTGTCGTTATATTTATGGTGTTGATCCAGCGTCTGAAGTTGACAACTTTAGTATAGTCGTGTTGGAGATTCACTTAGACCACAGAAGAATTGTTCATTGCTGGACAACCAACAGAGAGCGTCATAAAGAGCAAGTTAAGATGGGTCTTGCCACAGAGATGGACTTTTATTCCTACTGCGCTAGGAAAATCAGAGATTTAATGAAGACGTTTCCGTGTGAGCGTATAGCTCTGGACGCACAAGGCGGTGGTATAGCTGTCATGGAGGCGTTGCATGATCCAGATAAGTTTCAGGGTGGTGAATTACCAATTTGGGAAATCATAGACGACAAGAAGGAAAAAGATACCGATGGTAATCCGGGCCTGCACATTTTAGAGATGTGTCAATTTGCCAAGGCGGATTGGCTTGGAGAAGCTAATCATGGAATGAGAAAAGATTTTGAAGACAAGGTCTTGCTATTTCCATTCTTTGACTCTGTCACTCTAGGCTTGGCTGAAGCCCAAGACAAACTTAAAGGACGTGGTTACGACTCTCTAGAAGACGCTGTTATGGAAATAGAGGAACTAAAAGACGAGTTGTCTATGATCATAATATCTCAAACCGCCGCCGGTAGAGACAAATGGGATACTCCAGAAGTGAAGCTTGCCGGTGGAAAGAAGAACAGGTTGAGAAAAGACCGCTACAGTTCTTTATTGATGGCTAATATGGCTGCAAGAACTATACACAGAACTCCCGAACAAGCCCCCTACAACAGTGTTGGAGACTTTGCCGGTATGTCTAAAAAGCTAAAAGGTCCAGATTTTATTGGGCCTGCTTGGTTTACCGAAGGGATGAAAGACGTTTACTAGAGATTTGGTGTATAATACAATAGTTTTGTAATCAAAATACAATGCAATTAGAGGCCCATCATGGCAGGCTCAGTACCAGACCACAAACCAGAACCCTCATTTGTAACTTGGGGTAACGATAAAGAAAAGGCAGAGATTTTTCTTTCCGTCGCGGATAACGTGGATGCATACGATGGTTTTCACAGTTCAAAAGCTTCCCATAGGTCTTTTCTAGATGTAGACGGTGATATTTCTGTAAGAACAGGGTATCAGAGAGACGACTACAACAGGTTCCGCTCTAGAGAATCTGTCCCCCGTAAGCAAAAGCGCGTTATTAGAATGTGCATGGATGCTTACGACAAGATCGGTATTATCAGAAACGTTATCGACCTTATGGGTGATTTTGCTACGCAGGGCATTACTCTTGTTCACCCCAATAAGAAGATTGAAAGATTTTACAAAAAATGGTTTGCAAAAGTTGGTGGTGCAGAAAGATCAGAAAGATTTCTTAACATTCTATATAGATGTGGAAATGTTGTTGTCCGACGCAGAACAGCAAAGCTAACAAAGAAACTTGAAAAGGATCTACAAAAATCTTCTGGTACAGATCTAGATCCAGAAATTATCAAGTATGCTAAAAGAGAAGTCCCGTGGAAATACGACTTCCTAAATCCCCTTACCGTGGAAATAATAGGTGGAGAGCTAGCTATATTTGCTGGCCAACCCCAGTTCGGTCTAAATATTTCCGCTAAGATTAAAAACCTGATTCAAAAGTCAAAGGGAGAGCATTCGGCTATTATTGATCAGCTACCTGCCGATTTGGTCTCCGCTGTAAGAAATGGCGAGAGCATAATCCCGCTAGATCCAACAAAAACCTTTGCGTATTACTACAAGAAGGACGACTGGCAGATGTGGTCTAACCCGATGATCTTGTCGGTACTAGATGACATCATGATGCTTGAAAAAATGAAGCTTGCGGATATGTCTGCTCTGGATGGGGCAATCTCTAATATCCGTCTGTGGAAACTTGGCGATCTAGACAACAAGATCCTTCCCACCAAAGCCGCTATCAATAAGCTAAGAAATATTCTAGCTAGTAATGTTGGTGGTGGTACTATGGATTTGGTTTGGGGTCCAGAACTAGACTTCAAGGAGTCTGCCACAGAGGTTCATAAATTCTTAGGGGCTGAAAAATACCAGCCAGTGTTGAATAGTATTTATGCCGGTCTGGGTATTCCGCCAACACTTACAGGAGCCTCTAACTCCTCTGGTGGTGGTTTTACGAACAACTTTGTCTCCCTTAAGACAATGATTGAAAGACTTGAGTACGGCAGGGAAATCTTGGCCAGTTTTTGGACCCAAGAAATTATCAAGGTTCAAAAAGCTATGGGCTTTAGATTTCCAGCCGAAATTCATTTTGAGAAGATGATCCTATCCGACGAATCCTCAGAAAAGAATCTGTTGATTCAACTAGCCGATAGAGATCTTATTAGTATTGAAACTCTACAAGAGCGATTTGGTGAAATTCCAGAAATCGAAAAGATCAGAATTAACCGCGAGGTTAGAGATAGGGAAAAAGAAAAAATGCCACAGAAAGCTAGCCCCTATCATAATCCGCAGCATAGGAACGATCTTGAGAAAATTGCTCTTGGCAAGGACATGATCGAAGCTCAAGATTTGGGTCTAGTTCCGTCCGAAGAGACTGGTAATCATCCGTTTGCTAATCCTAATGATAGACGAGATGCCAGTGTGATTGAGGAGAAAGGGGAAGAGAAGAAGGACAAGCAGGAAGAACGAGAGATGAAAAAGATGGAAGTAAAGAAGAATTCTCAAGCTCCGCAAGAGAAAGAATATGATCCGAAGGGTCGGCCTGAAGACGGTCGGCCAAAAAACTCAAAGGATCAAACCAAGCGTAAGCAGAAGAAGGTTTCACCCAGAACCGGTGGTGGTGATTTTACTAATATGCTGTTGTGGGCCAATGAGGCTCAGAAGAAAATTGCCGAAATAGTGAACCCTGCGCTTCTCTCTCACTATCAAAAGAAGAACGTCAGGAGCTTAAGCAAAGCTCAGATGGACGAGCTAGAATATATTAAGCTTTGTGTTTTGTGTAACACAGATCCAATGTCTGATATTAATGCTCACGGGGTTGTAAATATTTTGGACACACAGTTACCGGTTAGTGAAATTGTGCTTTCATCCCAGAAAGACCTCGTTTATAGGTTTGTAAAAGCTAATGATAGACAGCCCACTATTGAAGAAATGAGACAAATTCAATCCTCGGCATATGTATTAAGTGTCAGTTAGCGTTGTGAAGCTGAGACAAAACTTTGATTTCAACAGTTTTATGGTGTATAATTCTGTAGAGGTAAATTATGAATATGCGAATCTTCAAAGACGAAATAAAAGCTGGTCTAGAGGATCAGATTAGGTCCAATGCAACCATTGCTTATGCTTCTTTAGCCAACCCGCAAGAAATTACAGAGCTAGAGAAAGAAAAGTTCATTGCCCTGTCTGAGTCTAACGCGACAAGCAATCCCGATCAGATTGATTTATATTATCTCAATTCTGTTCTGGTTTCCACCGGTTGGAATAAAAACGACGACGTATTCGATATTAGAGAGACTTGGGCTGCTCGCTCCACACCGGAGGATAAGCAGTTCAACTTTATGCACAACGAAGAAGATATTATCGGACATATCACTGGTAATTGCGTTGTGTGTTCTGATGGCTCGGTTATTGCCGACGACACTCTAAAAGAAAGTATTCCAGACAGGTTTGATATTATTACTAGTGCGGTTATCTACAAGAGTTGGTCTGATGTTGAAAAACGAGAAAGAATCAACCAGATAATTGCTGAGATTGAAGAAAATAAATGGTTTGTTTCTATGGAGTGTTTGTTTAACGGGTTTGATTATGGTGTTGTTGGCCCAGATGGGAATCATAATACTATAGTCAGAAATGAAAGCTCTGCTTTTCTAACCAAACACCTAAGAGCATATGGAGGTGAAGGAGATTACGAAGGACACAAGATAGGCAGGTTGCTCAGAAATATATCTTTTTCTGGCAAGGGTCTTGTTAACAACCCCGCCAACCCTAATAGTATTATTCTAAGAGGGTCAGACCCATTTAAATCAACCCAAGCATGTATTATCGAAGAATCTAGTATAAGGGAGATTAGTCATATGTCTAACGACGCCATGTTGCAACAGCAGCTAGACGCTCTAAAGGCTGAACTGGATACGTCCAAGCAGCGTGAAGAAGTTCTAGAAGCGAAGCTAAAAGAACTAGACGAGAAGGCTATTACAGAGAGACTTGAAGCGATGAACACAGAGCTTCAAGCTAAGAACGAAGAGATTGCTGAGATGCTAGAAGCTCAAGAAGCCACTTTGGCTGAAAAGACTGAGCTTACTGAATCTTTGGAAAAAGTGAATGAAGAATTTGCTTCTATTCAAGCTGAGCTAGAAACCATCAGGGTTGAAGCTCATAAGGCTAAGAGACTTGCTGCTCTTATCGCTGCTGGCCTCGACGAAGAAGCCGCCGCAGAAAAGCTTGAGAAGTTCGCTGGTGCTGACGACGAACTGTTTGATGAAATCGTTGCTCTGATTTCTGTTCCAAGCGAAGAGACTGTTGAAGAAGAAGAAACTGAAGCTGAAGCTGAAGTAGACGTGGAAGCCGAAGAAGTAGCAGAAGCTGATGAAGATATTGCATCAGATGAAGCCGCTGATGAAGCCGACGCCGAAACTCTAGAAGATGCTGAAGAAGAAGTAGAAGCCAGCCTTACTGACGCTGGCGAGACCGAAGAGGTCGAAGAGGCTCGCACGTCCGCAAGCGATTGGCTGAGAAAGAATATTTTGAAGTCAACAGCTAGTATCGATAAGTAATCAATATTTAACTAGGAGTATATACAATGGCACTTAAAGCTGATCGTCACGAACTGCAAACCGACATCTCCTTCTTCATGAATGAAGTAGCGTCTAGAGGCGGTATTGCAACGTTTTCCACTGCCGGTTCTGGTGCGGCAATGGATAGTAACAAGGCTCTCGTAACCTATGCTGCTACCCCCTCGGGCGGTGTTCCCGCTGGACTGCTTCTGAATGACATGGTCAATATCGACCAGACTCGCCAGCATATTAACTGGCATAAGGATGAAGTCCAAAAGGGTGGCAAAGTAACTCTACTTACGCAGGGTTGGGTTGTCACTGATAGAGTTTACCCCGGTGTTACCCCGGCTGTTGGTAATGTCGCCTATGTGCATCACAGTGGCTACATTTCAACTGCTGTTGTTGCCGGTCACTCAACTACGAACTTGGCTGTTGGCCGATTCATCTCGAAGAAGGATGAAGACGGTTATGCCAAGGTTTCAGTTAACCTACCAACTACGTAAGCCTTATTATAGGAGATAATTAAATATGTCTACTCTTAATCGACCCGATGAGCAGTTCATTGAATTGCTTAAGCAGTCTGGCAGTGCCGATAGAGCGACTGCTCTTGCGGCTCAGCACGAGATCGCCAAGGCTCTTGAAGAGCCTCTACGTCAGGGTGTCCTCGTTGGCGACATCCTTGGAAATATTTTTGAAAGAATGGTTATGGAACCCGGTACGACTACCGAGTTTCCGCTAGACCTACTCGCTCCCGGTGAGGAAGACGAGTTTGTTGCCTACACCAACCCCGGTCATGGGCGTATCCCAGAGCGTCAGGTTGAAGGTGACTACGTAATGGTCCCGACCTACAGCATCTCTGCTTCAATCGACTATCTTTTGCGATATGCTCGTGAAGCCAGATGGGATATTGTTGGTAGAGCCATGCAGGTTCTAGAAGCTTCATTCGTCAAGAAGATGAACGATGATGGCTGGCACACTGTTCTCGCCGCTGGCGTGGACCGTAACATCATGGTTTACGATGCTGATGCAACTGCTGGTCAGTTCACCAAGCGTCTAGTTTCCTTGATGAAGACTGTTATGCGCCGCAACGGTGGCGGTAACTCTGGCTCTATCGTTCGTGGTAAGTTGACTGATATGTACCTCAGTCCAGAAGCCCTAGAAGATATTCGTAACTGGCAGGTAGATCAGATTGATGAGATCACCCGCCGCGAGATCTTCGTGGCTGCGGATGGCGGAATCACCCGTCTATTCCAAGTTAACCTTCACGATATTGATGAGCTTGGCGAAAGTCAAGAATATCAGAACTTCTTCACCAGCCAGCTTAGTGGCTCCCTTCAGGGTAGCGATCTTGAGCTAGTTGTTGGTCTTGATCTAGGAAACCGCGATTCCTTTATCATGCCTGTTAAGCAGGAAGTTCAGATCTTCGAAGACGACGCTCTTCATCGTCATCAGAAGGCTGGCCTTTACGGCTGGGCAGAACTAGGCTTTGCTGTACTCGACAACCGTAGAGTACTACTAGGCTCGTTCTAAGCAACAATTTGTTGTAAAGCTACAACCGTCTCGTATCCCGTATGGGGTGCGGGGCGGTTTTTTTATAGGGATATGGTGTATAATATTACGGAGACTTTGTATTTGGAGGTTCGCCATGGGCATGTCAGACTGGTTAGAATCTGGTGTATTAAACTTCTTATTCAGAAGCAATACTAACAGTTTTAGCTCTCCCGGCAATATATCTATAGCTCTATGTTCAGGTGTTCCACAAGACCACCACACTGGC
>Ga0255047_10003189_pt1 | contig 10392 bp, 8 predicted proteins | sample JV7_2_1_MG_FD_183640 | JGI IMG/M metagenome (GOLD analysis project Ga0255047, IMG submission 183640) | Seawater microbial communities from Jervis Inlet, British Columbia, Canada - JV7_2_1 | ecosystem: Environmental > Aquatic > Marine > Inlet | place: Canada: British Columbia | collected 2016-10-06 | reverse complement strand
GATAACGTAAGTTGCCTGGTATTGTTCGTGCTCGCTTTGGAAATTGTCGTTCGCCGATGCGGCATACCGGTTGTACGGTGTAACTGCGAAGTCCGCGTCCGTCAGGCCAAGATACGTTTCGTTCGAAAGCTGGTCGGTGTAGCCGAGCTTCACACGCAGGCTTTGATACACGGGACTGGTCGGATCGTTGTCGAGCTGGAACTTGGCGATGTAATCCATCACTTCGAAGCCGGTATCGCCTCCGACAGGCCCTTCGATCGTCTTGAAGCCGTCGCTCATTGCCTGCACCGTTTCGAGCAACCAGCTAAAACGTTCGCCACGATCACCAATATTGATATGGGCATCCATCGTGCTGTTGTCGCCAATGCGCAAATCAGCAGTGGCGTCCAGAGCATCCGGAATTGGTGTTGAGATCATGTTCATCGCGCCACCGGTCGTACGTGGACCGACAGCAACAGAGGCGGGCCCCTTCAAGACTTCAACGGCACTCATGCGCCGTTGTGTGGGGAAGTAATACGCAGAAGAGGCGGCATATGGAGCCGGGGCGATCAATACGCCGTCCTCGAGGAGCGCGATACGAGCGCTGCGATCAAGCCCCGAACCCCGAATGCCGATATTTGGCCGTAGGCCAAATCCTTCTTCTTCCTGGACGTAGACGCCAGGAACCGAGCGCAAGACCCGTAATATGTCTGATTGAGCAAACTCGGCGAGTTCTTCTGAATCGACAACGTGAGCAGAGCCAGGGATATCCGCGACATCCGTCTTCTTGCCAATAATCGTAACAGTATCAATAGCTCTTGAACTGTCGGACACGTCCTGTGCGGACCCGAGGACAGGCAGGAGCAGGAGGGCGGCGCCGGCCCATACACAGGTTGGAGTTGCTGGTTTCATCGCGTCTAAATCATTGTTTTCCAAAGAGTGACGCAACATTAATCTAAATGAGAATGATTCGCAACTGCGATAAGTACGTATATGGCCCTGTAGGAGCAGCTTGTAGGAGCGGCCCATAGGCCGCGAACCTCGCTCCCGCTTGGGGGAGCAAAGCGGCAGCCGATAGGCTGCTCGAGATTTCAGTTCTGACCGAGGTTCGCGGCCTTGGGGCCGCTCCTACAGGGCCGTTCCTACGGGTTCTCATCAAACGGTGTGAACCACCTACTGCCAACGCGGCGTGCTTCGTGGCAACATTGCGGTATTGTCGCGGCCTTGGGGCCGCTCCTACAGTGGCCTTGGGGCCGCTCCTACAGTGGCCCTGGGGCCGCTCTTGCAGATGAGTCAATGACAGAGCAAGCCAGAAAACTCCTGATCGTCGAAGATGATCCCGGTCTCCTCAACCAACTCAAGTGGTGTTTCGAGGGTTACGACGTCTACACGGCTGAGAATCGTGAGGCTGCGATCGCCGAGCTGCGCCGCCACGAGCCGGCCGTTATTCTGCAGGATCTTGGATTACCACCCAAACCCGAGGGCGTGGAAGAGGGGCTCGCCACACTTGCCGAGACACTCAAGCTCGCACCGTACACAAAGGTCATTGTCGTCACCGGTAACGGTGATCAGGAAAATGCACTGACAGCTGTCGCGCAGGGCGCTTACGATTTTTATGAAAAGCCGGTCGATACCGACACACTCAAGTTGCTCGTTGATCGTGCTTTTAACATCGCCGAACTCGAAGGCGAGAATCGTCGCCTGCAAAATCAGGTAAACGAATCACCCCTCGATGGCATCGTCGCAGCGAGCGAAGGCATGCTCGCCGTTTGTCGCATGATCGAAAAAGTAGCGCCGACCGATGTAACCACATTGTTACTTGGCGAGAGCGGTACCGGTAAAGAACTGCTGGCGCGCGCATTACACCGCCTGAGTCCGCGTAGCGAACAAAACTTTGTCGCAATTAACTGCGCCGCCATCCCTGAAAACCTCCTTGAGTCTGAATTGTTTGGGCACGAAAAAGGATCTTTCACCGGCGCACACAAACAATCCATCGGTAAAGTTGAACTCGCCAGTGGCGGTACGCTGTTCCTGGACGAAATCGGGGATATGCCCATCGCACTGCAGGCAAAGATGCTGCGTTTCCTGCAGGAACGAGTTATTGAACGCGTTGGTGGTCGTCAGGAAATTCCGGTGGATGTTCGCGTCATATGTGCGACGAACCAAAGTCCCGATGTGCTGATCAAGGAAGGACTGTTCCGCGATGACCTGTACTATCGTGTCAGCGAAATTACGATCAACATACCGCCATTCCGTGATCGCGAGGAAGGACGCCTGATCCTCGCGCGCAACTTGCTGCGCAAATATTCTACGCAGCAAAAGCGCGCGATTAATGGCTTCGCCGACGATGCGGTTGTCGCTATTGAAGCCTATAAGTGGCCGGGCAATGTTCGCGAACTCGAAAACAAGATTAAAGGCGCAGTGATCATGGCTGACGGCAAAATGGTCACTGCCGCTGACCTGGGTGTTGCCGGTGGTGCGGACGAAGTGGAATCGCTGAACCTGCGCGAAGTTCGACAGCACGCCGAAACAAAAGCGATTCGTGTGGCACTCACCAAGAGCTACGGCAATATTTCCAAAGCGGCAGAGTTGCTCGGCATTACCCGGCCAACTTTGTACGACCTCCTGAACAAGTACGGCCTGAGTTCCGACTCCTACTCAAAAAAAGCCGCCCTGTAGGAGCGGCCCAAGGCCGCGACCCCACACCTGTAGGAGCGGCCCAAGGCCGCGACCCCACACCTGTAGGAGCGGCCCAAGGCCGCGACCCGAACATGTAGAAGCGCCCCTTGCCCGCGACCGCAATACCCCTTAACCTGTGCGGATAAACCCAATTCGCACGACATATTCAATATGGTGAACAAACAATCTCAGGCCAACGGCAAGATCCTGCTCGTTGATGACGATCCAGGGCTGCTGCGCCTGCTAAGCATCCGGCTGCGAGCCGAAGGTTACGACGTCGAAGCTGTGGAGTCGGCGCACAAGGCACTGTCCGTTCTGAATCGATTCAGCCCCGACCTGGTCATAACTGACCTGCGCATGGACAAGATGGATGGCATCGGTCTGCTTAGGGAATTGCAGACCCGTTCACCGGGCCTGCGGGTCATCATTATTACGGCGCACGGCACTATCCCGGATGCTGTCACTGCAACACAGCACGGCGCGTTTGGATTCCTGACAAAACCGATCGAGAAAGATGAGCTGATGTCGCTGGTCGAGCGCGGACTGAAGGTCTCGGGCTCGGTCGACGTTGATGAAGATTGGGCCTCCCAGATCATCACCCGCAACCAGGCGATGAAAGAGGTGATGCAGCAAGCCAAGATGGTTGCGGCGACCGACGCGCGCGTTCTAATAACCGGTGAGAGTGGAACTGGCAAAGAACTGCTGGCGCAGGCGATTCACAATGCGAGTGACCGACGTAACAAACCGTTTGTTGCGATCAATTGCAGCGCAATGGCGGAAAACCTCCTCGAGTCGGAACTGTTCGGTCATGAGAAAGGCGCTTTCACGGGAGCGACCCGCAGCCACGACGGCCTGTTCCGTTCTGCAGAAGGCGGCACCTTGATGCTCGATGAGATTGGCGATATGCCGATGCGTTTGCAGGTCAAGTTACTGCGTGTATTACAGGAGAGTCAGATTCGTCCAGTCGGCAGTACCGAGGCCGTGCATATCGATGTCCGAGTGATCTCTGCAACCCATCGAGACTTACAGGAGTTGATGGGCGAGGGGAAATTTCGCGAGGATCTTTACTATCGCTTGAACGTCGTCAACATCAAATTGCCGACATTGGACGACCGCCGAGAAGATATTCCACTGCTGGTTGCTAACTTCCTGCAGCAGATATCGCGCGAATCTGACCAGGAAAGAAAAGTGTACGCACCGGAGGCTGTCGAGATGCTTGTAACGGCGGAATGGCCAGGTAATGTGCGGCAGCTCTTTAACGTCGTACGACAAAACGTCGCGCTGTCGCGTTCGCCTGTGATCAGCGGAGAGCTCGTGCAGCAATCGTTAGGAGAGCACGCGGGCAAACTGGCATCGTTCTCTGATGCGCGCGATGAATTTACGCGCAATTACCTGTCACAGATTCTGCAAATAACGATGGGCAATGTGAGCCAGGCAGCTCGCCTCGCGAAACGCAATCGCACAGATTTCTACAAGCTCCTCGCCCGCCACCAACTAAACCCGGACGCGTTCAAAAACCGATAAAAGCACCTGTACGAGCGGCCCAAGGCCGCGACCCCGCACCTGTACGAGCGGCCCCAAGGCCGCGACCCCGCACCTGTACGAGCGGCCCCAAGGCCGCGACCTGCTCACAACCACTTTGCATCCCACAACGCATAATCCCTCACAGAACTGACAATTCCTGCGCGCAAAGGATTCGCCACAATGTATCTCGCAACGCCTTCAAGATCCTCCTCTTTGCGAATCGCTCTTTCGTAATAACCGGTTTGCCAAACCTTTCTGCGAAATCCCAAAAGGTCATTGACCCGCCTCGCTGAAAACGCTTTCACATTCTTGATGCAGTCGCTGAGCGACCGAGAGTCTGACAGTGAGAATAGCCAGTGAAAATGGTCGGGCATGACAACGAATGCCAGCGACTCGACGTACCCCATTTCGTGCTCGTGTCGCATGCAGTCGACGATTGCGCGACCACACTGGAAATTTCGAAATAGCGGCTGCCACTCGTGAGTTGCTGTTGAAACGTGGTAGATCTGATTAGGAATGCTACAACGCCCCTTACGGAGTTGGCTGTGACCTTTCATGGGATCATTGTGGGGTTTTACGTGTTGCTGGGTTAGGTGTGATTTGGGGCACGATATCGAGATTTGGTCGCGGCCTTGGGCTGCTCCTACGGGGTTGGTCGCGGCCTTGGGCTGCTCCTACGGGGTTGGTCGCGGCCTTGGGCCGCTCCTACAGGGGTTGGTCGCGGCCTTGGGCCGCTCCTACGTTTATTCCTGTTCGCGGATCGAGCGTTCAATCGAGGTGATCGCCTCGAGCTTTTGTTCGGCTTCTTCGAGATCGCGCCGTAGTCGTCGATTCTCGGCTTCAACGGTGGCCAGACGCTGACTCGCAGCCTGTTGCTGGGTTTGTGCAGCGCGTGATGACGATGTTCGCAGCCGGCGTGCCTCGGAATTGGCGACGATTTGTCGTTCTACATTGTTCAGGTGAATGACCGCCAGCGAAATTTCGGCTGGCGTCATGAGAATCGTTTGAGTTAGCACTTCGCGCAAAATACTCTGTGCCTGTTCCGGATTCGATTCCGGGTGGCCCGGGATGGATAGCACCAGTCCCAAGCGTAAATTGGTCGATGGCGATGGTGTTAGCTGGGCTGCGGCGGTCGCATCCGCAAAAATCTCAGCTTGTGCAGCTGGGTCACCACTGGCAATTCTGCTGAGTTCTGCGACATAAACTTCAATCTCCGGCCCACCGACAAGCTCTGCGTTTTCGGAACTCGAGGTGATGCGTCCCTTGATCCAGTCTGAGGTATTACCGCAAGCAGACAACAACGCAGCGACCAGCGCGGTCATCGCGAATGTGCGTACTCTCGTTGTCAGATTGCCATTAACCATTGGCCGCCAGCTTCTGTTGTCCCGCATCCTGCTGTTGCGGAATGTGAATCCTGAAATGCGCGCCCGAAAATTCATCCGAGTCGACCAGTTCCACCGAACCATCGTGTGCCTCAATACATTCCAGCACCACCGACAACCCGATACCCGTTCCGCCGACCTGTCCACCTTGTTCACGATCACCCTGAAAGAAGGCCTCGAAAATTCGTGGGCTTTCTTCCTCCGGAATACCGGGCCCCGTGTCGCCGAATTCTAATACGACGCTATTCGGCAATCGATGCGCCCGGATCGTGATGAAACCACCGCGTGGCGTGAACTTGACCGCATTCGACAGGAGATTATCAAGCACTGTTCGAATTTTGTCCTGATCCGCGTTCACAATAATGTCATCAACTTCCAGTCTTAACTGGATATTGGCCGCTTTCAGGGCCAATCGCTGTGCCCGGGCGATCGAAATGACCTGTTTTCGTAGTTCAAAATCTGACAGCGTCAAAATCTCACTCTTGGCTTGCCAGGCGCTGAAGCTCAGCAGGTTCTCGATGAGTTGCTGTAGTTTCAGCCCGTTCATGCGCAAAATATCTGTCACTTCACGCTGCGGCCCTTCCAGTTCGCCAACCGACCCATCCAGCAACAGCTCCGTTCCTTCACGAATATTCGCCAGCGGTGTCTTCAGTTCATGAGACATGTGGCGCAAGAATTTATTCTTTTCCTGTGCAAGTTCCAGAAGACGAAGTCGCAACCAGTCGAGCTGTCGTCCAAGACGTTGTAAATCGGTTGGGCCTTTAATCTCGATCGGATGTGAGAAGCCGCTCTCACCCAGTTGCCCGATAGCACGGTCAATCTGGCGGATCGGACGGGCGACCAGCAATGTGAAAATCAGGATGAGTATCAAGGTGCCTGGTACCAGGGCTGCGACCTGCCAGGCGGAAACTCGTCGCGCGTTACGTGCAGTTTCCTGGAGTACCGATAACTTTGTATCGACATAGGCGGTCAAAGCGCTGGTTAATTGATCGACATTCTGTTGCAGTGGCGCAAATCGCGCGATGGCTGCGATCAGCGTCGCGTCGTCCGCCCTCAAGTTCGACAACTCCTGCACTATGTCGTGCGCTTCCACACCCAATGTGGCCGCAAGATCCGTTGCTCCGACTTCCTCGACAAGTGGTGCCATGTTCAGCAGCAAGGTTTCGAAGGTCTGTAAGTCCTGCGTCATTAGCTGCAGGCTGTCGGGGTTTTTCAGGATCTGATATTGGCGTGCGACACGTTCAAGCGAGTTCAATTGCTCGTTAACCCGCCGGTTATTCTCGGCTGCCTCGACGCCTGTAGACACCAGTTGCTCGCTTTGTTCGGCAACCCGATCGAGATTCACGAGCGCCCAGACTACGGCGAGCAACAGCGGCAGGGCAACCAGTCCGAAGCCGACCAGAATCAGTCCGTTAAGCGATCGTGGGCGAGGGAATCTCATAGCGAAAGTTTACACCGGATAGCGGGTGTTGGTCCTCAGTCGGTCCAGTATGCGCTGGGGTCCCCGGAAGCAATTTTTTGCTCCCACGCGAGGCTCGTGCTGACAATAGTGTCGAGGTCGTCAAACTTCGGAGACCAGCCGAGTACTTCCCGGACACGGTTCGCAACTGCGATCAACTCGGGTGGATCGCCTGCGCGGCGTGACTCTTCGGCGATGTTCAGTTTTTCTCCGTTGGCCTTTTCGACCGCAGCCAGCACTTCGCGTACGCTGTAGCCGTGTCCGTAGCCGCAATTGAGTACGGTTGAGTCACCGCCGCTGCGAAGGTATTGCAGAGCGTCAAGATGTGCTGTCGCCAGATCTTCAACATGTATGTAGTCACGCAGCCCCGTGCCATCCGGGGTAGGGAAGTCGGTGCCAAATATCGATACACCCGGCCGTCGTCCTGTTGCCGCCTCACAAGCCACTTTCACCAGTAAAGTCGCCTTGGGTGTCGACTGCCCGATCGCACCGGAGGGCTCACAGCCTGCGACATTGAAATAGCGCAACGCTACATAGTTCGGCCCACCTGCGGCAGCGAGGTCGCGCAGCATCCATTCGGTCATGAGTTTCGACGTGCCGTAAGGATTGATGGGCTGTGTCGCTGAATCTTCCGACGCTCTGCCGCCGTCCGGAATACCGTAAACTGCGGCCGTGGATGAGAAGACGAAGTTCTTGACGCCATGTTTTGCGGCGGCCTCGAGCAGGGTGCGGCTCGAAGCGGTGTTATTGCGGTAGTACTTGAGTGGATCGCTGACAGATTCCGGGACGACCGTGTGTGCGGCAAAATGCATTATAGTGTCGATATCGTGCTCACCGAATATCTTTTCGAGCAGGGCGGCATCGCCGGTATCTCCGCGAATAAAGTCGCCTCCCGTGACGGCAGCTTCAAATCCCGTTGACAGATTGTCCAGTGTAACGACGCGTTCGTCCGCTAACCCGAGCTGCCTGGCAACGTGGCTGCCAATATATCCGGCTCCACCGCTTACCAGTATCTTCTTGTTCTTAATCAAGTTTTAACTCTTCCCTGTGTCTTTTCACAAGAATTGTGAACGCTATGCTATTTAAGAGGACAAAGTTTAACAATACTTGTCTACAGAGTACGGACCTGGATCGCACTGTCGCCAATTTCGCACACCACAAGTTCTGTCTAGGTTCAGCTACACCAAGTACTATTGGCATATTCAGGTATGGGCGCAAAAGGTATATGATTTTGATCAGTCGGTACAAAAGCACCGTAGTCCTGTCGACTTCGTTATTCCTCACTGCTTGCGGTGGCAGCGGCTCTGATGCGCCGAGTACTCCGCCTCCACCGACCAATCCAGCGCCTGTTGCGGTTACTGTCGCAGGAGTTTTGCGCTACGAGTTCGTCCCTGCCTCGCACAATAATACGAGCGTCTGCTTTGGCCTGGACTTTGCCAATACAATTGCGAGGCCAATTCGTGCGGCGACCGTGCAATTGCTGGATGCGAGCAATAATATTCTGGGGCAGATGGTGTTAGGCGAAGATGGTTCGTATTCATTCGCAAATATTCCTGTCAATACCGACGTTCGTGTTCGTGTACGAGCGGAGCTGAAGCGCAGCGGCAGCCCAAATTGGGACGTGGAAGTCAGGGACAATGTCGATAACTCGGCATCTCCGCCACCACTGGCAACGCGGCCCCTCTACGTTACGGAGTGGGCGTTGAATACGGGCGGGAATAATATCACTGACGCGGATTTCACCGCACTGACAGGATGGGACGGATCTGCTTACACGGCCGCGCGGGCAGCTGCACCATTTGCGATTCTGGATACCATTTACACTGGTATGCAGTGGATTTTAAGTGCCGATGCGAGCGCAAGTTTTGCGCCACTTGATGCATTCTGGAGCGTGAATAATACGAACGTGTCCGGAACACCGACCGATATCGATTTGGGCGAGTTCGGTCCGGCCGGATTCTATCGAAGTGATATCGATTCGTTGTTTCTTGTCGGTGATGCTGCCATCAATACGACGGAGTTTGATTTCGCCGTGGTTCTTCACGAATGGGGCCACTATTTTGAAGACAATTTTTCGCGCTCGGACTCTGTAGGTGGTCGGCATTTCCTCGGCGGACTCATCGAAGCGAGAACCGCGTTTGGCGAGGGATGGGGGCATGCCGTAGCCGCGATGGCATCGGGTGATTCAATGAGTTGCAATACCGGGGCTGCTGGCGGCGGAACGAGCGGAGGGTTTAATCTCGAGACAACCGACCGCGGCCCGCAAGGCTGGTACAACGAACTGGCAATTGGTGGACTGATCCTGGACCTTGCTGACACTGCAGATGACGGCGTGGATAACAATTCCATTGGTTTCGGTCCCATCTTTGACATTATGACCGGGCCACAGATCACGACCGAAGCATTCACGACATTGTTTTCTTTCGCAAGTCTGCTAAGACCCAACCTGACGCCGGGCGAACAGAGTTTCCTTGATACATTGTTGGCGACCGAGAATATCGAAACGACAGGTCTTGATATTTGGGCAAGTACACAGGCAAACATCGACATTGCGCCGAATAATGCGCGGGACGTAATGCCGTTGTACACCGATTACGCGGCCGACGGTTCGACATTTAACATCTGCACAAACAGCGATCACGACTCTCATATGGATGGCAACAAACCCGCGGAGCACCGCTATTTACGCGTTACGACGACATCGCCATCGCCAGTCATCTACGATGTGACGGTTGCGGCCAATCCGGTTCCGCCGCCGACAGCGGATACCCAACCGGCGCCACCCGCCGATCCAATCACTATTAACGATCGCAGTGATCCGGATGTGTTCATATATCGAAATGGTGGTCTCGTCGCGTTCAGCAACAGTGGAGTTGACGATGTGGAGACATTTGCGACACAAAGCCTTCCGGCCGATACATACGTAGTGGATTTGCAGGAGTGGCGTTTTGGGGACCCGAATCAGTCATCGGATTTCCCTGATCAGGTTTGTTTTGATGTAACAATGACGGCACGGTAATGATTGACGACAAGGTGAAAGACATGGTGCGAGCGAATAGATTGGTAATCCTCACAGTAGTGACGATGGGGTTGGCTGCTTGCGGCGGTGAAGCAGTGAACGAGCAGGTCGCTGACGAGGTTGAAGTTGCCAATGCAGCGTTGGAAGTCAGCAAAAAGTCCGGCGATCCTGAGCTTGGTGGCGCCATAGGCACACCCAATTCGCCATACAGAATCGAGTACCGCATCATTGGAACGCCAATCGTTGGAAGTCCGGTTACCGTGGATTTAGGAGTGCAATCCAGTCGGGGTCCACTACCTCTGAATCTCGAATATCGAATCAACGATGCGACGTCGATGGTCCTGGCGGAA
>Ga0255047_10003188_pt1 | contig 10396 bp, 15 predicted proteins | sample JV7_2_1_MG_FD_183640 | JGI IMG/M metagenome (GOLD analysis project Ga0255047, IMG submission 183640) | Seawater microbial communities from Jervis Inlet, British Columbia, Canada - JV7_2_1 | ecosystem: Environmental > Aquatic > Marine > Inlet | place: Canada: British Columbia | collected 2016-10-06 | reverse complement strand
AAGATTAGAAGTTTCTAAAAGCGTCTTGGAAAAAGAGCCTGTAGCTACCCCGAGTTCCGCTCCATACCCGGTTAATTGAAGTTTGTTAAGGAGGGAACCAAACTCTTCTCTACTTTTCATTTAGGAACGCCCAGCATCGGGCGTTTGTCATAGAGATTAGTCTTGGCATAGGGACCGTTGGCATGATTATAATGCAAAAAGACCTGAGAACAAACGTTTCCTTGAAAAGGTTCTCGCCAATGTTCAAGACCACACCCTGCATAAATCAACATGTCTCCTACTTTAAGATTGATACGGGTTCCTTTAGGAGCTCCGGTTTTATGAATCTCTTTATATTCATCAATGATATACTTCCCTCCTGATGGATCCAAAAAGATTGGCCATTCATCTCCTCCTAAATGAAGAGTGGTTGAAACTTCACAACTCGGTCTATCTATATGTCGTCTTAACTTATGTCCTTTTTCATAGAGGCGCGTATAAGAATACGTTGGAACTAAGTCCAGGCCTGTTTTTGCTTTCATAATAGGAATCATGTATATTAATAAAGTTTCCATCGCCCAGTCGGCATACTTAGAATAGGCTCCGGGTACCTGGTGATCAGTTCGTCTCCCAATAAAAGGATTCTGAGGATTCACTCTATTATGTTTCAGTAGAAAATCCACAGTCTCTCGCTGCATGAGCATATAGTTAAAAATAAAGTTAGCGACCTCTTTGGAAAGCGCTCCTTTGATCACTTGATATTTTTTTGTTTTAAAACTCATAAAGCTAAAAATGAAAGTCTAGTAGTATACCAGGTAGGAATGGTATAACGATGACCTTTCTTTATTTCCAAGACCTGGTGAGCATTATAAGCATCACTACGAAAAATAACATTGGTACCGGATTTAAATTTAAAGGTTTCATCATTCACGAACTTCAATTCTCCTCCTTCGTAATCATCATTTAAATAGATAAGCGAACTGTATTTCATTTTGTCAACAGTAGTTCGATCGGTATGTAGACTCATGGTTTCTCCTTTAGTCCATCGACAAATTTTAGGTTCATCCCATGGGCCAACTTTATCTTTAAAATAATGATCAATAAAATAACAGGTCTTAGTGACATAATATTTGAGAATGGAACGAATGGTTTCACTTTTTATAATGTCATACTGGAGGTTACGATGAGCATGCTCTGAAAGCTCATCGTTACAAAGATGTTTATTGTCTTCAAAATAATTTATTAACATAGGCCGATGATTTTTAAAGACAAATTCTTCAATCACAAATTTAGTATCTGGTTTCATTCTACTTTTCCTTCTTCATTGACTTGAATAAAATTAAACGAAACTGACACACGCCAGCCCTTTTCTTCTTTTTCTTTGGATTCATTTATTTCTACACCATGAGAAACCCATGCCGGAAACATAATCATCTGTCCTTCAACCGCAGGATAAATCACCACGCGCCACAAGGCTTTAGGTAAATTTTTTAATCGTTTAGGCAGTATAATATTAGGGCCCGGTCTTGGATCTTCGAGAAATAACCTACCAGAATTCTTAGGAACTTTTACATAATAGACACCTGACCATTGAGAGTTGGGATGCATATGCTGCTTATTATAGGATCCTGGATAATTAATATTCGCCCACATATTGCCGAGTCCAGGCTTGGGCTGCATGCCATAGTCTTTATATATCTCTTCCTGCATGACAAAAAGTTCATCGGTTAAAGGTTGATACTCTTTTTTAAAATTCATATTGGTAGGACTGTGCCAACCTCCTCCTGCATTTGTTTTTTCTTCACTTTTATCTTTTTTACTCCAGGCTTTAATGAGGGGGTATAAATATTTATTTAATTTCTTAGGATCCTTAACCATTTTCATATAAATGGGAGTCGGGAATAAAATTTCTCGGTTCATTTAAACGGAGGTCCTCCGAACCATTGAACTAAAGAACGTCGAATACCTTTCTTGACCTTACTCACCCGATGACGAAGCATACTGCAAAAGAAAATAGCTTGTCCTTGCAAAAGTTGAGGAGGTTTATTCCCATATGTCATAAATTCTAGATCCCCTCCTTCAAATTCTGAGGGATTCGAAAGCAAAATAGTCATGGATATTTTTCTAACTGGTTGTTCGTACATACCATTAACATCAGCATCCATATGCCAATCATAAAATCCTCCTTTAGGATATTCGGTAAATTGAGCATATTCACTAAGTCGCATCCCGTCATATCCAAAATGATTTCCGTTAGTCTTTAGCATGACGTCTTCAATCATTCTGTACATGTCAGGCATCTCTTTAAAAGGAATCCAACTGATCGTGGTAATTCTTTTTTTAGTGTCATAGTTTCCTTCTTTTTCCTCTTTATGTCCTACCTGAGCCTCTACTTGTTTTTGCTGATGACCCATATTAATAATATCCTGACACTGTTCAGGAGTGAATAAAGGCTTCACTGTATTAGCCATTAAAGATTTCCATTTTGGTTCACGAATCATAGGCCAAAAATATCCTTGTCTTCTTCATTACATTTTAGTTCTAAATTCAGAGAGATTCTTTGTTGGGTGTTAGAAGTAACTGGTCGATGGTCTAAAAATCCAGGGAAAATTAACAAGTCAAAATTTTTAGGTTCTATATACCACGATTCTTTATCCCTCTTAAATTTAATTCCATAATCTTTTATCGTTTCCAAATAAATAACGGAGTTTATACTAGAGGTACGTCTATGATTATGCCATCTATCCTCTACATGATTACCCAATCCCGTAAAATAGCACCAAACTTTTAAAGGAGTATTCTTAAGCGTAAAGGGGTTTAATAATTTTTTACTTTTTTCCATAAACAACTCGTACAAATAAGCATTATAGAGGGAAAAGATTTCAAAGTTATAAGCCATAGCTCTATAGTTTCCGGCCTCATCTTTAGCTTTTAAAATGTCTCTTACTATTTTCTCTTTTTTATTTTTTAATTCTTTTTTCAAATTGAGTTTATATATGGGTCGATCCTTATTAAAAATCATTGAGTTGTCCTTGAACTAACTGGGTCATATTCAACATCACAATTACATACTAGCGTTCTTCTTTTTTCTTTTTTATTAGTGAAAGGATAAACGATATGGCGTACATCATAAGGAAAGACATAAAAGTCTCCAATCTTCATTTCAGGAGAATAATCAGCACGTACAAATTGACCTGTTACACTTCCTAATATTTGAAGTTGGCCATTCATCGGTTGATCGGGACGAGTAAGTTCCGGTCCCATATCTTTGGGAAGTTTAAGAATCATCACAGAAGAAAGTCCCGTATATATGTTGCCTTGATGAATATGAGCCGGATTATAATCTCCTGCTTTCATTTCATTAACCCAGATCGAATTAATTTTCATAGTACTTTTCTGAGTCTTAGTCCATTGTAAATAGTGATTAAAGATAGAATAGAACCATTTTAAAATATCATCCGAGACATAATTATGGGTATGCATTTTCGTACTAGTAGGTCCTGCAAAGAATAAGGAAACTTCATCAGGAATTTTTCCTGCAAGTTGCTTATTGGCATTGGGCAAATGTTTTTTTTCGGTTTCATAGAGCTCATTGAGTCCAACAAAAACTTCTAAAGGGACTTCATATTTTATGATTGATTGACCTAAAGTTACAGACGCAAATTTCATATAAATTTAATCTTTCCCTATTCCTTTATTTTTTACTGGCTTCATATGCCCTTTGACGTGGAGGATAACCTTCAGCCTCCGTAGGAATATAGTCTTTGGTAGCATTCATCAGATCTTTAGGCACTTCGCTTGTAATAATTTTAATAGGGACTTCTTTAATCCCTAGTTCAAGAGCAGCAAGATAACGATTGTTGCCAATACAACATTTATAACGATCCCCTTCTTGAATACAGAGTAAAGGATTGATCATTCCTTTTTCTTTCATCGAGTCTCTTACCTTTTTATAAAAAGCACTAGTTCTTTGAGTATTAGGATTTTTTCGTAGATTCTGGTTTCTTAGAAATACTTTTTCGATTGGCACCATCATACTTCAGTTCTCCTGATTTTCTAACACGTTTTAAAGTTTCCAGTTGACCTAGGACATTAAAGACTTCAGGTTGTGAAGAGCCCGGAGTCAAAGTTAATTTCTTTTGTTCGAGTTGATGCATGTATGATTCGGCTTGATGGGTGTTAACATCCTTGTCATCAAATGTACCATCGTGAAATTCTTTCTTAAGTTTGGACCAGGTTGAAATTTCTCTCATTCGAGCTTTAGCTGTCAATTCCATACTTGCTCGGTCATAAAGCTTTTGTTCCAATTCTATTTTAGCGAGTTTCTTTTCAAATTTATCTTCATTCGGATCTATAATTTTATGTTCTAATTTTTCAATTTCGACATCATTTCTACGATACTCAAAAGAAAGATGCATTAGGTTTTCAAAGTGGGTGTTTTGTTCACGAACCGATTGCCAATACTTCGCAGCATTGTTTCCATATTTATTATCGGATAGAACCGAGAAACGCATTTCTGTTTCCGTTCTAAACATTTGTTTCTTAGCCCAAGTGTCCTGAAGTTCAGGAACCATCTTTTTAAATTCAGATGCTTGAGATCTATCCAATAAAACCATAAGGTGTTTGACTTCCTTATTGGCCTGCTTTTGAATACTTCTTTTTTCTTTATTCATTCTTTCTCTGTTGTATATTAGTTTTACGTTGCTGTAAAGGTTACGTTGGATGTACCATTATATCCTTTTAAAGTTGCAGTTGTAGAATTATACCAAACCTGTCCTTCTACAGGATTTGCCGGATCCCCCGCAATTGTTTGTATTAGTATTCCTTTGATTGTTATATAAGTTGCCATTAGCTTGTTGTCACCGTTTTAATTGCTAAAACTGGATCAGCCCATTCTTCAGTAAGAGCTAGAACGGTTGGTGTTGATCCACCTCCTCCAAAATAAACAGTCGAGCTAGTTGTTCCTCCACCCGACATACCTCCAAGTCTCCGTGCAGTCCCCAGGTCTGCTACTTCTGTCCAAGATGTTCCATCATAAGTTTCAGTCAGCGCTGCTCCTGCTGGGAATTCGCCCCCTGTAATTAGTGCTGCAGTAGTAGTTCCACAACCGCTCGACTCGTCTCGCGGAGAGGCTATAGTATTTCCTTCTGACCATGAACTTCCATTCCAAGTTTCAGTTTTATCTGTTCTAGTATAAGGGGCTCCAGCGGGATTGGTAAGGACCCCTCCTGCTATAAAAGCCGCTGTGCTTGACGCTCCAGCAGCAGCCATTGAATATCGTGCTGTTTGTATATTTCCTACTTCACTCCAACATGTTCCATCGTAAGATTCGGTAAGAGCATAAATAGTTCTAGGGACTGCTGGTGCGGTATATGAACCTCCCATGACTTGCCCTGCTGCAGCAGTTCCAGAACCGCCCATGTATCCTCGGGCAGTACCTATATTATTACCTGCCGTCCAAGACGTTCCGTCCCAGGTTAATGAAGTTTGGACATAACCGGTGGTGTGGCCGCCGGCAAATATTGCTGCAGTAGTAGTTCCAAAACCGGAACCTATATTCGTTGCTGCAAGCAAGTTTCCTGTTACTTCTGTCCAAGATGTTCCGTCATAAAGTTCTGTATTAGTGACTCTGGCTGGGGCCGTACCTCCAGCATACATAGCCGCTCCTATAACGCCTGCTCCCATACCCGAATCTCTAGCCGTGTTCAGATTATTACTAGAAGCCCAGGCTCCTGCACCTTCAATACTATATTTAAGGACATTTGAAGTGGTATTATACCACACTTCTCCAATAGATGTTGCCGCAGGTGGGTCTGCGGATAAGCTCTCAACTTTAACCCCTTTAATTCCTTTGTAAGTAGCCATAATTAATTCCTACGGTAATGTATAATCTGTGGGTCGGGTAAAAGACTCAAAGCCTACAGTCGGTGCTTTTTCCGCTTCCGGTAAAGCATCCCACGTCGCTTGGCCTTCTGCGATCTTGCCATCAACAATCGCTTGTGCTTCTGCTTTTGTTTTAGCAGTGCCACTTACTCTGTTAATCCAAGCAGCTCCTTTGCTATTATCACCAATAATCCAAACGTCGCCAGGATGACCAGACAGATAGAAATCGTTACGATCTTCGTGCGTAAAGAATCCCTTTCCGAAATTAGTCGCTGTACAATATGTGTTTGCCATAGTTTCCTCCTTGTTATTAAAATTTGTTATATCTCATTATTAACTCACTGTCACGGTTTTGATTGAATAAACTGGATCGCTCCATTCTTCGGTTGCAGTTAGTCCTGCCGTTGGAGGGCCTCCTCCAAAAACTATTGAGTCTGTATTTGTTATTCCTGCTCCAGGGAACTCCTGTCTTGCAGTTGCTAAATCTCCAACTTCAGTCCAAGAAGTTCCATCATATTTTTCGGTGACAGCAGTAGCAGATCCTGAATTACCCCCTGCGGCTAACGCCGCTGTACTAGTTCCAGCGCTAGCTAAATAATGTCTAGCTGTATTTAAATTATTAACTTCTGTCCAACACGTACCATCCCATTTTTCTGTATTTGCTGTGTTACCAGGAGAGAGCCCGCCAAAAGCTAGAGCTGCAGTATTTGTTACTCCCGCACCACCTAAAGAAAGTCTTCCATCATTTAAATCATTCACTTCGGTCCAACACGTGCCATCCCATGTTTCACATGTTGCCGTCGGGCTACCAGGAACACCTCCAAAAGATAATCCTGCCGTTGAAGTTCCTGCCGCTCCACCAGCACCTTTTGCTGAAGTTAAATTATTAACTTCTGTCCAGCAAGTTCCATCCCAAATTTCGCAAACTAATTGATAACCAGGATCATTATAACCTCCAGCAGCTAAAGCTGCAGTATTTGTTGTTCCAATCCCGTCAATTAATCTTCTTGCAGCATTTAAATTATTAACTTCAGTCCAAGTCGTCCCATTATAAGTTTCATTATTAGCCATTTGTGAAGTGGATGCCTGGCCTCCAAAACATAAAGCGTTAGTATTACTAGCTCCTGCACCTGCGTCTTGCTGTCTAGCTGTGTTTAAATTTGTACCAGCAGCCCAGGCTCCTGCGCCTTCGGTTCCTATTTTCCAAACATTACTAGCAGAATTATACCAAATTTTTCCCTCATTATCCGCTGATGCAGATGGGTCGCTTGCCAAACTTTCAACCAAATATCCCTGTATACCTTTATAAGTAGCCATTTATTATTTATCCTTCAATAGCCAGCCTTGAGTAGAATCTGTAAAAACTAAAGTAAAAGCTGCTCGTTCAACAGCAACGGTTAAATCAGCAGCGCTTCCATTAATTTTATCTAACCCATTACGACCGACAGTTAAATTATTAGTATCAAACGTTCCTGCATAATCAACAAAAGTACATTCGTCTCCTATTGAGCCAGCAGGAAGTGTAGCTGTAAAAGCAGCTGAAGTCGTATTACAAAAATATCCTTCTCCTGCCACTGCAGTAAACAAAGCTGTTTTAACTGCTTGCCAGGAAGTTCCTCCGGACACTTCTGTCCAAGATAAAGATGCAGATCCATCAGTTTTTAAAACATAGTCTGCAGTACCATCAGCTGTAGGCCAAGATAAACCATCAAGTAAAATTGCTCCACTACCATTAGGAGTGACTGCAATATCTCCATTAGCTCCATCCGTAATTTGAATTACTCCAGAGTTAGTTCCACTATTTGTATTTAAAATTAAATCAGTTGCTCCACCCGTAGTTACACTTAAAGTTCCTGCACCATTTGAAGTTAGAGTAGCTGCCGCGCCGGAATCTCCGACGGCTACTGTATCTCCTGCTAAAACAACATTCCCTGTTCCTGCTGGTGTAATATTAATATCTATGTTTGAATCAGTTCCACTTGTAGAAACTGAAGAAAGAGTAGGGCCATTGCCCGTTGCTGCATTAGCTATTTTAAATTCGTTAACAGCTGAACCTGTTGTACCCCAGACTAAATTTTCATTTCCATTAGCATCGGCGACAAAGCCACCATCTGCATATTTAGGAGCTGTGAATGTTTTATTCGTGAAAGTAGTTGTAGAACTTGCTGTAACGGTTCCCATTCCTACATCAACAAGGTCTGTACCACTCATGTATACAAGTTTATAACCCTTGTCTGAAGCAGCGAAAGTAGTTCCGGATCCTGAATCTGATGCTCCTTTTAATTGAACAGTAGGAGTACCTGATCCATCAGTTGTATTATTAAAAACAACTTTCAATCCTTCTGTAGCAGTAGGGAAAGTTACAATTTGATTTCCTGTAATTGAACCTGTTAATTCTATAACCGTATTACGAGCAGCATTTGTTAAACTATCAGCCGTAGATGTAGCATCTCCATCCGTCATTAATAGCGCTGTAGTTTGAGCTCCACCCGCAATGGTTTGTGAATGATAGCCTGATGCGGCTTGTTGAATAATATCTAAATTTGTATTTGTTTTGGTACCCCAAGTTCCGGCATTCTCGCCGGTTGCCATTTTTTCGATACCTAAATAGTTATATGTTGATGCCATAAATTTCCTAAGCTGCTTCTTTACCCGTTACATCCGTATAGCTGGTATTTGATCCAGTTGCAACATTACTATAAGATGTATTTGAACCTGTGTCAATATCCGCATAATGAATAATTCCTGGCACTCCAACCGATGCTGTAGCAGAAACTCCAGTTAATCCCATCGTCATTTCGGTAGGACTAATTGATCCTACACTGGCAGTAGCCGACACTCCTGTCAAGCCCACTGTCATTTCAGCAAGACTAATTGATCCTACACTCGCTGTAGCAGAAACACCGGTAACATCTATTAATTCAATACTAGCAACTGTAAGACTTCCTACTGAAGCGGTTGCGGAAACTCCTGTGAGTCCCATAACATCCGCTGGTGTAATTGCTCCTACTGAAGCAGTTGCGGATTGGCCAGATAATCCTTGAGTATGATCCGCACCATTATTTATTGAAGGACTTCCTAAAGAAGCAGTTGAACTTACACCAGTTGGTATTTGTGTAGATGAATATTTAATATCGGGACTTCCGAGAGAAGCTGTTGCTGAGACTCCACTTGGAAGAGTACTAATTTCATACTCAATGGCATAAGAGCCCCAAGCCCCACGACCCCAAGCATTATATCCCCATTCATTAGCACCTAAGTAAGCAGTAGCCTCAAGTCCAGTAACTGAAACTGTGGCATCGTTGAGTTCTCCCCAACTCTCTTCACCCCAAGTCTTAGCTCCCCAACCTGTACTATAAACTGAAGAATCGTTCCAGTCCGCCTGTCCCCAGGTTAACCGTCCCCATCCTGATGATACGTCTGCCATAAGGAAAGACTCCTTATGCTATTCTAAGTATGGCTGTAGAAGCAGCTGCTGCTGGAAATTGAATTGTGAAAGTTCCGCTTGAAACTGTCTTATCTCCACCAAAAGCAATTGCGGCAACAGAATCAGTTGTCGATGAGCCAGTGCCAGTTGTAGTATTATAAATAAGAGCTGCGTTTGCCGTGAAAGATGAATCAGTCCATGAGACATCCGAAAAATCTGTATAAGCAGTTGTGCTACTTGAAACAGGAGTTATATTAGTTAATGCTGTTCCTCCTGCCGTATACCCAGTTCCTGAGGTATTTGTAATTTCTTCTGAAGTTGAATAGTCCGTTGTTGATGCTGATAAAGTTGCAGCACTATCATACATTGCAATTTTAAAACTATCTCCTGTAGAAGCGGTAAAGTCCATTTGACCCTTCATGAGTAAAACTTTGAATGAGGTACAAACTGCTGATGTATTTGCCATAATTTATTCCTATTGGGGCGGCGATTCAATTGGTATTCGAATCGTGCCATCCGTATAATCGTCTCTTCGTCTTCGTCCAATTTGCTCTGCAGCAAATTTCTCTACTTCCTGTTTATATCTATTTTCATATAGTGTCAACATGTCCATTGGGCCTTTTAAAAAGCTAAAAGCCTCAACTAGAGTCGCATATAAAAAGCCATTTGGAAAATTCTGACTCATCCAAGTTGTTGTATTACTAGAGCTCAAAGCGGTTGGTTTAGCGTTAAAATGGACCTGAAACATATAAGCTGCGTCTGGAACAGGGGCAATCATGTAGCGTCCTGATGTGGTATCGGTCGTTCCTGTAGCTCCCCCAAACTGTGCATAGTACTTAGGACTTCCTGTAGATGTATTAGCGGCAACATATTCATTTAAAAAAGTTTGATCTCTTTTAATTAACCAAACATTTGCTCCTGTGATAACAGACGTTGAAGTATAAACTTGAATTCCTCTAGTAAACAAACAGCCTGCTGGACAGTTAATGGTTTGTTGTCCTGAAACTAAACTTCCTGATTGTTGTTTTCGATCCGCATCGATGGGAACATCACGCAGCATTCTAAATTCTGCATTTTCAATAAATTGATCTGTAATCGTTGATGTAA
>Ga0255047_10003187_pt1 | contig 10400 bp, 12 predicted proteins | sample JV7_2_1_MG_FD_183640 | JGI IMG/M metagenome (GOLD analysis project Ga0255047, IMG submission 183640) | Seawater microbial communities from Jervis Inlet, British Columbia, Canada - JV7_2_1 | ecosystem: Environmental > Aquatic > Marine > Inlet | place: Canada: British Columbia | collected 2016-10-06 | reverse complement strand
TGGACTGGCGATGACCTACTCGCACCACCTTCTTCCGCCTCCCGGGGCGGATTCAACATCGGAGACGACGCCTGGAGGGGCGGGTGTTGGGCGGGCTGAGCCTGACGCTGTCTTCGGTGTTCTACCAATTGGAGACACCGATGGAAATCCGTAAGCGCCGACCGGCGCAGCTACCCCAGGAAGCCGAGGTCGAAGAGGCCAGCCGGCACCAACCCCGGGTGGGCACCCTAGAGCGCTTCCTTGCCATCCTGGGCGACGTGCTCGACAACGACAAGGACGACGTTTGCCGGATGCGCTCTGTAGAGCCGGCGTCCGATCTGCTCGCGGTAGAGAACGGGCGGGCCCTCTACCAGCTCAAGTACAAGCGGCTTCGGTACCCGATGGACGATACCTGGAACCTGCGCGAGAACATGGCCAGGGGCTCCATCCGCGCCTCGCTCATCGACGCCGTGGAGACCGCTGCTCGGCATATGCCGGGTGAGTGGCGTGTGGTGGCCCTGACCTTCTACGACCAGGGCTGGCGGAACCGGTTCACCCGTCAGGCGTCGGGGATGTCCCAGGAGGAAGTCGAGCGTCACTTCGCCGGGGCCGACCCGACGACCAAGAAGACGATGCAACTGACCCAGGCCGTGGAGGTCAAGGACCCGGTGCTCTACCTGGACTTGGCCCTCGCGGAGATGACCCAGGCCATCCCGGTGAACAGCCCGGCCTTCCGGTACCCGGAGAAGTCCATGCGACAGGCGCACAGCTCCTACGACCAGTTCGTCGAGAGCCAGGGCCTGATGCGGCACCTGCCCTTCGCTGCTCGGCAGCAGCGCATCGAGGCGTCTCGCATCATCTGCGAGCACTACGACATCGAGGAGGCCACCGGTCCAGCGCCCGAGCGCATCACGGATGAGGTTCGGACTCGAGTTCGGCAGTTCACGACCATGGGGCTCTCCGCGTCCGAGACGGCCAAGCTGTTGGACCTTGGGCTCGCCGACATCGCTGACATCCTGACCACACCCGAGGAAGACGGTGGATAGCCCCAACTGGCATGAAGTCAACCTCGCGGGTGGGAGCCTGGACGAGCTGAAGGCGGTCTACTACGACCTGGTCTCCCGCTGGGGAGGGTCAGCCGTGGACCGTTTCTTCGCCTGGGAGGCCACCAAGGAGGTCTGGAGGATGAGGCGGCAAGGCGTCGACGCCGACATCACGCGTCAGATCGATGCCCTCCCCTCCCGGGTAGAGGCCCGAGCCCACGACTGGAGCGAGACCGAGCACCGGGCCCGGGTACGCAAGCAGGGCGAGGCCACCATCGGCACCCTGCGCCGCGTCCACGAGTCTCTCAAGCGAGGCGAGGAGAAGGCGCAGGTCACGCCTCGGCTGGAGATCGTAGGATGAGACGCTGCGCCCACGGAATAGACATGAACCAAGCCTGCCAACAATGCGTAGCTATCGCGTTCGGGAACGAAAGGTCAGACGCTCCCCCGCAGGTCATCGCGGAAGAGCAGCCCGAGGCCCTACGCCTCGCGGCAGCGGCAGCGGGGAAGCCCGACCTGACCGCGGCAGAGGCTGGCATCGCGTATGCGCGGGTCGTGCTGTACGACGCCGCGACGACCGGGGAGATCAAAGGCGACCCCGGGTCCTTCTTCGAGGGGCTGGCCAAGTTCCAGCAAGCGGCCCCGAAGGACGTCCAGGGCTTGAAGGAGTTCTTCGCTTCTCTGGCGGAAGAAGATTGAACAAGCCTCCCTGGATGCAGACCAAGAGCAAGCGGGTCGCCATGACCGAGCGAGCGCTCGCGAAGGTTCAGCGGGTAGCGGACATCCACGGCCTGCCCTTCACGAAGGCCCTGGACGCTTTGATCGAGGGATCGGATGAGGCGCTCGTGCCGCAGCAGCTCAAGGAAGACACGGTAGCCCTGAACGCCTGGCGGGCTCTCGGGGAGTAGCGTGGTATCGAAGTCCAAGCTGTTGGACCGGCGCTGGTTCGTAGAGAACATGCTCTACATCACGGACAACGACGGCAAGTACCGCCGGCTGGGCAAAGCCCGTGAGGAGCAGATCGAGATCGTAGAGGCTTGGGACGCTCACCCGAACGTGTGCGTCTTGAAGCCTCGGCAGGTCGGGTCGACCACCATCACCCAGGGGCTGTCCTTCCGGGACACCCTCCTCTGCCCTGACCCGATCAGCACGCTGACCATGGCCCACGAGAGCGGCGCCTGCAGCCGCATCAACAACATGCTGCGCGGGTACTGGCGTGGCCTGCCCGAGTTCATGCGCCCGCCGCTCGAGAAGGACAACTCGTCGGAGATCGTGTTCGGCCACAACGGCGCGACGATGATGCAGTACATGGCAGGCGGACGAGGCCAGGGCCGGAGCCGGACGTACCAGCAGGCCATTTTCACCGAGATGGCGTTCTACCCCCAGGGCTCGGCGAGCGTGAAGGGGAAGACAGACGCAGACCGGGACGCCTGGGCCTCGGTCCTGGCGACGATGCACAAGTCCAGCCCGTACTACAAGCTGGTCGTGGAGAGCACCGGGGATGGGCCAGGGGGGCAGTTCCACGACATCGTGCTCCAGGCGCAGGAGGACCCGAGCTGGGCGTTCCTGTTCTTCCGCTGGTTCGACTTCCCCATGTATGAGTTGATCCCCAGGGACGGATTCTCCCTGACCGCGGACGAGAAGGAGTTCACCGGGCTGTACCTGAAGGACATCGACCCAGCCGTCGCAGTTCGCAAGATGGCCTGGCGCCGGCACAAGATGGAGACCGAGGGGTACTCCATGGTCCGCTTCCGGCGTGAGTACCCGTCGACGGCAGAGGAGCCTTTCCTGCTGCACGAGTCGACCTGGTTCGACGCAGAGCTGGCGAACAAGATCCTAGGCCGCCTCCCGGCAGAGTGGAGATCGGGCCACTACGGGGACCAGGGGCCGAAGCCGAAGCTGGGGCAGTGGGAGCTCGCAGGCGTACGAGAGCACGCATCGAGGAAGCGGGTCTACCACGAGCCCGAGCCAGGGCGGACGTACTTCATAGGCGGGGACTCCTCGGGCGGAACCGGGGGAGACCCAGCGGTCTACACTGTCCTGCGAGACGACTACGAGATCGCCTGCGTCTGGTCGTCGAACACGACCGCGCCACGCGAGCAGGGCAACATCTGCGCAGAGATGGCGTTCGAGTACAACAACGCGCTCACCCTAGTCGAGAACAATGGCTTCGGTGAAGTAGTGAACAACCGGCTCGTCGAGCTTGGGGTCAGGGTCTGGCACGGCCCAGACGGGAAGCGGTTCACCAGCCTGGGAGGGCGCGCAGGGCAGACCAAGAAGAAGGTGTACTCGTATGCCCAGCACCTGTTCAACGACCAGATTGCAGCCTCTGCCCACCCAGACCAGAAGCCCAAGGTCAACGACCAGCAGACTCTGCGGGAGATCATAGTCGTACGGGAGGACGAGAAGGGGAACATCCAGGCTCCCTCGGGTCTCCACGATGACCATGTTGACGCCTGGGTATTTGCGCTGTGGTGCGGACGGCTCTACACTGTCTCAGCGCCACCGACTCACGACGACGAGACTCGGATGAAGTTCAAACGCATGGGGCTCTCGAATCCCCGGAGGTCCAAGTGATCGACGACCCCAGAACCCATGAGCATGCTCAAGCGGTTTATCGGCAGATCAGATGGGGCGACCGATGCCGGGAACAGTGGTCCAAGCATTACAAGTCCTACGACGATAGAGCGATGTTCACCGAGCTCGGCGGCCAGGTGGCCCCGGTTCGAGGGGAGCAGGGGCCCGCTTCAGGCGACTACGCCGACGGAGACCAGGACATCCACCCCACGCAGGTGAATCTGGACCGGCCGTGGGTGACGTCCCAGTTGTCGTCGCTGTACTACGACGGCATCCACGCCGAGGTGCAGCTCGACGAGCTTATGTACCAGGGCGAGGACCGCGACCACGCCATGAAGGTGACCAAGGCCATCAAAGCCGAGCTGAACCGCTGGCTGGATACGGTCCTGCTGGTCGACGAGACCGAGCGCGTCCTCTCCATGGGCCTGATGTTCAAGGGCGGAGACGCCTGGAGGCTCGAGGTCGACCCCGCCGATGAGCGGATCAAGGACCAGAAGGCGGCCGACCTGATTCGACCGGTAGCCCTGGCTCCCTGGCAGGTCGTCTGGGACCGCGAATGTGAGGATGCCAAGCTCCCGATGATCGGCCATCTGCGACAAGTCCACAAGGACAAGGTCAAGAAGATGGGTGATCTGCCCCAGGAGTGGGAAAAGCACCTCTCTGGGATGGTCGATGTCGTGGAGAAAGGCTGGACAGAGAACCGGAAAATCGACGCAGACAACAACTTCCTTTGGATCCTGACAATCGACGACTTCACCGCGTCCCACAAGCTCGAGGCGGAAGGGAAGAAGCGGGATCTGGCTGGCGAGCGGTCCCACTACCTGGTGCTTGAGCACATGGGGGCCCACCCGAAGCTGCATCTGCTCGACCGGGACGTCATCCCGTACACCGACTGCGCTGGGCGGCCGATGTCGGACATCCTCCCGTTCATTGCAGAGCCGGTGCCGCACAAGCGTTGGGACTCCATCGCTCCCATGGCCAGCAACCACGAAATGAACATGGAGCTGAACGCGGCTCACTCGATCATGGCAGGCAAGTTCCGCCGGTCCTGCCACCGTACAGTCCTGACCGATGAGGAGTCGGACGAGATCAAGAACAAGATCGCGAACGCCCGAGACGGCGAGTTCGTGACCATCCCTCGCGGGGAGGGGCCCATCCCGAACCGGTACCACATGCTGGACTGGGGCATGGTTGACCCGACGTCCCTCGAGTATCTGGACATGATCCGGAGCGGCACCGACCAACAGCAGACGACCAGCGACTTCAGCCGGGGCAAGGCTGGGCAGTATATGCGGGCCGAGACGGCTCGATCCCTGACCGAATACGACCGCAGGACCACAGGACGCACCCGGCGCCGGTCTGATGCAGGTTTGTCCCGCCTTTGCTCCATGTTTCTGCAGGTGCTTGCGCAGGTCATGGACCGCCTCAAAGAGGAATCCATCCCTGTCATCATCGACGTCGAGGTCAAAGGCAAGCCCAACGAGCACGAAGTGTACAAGCTGCGCCCGAGGGACCTGCGCCGCCGGTGGAAGATCAGCATCGTCGACTCTACCGGTACCCCCGGGGTCAAGGCTGAGCGCCTGGCAACCGTCCAGGCCGGCGCCCCGTTCATGCTGGAGCTCGCAGCAGCTGCGGACCCACCCGACGAGCAGGGTTTTTCCCCGCTCACCCAGCAGACCGCCAAGGAACTCTTCGACGAGATGGCGAAGCTGATGGACTTGTCCCCGCATATCCGGTACAGCCCCCTCAAGGCCGCCGCTCCCGCCCCTCCCCCGCCGCCGTCTGAGCCTCCCGTCGTCGAGGAGGCAGCGCCGCCTGTCCCGCAGGAGGGCCAGGACCCCGACGTCGCGATGGAGAGCCCCATTGTGGGCGCTGTCGTAGAGCAGGCCGAGGCAGGGCTGTAGATGCCTGTCACCCGCCCACGTCAGTGCAACACCTGCGAAGAGAAGTTCGACGTGCTCTGCTTCGATCGGCGGAAGGTCTACATCCACATGGGGACCGACGCCATCTCGAGCGAGCCTACTTGCGCCTGCGGTAGCACGGACCTGCAGGAGCTGGTGAGCAACCCGTCCTTCATCTTCGGCGGCGACGTCGGAGGGGCAGGCAGCATCTACCCGTACATGGACTCAAACCTGGTACCCGGCGGGATCCTGGTACAAAACCGCCAACACCACAAGCGGCTCATGAAGGCCGCCGGAGTCGTGCACTGTACGACCGAGGACATCGCCAACGACGCCAGGCGCAGAAGCGTCGAGAGCGCTCGGATCGATGCGAATGACAAGGCCGAGCGGGAGTACCTGGAGTTCCACCCGGATACACGGGAGTACCGGCGCCTCCGAGACAGGGGCGCACTGGTCGACCATATGCCCAAGGACCAGCAGGACCGAGCCCAGAAAGGCTTGGAAGAGCTGGGCAAAACAACGAGGGAATCATGCCCATGAACGACGAAGAGGCATTCGCAGCAGCGGACGCCCAAGATGCAGAAGCCCAGGCCGGAGTCGTCAACGACGTCGGTGGATCCGCGCCGATGGCGTCAGAGCCGCTCGACCCCGCAGCGCTGAACCTGCTGGCCGACGTGGTCACCCAGACGGCCGAGTCCCTCGCGGGAGGGCAGGCGCAAATCCCGCCCATCGCCCCGGTCGAGGAGGCTACCGAGCAGGTACCGTCTGACCTGTACACGCTGGTCTCCGTCATGCAGGGCTTCGTAGCCGAGAACCCCGAAGCGGGCGCCGGCTTCGACATCGATGAGATGGTCACGTCGAACGCCGGGCTCAAGGAGCTGGCAGGCATCATCGGCGAGCTCGGAGGCAGCGAGGGGGCCCAGAAGGCAGCCCAGCAGCCCAGCCCGACAAAGGGCGCCGCTCCCCCTCCGGCAGCAGCCCCAAGCGCACCACCCAAGCGGGATATGTCCCGCCTCGTACCAGGGAGCTGATATGACCCGCGACGAAATCCGAGCCGACCTAGATGGCCTCGGGGTCACCTACCCCAAGAGCGGCAAGGGCTCCGGGAAGCAGGACCTGCTCGCTCTGCTTGAGAGCTGCGCGGTCATCGACGTGGGAACAACCGAGTTCCCCCAGTCGTACTGGTTCCCGGACTGGCTCCTGGCATCGAAGGCGCAGGTGCTACCCATGGGCTGCGGCCCCGGCGGGGTCTGCAAGTCGACCCTACCTCGGCCCAAGAGCCCGCCTCCCAGCGGCGGCACCTGGGTCCTCGCTCACGCTCCCCGCTGGTTCGCCGACAAGTACCCCCAAGCTCTCGGATAGACCATGAACCACCCCACCATCTCCATACCGGCCGCTCCTCCACCTCCAGCCCCGGCTGCACCTGCAGCGGAGCCCTCTCCCGCCGCTGAAGTTGCCTCGCCGGAGCCCGGCGCACAAGATGGAGGAGTGGCCCAGGAGGCGGTTCCGCTCACACAACAGCCCATCGTGGAAGCCGAGCCTGAGGTGAACCCGCTGTTGGACCCGGAGAACCCGCCCGGGTTCATCCAGGCCCTGGACGCGGCACAGGAGGCTGACGGCGTCAAGTCGTGGAAGGGGTCGGAAGTCGACTGGAACCACGTCGACCCAGGCATCCAGAAGCAGGTCCACAACCTGCGCAAGATGGCCCTGAACGGGCGGCGGGAGACCGTCGAGCTGCAGCGGAAGCTGGATGAGCGCTCCAAGGCCCTCGACGACCGGGCCGCGCAGATCGAAGCAGAGCGCGCCGAGTCGCTCCAGATGTTCAAGAGCCCCCTGCTCCAGGAGCTGCTTAAGGGGCCAGAGGGGGAAGAGCCCAACAAGTACGAGGACCCCGAGGGGTTCCGGCACTACCACAACCGGAAGGACTTCGCGGCGATGACCGCAGAGCTGGTCCAGGTGCTCGGTACCGTCTCGGACGACGCCAAGACCAAGGCCGACGAGGCTCTGAGGGCACGCAAGCGGGATGCAGAGGTAGCCGATCTGGAGGCGTGGGCGGACACCATCCCCGACTTCGACAGCTACTTCGACAGAGTGAAGGGTCTGGTCGACGATCACGGCTACGATCCCAAGGCGGCCTACCAGGTCCTGAAGGACCGCGAGGAGCTGGAGCGCTTGCGGTCTGGGGCTCCACCCGAAGACCCGCTCGACGTAGCAGAGCGCCAAGCGCGCACCCGGGCCATCGTCCCCGAGGGGAACCGCGCCGGAGAGCTGCTCCCGACGCCTACCGACCTCAACGGCCATGAGCTCATGGCCTGGTTTGACGCACACCCCAACGAATGGGCGGCTCACACCGAGCGCCTGCGTGCCCGGGGTTGACATAGAACGCCGGCACGGCTAGCCTACAATCCAAACCTGTAGACGTCGAACGACCGACACACCCCGCTAACCGGCTCTACGTGACAACCGGGAAGATCGGGCTCGAGGGAGAAAGACGCGAACGCCCCAGCCTCGGAGCGCGCGATGTCCCTCACCCGTACCTACCCCAACGAGTTCTTCACTACGGTGGCCTCCAATCACATGGAGCACACCATCTCCCAGCAGTTCCGACCGAACGACCTGGTAGACATGTTCCTGTCGAAGAAGAAGTCAGTCAACGGCGGCCTGCAGGTCGAGATTCCGTTCGACATCCAAGAGCACAGCAACACCAAGCAGGTGACCACCGGCTACGAAGCCGCGGACACCGCAGTCCAGACGATTCTGACGTCCGGTTCTGACCAGTGGGCGTTCTGGCTTCGGCCGGTCATCGTCTCCTGGATCGATGACGCCAAGGTCACTGGCCCCGGCAAGCTCATCGACCTGACCCAGACGCGTACCGAGAACACGGTCCTCTCGACCCGTCAGGAGATGGAGCGTCGGCTGCTTCGCTTCTCGGCCATCGCGCAGATGTCCGACATCAACACCCTGAACGGCGACGACGAGGCCGGCGGGTTCTTCGAGAACACCGCGGTTGGCGCGCAGAACAACACCGTCCACGGTATCAGCAAGTCGACCTACGGCTCCTTCCCCGGCTTCCAGAACCAGCGCTACGACGCTGCGGGCGATGCTTCGGCGAACGCCCTTCCGGGCCTGCGGAGCCTCATCAACCGGATCCGCCAGCGTACCCGTGCGCAGAAGGACCTTCGGGGCTACCTCTCCTTCTCCTTCGCGGAGCACTACGGCACCGTCGTGCAGGGCCAGGAGCGCTACACTGAGGCGTCCAGCCGCCAGGCAGACGCCATCGGCGGCGAGACCATCATCATCGGTGGCATCCCGACGACCCAGACCCCGAACATGCCGAACGCCGGTTCGACTACAGGCGCCGGCAACGACGAGTGGTCTGCCCTGTTCGTCGACCACCGCTGCGTGCAGATGCAGATCCTGGGCAACGGCAAGCTCGACGGCTCCATGGAGCCCTTCCACGCTTTCGGCGCTGGTCACTCGACCAAGATCGCCTTCTTCAAGTTCGGCGGCCAGCTCTGTATTGGAGACTGGGGCTCGAGCGGCATCCTCTTCGGTGGCGACACCTACTAGAACCTCTGGAGGCCCTCAATGGCAACAGCACCTCTCACTGGCGACGTCGATCTGATCAGTTGGACTTGGGACGACGCGGACGGCACGATCATCTATCGAGCCTCCAACCCTCGCGGGAGGGACGCTCGGATCACGTCAGAACTGATGGAAGACTTCCACGGCGACGTCGGCGGAACCATCCGCACGCCCTTCGTGAAAGACATGCACAACACCGCCACCGGGGACTACATCTCCGGCAACGGCGGCGGCGTGTACCGCATCCTGACCCAGTCGACGTCCGAGGCCCAGTCGGGCCAGGTCACCACGGGTGACTGCCTCATGGTCAACATGAGCAACAACCCCATCCTGCAGGTCCGAGTTCGGATCGCCCCAGCCGGCGCGACCTTCACCGCCGACGAGCGCGTGTTCATCGGCCTGGTCCCTGTCCACGCGACAGCGGAAGCCTCGCTCGACGACCTCGACGGCAGCTGCGGCTTCAAGATGGAAGGCGCCAACCTGAACATCCTCGTCGAAGCGGATGACGCCACCACCGACACGGACGACCAGGACTCCTTGATCGACTACGTCAAGAGCGCCTGGACGGTCTACACCATCGACTGCACCAAGCTGTCGGACATCAAGTTCTACGTCGACGGCGTGGTACAGCAGGGCGCTGTGGTCTCCATGGCCGACCTGGCTGCGAACACCTACGTCCAGCCCATCGTCTGTCATCAGCGCGATGCGGGTACCGAGGCGAACTCGGTTGACATCGACTACATCAAGGTCCTGTCTGACCGATAGGAGAGCCCATGGGTGCGCCACAGGGCATTACCTTCAAGAGCGATGCAGTACTAGAGCCCACCGATGCGACCCCGATCACGGTTCGCAACGATGGCCGGGTCTGGATTGTAGGCACGTTCTACAACTCGTCCGGCTCGGCTATCTCGCAGGGTGACTGGGTCGAGCTCGACGAGACCAAGACCACCTACCCGGGTGCGGAGATCGCACAGGGTACGGCGGCCGATGACCGCATCGTAGGCGTAGCTCTTGAGGCTATCGCGAATGCTACGTGGGGCAGAGTCCTGCGGGACGGCATCGTCGAGCAGGCCGAGGACGGGTTCTACGTCAAGGTGACCGCTTCAGAGGGCGTAGGCGTTCTGGTTCCCACGTCATCCGGGGGCGCTCTGCTCTCCGTGGGGACAGGGGCCGCTATCGGCTACAACCTGGTCGCGGCGGACAGCAACGGCTCTGCGCTGTGCGCTGTGCGCTGCCTGAACCCGCTGTACTACGCGGGCTCTGGAACGCTCGTAGCGGACACAATCTCCGAGAAGTCCTCGGGGGTCGCCGTCAC
>Ga0255047_10003186_pt1 | contig 10403 bp, 15 predicted proteins | sample JV7_2_1_MG_FD_183640 | JGI IMG/M metagenome (GOLD analysis project Ga0255047, IMG submission 183640) | Seawater microbial communities from Jervis Inlet, British Columbia, Canada - JV7_2_1 | ecosystem: Environmental > Aquatic > Marine > Inlet | place: Canada: British Columbia | collected 2016-10-06 | reverse complement strand
TCACTATGTTTCCAGACGCGTCTATGTACCCGCCGTCCTGCTCTATTGTGGGATACAGTGATGTGCTTGACAATCCATTAAACAGTAGAACCTGCGCCATGCCTTCGCCGCTTGTGCTGCCTGCGCTTGTGATACGACCCGCCGTAGTGCTCCCAACGTATGTGGCCGCGTCGCTTGCTGATATGTTTCTGTGTGACGCGTCAGACGCATACCACGTGCTGGCTATCTCATGGTAAACCTTGACCGCTGTACCGTCGCCGTTCTGCGTTAGGTTGATAACAAGCAAAGCCATCTCCGCGCCGGTCGGGATCGTGAAAGCCGATTCGGAAGCGCCGGAGGGAGTGTCGGTAGAAGAGCCGAGGAAGCCGTAGTCACTCGCCCCCCCGAACACCGCGTGGTGCCATATGGTGTTTGCGTTGCCGATCATTATCAGTAGATGCTTACCATGTTGGTTGCTGTGGTGGATGTGCTGTTCACCCGGTTGATGCGGATAGGCAGAAGCGAGCCCGCAGGTACAGCCGTGAAGACAATCGCCGTGCCCGTGTCGGCCATGTCAACCGATACGTCACCAGCAACCCCCACGTACAGGGCGCGTGAGATCTGGGACAGGTTCGTGCTGTCGTGCGGTGCGACTACTTCGGCGTTGTAGGCGGGACCGTCGATGGCTCCCGGTTTGTTGGTCGTGCTGAATATGTCTGCCATTGGAATACCTCTAGGTTGTCGGGTTTAAGTCGGTTTCAGCACACTTGGCCACGGTCTCCCGCTGGTGTGTGCCGGTGTCGGTTGCGATGCTGATGACCTGGAGCTGACGGGATTTGCCGGACACCGTCACGTCGATTCGGTCCTGTTCGATCAGTCCGGAATAGTACCGCATCCGAACCTCGTACTGTCGGCGCGCGTGCAGGTTGGTGCCGTCCTCAAACTCACTGCCGGCCGCAATCAGGACACTGCCCCAACGCTTGACGATCTCAGCCCAAGACGGTGTAATGTCGCCGCCCGATGCCCGCGTGTTAGTCAGGCGCATGATGCTGAGTCGGTATCTGTATTGGCCTGGTGGCATTACTTACTCCATGCAATCTTGTATGAGGCTAGAAGGCGTTCGGCTGTGGCGTTCAGGCCGGAGATGGTCCCGACAATCAGGCTCTCCGGGTGTTCGTAGATGTCAACGGCCTGAGACTCAACCGCGGCCGCCAACACCGCAGGGACATCCGTGGACGCGTCGCCGTGGCCTGCTTTGTACTGGACTGTAACCGAGTTGGCCATGTTCCGAACGGCTGGCCATGACACCCCATAGGCAGGTTCGATGCGTGCGGGCTGACGGTAGATGTCGGCTCGGTACTGGTCAGAGGCCAAGGTCTGCTCGGTGCCGTCCTGGTCGTAGTACTTGATCGACTCAATGGACTGTACCGGTGAATTGGTAGGCAGCTGGAACACAGCGGGCATGTCATCCCAGAACGCTTCAAACGTGGTCGTGGTCAGGGTTTGCCCGGTGTATGCCTCCACCGACTGAGAGGCCGCCCAGATGCTCGCGGTAAGCAACGCGTCCTGGTCAGAGTTGTCCAGCCGTAGCGTGGCCTTCATGGTAGCCAGGGTCACAGGCAAGGCAGTTGCGGCCGTGACGGTTCGGCGTGACGTGTAGTCCGGGGTGGTCGTGGGAACGGTCATAGGTTCACCTTGTCAAATGTTTGGTACGGCAGTTGGCGCTCTGCTGACTTCTTAACCATGCCGGGCGCGTCAATCCCTGGATGCTGGAGAGCCCAGTAAGTCACATTCAGGCCTCCGGCGTTGTGCCATGGTACCTCTTGATAGCCACCGCGTCGGGCCCACTCTTCGGCGAACGGGTTAATCACTCGGATGCCCCGGCGCTCTGATTCGCTGATTGCACCGGCCACCGCTGGCAGTTGGCCTTCGTGCTCCGCGCCCAGGCCTAACTGGACGCCTACTAGCTCGATCTCATCCCAGCACTCCAGCCACGCCATCACGAACATGGCCGCGAGGCTTGAGGAGAAGAACGGGTCCTTCCGGATGTCCAAGAGTTTGTGAAGCGCAAATGGCTTGCAGTTGTAGAGTTCCGGGTAGTATCGACTTGTCACGATCTCGGCCCCCGACTCGTTGTATTTCTTGATGGTGTCGCCCGCGAACCTGGTGGGGTCGTCGGCGTGTGCGGTGATGTCGCTGTGGATGTTGAACACCCGATCAGGACATGGCAGCCTCGGCATCTTCTGGTACCAATCGTTGACGGTCCAAACCTCGTTGGCTCTCTTGCTCGCTTCGGCCTGTGACAGTTCCGGACCTCCAGGCCCGAAACATGCAAAGATTACTCTGCGCATAGCGTCTCCCTGACAGGGGCCGGGACAACACGACCCGACCCCCGCCACGCTGTTAGGTTGTCGAAGTGAACGTGATCGCGCCTGATGTGCTGATGCTCCCGTCTGGAAGGATCACATTCAGATAGAACGTGTCCACGGATGCCTCAGTGATGGCAAGGTCCATGTCTCCATCGGACTCGGTCACGATCAATCCTGCAATGACACTGTCCCCGCCGGATGCGTAGAAGCTCCCATCGGTTCCAGCCGCCCACGAGTCCGGGCCTGTGCCTTCCACGTCCTTGCCTGCTGAATCAGAAGACAAGTACACCTGAAGTGCTGAGACTGCGGCAAGTGCCGTGCCCTCTGCGTCGTTGATCTGGATAGCAACCGTGATGGTCGCCGTTGCCTGGGTGCCGACAGTCATGACCGCGGCCGCCGCCTTGTTGTCCTGCTGGAAGATGGCGCCTGACTCAAGATTCAGTGTGCCGCCGGATGCAATGACGATCTCGTCGCCGCCCTGCTTCCGGTATGTCTTTGGTCCGTATGTTGCATCTGCCATGGTGTTCTCCGTGGTTGCCCCGCTCAGGGCCCTGGCCGGACCCCGAACGAGTAGCCAATCAAGGCCGGATTTTAGATGGTACCTTCGTCAGGGCTGACAAACGTCTCGCTGTTGACTGTGCTTGCCTGCGAAACGACCAGGGCCTTGGCGCGTGACTGGACTGCCAGGCCATTGGCGACAACAGCGTTTTGGGTTGCACGGTCAACAACGACCCTGACATACCGGTCGGTGGGCTTGATGATGTCAACGACAAATGTGTCGCCGTCGTCAGTGTCCGCCACTGTCTGGTTGGTGCCTTCCAGGTCGTTGTAAGTGCTGTCGTCAGCAGACTGCTCTGCATGGACAGACGTTACAGCGGACCCCGTGATGGTGCCGAACGTGACCAGAAAAGACACTTCGTCGTAGTCCTTCATGTCAACGCCGGTCCCGTTGATGTCAGTAGTACCGGCTGCACCGGCGGTAGGGGTGATCACCTGTGTGATCTTGTTTCCCTCAAGGAATGATTTTCTGCTCATTGTTATGTCTCCCTATGCCATCAGCATATGTTTAACAGGATTCTGACCGGCGTCCACGAGCTTGCCGTCAGCCCGCTGTACTGCCAAGAAACCGACCTGTGATTGGGCGGCGTACAATTCCACAAGGCGCTGGAACCGGACGACCCCGGCCTCACGGATCTTGTAGGAGTTCATAGCGCCGAACGCGATAGGCTTCAGCGCGGATGTCATGGCAGGCATGTCGTTGTTGATCACAACGCGATAGCCCAACAGCATCTCAGGTGTCATCTCGGTCACCCGAGGCTGCCAGAGGTAGTTTCCGTCGCCGTCTTTCAGCTTGCCGATGGCGAAGAACGTTGCGTCAGACATCATCCAGGTTCCCCCGGTACGGTATGCCTTGTCAACGCTCTGCAGCAGGTCTTTCAGCTCATCGAATGTGACAGTCGTTGAACTCGCGGCGGTGTCGCCCAGCGTGGTGTCGAGCATCATGCCGGTTGCTTCGTTGGCACCATCACCCACGGTGTAGGCTGTATTACCAGCGCGGGCAATCCTGACCCCTGCTTTGTTGCCGATGTAGGCGTCAATGTTGATGTACGAGTCATCAAGCAAGGCATAAGGAACCTTGAAGATGTTGGAACTCAACTCGTACGCGCCGAGGTTCGTGGTGCCGACTGTCGGTACTGTGGCGGCTGAGATGGTCTTGTTCTCGCCAACCCATGACCCGGTGTTGCTGGTGTCATCGTCGGTCGGGAAGGGGAGGGTTTCCCCGCCTGCCGTCCGGATGATCTCGGCGACTTCGCGCATCCCGCCATACCACGACAGGGCTTCTTCCAGCGACTGAGGGATACCAGGCCGGACAAGCAAGCCACCGTCCGCACCAATCTGGCTGGACATCTGGGTCGCACGGAGTTCGGCGGAAGTGCAAAGCCGGACCTCGATTTCGTCGTTGACCCAACCCAAGCTCTGGGCGTCACTGCGCTGCTGGTCGCTCGTGCCGAGTCTGGTCTTGCTGGTTGCCCAACCGCGGATCGCACTGGAACGGATCTCAGAGTCAGACCGCTTGTCGCTGTCCATGCCTTTTGGCCGGGAGATCGGAGCGATTACCATTTGATTGTCAGCTTCAAACTGAGTCGCACGCTCTTCCAAGCCGATGCGCTCGCTGATTGATTCCAGGTCGGCGCTGATGCGCGTGTCTTCCGCGCGCTCTTCGTCGGTCATGGAAGTGCCGCGTTCTGCGACCTTGTCCGCGAGAGTGCGCATAGCCGTTACGGCCTTGGCTCTCTCTTCTTTCAGTCCTTTGAGTTTCATCATATTACCTCGTTGTAGGCATAAAAAAAGCCGGTCCCGGATTGCTCCAGGATCGACTAGGCGATAGTTAAACTGGTTGCGCAAGACTAGGCTTGCTGTCAGTCTACAGTAGTTGGCGGTTTACGCCATGTCAAGCGGTTGTGGTGTTTTTCACCTATTCACATTCGGCGGCCTTGGCTTTCAGCTGCAGGGCTTCTGCCTGTGCTTTGGCCTTATCAGCCTCGGCGTCGGTGGTGTTCTGTTTGGCTTGCCGGAACTCTTCCAGGGCCTGCACCCCGTCCTCTGCATCCCGGACACTGATGTGGCCGTTGGTGGCCTCGTATGCCGGGTAGGTCACGGGCGAGAAGTCACGGACCTCTAGGGAGATCAACTCCCGTATCTCTTGGTCGTCTTCATAGACAAACCGCTGACCCGGGGTGTCGCCGTCCGATCGGACCCGGAACCCAAACGATGAGCCCGTCACGTCTCCGCGTTCAACGCTCACCACTGCGTCCCGGCCGGGGGTGGTATCCGGCACGTCGATCTCGTACCGTGCGCCGGTCTGGTCGGTGGTGATGCGCATAGTTCCGGCGGTGTTCCGGCCAAGGACCTTGTCTGAATTGTGGTTCCAGAGTCCGCGCACGTCGTCCGGCCTGGACATCATCCCGTCAAACGCTCCGGGCATGATACGCTCCCGAAACATGATGTTGTCCTTGCTGTCGCGGATGATGTATTCAGTCCGCTCGGTTCCGTCGTAGTACGGTGCGCCAAGTCCCATGATGGTCTTGCTCCCGTCCTCGTTCGCTCTGACTTCAACTTTGCCTGCCTGTGTCCTGCGTTCCATTATTTCACCTCTTTGAGTTCGGTTATGATTTCGTCAATGGTTGTTCCTGTGATGTCTGTCTTGCCGGTCAAGAGTTCCACCAACTGCGCCGGGTGTCTCAACTCTTCTTCGATGACCGCCCGGTGGCTCTCGGCTATGTGCCCTTTCCGGAGGTAGTCCTTGGTCACACGCTTGACCATGCGCGCCTTGACGTACTCCAGGTTGGCTTGGGCTGCCCTGATTGCGTCTGACTCTTCCTCTTCGGCCTCGGTCGCGTCGCCGGGTTCCTGCGGGGCGAAGTTGTTGGTCGGGTCCAAGATCTCAGACTGGGCGCCGCCGACTGTGTTCTTGTTCTCCGCCTTGCGCACCTCATCCGGGGCCATCCATGCACGCCCGCCGGTCGCCTTCACGTATGCGTCCGTCCTGGTGGCTAGGTCTGCCTGGACAAGCTCATCACGGGAGAACTTGATGCTGTGGCTGTTCGTGTCCTTCTCGGCCTCGCTCAGCAGCTTCTTGCGTGCCTCCAGCTCAAACGCTACCAGATGTGCGTCGATGGTGTCCATGAGAAAAGAACGGTTCTCTTCTTCAAGGGAGTTGTAGGCTGTCCGGCTTGCGTCGCCCACCTTGTGCGGTGGTACCCCAAAGTAGTTGGCTACGTCAATGATGCTCCACTTCTTGGTCTCAATCAACTGCATGTCTTTGGCGTTCGGCTGCATTCGGTCGATGGTCGCGCCTGCCTCCAGCACCGCAGGCATGTGGCTCTTGCTGACGCCCTGGTGTGCGTTGCTCCAACCGGCGCGCAGGTTCTTGATGGCATCCGGGTCCAACCGCTCAGGATACTGGATGACGATTCCAGGGCTCGCGTCGTTGATGAAGAAGTTCTCGCTGTACTCCTGAGCGCCCACCGCCGCATTCCAACTCCCGGCCGCCACGTCTAGAAGTGAGTACCCCGCGACATTGTCGCCCACCGTCGCCCGGATGTGCAGGACCTCGTGCGGGCGCAGGTGGTATTGCCTGCCGTTCGTGTCGTAGACGACATACAGCAACACCCCGTCAGTCAGTGTCTCCATGTCCTCTCTGGACGGGTACACCATCACAGGCGTGGTCTCGGTTGACAACGGCACCAACGCAGTCGGGCGCATGCCTGCGTCTCTCACAATCAAGGCGTAACCGTTGCCCCAGAGTAGACGCCGGTAGATGGTCAGGCCCAGCCCCACCATGGCGGTCTGCTGTTCGTTCCATTCGTACTTGAGGATATTGTAAAGCCGGTGTGACATGTCGGCCTCTTTGCCTTCGTCAACCCTCCGGTACACCACAAGCGGGAGCTTGCCCACCGTATCGGATATCAGGGCACAGCAACGGTAAATAGCTGAGAATGACAACGCCTTGGACTCGGTCATGCCGTCGCCGGTGACGATGTCAGACCACCCGGACCACGCCCCCAGTGCTTGCGATTCGGCCCGGGTCTCGCTCTTGAATCTATCTTTAATCCATGTGAGTATACTCATAGGGTCACAACTATTCCTCTGCTTGCCATGCTTGGCTGTTCGTGTTCGTTGCTCAGGTGACGGCCTATTGCCATGATGCTGGCCACGATGCCGTCAATCTTGAGCGGTGAGCTTGGTTTGGACTTGACAGGTTTGATGTTCTGGGCTGGGTCATGCGTGATCATCACGTTGGACGCCATCCAGGAGAGCACGGGGTTGTGTCCGTGGGCAAGTGTCCGCTTCATCACCAGGCGCTCGAACTCCTTGCTTGGTTCGTTCATGGACTTGTACCCCTGCCGGAAGTCAAACACACTGAACCCGTGGGTCTCTGCCAGGTTGGTGCTGGTCTGGGTCGCGTTGTAGGGGTCCGCGCCGATGTCGATGATGCGGAAGTCTTTGCCCGCCTGGACAATGGCCGCCTCTACGTAGTTGTAGTCTGTGACGTTGCCCGGGGTCGACTCTATCCAGCCCTCGGCCACCCACTTCTGGTATTGCTTGTGTTTGGCTATCGCGTCCTCTGGAGCCCAGAACCAAACCTTCAGCGCGTCAACGGCAGGGAAGTACAGCGACAGAGACGTCAGGTCGTTGGTACACCCCAAGTCGATACCCGCGTGACAGGGCAACCCGGTCAGCTCTGAGTCTGGTATCCGGGGCGGGCACTCGTTCCAAGACATCATGTCCAGCCACGACTCCTTCTTGTTCGTCTGGATGTTCAGATGCAGACGCTTCAAGGTGGGCAGGAACGACGGGGCGGCTATCGCCTTGTTGATCTTCTTGCGGGCATAGGCGGGCTTCAGGCTCACGCCGTAGTTGGGGTTGGCTTTCTTCCAGGTCTCGAGGTCCCGCCAGTCATCGTCCTTGTCTGCGCAGTAGATCACAGGCAGTAGGCTCGGATCGTCAAGGGTGCCGTCACGGACCTTCAGCGCGTAGTCCAGTTTCTCATTGCAGACAGTGTCCCCGATATGGTCAGCGGTCGTCAGGAAGATCCCCAGCGGTTGACGCCTGGACGCGGTCCCGGTCTCCATGGCCTCGATTAGGTCGCCGTTCTTCTGGGCGTGCACCTCATCCACCACGTATGCCGACAGGTTCAACCCGTGCTTGCTCTTGGGTGTGCTGGACAATACACGAAGGATGTTGTTCCCAAACTTCATGGATCGGTAGCTTTCCCGGACGGTGATGACCTCGTTCATCTCCGGATCTTGCTGCACCATTGAATGGGACTCGTTGAAGACAATCGCCGCCTGGTCGGTGTCGGCCGCTGCGCAATAGACCTGAGCTGCAGGCTCGCCGTCACTCGTAAACAGCAGAAGGATAAGCCCGGCAGCCCAGGTTGTTTTCCCATTTTTCCGGGGTATGTACACGAATATTTCGTCAAACCTCCGTACTCCGCTCTCTAGTTTCCAGCCGAACGCGTAGCCGGTGATGGTCTTCTGCCACGGTTCAAGCTCGAACGGCTCACCCGCGAACTCTCCTTCCTTCAGCTTCAGGCGCTCAGGGAAGAACTCACAGCACGACTCTGCCGCCGGAACGTCGAACCAACTGCCCTCCGGAGCGTTCGCCCAAGGATCGAACCCGGCAATGGGCTTGGTCCAGATCTCGGGTATCGTGTCCGGTGGGGTCATGCTATTCCCATAACCTCTCTATGTTCCGCATGTTGTTGTTCATCCTGTCCGCTTCTCTCCTAGCTTGCCGGTGCCCTTGCCCGGTTCCTTGGTCTTCTCAATAGTGCCGCGGTCGGACGGGGTCAGCCCGAATGACGCGTAGCATCGGCGGGTGTTCGCGTGCGCTTCGTTGTAGCTGGAGGCCACCATGCGGAACGGGGTCTCATCCAGCCTGTCAAACATGCCTTGCAGGTTGTCCGGGTACGGGTGGCCACGCATGCGCTGGAAGTAGATCGTATACGCGTCCATGATTGCCTGCGTCTCGCACAGCAACGCCAACGCCAACCCGTTACCCTTGTCAACCACACGCATCTCAGTCAGCACAGGCATGACCTCATCCCAGATCGCTGACGCCTCGGGCGATATGTTGGACGGCTTCAGGGGTTCACCGCCCACGCTCTTGGCCATGCGGTTCTGGATGTTCTTGGTCATGTGGTGGTTGCCCTCTTGGACCTTGGTCTCAATCGGCTTCGGCTTCGGTCCTCGCTTACCCATTGATGGCCTCCCGGGCTCGGTCGTGTACCCACGAGTCAAGGTCACAGTCATCCATCAGATCGTCAACCCACTCCAGTTCCCCTTGGGTGACCGTCAGGTATTGCGTCGGGCTGCTTGCGTCCCACCCCTCTGCGCTGGTGGTGTCGCATCGGTTGTCCGGCATGGTCGCCGCGGCCGCCTGGATGTCCTTGGCCGTAAGTTGCAACGGCTCGGGCGTGAGCTCCGTTTTGGCTCTGCTCATCTTGTCTCCCTGGTGTTGTCTGTTGCGTGTTCCGTGTGGTGCCGTTCATGGCAAGCCGCACACAAGCTCTGAAGGTTCGCCATCGAATAGCACAGCTCCGGATGGTCGGACAACGGCTTGACGTGGTGGGCATGCGCAGCCGGCGCGCCGCAGGAACACAGCGGGGAACGCTCCAACTGGATCTTGCGGACCTTCTGCCAACGGCCGGTGTTGCGCATGGCCCGGACCCGGTCGCTCTTGCACTGGTGCCCGGGACGATTCGCCAGGCTGTGGGTAGGTCGACGGATAGGCATCAGCCCACCCCCACCCGCACAGTCCCGTCAGGGGTCGCCTCGCATGCCGCCAACAGTTCGGTCAGGATCTCGACAACCGCCGCCACCGCTCCAGCGTCCAAGGGTCCGGACACCTTCTTGGTCCCCAGTCGCTTCAGGGCTCGCTTGATATCCGGGATGACATCGCCCGCCCGGTCCCCATCAATCTGGAGGATGTCCATACGGAACCCCGCGACCAGTACGTCAGTGTAGTTCGCGGCCTGCTGCTCGTGTGTGTTGATGCTGATTCTATACATGTGTGGTCCTCGGTTATTTATATAAGTAGTTGCAACGGCTTGCAAATGCAAATGGATGTGGCGAAAAACACCACGTTGTCTGGGCTACTCATGATCATCCTCCTGTTGTTTGCATTTGCAAATAGTCCATAAGTCGTCCTCCCCGGTCATGCCCTCGGCTTCCAGGCGGTCAAACAGCAGATTCAGCAGATTCGACACCTCAACCGCCCGGTCAACCAACTCTTCAGGCGTGGCCAGTCGGAGCCTTGCGCGCCCGGATGAGTCTTCGCCGTCAGGCATCCCGGCCACCATCCCCCACCGGTTGACCATCTCCACTGCAAGCAAACTGCGCCGACCCATCACAAGGGTGCCCTCCTGGACTTGGCCGTAGTCATCAACCGAAAGGTTTCGTTTGTTCATGATGTTGCTCCCTGGTTAGGTTTGGTTGGTACGCGTGTGCGTGTGCGTTTTGGGAAAACTCGGTATAAAAAGTGTGAGGG
>Ga0255047_10003184_pt1 | contig 10407 bp, 13 predicted proteins | sample JV7_2_1_MG_FD_183640 | JGI IMG/M metagenome (GOLD analysis project Ga0255047, IMG submission 183640) | Seawater microbial communities from Jervis Inlet, British Columbia, Canada - JV7_2_1 | ecosystem: Environmental > Aquatic > Marine > Inlet | place: Canada: British Columbia | collected 2016-10-06 | reverse complement strand
GCAATATTAGCTTTCTTGCATTTGTTGCAGTTCGCTACCGTTGCAAGGGCAAAATGGTGCACCATATAGGTCCAACCATTTGCTCGTAGTCCGGACAACGTAACCACACTCGGGACACTCACACTTCATTAGACGAGTTGTCTGACTCTTTTTTCCCTGTCCGGGGTCCACCGCACCATGTGGATATGCTCCCAATTCATCAGCCAACACTCCCAATCTTTCGGCCAATTCATCACTAACAGTAGTCGCTGTCATCTTTCCTTCGAGCCCGACAGCAACAGCAAGCCGTTTAAACGGTGCCTTGTGTCCGGCATCAGTACCCACTACATGATGTACAAGCTCGTGTACCAGTGTCCCGAGTACCATTGTCGTATCGTCCATAATAGGGGAGATGTACGTCTCGTGAGTACCATCAGCGCATGCCCGTGTTGACCATGCTTCGCCGATCCGTTTGCGTATGCTCTGTGATGGCCAAGAGCAGGATACGCGGACATTACTCGGTACCTCTGCGCCATGCTCGGCGAACAGACCGACCCGGAGCCGGTCTGTTGCAGTCGTTAGCCATTGCTCGCGGTTCATTACTCTGATTCCTTTCGACTGGTATTCGTGGATACGTGAGCCTGTGCAAGGGATAGAATCTCAGGGTAGTTTTCAGTGTTAGGTTCAAAGCCATCCCAATAGTGTGCGTTATTGGGGTCCACGGTATCGATAGCCTTGTTTACGAGTTGTAGCCATTGTTCGCGGTTCATCCTGTGTACCTCACAGTCGTCAAGTTATAGCGTGCTGCGAGCGCATCCGCTTTGCCTTCGATCGCCACGCGATAGTCAGTGGTCAACCGCTTGCTCGTGAGAATCTTGCGGTAGTGGCGATAGTTCCGTGTTGCTTGTGCCCGGTCAATTGCTCTCTGTTTGTTCATTTGGTGCTCCCATTGGCGAGGGTGAACGTGTAGGACTTGTCCCCTACTGTTATTGTGACGGTCCCGTGGATTGCAAGCGATGCGACGATTGGTAGGTGTAAGCGCGCTTCAATTTTTCTTGCTTCTTCGATTGTCACTGTCTTTGCCTTGTCCATTCGTAGTCCTCCGTTAAAGATAGGTTAAACGATGTTTGACCAATTGTCAACAGTCTTTTGACCGAAAGTCGAGAAAGTTTTGAGCCGTGTTTAAACGGTCGTTGCTCGTGAGTTCTGGGTAGCAAGTAGCGTGCCAAGTCGAGGGGGGCCGGACCCCCTTCCGGGGCGGCGGCGGGCGAAACTCGGGGGCGTCGATCCCAGTTTTTTCACCCAAAAATAATCAGTCAAAACTCTTGACACTTGCGCCCTTCCCTGTTACACTTTACCCACAAGGAGGCGATGCCTATGATTGACCCCTTTCCAGGCATAACGCTAAACCGGTTGACACCTGTCAAGATGTTACCTATAGTTACCCCATGACGCATGAACAGAGCGCGAAGACCATAACCCCTACCGAGAAACGTTTTGCCCAAGAGTACGCCTTTGACTTCAACGGGCAGGATGCGTACATGCGGGCTACGGGGAACACGAACAAGAAGTCTGCCTCCGTGCAGGCGAGCAAGTTTCTCAAGAAAGACAGGGTCAAGGAGTATCTCGAAGAGTATGTCAAAGAGATCCTTGGACCGCAGGAGAAGACCCTACTCGGAAACGTCGCCTTCTGGGTCAAGATCCGTGATGACACCAAAGCCAGAAACTCCGATCGGCTCAAGGCCAGTGAGAATTTGGCCAAGTACGCACAGATGTTCGTGGGGAAGAAGGAAGTGGACATCCACGCAAAAGTTCAGATTCTGGATGACATATGATCGCAAGATTGATTCTCTGGCTCTACCGGCGTAAGGGCAAATTGCCGAAAAATTCGTTGAAATGGATTAGGAAGGCAAGACGCCGATGAGCGCAAGAATGTCTGAACTGATTGCCCCGCATTTCCATGACCTGCATAAGGAGTTCAAGAAGGATGAGACCACTGAGTATATCCTCCGAGGTGGTCGTGGAAGCACGAAATCCTCCTTCCTTTCTATCGAAATTGCCTTGGGTATTGTTCGAGACCCAAAGGCCAACGCGATCGTACTACGACGTTTCGAGAATGAGATACGTGATTCCGTTTTCGCTCAAATTCAGTGGGCAATTGCTATGCTCGGTATGGATGATCTTTGGCGTGCGTATACGAGCCCGTTTAAACTCGTTTATGAACCGACCGGTCAGGTCATTCTGTTCAAGGGCGCGGACAACCCGAAGAAGCTGAAGTCCCTTACCCTCACGAAGGGGTACCTGAAGTATGGCTGGTTTGAGGAGGTGGACCAGTTCTCAGGGATAGAGGAGATCCGGAATCTTGAGCAGTCCATTTTCCGTGGGGAAAGCAACGAAACCCAAATTGAGCTGATGTCCTACAATCCGCCGAAGAGCGCCAGATCGTGGATCAATGAAGAGGCGACAAAGGACAAGCCCGGTCGCGTGGTCCATAGTTCGGACTTCCTGTCCGTGCCCGAAGAGTGGCTGGGAGAGAAGTTCCTTACCAATGCGGAGCACCTCAAACTCACCAATCTTGATGCCTACCGGCATGAGTATTTGGGCGAGGAGACAGGGACCGGGCTGGAAGTCTTTACGAATGTCAGCATTCGTAAAATCACCAATAAGCAGACCCACTACTTCGACAATCGACATCAGGGGTTGGACTTCGGGTATGCTGCGGACCCGCTGTGTTTCGAACAGGCGCACTTTGATGCGAAGAAGAAGCGGCTCTACCTCTTCTTCGAGATCAGTGGGACGAAGCTGGCGAATGCTGCATTTGCTGCGAAGCTCTCTCAAGACCGTCTCGCGGATGTGACGATGGCGGACGCCTCGGAGCCCAAGAGCATTGATGAGTTACGCGACGAGCACCAAATGAACGTGATGGCCGTGGACAAGTACCCGGGGTCCGTGGAGCACGGGATCAAGTACCTTCAGGATCTGGAAGAGATCATTATTGACCCGCACCGGTGCCCACTGGCAGCGAAAGAGTTTATCAACTATGCTCTTGATGTCAACCGTCAGGGCGAGACAATTAGCAAGTATCCGGACAAGGATAACCACGCGATTGACGCAACACGCTACATGATGAGTCAGGCGATCAAGGAAGCGAAGATTGATCGGAGGAAGGGGCGTAATAAGTCACGCCCGATTCCAGTAAGGAGCAGATGGCGATGACGAAGATAAAGGTTCACGAGCAAGCAGTTCGGGCATTTGACCGTATACAGTCAGCCCTCTATCAGGAGCGCAAGCAGTGCCTTGAGGATCGGCGCTTTTACTCAATTGCCGGGGCTCAGTGGGAAGGGTCCCTGAGCGAGCAGTTTGAGAACAAACCTCAGCTTGAGGTGAACAAGGTTCATTTGTCCGTCATCAAGATATTCAATGAATACCGCAACAATCGCATCAGCGTGGACTTCGTCCCGAAGGACGGGAGCCATAATGATGCTCTCGCAGATACCTGTGACGGGCTGTTCCGAGCTGATGAGAAGGACTCCGGGGCTGAAGAGGCATACGACAATGCTTTTGAAGAGGCGGTCGGGGGCGGGATTGGTGCAATCCGGCTCACCACGGAATATGAGGATGAGGAAGACGACGAGAATGAAAAACAGCGTATCCGGATAGAGCCGATCTATGATGCGGACTCCAGCGTGTTTTTTGACCTCGATGCAAAGCGTCAGGACAAGTCGGATGCCAAAATGTGCATGGTCATACACTCTATGACGCCGGAAGAGTATGAGGAGACCTACAACAAGGCACCCACGACCATTACTAAGACGATCTCAGACGTTGAGTTTGACTGGTACACTCCGGATCTCGTGTTCATTGCCGAACTCTACATGGTTGAGATGGGCAAGGAGATGGTTTATACGTACACGACGCTGACCGGGGAAAAGGAGCGGTACACCGAGGCCGATTTCGAGCAGGATGAGGAGCTTGAGTCACGGCTTTTTGCCGCTGGGACAGTGAAAAGTAGCGAGAAGAAGGCGAAACGGCGCAAGATCCACAAATACATCATGGACGGCAACGAAGTCCTTGATGATGTCGGGATCATTGCCGGGAAGTTCATTCCTATTGTCCCGAATTACGGAAAACGGTGGTTTGTGGACTCTATTGAGCGGTGTATGGGCCATGTCCGGTTGGTCAAGGATGCTCAGCGATTGAAGAACATGCTCACGAGCAAGCTCGCTGAAATCACGGCGCTTTCTCCCGTGGAGAAACCGGTATTTATTCCTGAACAGATGGCCGGGCATGAAACGATGTGGGCAGAGGACAATATCAAGAACTATCCGTACCTGCTTGTGAATCAGCTCACTGATGCCGCAGGGAACCCGCAGCCTGCTGGCCCCGTGGCCAGTGTCAAGCCTCCGTCAGTCCCGCCCGCATTGGCCGCGCTCGTGCAGCTTACTGATGTGGACATGAAGGAGCTGCTCGGGAGTTCCGGAGAGGCAGACAAAATGCTTTCCCACGTCTCCGGTAAGGCCCACGAGATGGTTCAGAAGCGTATTGATGGGCAGGCGTTCATTTACATGGACAATTTCTCCAAGGCCATCAAGCGTGTTGGGGAAGTGTGGCTTTCCATGGCAAAGGATGTGTACGTAGAGAAAGGCCGCGCCATGAAGACAATTGACCCAATGGGGCAGATCGGGCAGGCGCAGCTATTCTCTCCGGCAGCCGGAGAGAATAATGCTGTAACAGAGCAAAACAACCTCACTGAGGCGAGTTTCGATGTGGATGTAGACGTTGGACCTTCCTCAGCATCACAGCGCGAAGCTACGGTCCAAACTCTTGTCGGGATGTCGGCCACGACACAGGACCCGCAGACCCGGAAGGTACTCGAAGCGATGATCATGCTCAACATGGAGGGTGACGGGATCGGTGAGACCCGGGAATACTTCCGCAAGCAGTTGGTCGGGATGGGCGTGCTTCCTCCGACTCCTGAAGAGGCAGAGGCCATGGCAAAGCCCAAAGAGCCGAGCGCACAGGATCAGGCTCTTTTGGCAATGGCTGCGGAAGCCAATGCAAAGGCGAAAAAACTTGAGGCCGAGATCCAGAAGGTGCAGTCAGAGATCCAATTGAACGCTGCGAAGACCGCAGAGACGTATTCCGATGTGGACATGAAAAACTTGCAGAAAGTGAAAGACACATTGGAGATGGAGCAGAAGCAGCTTCAGCAGAAGCAGGAAGCGCAGCAGCAGCTTCAGCAGCAACTTATGGCGCAGATTGGTGGCGGTATGTCATCAAGAGGTGTTGCACCACAGGGGGCAAGGCCACAAATACCGAAAGCGACTGTTTAAACGGTTGCCTTTCGAGATAGAAGAGGTGTAGAATGGCTGTAGAAGAAGATGAAGTTGTTGTCGAAGAGAATCTCGACATGGCTGTCGAAGAAGAGGTCCTTGAGACTGAAGAAGACCAAGGGCAAGAATCGGAATCCGAGATTGATCCGGATGAAGAGGATGTAGTTGTTACTCTGGGGGAAGGCTCCGAAGAGGAGCAGCATGAAGAGGCACCTGGATGGGTGAAGAAGGTTCGTAAGAACAATCGGCGACTGGAGAGCGAGAACAAGAAGCTCAAGCGAGAGCTTCAGCAGCGCTCTACTGAGGGACGGCCCAAGGTTGAACTTGGTGAGAAACCGACTCTCAAGTCTGCTAAGTACGACGACAAGGCGTATGAGAAGCAGTTGGCCGAGTACTTCGACCGGAAGCGTGTGATCGAGGCGCAGGAAACTGAGTCGAAGAAAGCTGTGGCAGTGCAGACTGAGCAGTGGGAAAAGCGGCAAAGCCGCTACAACACGCAGAAGTCTGAGCATGACTTCAGTGATTTTGCTGAAGTGGAAGAGCTTGTCACGAACACGCTGAATGTTACCCAGCAAAGTATCATTGTGCAGGGCGCTGAGGATTCAGCACTGCTGGTGTACGCTCTGGGTAAGAACCCAAAGAAACTTGAAGAGCTTGCGGGGGTGAAAAACCCCGTGGACTTCGCTGTGAGAATCGGCAAATTGGAGTCGCAATTGAAGGTGACGAAAAGAAAAGCTCCGGCACCCGAGAAGAGAGTCTCTGGCGGCAAGACCGGTGGTCTTGGTGGTAGTGACGATGCGACGCTTACGCGCCTACGGGAGAAAGCCGCGAAGACCGGCGACTATACCGAAGTGACGCGGTACAAACGGAGCAAACAGTCGCAATAGGGGGCGACTAAACTATGGCAAACGCATTCAATAAAGAGGAACGTGTTGCATTCGAGCAAATCTTGGAAGGCTTCCAAGATGCTGAGGTCATGTCGAGGAACGTGGCCAAGTACAACACTGATCAGCAGTCAATGGAGAGGACCGGGGACACCATCTGGCGTCCGCAGCCCTACGTCATGAACAGCTTTTCTGGTCAGGACCAGTCGAGCAACTTCAACGACAAGACTCAGCTCTCTGTGCCAGCGTCGATCAACATCGAGCGTTCGGTTCCGTGGATCATGTCCGCTACTGAGCTGCGTGATGCGCTTCAGGAGGACCGACTTGGTGACGGTGCGCGGCAGAAGCTCGCGTCTGACATCAATGTGTCGATCCTTAATCTGGCTTCCATGCAGGGTACGCTGGTTGTCAAGCAGACGGCGGCCGCGACTGGCTTCGATGACGTGGCTCTTTGTGAGGCGATCATGAATGAGCAGGGTGTTCCCTCGTATGATCGTATCCTTGCTCTTTCGACCCGGGACTACAATGGCATGGCCGGAGACCTCGCTGACAGGGAGACGATGAACAAGAAACCCACCGCCGCTTATGAGCGTGCATACGTGGGCCAGATTGCTTCATTCGACACTTGGAAGCTTGACTATGCCAAGGCCATCGCGGCAGAAGGCGTTGGTGCTCTCACCATGGATACGCAGGATGCGGCAACGGACAATTTCTACGTACCTGTGGCACTTCAGGGCACTCCGACGACCAGCGAACGGGTCAATCATGACAACAGGTACCACAACATTACTCTGTCGGCTACGACTGGCATCGTTGTTGGTGACTGCTTCACGATTGCTGGTATGTACGCAGCGCATCACATCACCAAGGAAAGCACCGGGCAGCTCAAGACGTTCCGTGCCATGGAAATCGTTGACGGCACCACCCTCAAGATCAGTCCTCCGATCATCTCGGCAGTTGGTGCAACTGAGGCAGAGGTTCAGTACCAAAATTGCGTCAATAGCACCAAGTCGGGTACCGCTGCCCTTGTGTGGTTGAACACTGTTGCTGCAAAAATCAACCCGTTCTGGCAGAAGGAGGCTATGGAGATTCTCCCGGGCCGTTATGTGGTTCCTGAGAATGCAGGCGCTGCGGTCATGCGAGGGGCCACTGACAGTGGGCTTGAGCTGTGCTTCACAAAGCAGTTCGACATCAACACCCTGAAGACCAAGTTCAGGATCGATGTTCGCTACGGGGTGGTTTGTAAGGCCCCGGAAATGGCGGGAATCATCCTCTTCAGCCAGACCTAAGTAAGGCTGACCCCACCTCCGGGTGGGGTCTTCTCATCCCAACACAAGGAGATTTAAATGTCTAATAGAATCGGACCTCACGGCACAGCACTTTTTGACGCTGCTGCAAGTGACGTAATTCATGTGTATTCGCGAGATTCCGCGAAGGTGTACACCAAACCCACAGGTACACAGGTTTTTGGGTTGGTGGGGACATCTGTCGATGGAATAGAACTGGTCATTTCTGCGCTGTCTGCGGCTGCTGAGGTAAGGATCGAGGCAGGTGGAAACGAAGTACTCTACAACTGGGGGGTTGCCCCGGCGGTTCTGGATCGCAGGGGTCTTCGTGGGCAGGGTGCCCCGGGCGCATTGAACGCTACCGGTGCTCTCACGGCTGCAATGATCCTCTCTGGGCTCGTTACTTCAACTACCGCCGCTGCCACCGTCGGAACTGTTCCGACAGGTACCGTGATGGACGCTGCTTTGGAGATGGAGATAGGAGAGTCCTTTGATTGGACCGTTGTCAACACGGGCCCCAAAGTTTTCACGGTTATTGCCGCTGCTTCAGGGCACACTGTTGTAGGTGCTGGTGGTGTCGATACGATAATTTCTGCTCTCTTCCGAACAAGGAAGACTGCTGCTGCTACGTACATTACGTATCGGCTTGCTGGGGGTCTCCGTGGGCAGGGAGCACCGAGCGCGTTGAACGCTACCGGTACGCTTACTGCCGCACTAATGGCATCAGGTATCGTTACTTCAACGACTGGTGCTGCCACTGTCGCAACCGTTGATACGGGCACAGCAATGGATACCGCCTTGCCTATGCAGGTAGGCGAGTCGTTTGATTGGGCTGCTATCAACACCGGGGGCAACACCTTCACAGTTACTGCTGCGGCAGGACACACCCTTGTGGGTATTGGGATCGTTGTAACCGCGACATCCGCTCTCTTCCGAACGAGGAAGACCGCTGCTAATACGTTCATCACGTACAAGTTAGCGGGTGACGGAGCCTAAGCTGTACTCCGGGGTTTCGGCCCCGGAGTTTTTTTCGCAAATCCGATCTAAGAGAGGTTGAGGACAATGGCAAGAAGGAAGACTGAAACTACGACAAAGAGAGTATTCCCACGGACCCTTTATAAGGCCGCACACAGGGGAGACCAAGGAGCCACAGAGTGGGGCAGTGCCAACACCTCACACGGTGGGGCGTTCCACAGTGTGCTCGTGGAGAACGAGGAAGAGCGCAAAGCCGCGATAGAGATCGGCTACATTGACGATTTCGCAAAGGCCCGTGCGATGGCTCCGGGTGACACAGCCCCGGCCATTGAGGACGAGCCCGAAGAGGAAACCCCCGTTGCAGATGACGAGGAAGAGAGAACAGTGGAGGGGGAGAAAACTTCTGTTGCGGACGAGGGCTTCTAAGTGGCCAAGACGAAGGGTGAGATTGTAACCGCCGCATTGACTGAGATCGGCATTGCCGATTTCGAGTTCGATGTGACTACTGCGGAAGGGCTTGAGGGTGTTGATCGACTTGACACCATGATGGCTTTCTGGTCGTCAAAAAACATCAACGTATCCTACAATTTCGGTGGGGCGGTAGGGGACGACTCTGGGCTTCCCACTTCCTCATACGAAGCAGTAATTACAAACCTTGCCCTCCGTCTCGCTCCTTCCTATGGAAAGCAGCCTCCCCAAGAAGTGCTGGCAGCGGCTAAGGCCGGTCTCACGGCCTTACTTTCTGAGTCTGCAAAGCCGCTTGAGCGGCAGCTTGGCGTCTTGCCTTTTGGGGCCGGGCACAAGAACGTGTACGACACTTGGCTGCTCCCCACAAACCAGTATCCGTGGGAAGTGGACGAGTATGATGACTTCTCGGCAGAGGATGCACTCGTTCATGTTGGCGACATCGGCGCGATCATTGGTGTGGACCTCGCAGGCACTGTGAATCTTGCAATAGCCACGGCTCAGACCATCAAGTACCGGAAGCCGAGTGGCGAGGAAGGGACGTTCGCAGGAACTGTGAATGGAGAGATTGTGCAATACACCACTACGGCTGCGGCTGATCTCGACGAGTACGGAGTATGGTACTTACAGGCAACTTTCGTCCTTCCTGCATGGACAGGACATTCGAAAGTTACATCGATCCGGGTTGGAAGAGCTTTAGAAGGAGAGTAATGGAACTCTTGATCTTCTGCCGACAGTACTTCAACGGCGACTCTGCCAAAACGGGGCACTGGCTGGATACTGCCTATGAACAAAAGATTTCTCAGATCGAGGCGCGTATTGATTTGACTTACGACCAGATCATGAAAAACAAACGCAACATGGAGGACAAGTACAAGAGCCGCCCGGTTCCCGGCGACATTTGCGAAGTGCATGAGGACGGTTGGTGGGATACTGTGGTGCTGAAGAATCCAAAGAGCAGAATGCTGAAGTGCTATGCGTGCGTCAAGTTGCCGGGGGTGAAGCCGGTCAAATATCTTGCGGGTCCGGCGCTTGATGTGGACGAGAGATTCATTCACGGCCACCGGAACACGATAGACAGCGCGTACACCGTGGGCGAAGCTGTGACCGAGACCGAGCAGACAGTGGTGATCCGGGACAAGCTGGACGAGGTGGTAGCAGATGGCCGCACTTAGCGCAACGGTCGATCCCGACGGCCTGGACGATTACACAGCGCTACAGACCGGCAATGCCACTGAGGCGCAAGACCTAACAGACGGTGGAGGCGACACGTTCACTTTTACCTGTAGGTCATCAAGTGGCACAGCCGACACAACCAACGTGGATTTTACGGCATGGGACACAGCCGCCGCGAGTTACATTTTAGTTGAAGCAGCCAACGGAGATGAGGTGCTAAAAACCAGTTACGACGCAACTCGCTATCGGCTTGAAGACACCGACGCTCACCCCCTGAGAAACCAAGAAAACTATTTTCGGGCGAATGGG
>Ga0255047_10003182_pt1 | contig 10418 bp, 6 predicted proteins | sample JV7_2_1_MG_FD_183640 | JGI IMG/M metagenome (GOLD analysis project Ga0255047, IMG submission 183640) | Seawater microbial communities from Jervis Inlet, British Columbia, Canada - JV7_2_1 | ecosystem: Environmental > Aquatic > Marine > Inlet | place: Canada: British Columbia | collected 2016-10-06 | reverse complement strand
GAGTTTCGCGGTAGATCTCACCCAACCCCTGCCAGGAAACGCCGGAGGGGATCGACTGCAGATGCTCCTGCAACGAGATCAATCTCAACGACTCGATCCCGAAGTCCGCCCCGCCGACGTCGGAAGGGACGAGCAGGAGCTGCCGCAGCCCGCTCATCGGCAGCGAGCTGATCATCGTCCCGGTGGTGGTGAGCGTGAACGTCTGTACTTCGTCGCCCGCCTCGATGTCGGCCGTGAAAGTAGGCGGCGTGGGCTCGCTGGGTTCTTCGATCTCTTCGATCCTCTTGGCGCGATCGAGTTCCGGCACGCCGGAGAAGTCCAACCCCATCGTCTCGCCGGCCGAGACGCGCATACGCACTTCGACCGCGTGCAACGTGCCCTCCAGCGCCACATCGCTCGGTACCGGCAGGTGCAGGACCGAGCGATCGCCAACGGTGCGGCCGCGCAATGCACCGTCGCGAATCGCCAGATTCGTGACGTCGTGCAACGCCCGTGCGCCGAGGTCGTCGGCCTCGGTCCCCCCCGGGCCGGTACCGGCCGCGAAGTCCCAGGCCACGGGATCTGGCGACCGAGTATCTGGTGTCCCTTCGACGCTGGCGTCGCCCATCAGCGAGGCCAACGTAATGGAGGCGGGAGCGCTCGCGTCGCCGCCCCCACAGCCTGCGGTCACGGCCAACAGAACGACGACAAAGTATGAGCAACGGGCATTGATACGGAGCATCGGGGTCCTCTTCGGGTCACGAACCAGTCAGCAGCAAGGTCTCAGCACAGGATCATCTCGCTCCCGGAGGCGAAAACTCAAGAAGACAGAAACGGGACAGAGAGGGCTCGATATCGAGACCCAGTACCCTCCAGATCAGACGATCCGCCCGCCGGGCATGCTAGGATTCTGCGCGGGGAGGCAGCCACCGGCATTGTGGGAATTCATGCCAAGAGTGAGCTGGAAGGCGGTAGCACGTGTCGGCTCGCGCCGGCGTTCCGGGCTGCGTAGCCTGATTTTGGTTCCGGTCGCCGCCGTCGTCGCGATGGCGCTGCTGCTCGTGGGCCCCTCGCGGCCCGCGGCGTCAGCTCCGCCCGCCAACGGCGAGCAGATCCCCGCCAGCCGCCAGGGACTACGTACGGTCGTCATCGATCCGGGTCACGGCGGGCAGGCCACCGGCACGATCGCTGCGAACGGGCTCCAGGAAAAGACGATCACGCTGGACATCGCCATCCGCCTGCGCGAGATCGTCTACCGCCGCCTCGGACTGCAGGTCCGGCTGACGCGCGAAGCCGACGTCGATCTGGAAAACGTCAGGCGCACCGAGATGGCCAACAACTGGGAGGCCGATCTCTTCATCTCGATTCACGCCAACGGATTCCGCCAGACCGCCGTGCGCGGGCCGGAGACCTACTTCCTGTCGGCCTCGGCGTCCGATGCCGACGCTCGCCGCTCGGTGTTGCGCGAGAACGGCGGCGACGCCACGGCTGGGAACGCGGGCACCGCCCCGGCAGCGGGCCTCGAATTCATTCTGTGGGACCTGGCCCAGACCCAGCACCTGCGCGAGAGCAGCCTGTTCGCCGAGGGCTTGCAGACGTCCTTGAACAACCTGTGGCGCATCCCCGACCGCGGCGTGAAGCAGGCGCCATTCACGGTGCTGCGCGGCGCCACCATGCCGGCCGTGCTGGTCGAGGTAGGCTATCTTTCCAACTTGGAAGATGCCGCGATGCTGGCCGACCCGGATGTGCGGCAACGCATCGCCGAGTCCCTGTTCCGGGGCGTCAGCGCCTTTCGCGAGCAATATGCGGTTCTCGCGGGCGCCCCACCGAACTAGTAGTAGCCCGTGGTAGCCGGCGGCATGGCGAAACGAACGAAAAGCTTCCCCCTGCGGATCGTCCTGATCGCGGGTGTGATCGTCGTGGCGCTCGGACTCATGCTGGTAGCGCTCAATCGCCTGGGTCGGCCCGCCGAAGCGCCACCGCCCGTCGGGGCCGTCGATCCGGGTGAAGACCTCGGTATCGAGCCCGCACCGCTGCTGCCTGCGGTCGACCTCGCCCAGCCCATCATGACCATCCAGCTCTTCGTGGTCGATGCCAGCGGCAGGCAACTCGTGACCCGCATCGAGCGCGTGGATGAACCCCCGACTCCGGCGGGGCAGGTGGAGCTGGCTCTCGCGCGACTCGCTGCGGCGGCCGGCTCGCCCATGCCGCCGAACATAGTGATCCGCGAGATTTGGGTGGCCAATGGCATTGCGTATCTCGACTTCAACCCCAACCTGCCCTCGCAACTGGACGGCGGCAGCCGGGCGGAGCTGATGTTCGTCTACGGCATCGTGGGCACGCTGACTTCCTCCGTACCCGCCGTCGTCGCGGTCCAGTTCCTGGTCGGTGGCCAGCCGGTCGAGACGCTGACCGGCCACACGCACCTGTCGAATCCGGTCGAGCCCTTGAGCGACTGGTCCTTCTAGAAGTCGATGGCTGGGAGTCTGATGGCCGGTTCACTGCTGATCGCCACGCATAATGTCGGCAAAGTGCGCGAGATCTCGGCGCTGCTCGCCGACACACCGTGGCATTGCGTCGGCTTGCCCGCGGGTACTCCCGACTTCCCGGAGGACGGCGAGACCTTCGCGGAGAACGCCCGCGGCAAGGCACTCTTCTACGCCGGGCGCGCGGGCCTACCGGCACTGGCTGACGACTCCGGCCTCATCGTCGACGCACTCGGCGGTGAGCCTGGCCTCTACTCCGCCCGCTACATAGACCCGACGATAACGCAGGTTGAGCGCAACCGGCGCGTCCTCGGGAAACTGGCAGACACTCCCATGGGTTCACGGTCCGCGCGTTTCGCCTGTCACCTCGTCCTCGCGCTGCGGGAACACGTGGTGCACGAAACCACCGGCACCTGTGAAGGCACGATCACCCAGCAGACCCACGGTGACGGGGGATTCGGCTACGACCCTATCTTCCAACCCGCGGGCCACGAGCTTACCTTCGCGCAGATCGACCGCGATGCGAAGTCGCGAATATCACACCGCGGCCGGGCAGTGCGAGCGATGATCAGTTTCCTGCAGACCTGGGACCCGACCCTCGGTGTATCCTGACGCCAGCGTCCCGCGGCGCGGCAGACTTCAGGTCGGGGTGTAGCGCAGCCTGGCAGCGCACCTGCTTTGGGAGCAGGGGGTCGGAGGTTCAAATCCTCTCACCCCGACCATTTTAACTTGCACAAAACAAAGAACTTCTTAGGATTTCCAGCGAAGGAACCGGTTCTATCTGGGCCGTTGAGGTCACACGAAGGTCACACCGAACCAGATTCTCTCGGGAGGTAAGCCATGAGTGGGCACGAACCTGAGAGTCCGTCGGGCAACGACGAGACTGCGGACGTCGTCTCGAGGCCCGCGACGAGTCGCGGCCACAAGCTCGGTGACTACGTGATCGTCCGCAAGCTCGGCGAGGGCGGCATGGGCATCGTCTTCGAGGCCGAGCAGCAGCATCCGCGCCGGCCCGTCGCCCTGAAGGTCATCCGTTCAGGACGTCATGTGAGCGAGAGCGAGGTGAAGCTGTTCCGGCGCGAGGCGCAGGCGCTCGCCCGCCTGAAGCATCCAGCGATCGCCGCAATCTACGAGAACGGCCGCACCCCTGAGGGGCAGCACTTCTTCGCCATGGAGCTGGTGCGCGGCGTCCCCCTGTCGGAGCTGATGTCCGGGAAGAAGGACACCGCGTCATCGGAAGACCTGCGCAGCTTCGAGGGCAGGCTGCGTTTGTTCCTGCGCATCTGCGGGGCGGTCAACTACGCGCACCAGCGCGGCGTCATCCACCGCGACCTGAAGCCGGGCAACATCATGGTCGTGCGCGGCGGTTCATCGGGCGAGCCTTCCTCCCCGCGGGTGCCCGAGATCAAGGTGTTGGATTTCGGCCTCGCCCGCATCACCGATGCCGACCTGACCGCCACCACGGTGCACTCCGACCTGGGGAGGCTCTACGGCACGCTCCCCTATATGAGTCCGGAACAGGCGCGCGGCAACCCCGACGAGGTCGACCTGCGCAGCGATGTCTACGCGCTCGGGGTGATTCTCTACGAGTTGATGCTCGGGCAGCTGCCCATCGATCTCGAGGGGCTGTCGATCCACGAGGTGGTGCGGGCCATCTGTGAGACCGCCCCCACCCGACCGAAGCTGGCGTGGATCGACTCGCTTCGGAAGGGTGAGGAAGGCGGCCACCTCATCGACCGCGACCTCGAGATCATCATGCTCAAGGTGTTGGAGAAGGACCCCGATCGCCGCTATCAGAGCGCCCTGGCGCTGGCCGACGACCTCGAGCGCTACCTGAACGACCAGCCGATCCTGGCGCGGCCGCCAAGCTTCACGTACCAGTTTCAAAAGCTGGTGACACGTCACAAAGCTGGTTTCGCCTTCGCCGCCAGTCTGTTCGTGCTGCTGGTGGGCTTCGCCATCGTCATGACGGTTCAGGCCGGCAGGATCGCCACCGAGAGGGACCGTGCCAACGAGGAGGCCGAGACGGCCCGCCAGGTCTCCGACTTCCTGGTCAGCCTGTTCGAGGTCTCCGACCCGTCCGAGGCCCGTGGCAACAACATCACCGCGCGGGAGATCCTCGATCGAGGGGCCGCGAGGGTCTCCGAGGAACTCGAGGACCAGCCGCTCGTGCAAGCCAGGCTGCAGCAGACCATGGGTGGCGTCTACGACGGCCTCGGCCTGTACGACGATGCTTTGGCCTTGTTCATGGAAGCACTGGAGACACGTCGGGAGCAGAACGGCGAGGAGAATCTAGACGTTGCCGTCAGCCTCGGCGCCGTCGGAGATCTGCACCGCAAGCTCGGTAACTTCGACAAGGCCGAGCCAGCTCTGATTCAAGCATTGCGGGTGCGCGAGCTGCTACTCGAACCGGATCATCCAAACGTCGCCAGGAGCCTCAACAATCTAGCCGTTCTATACGAGAACACCAGCAGATTCTCCGAGGCGGAACCTCTCTACGGCCGGGCCCTGGAAATACAGGAGAAGTAGCTCGGACCCGATCACCCGGACCTCGCGATGAGCCTCAGCAATCTCGCGATCCTCATGGCCCGGCAAGGCAAGGTCGCCGAGTCGGAGCCTTTCTTTGAACGGGCGGTTTCCATTGACGAGAAGTCACTGGATCCCGACTCCCCGCGGCTTTCGACCTCCTACATGAACCTGGCTATCACCTACAAGAGACTGGAGAAGTACGAGGAGGCCGAGCCTCTGTACCGGCGTGTGCTGGAGATTCAGGAACGAGTCCTCGGCCCTGATCACCCCCGCGTGGGCATGACGCTGTTCAACTACGGGAATCTCTATCTGGATCAGGGCCTCCTCGAGGAAGGAGAGCCCCTCTTGCTTCGGGCTCTGGCGGTGTCCGAGAAGGCCCTGGGACCGGACCACCCCGACGTCGGCCTCCGCCACCTGAACCTCGGTTTGCTCTGCCACCAACAGGGCAGAAACGAGGAAGGCGAGGAACACTATCGGCGCGCCCTCGAAATCTTCGAGGGCGTGTTCGGGTCCGAGCATGTCCTGGTGGCCACAGCTCTACACCAACTCGCGAACCTCTACCAGGATCAAGAGCGGTACGACGAATCCGAGCCTATGTACCGGCGCTGCCTGTCCATCCGCCGAGAGATCCTCGACCCGGCCCATCCCGGTGTGCAAGGTGTAGTTGCAGATTTGGCCGATCTTCTCCGGGCAACCGGCAGGGAACCCGAGGCCGCCGCGATGGAGGCCGAGTTCTCAGCCGAGGGCGGTCCAAAAGGGCGGCCATGAGCCGGGACGAGACCGTCAGGCACCATGGACGCAAACCGTCTGCGCGTTTGCCGTCTGACCTCCCCTGCCCGGTCGGACTCGATCGCCCTACGAGTTGAACCCGGAATGCGCGAGTTGTCACGGGCTACGCGGCTACCGTTACTGGATCGAGGTCCACGACCTGTAGTCCATATTGAAGATGTGTATGCTCGGCAGGAAGGGCGGCAGGCAGGTGTCGAGCGTGGGCGATTCCGCCAGGTGGACGCCACAGGGGGTCGGAGGTTCAAATCCTCTCACCCCGACCATTTTTCTCGGTCGCCCTGCAAGTCTCAGCTGCCAGCTCTGGCTCTCTAGCAGGAGCCTGCCTCACGGCGAGGCCCGCCGCCGGGAACGGGCGCCCGATCCTCTACTCGGCGCGGAGGGCACGTACCGGGTCCACTCGCGACGCCCAGCGGGCGGGTAACCAGTTGGCAATCATTGCAATCGCCGCGAGCACGGCGGCGCCGACGACGAACACGGTCGGGTCGAGCGGGCTCACGCCGTACAGGAATATCGTGAGGAACCGCGTCACGACCACGGCGACGGCCAGGCCACCCACCAGACCGACGATCGGAGCGCGCATTCCCTGTCGGATGACGAGCCGCTGGACGTCTCCACGATCGGCGCCCAGTGCCATCCGGATGCCGATCTCGGGAGCACGGCGGCGGGTGATCTGGGCCGTGACGCCGTAGATTCCCACGGCCGCCAGGAGAATCACCACGACACCCATCACGCCGGCCACGGCCGCCGCCACCCGTTGCGGCAGCAGACCGAGTTCGGCGTAGGAACGCAGCGAAACGACCTGCAACACCGGCAGGTCCGGAGCGATTGCCGCTGCCGCCCGCCGAATCGCGGCCAGCGCATCGCCGGGGTTGCCACCGAGGCTCGCGATCAGGAACGGGCGCGCAGAGAAACGCTGCGCGTGCGGCACGTAGACGAAGAAGGGTGTTTCCTCCGACAGCCGCTGGTACTTGGAGTCGGCCGCCACGCCCTTCACGACGTACTCGGCCTGCCCCAGGGTGAACGTCTGCCCCACGGAGGAGCCGTCCCAGAAGGTCGTCGCCATGTGTGCGTTGATGATCGCCTGGCGCGGGCCGTCAGCCAGCTCCTGGCGAGCGAAGTCGAGACCGGCAAGCAGCGGGATCCCCATCGTGTCGAAGTAGCCTTCGCCGATGATGTTGACGCTCGCCGCGAAACTGGACTCGCCAGCGGGGGACTCGTGGCCTGCCACCGCGAGACCGCCGAAACCCATGTTCGAAGGCAACCCCAACGGCAACAGGTCGGTTAGCGCCGCACTGTCGACGTCAGGAACGGCCCGCGCCGACGAGACGAGCCGATTGAGTACTTCCGTTGCAGTCTCGGGCGGCAGCCCGGTCAGGGTGGTGTCGAGACCGAGCGCGTACACCCCTTCCGGCTCGAAGCCGAGGTCGATCGACCCTGCCCGGCCGAGCGCCCGCATGAACAGTCCCGCGACCACTACCAGCACCACCGTCATGCCGACCTGCGCCGCGATCAGCGCCCGGCGCCCAAACAGCCGGGAACGGTCGTCAGACGCATCGGACTTCAAGGCCGGCACCAGGTCGGGGCGTGACGCGCGCAGCGCTGGGCCGAGCCCGGCCACGACCCCGGCAACGACCGTCGCCAGCAGTGCAAACCCGAGGACCCGAAGATCCACTGTGGGACTCAAGGCCACGTTGAACGGCGGCGGAATCGGCAAGTCGACAGCACGGATTACTCGCGTGGCAACGAAGCCTCCCGTCACGCCCAGGAATCCGCCCAGCGCTACCAGGAGGGCCGACTCAGTCAGCAACTGTCGGACGAGCCTGGCGCGGCGGGCACCCAATGCCAAGCGCACGGCCACCTCACGGCCCCGCGCCAGTGAACGCGCCAGGAGCATGCCCGCCACGCTGACGCAGGCCACCGCCAGCACGACCGCGACCACCGCCATCAGAACCACCATGAACAGCTGGATGGGACCCGCGAGATCAACCGGCAGGCCGCCCAGCGCATGCACCACCACCCCCTGGCCGTGCAGGGCCTCACCGTGCTCGGCCACCAGCGCCGTCATCAGTCCGCCCAGTTCCTGTCCGGCGGTGGCGACCGACTCGCCGTCGCGCAGCCGTCCGATGCCGAGAACGAAGTTGTTGCGCCAGCCAGTCAGGTCGTCTTCGTCCCGGAAGCCACCGGCCGTCATTCCGAATGGCATCCAGGCATCGGCCCGAATCACCGCGACGCTGCCCGCGAACCCCGGCGCCGTGACTCCGATCACCGTCGCCATCGCTCCGTTCACGCGGACCTCACGGCCGACGATTTCCGAGTCGGCTTCGTAGCGGGTCTGCCAAATCCGATCGCTGATCAGGATCAGCGGCGGACTCCCCACCGTCCCCGATTCGCCGGGCGCGAACCCGCGACCGAGTTGCAGCGGCGCGGCAAGTACGTCGAAGTAATTGTCAGTGACCAGGAGCCCCATCAGAGCTTCCGACGCCGTTTCGCCACCGAGGGCCAAGGGGGTGAAGGTCCACCCCGCCAAGTCGACGGTGCGACTGCTCTCGCTCAACGCCGTGAGCGCAGGGAACGCGAACGTGTCCGAGCCGGCGCCATCCTGCGACCGCCCGACTTCCAGCAGCGCGCCTGGATCGGTCACCCCCGGCAGCGGTCGCAGTAGCAGCGCATCCACGAGGCTGAAGATCGCGGTGTTGGCACTGATCCCCAGTGCGACGCACGTTGCCGCGGCCAGAGTGAACCCGGGGCTGGCGGCAAGCCGCCGCGCGGCGTAGCGCAGATCGCTGAGAAAGCTGTCGAACATGTTGGTTCCCTCGCTTCGCACGAGTGCGTGAACTGCGCCGGCGCCGCGATCACCAACGCGAGACGAGCCGCACGAAGATCTGATTGGTAGAAGCGGCACAGGACTAGTAACGACGATCTCCGGGGAAGAGTTGCATGTCCGGCATGCCGCGATGGTCGCTCGCACGTTGCGAGCTACCGCTCTGCGCTCACAATTACTACACTGTGGGGATTGCGGTGCCCACGCCGTTGTCTTTGCCTCGGATCGGAGCCTTTTCTCAGTGGCACAACATCTCGGAGAATTTGAACAACTCGTCTTGTTCGCCGTGTTGCGGCTGGCGGACGACGCCTACGGCGTACGAATTCGCCAGGAGATCGAGGCCCGCACCGGCAGACCAGTGTCGGCTGGCGCGATCTACACAACCCTCGGCCGCCTGGAGAGCCGCGGCTACGTCGACTCGAACATCGGCGAGACCGCCCCGGCGCGAGGCGGGCGCCGCCGCAAGTACTATCGACTTCTGGCCGAGGGCGCGACCGCGCTGCAGCGGGCGTACGAGCATGTCCAGGACATGGCCACCGGCGTGCTCGCGCAACTGGCGGCGCATGCCGACGGCAGCGACGACGAATGAAAGGCAGTTCTATCCCTCCCCGCCCGCCACGGCTGGCGCAGGCGTTGTGCCGGTGGCTCGTCAAGACGCCAGAGCGCGAGTTCATCCTGGGAGACATCGAGGAAGAATTCCACGATGTCATAGCCCGCAAGCACAGCGCCCTGCAGGCCCGCCGCTGGTATTGGCGCAGCACGATCGCCTCGATCCGCGCGGCTCGCCGTGCCCGCCAACGCTCACGACCTACCTTCCCCTCATCCGGTCAATTCATGGACAACCTGCTCCACAACGTTCGCTACACCTTCCGCACCTGGCTCACCCAACCATCGGTCACGCTGGTGGCCTTGCTGGCGTTGACTCTCGGCATCGGTGCCAATACCGCGATCTTCAGCGTCGTCTACAGCGTGCTCATCAACCCGCTGCCGTACCCGGACGACGAACAGCTGATGACGGTCTGGCTCGACAACCACATGCAGGGCTGGCATCAGGATGTCACTTCGTACCCCAACTTCGCCGACTGGCGAGAGTGGAACGAGACCTTCGTGGACATGGCCGCCATCAGCAACCGCTCCGACAACATGACCGGGCAGGGAGACCCTGCGCGACTGCGGGCGCAAGTCGTGACGCCGACGTTTTTCGACGTACTCGCCGTCGACCCGACGATCGGGCGAGGCTTCACCGAGCAGGATTGGGAGACGGACGAGCGACTGGTGGTACTGAGCCACCGCACCTGGCAGCAGCGCTTCGGCGGCGAGGCCCGCGTGCTCGGCAGGTCGATCGAACTCAACGGCGAAGCCCACACTGTGATCGGCGTGATGCCGGCCGGGTTCGAGTACCTGCGCGAGGTCGATCACTGGCGGTTGTTTCCCTCCGACGTTCGCGAATCATCGCGCGGCCAACTGTGGCTGCAGGTGGCGGGGCGCCTGAAACCAGAGGTCGCGATCGAGCGGGCGCGGGCCGACATGGACCTGGTCGGCGAGCGGCTCGAAACGGAGTATCCCGACTTCTACGAAGGTTACGGCGTCAATGTAGTGCCGCTGCGGGAGGAGGTCGTTGGTGACGTGCGACCAGCCCTGATGGTGCTGCTCGGCGCGGTGGGAATCGTGCTGCTGATCTGCTGCGCCAATGTGGCCAATCTCATGCTCATCCGTGCCAGCGACCGGCGACGCGAGATCGCTGTACGAGCAGCACTCGGCGCCGGCCGCGCCCGGATTCTCGGACAGCTGCTGACCGAGAGCGTCATCCTGGC
>Ga0255047_10003181_pt1 | contig 10421 bp, 16 predicted proteins | sample JV7_2_1_MG_FD_183640 | JGI IMG/M metagenome (GOLD analysis project Ga0255047, IMG submission 183640) | Seawater microbial communities from Jervis Inlet, British Columbia, Canada - JV7_2_1 | ecosystem: Environmental > Aquatic > Marine > Inlet | place: Canada: British Columbia | collected 2016-10-06 | reverse complement strand
ATTACTTTGCACAATAAGGGGTACTCTCTCAAACATTTGAAACACAGGCGCACCATCAAGGTCAAACGGGCTGGGCTTACCATGCACCACGCGCTCCTCAGCCGGAGAACCCGTACCCGAAAAAACTTGCTCTCCGTTTGACACAACCAGCATTGGGATAAACATGTAACAAAACAAAATCAAATACGGTGCCAACAAGTTTCTGTTATTAATTGCTCTTAACATTATTCCTCCAATATAGTTCCAGCGTAGGCAAATGCCTTATCCGCATAGCGTGCACAAAAAGATGAATTATTGCATCATTAGCATCTCGTGCGTCTTCGTGACCAACATCCCTTCCTGTTAGCCACAAATCATTTTCTTTCAAGAAAGCATCACCAATCAAAGACTTGTCGGACGGTGAGTGCCATTCGATCATGTAGCCAAAGTGGTCCATAAGAATACCCTCGATGCGCAACGGCTCCAAGTCTGCCGCGAAGTTGCCACCGCGTAGCTTGAAGTTTTCGCACACCACATGAAGGTGGTAGTCCAGTTCATCGAACTCGTCGGGGAAGTTGTACGAGCAGTCGTTCTCCATGATGCTCTTGGCGTCGTTGGTGTTGTGTAGCCACTCAGCGAAACCATAGGCACCATCAGCAACGATGCCGTGGAAGATAATCTCCATTGGCATTTCTGCCGAATACCGTGCGATAGCGACACCAGTTGCTTTACCGGGATCGACCGCCATTACATAGTTAATATCCATGCCAACATCCTATATCTAATGTTCGATGATGAACTGTTGTAACTCGTCAAAGTTACAGTTTTGTGACATTGATCGGTCTTGGATTTTCATGTACATTTTGTTTATCCGAAACGCTCTTTCCGGCTTCTCCATGTTCGGCTGAGCGCCGCCAACCCAAAAGTGTTCCTCGATCTTGGCGGGCTTCATCTTGCCGTTTTTTTGCTCGTGCTCGGGTATTTCACTAACCGTTCTAGCTACCTGAACCTCCCAGCCATGCCTCAAGCCCAATACAATGGCTTTACCCATCTGCGTGCGCTTGCTGACCGAATCCAACGAAACCAAATGCCACGGTTCCAGTATGTTAACTTGCTGCTCCAACTTCCCGAACTCCCTCGCCGAATATGTTTTTGAGTGTTTTTACGACCGTGACAGCCCTCGGATCGTCGTCATCACTGAGTGCCCACTGCATTGCGGACTTAATTGACTTGACAGACACCTCTGGCACGAAAGCATAGTCGCATATCCAGTCTGGACGCTCTTTTAGGGCAATTATCCGAAATGGGGAGCCACTGACGGCCCGTACAGGCTGTATCAGGTAGTCCAAGGATAGTTCACCCTTGGCGACCCTAAAGGTCTCCAGATCGTCTCCTGTGGGCTTAGAGGGGTATATGGGTAAAATACGCGGTTCTTTACTCATAAAAACGCACCACCAATGCACAAAGCTCGTCTTCTTCCTCCAGAACGGCTTCTTCCTCTTCCGAAAGTGGAATCATGTCGTGCCAATAACACACGGGCTTGGAAATCCAGCCCATTTCGTAGCCGTGGTTAAGCCACTCTGCCTTATTTGTCAAGGCTGAGTTTGTTAACCCACGCCATTCCTGCGTCTCCGCCCCACGCATCCCAAGCGACACGACCCGGCGAAGGATAGCCATCTTGTGACGCATAGAACCCCTCAGCTTTCTTATCGACCATATGCCTTGCGAAGTAAGCACGCATCTTGACCACAGTTTCGCGAGATACAGTCCCGCCACGCGCAAGTTGCGACGCCCTACCACGACCCACAGACGTAAAACCCTTACCGGCTTTGCCGTCCGAAATCCACTTAAGTGCTCTTTTAGCTGCTGAAATCGCGCCAGCAGGTACCTTGTAATCAGCCATGTTTCCATTATATAAGCACCGGACTCATAATTGATTCAGCAATCCTTACAAAAGCCTCAGAAAGATTCATCTCAACCTTCACGTCAGCAAGATCGTCCACAAGTGTTTTACCCTTGTTGATAATGATTACCGGCTTACCCGCCGACTTCATCATCTCCACGAAAGTCAGTGGCGACATCACGTTCAGGGATGTGCCAGCAATAACCATCGCCTCGGCGTCATGAGCAATCTCCGTAGCCAAATCAAACTGACTGGCCGACAGCCCCTCACCAAAGAAGGTCACTGCTGGCTTGACGATGCCGTAGCAAGCTTCGCAGTTAGGAACCCAGAAGTTTTTGCGATCAACATTATCTGTCAACAAACTCGGGTTAGCTAACACAAGTTGCTCCACAACATGACCAGTGTCAGTCAAGTGGTGACAAGTCAAGCACTCGGTCACATACATGTTTCCGTGCAGTTCCGACACCACCTCAGAGCCACCAGCGACATGGAGATCATCAACGTTCTGGGTAATAACCCCATTGACAAATCCAGCGCGCTCCAGTTCGCCGATCGCAAGGTGTGCGTCATTGGGCTGGGCTGGCGAAAAATCAATCCAGTCCTGGTAGCCGTCAATCCAAAACTCCTTGCGGTACTCTGCGTCCTCAATAAAAGGCCCAAAGTCCAGTGGCTTCTTGGGTGCGCTACCCATGCCACGGTAATCGGGAATACCCGAATCCGTACTGATGCCAGCGCCCGAAAGCACACAAAACTCTTTACCCTCCAAAAGCTCTATAGCTTTACTTAGTTTATCTATCTGTTTAGTTCTAGCCATTTACCTTCCTTTCCCGAAAGCTCACGAATGCGCCCCTGTGAAACAAGAGCACTAATTGTTTCCTGGATTTCCCTAACTCTCCAGGCTTTGAAACGTCGATTGACGAATTCTAATTTTACCTTATTGTCCCTCTCTTTGACAAATTGCTCCACGAGGTCGCAATTGCGCTCAAAGTCCGAGGCGCTAATCTGCTCGGCAATGATGAACAAGTTCTTCACCCATTCCTCAGCATACGAAATAGCTTTGATTACATGAATATCTTGAGCCTCATCCTTACCCTCCGACAGGGCGAGCAGTGAGGCACACTTACGAATGGTCACACCCATGCGAACCATTGACGGATTGATGATATCCCAGTTGGGATCGGACGGCTTCACAATGTTGGCTAAGTCCCACTTGACCTTGGTCATCCTGTCGGCAGCCTGCTCGGTAATCCGAATGGGAATGTAGCCGTTCGGAGTAGTTCCGCGAAGTCGTCGCTTGGCATCAGCAAACTCGGCAGACCACTGGCGCGCCATCGGCTCGAAGCCCAGCTTGATTTCCGTGCCGTCAGAGTCTTCCTCCGCCACCGCCTGCATGGTCAGCGTGCGTGGCTCACCAATAGCCCACATGAACCGTGCCAGGAACCCTGACTTGAACATCTCCCTATTGAGGGACTTGGTAATCTCATCAGGCGTTCCCATCAAGTGCATAAGGAAGTGCGTCTTCGCGGACTTCTCAATGTCCTTCTTACCCACGCGCAACATAGGTGGTACGACGCCATCGTAAAGCAACGCAAGGTCTTCCATCATTCCAGTGGTCCAGTCCTGTGTGGCCCACTGCTTGAACAAACCGTGTGCCTCGTCCTTGCTGAACAAGGAAATCTTCCCATCGCGCTCCTGAAGCTTCTCGCCCAGCGCGTTGGGACTGGCGTTACCGCCAAGGTTGTACGACTTATCCTCCATGAAAACCTCATCCATCACAGTGCGCATCAGCTTAAGCGACTGCGACTTACCAGTGGTGGTATCACCAAGAGTCATCGTGTACAAGTTCAAACCCTCGGGACCATTCTTCCTGGGGATAAAAGCAACATCAGAGAATGTTGCCGAAAGAATAAGCCAACCGTTCATCCGGTCGTAAGGAGCGTTCTGCTTCTGGAGCTTTGTTTCGCACCAGGAAACATACCTATCAATCCAGGACTGATTACCGTTACACCTCGATCGCTCGTCATCGCTCAGCAACGACACCGCAGACTTAGCCGTAGACTTCTCCTCCGGTGGCTCCTGGGTCATCCCGGTTTCCCACTGAACATCCATCCAAGCCTTGTTGGCCTCGGCAAGCAAACCGTTGAACCCGCGAGGGTCCTCCTCGCTCCACTTACGAGAAGCTGGGGCGTTCCAGGCAATCGTCAAAACCTCGTCATGGGTGATAAGGTCACCTAATCGGAAAAGCTCGCACAGCAAGCGATACCGCATCTCAGAACGGTTGCCCTCGGGACCCACATCTGGCTCACGAAGCGCAAGTTCCAAAACCGTGCCAGGAAGTTTGTTCAAAGCGTCCGTATAATCTGGAAGATCGCTAGGCATGACAACCTCAACAGCGTCAGCCACGCGACCCATGATAGGACGCTCGTAAACGTCAATATCTTCGTAAGCGTTCTCCACATCCTCAATGGAGTAAACCGTTTCCGAAAGCTCGGCAATCACACTCTCCGGGAAACCGTGACCGGTGTTCACCGTATTGGGAAGTCGCAACACCTTGTTAGCCGACCAGCCCGAAGGGTCGCAACCATCCTCGCGGTGAGCGGTTGTAATCTTGTGGGCAATCTCGGCAGCGCGCTTAGCATCGACCGGCTTGTCCAGAACCCAGTAGTCATGCCCACGACCCTTAGAGGTCGCAACATGAATACTGGGCATAATCCGAAACTTCTCCGGAACGCACAAGTCAGAGTCCATATAAATGGTCTGTGACGTTAGCGCATTCTCCGGAGTCCGAGCGATATTGCCCTTATCATTTCGCTTGTCGCCGTAAAGCAAAGGCGATAGATAAACATCTTCAGCCGAATACTCCTGCGCATAATTTACCATCTCCTCAAGCTGTCTTGGGTACTCAAATGTTTTGTGAATATTGATATTTAGTTTGCCCTTGGCTGTTTTGCCACTGGCGCGACTAATGAAGGCGTTACCGGAATTAGTCCCGAGGACCTTCTCAATAAAGTCTTTCACTGGTAATCCTATTTCTTGTAAGTTTTCTTCGTTCGTTTGTAGTAAGACCGCCCCATATTCCATGTACTTCACCCGCCTCCACAGCATACTCTAGACACTTCATTTTGATTGGACAATCACCGCACAATGCTTTAGCAATCCGAATCTTCTCCGGACCGTTATGGTCCTCCTTCTCTACGAAGTAAGCGTCCGGTGCTTGCTCGCATGGCGTGCCACCCATTTCTACTACATCTTCCACAATGTCTGTGTAAATGTTCCATGATTTTCTTGTATGTTTCACTTATCCCCCTTCGCTGATCGCCCAGGACTCGAACCTGGAACCGTCCCGTTAACAGCGGGGCGCTCTGCCATTGAGCTAGCGATCATTATGCGTTGGCCAGTCGCATCCCTGGTTATAGCCTAGAAGGCTTCTACAAGCGCCTCTTTACGGTGCTTGACAACAACAGACTCAACATAGTCGGTCTGTAAAGAACGACCCTGAGTGCCGTCCTTCTTGGGGAACTCTTTTTCAATAAGAGTTGCTACAACCTCAACGAGGTCGCCCTTCTGAATGTCAGTGCCAGCGAGGTCGCGCCACAGAGTGACCCGAACCTTAGACACATCACCAGTCTTGACGTACTCTCCCGAGTCACGGTCCTTCTTGGTGTGGTTGACGTACAGTGGGAACTCTAGAAGCTGTGCTCCCCCTGCTTCGCGTCGCTCCGGGTCGGCGACAATATTCCCGGTGAATGTAGCCTTAATCTGGCTCATTTTTTCCCTACCTTTCTGTGCTCCCGCACTTTATTTTGTGCTTCCGAGACTGCGAGCAATCCCAGGAAGGCTTCGAAGTGTAATGGAATCTCTTCCATGTCCACTACCTCTAATCGACAGAACGGCTCCATGTGGTTTCCGTTCTTGTCCGTATCTTCCGGCCTGATGTGTAGTAAAGCATACTGACTGAAACCTGGGAATTCGCCCTCGGCCCATTTATTATCAGATTCGATAAGAACCGCATCACAAGCTCCCAGCGCCGACAACTGCATGAAGTGCTCATCCCAGACATTCCTGGAAGTTTTGATATCAAGCATTGTCTGTACGCCATCGATCTTCCACAACCCATCAGCCGTACCAGCATAACCATACTGGTGTGACCAAAGAGTTGTTTCCGTCAGTACTGGCTCGATGTCGTGCTCAGACTTCCACTTATCCCACTGTGCCACCATCTGCCAGAAGTATTCCGGCGCAAGCGTTACATCGGGGTAAGGCAAGTCATCATGCTCGGCTGCTATCCAGTCGTGCATCATCGTGCCAAGTTCGGCAGCGTCATTCAGAACGCCAGCCGAATAATTGCGAATGTCCTGGTCGTCAGAAGCAAGAGGGTCTCGCTTCCAGTACCAGCGAAGGAACCCGAAACCCTGTTCCTCAGTGCGACTCAGCAGGCTATCGATGTTTGCCACCGCATACGCGGAGGTATTGTCTACAGCCCACTGGAGCACGCCAGGCTTGTCCAGCTTCTTCAGGACGGTGGTAACACCGGGCACAACTTGTCCCGTGAGGGGATGCTTGTACCCGGAGCCACCGTGCCCCGAAGACCGAACTCTAAGCTTTGGTGCGGTCAACTTCTACTCGACTTCACCGTTTTTTAGAGCCTTCAGAACTTCAGCAAGAACCTTCTCGTCCTTCATCCATTCAGCATTGCCACCCGAAATCCTATTACCGATACCGTTAGCGACGGAGCCAGCGAGTTCGTTGGCACCAAGGAACGCCTTGATTTCGTTATAGATTTTCGTAGCACCGCCAGCGCTAGCTGTAGCAATCTTCTTCTGGACAGGGGTTGAACCGCCAGCAGACGCAACAACCTCCATACCGTCAGGGTCAGGCTCGCCAGTGGCGATGTTGAATGTCAGCAGGTTAGCAATCTTCTGCGCCTGCGTAACAGCCTTACGACCACCCTTGTCACCATTGTCAGCACCCTCGGCGATAACAGTGGTCACAAACTCGGAACCATCCTCGAGGCTGATGTAAGTCACCTCAAGCTCAACCACAGTCATGGCTACCGAACGGTTAGAACCAATCTCACGAGTCACCAATTCGTGACTCTTGATAGTGGGTCGAGTGATGACCTTGTTCTCAATCATCAGCTTCGAGATCGATTCAAGAATGTCATCGTTCTTCACATACTTATAACTACCCTGTGACGCTGGACCCATACCGTTCTTGGGAATGTTCCCAACACCAGCCTGGATGTTCGCAATCGCGTTGTATATCTTTGGTACAGCCACTTTAGCCTCCTTAGCTTTCGCTTCTACCATCTTCTACTACCTTTCCATCTCTCCATACTTGCCCTCCCCACACACCTATTGGTGGTCTGTAGGCATTGGCAAACCTAGCACACTCCACGAGCATAGGGCAACCCCGACACATTTGATATGCGATATTCGGTGTTGGCTCATAGTCCTCGTGATAGTCAATATATTCTTCTGGATTGTTTTGACAATTAGGCTTCTTGTTATCCAGCGCTATCTCTAGCGGTGTCATCGCTATCTGTTGCCTCTTAGAGAGCTTCAAATAGTTCAGACTAGGAAAGTTGCCGGAGCCCTTCTTTATGTCTCTCTGTAACGATTTATCATTCTTTTCCTCCCATGATGTGCTCACTTTTTAGTGTCCTGTTCATCTCTAGTGCCTTGGAGAGTTGGTCGCTCAGCACTCCAGAGTCGTAGGTGTCCAAAGCCACAATGTCAAATGAACGAACCTGGCGCGTCTGACCATGACGGTGAACTCGTTTCATCGCCTGCTCATTCAATATTCTATTATCCGAACGCGATACCCACACCATATTTCGGGTGGCGTGTTGTAAACCATCAACACCCTCAGCGATCGCCGATATTACAGCAACCACATATTTAGCCTCCCCCGATATGAAAGCCTCTTTGTGCTTCTCACGCTGAGCCTGAGACACCCTTCCGTGCCAAGGCACAGCGCCATCCAGTCGTGAACAAATAACATCCGCGAACTTTCTCGAATCGGTCAATATTAGAGCAGGCTCATCATCAATCTGATTCTTCAGGATATCCTCCAGGGCATCCATCTTTGTGGACTTACAATCGTTCTTGAACACAACATCACCCTCGTCCGTAACCGAGAACATGCCCAGGGTTGCCTGACGAAGCCTTCCGCGTAGCGTCACCGGAAACTCGATGACTAGCGGATTGTTCTCCACCCACAAAACCAAGTCCTTCTCAAGCTTGTCGTAAGCACGCCGTTGCGTGGCGGACAGCTCGACAAAAACTTGCTCCTCGATGAGGTCCACGTCAAGCTCGGACTCCAAACGAATGTAACAAGGCAGCGAGTTGAAGAAAGCTCCAGGGTCTTTCTCCCCGACAACCTTCTGCCCCGATGGCTCGAAGTGGTCGTACTCCAACTTACACCAGCGGTCACGCCAGTTGTAATAAGAGTTCTCGATTCCATCAGGCCACAGCCACTTAGTTACAGCAAAAGCACCCTCGAAGCTATTACCAGTTGGAGTGCCCGACATGGAAATCTTGTACGGAGCCCTCAACTGCTTTAGCGTCTTGTACGTCTTACTGCGCCTGTTCTGTGAACGATGAGCCTCATCAAATAAAACAATGTCAGGCTCCTGAGTCCAAATTTTTGTACGAGCTCTTTGATTCCACCCCAACCGCACAAAGTATTCAGTTCCCACGAAATAGATACCAGGCTCCGCATTCATCCAGCCAGTAAGGTTAGCCTTACCTTCCTTCGTGGAGTTCAGCCACCTAAACGGAAGCTCAACACCCTGACGATCGAAAGTAGCCTTCCACCCAAGCCTGGTGCCCAGTGGCGCAATTAGCAGCACGAAGGTATCACCGCGCCTCCGAACAACCTCCACAGCTTTCACCGTTTTACCGGCTCCCATTGTGGAGGCGTTCAGCGCGCCACCGGAACTATCGAAAACCATCTTTACAATGGCGTCCTCCTGCTCAGGAGTTGGAACTAAACGCTCAAGCATTGTTATTTTGCTCCTTCACATAATCCTTCTCGGCTTGCCTTATTGCCCAGGGGACAAGAAATATCCCTAACCACCCAAGACCCAAAGAGCCAAAATTACGACCCTCCTTTTCTAAGGCTTTTATAGTTTCGCTAACTCGGATATAAGACCTGAGCCACGAAGCAATTAGTAGAAAATAAATTATCCAGTCCCACTTATCCATTCACACAGCTCCTCATAGTAGTAACCGTCCTTCACGCCATCGAGCACCGCGACAACATCGTTTCGCGTTTTGTAGTCATCGCTCCACAGCGGGTCAAGAGAGAAGAATAGATATGAACCATCGTCCAGCTTCTTATAGGTGAAGCTTGCCTCACCGCTGTAGCCCTTTGGACCATGATTGTTGTAAGCAACCACAATGGTGCTATCCCCTGTGAGGGTGTAAACATCATCGAGTGGGTTCCTGCCAACAATCTCAGACACAGCGCTTGTGCGCTCCAGAGATGCGTTGATGGTGCCGTAGTCCTTGGTGCCCAATGCTCTTAGAATGTCAGCCTTGGATTCCCCAGAGTCGAAGGCATATCTAATCGCAATATCCATCTGAGTCATTAGGTTGGACATTTCTTTCTGAAGTTGCTCCCTGAGCCTAGCTTCCATCGTGTACTTGCCAGTAACATAAGCCTCCTTGGACTTCCGTACTGCTTCGATTCGTGCGCTCATTGTCTCCAGTATCCTTCCGCAACGCGCTCTGCGTCATCAGCCCAGTATTTTTCTTCCTCAATCTGCCTCAGCTCGTCCTGGCTGGCAGTGAACTCCAGCTCAAAAGTTTCGCCGACAGTTATGATCAACTCACCTTTTTCGAGTGAGTACTCATGAGAGCACCCAAGCTCATCGAACAGGTCATACAACTTCTCCAAAGTTTTCACTGGAACATCGCGTATGACCGCCTTATTTACTGTGTACCTATCCATCTTCAGCCTCCTCGGCTACGGCTGAGCAACCCTTACAGTAGCCAGCCTCTTTGTCGTATTCGTTCCAGAAGTAGTAATGTTCACAAACATCACACCTGAAAATCTGGTCGTCCCATTCCCTCATCTATACCTCCCTCTTGTACCAGCGAGAAGCCGCTGAACCATCTCTGCCGAACTCCCAAACGCAAAGTCCTTCATCGTCTTCATATTCAGCCACCACGGTTATCTTGCCGTTTACAGACAAGATAATCGGGTAGCCAGCAAGACCATGAGCGAAGCCAGCTTCCATCAAGGCTCTGGCTTGCGCCTCAGTCACATTCACAGCTTCAGACATTAGCCATCTCCATCTTTCGTGGACAATCGTCAAAAGCGTCCTCCAACTCGTCGTCACGCATCTCCTCGCAGTGGCACCAGCCCATAGAGTCCATGCGCTCCTCGTGAGTCTGCGGGATATCCCACTCCTTCATCACGAACAAGCCACCCTGACGACCCTCGATGATGCCACCCCAGCCCTGTTCTTCGGCGTAGCGGAACTCGAAGTTCAGCTCAGGGTACAAGCTAGCCATCGCACTAAACGCCCCCA
>Ga0255047_10003180_pt1 | contig 10422 bp, 20 predicted proteins | sample JV7_2_1_MG_FD_183640 | JGI IMG/M metagenome (GOLD analysis project Ga0255047, IMG submission 183640) | Seawater microbial communities from Jervis Inlet, British Columbia, Canada - JV7_2_1 | ecosystem: Environmental > Aquatic > Marine > Inlet | place: Canada: British Columbia | collected 2016-10-06 | reverse complement strand
TCTGCTCCATGCTGTAGATGCAGCGGCTCTTATCGGCACTTTGCAGGCAGGGTATACATCCTTCCCATACCTCGGCGCTGCGACTGAGAACATAGCGAAACGTGATGCATTGCTGGGCGTCAGTATTACTGGCATCATGGACAATCCACGTATCTGCCTCAATGAAAGCAACTTAACTATCGCGGTGCAAGAAGCGAAGGGCGTGAACTCAGCATGGGCGGACATACTAGGCATCAAACCAGCGATGCGAGTGACTACGGTCAAGCCTAGCGGAACAGCGTCCCTCGCCCTCGGCTGCGTTGGTTCAGGTATACATCCCCATCATGCTCGTAGGTACTTCAGGCGGATCATTGCCAATCGTTTAGAACCTGTAGCGTTGTACTTCCGTGAAAAGAACCCGCACATGGTTGACGAAATGCCGAACGGCGATCTCAGCCTAACGTTCCCAGTGGAAGCACCTTCATGCGCCATCACCGCGGGCGACGTTACTGCAATAGAGTTCTTCTTGCACGTCAAGAAAATGTTCCTTTGCTGGGTGAACCCGGGGAACAGGTTGCAGTCAGTTCCTGCATCTCCTGTACCATCGCATAACGTGTCAGCGACCGTTGTATTCAAGCCTAGTGAGTGGGCGGACCTGATCAGCAAAGTATGGCGTGAACGCTATAACATAGCGTCCATGACATTTCTACCTGCGTCGTCGGACAAGAACATACCTTTCATGCCACGGGAGGAGGTAGTTACTGCAACGGACGAAGCACGATGGAACGAGTTAATCAGCAAGTACAAGCAAGTTGATTACACGCTGATGGTGGAGGCCGAGGACACGACTGACGTTATGCAAGAACCCGCGTGTTGCGGTGGGAGCTGTGACGTATGATAACCGTATTAACGATCATCAACGGGCTGGCATACATAGATCAGCCGGAGATCATCGGTCGGATGCTAAAGGACGAAGACCCTGACATAGTAGTTGGCCCGACAATTATGAAGGAGCACTTTGTCGGGCGCATCTTCATCCCCAATGACATCGATCTACGTTCGGCAGAGAAGGGGCTGACACGTATTACTAAGGGACACAAAGTAAGGAGGCTTGTGTTATGAGTGAACCGAGTGTCTTTGTACAGGCCGTTAAACAGTGGTACGATGCTGTTGAAGCAAGGAACTATCGCTGGGACGAGGGTAAAGGTGCAGCGATGCTTATCGTTGACGACCCACCACGACCAGCATCATTGCAGGAAGTTAAGGACCTTGTCATCGGCTTGAAGAATCTAGACTTCTGTCTTAAGGAGCTCGGGTGTAAATGACTAGCGACGAAGTTCTGCACGAAGTTAGCCGGAAACTGAAGTCGCTTGATGAATTGATACCTGTAGCAGAGGCGATGTACGAGACACTCTTGGCACTGGCGGAATGTCAAGAAGGTGTTGCAGCTAAACGAGCCTTGAAATTGAACTTATTCAGTTGGAACAGAACAATCGAAAGGGTCAGAGATGACGACAGTAAAGATGGATATGGTGGACGTCCTCAAGTTCGTTAAGCGGGGAATACAGAACGGCGCCTATGGTGCAGCGTGTTTGCTTCTTGAACAGTGCATCGACGAAACGAAGAAACACTTTGACAAGAAAACACCGATCCCGATCGGTTCTGCAACAGCTATGCTTGCAGATGTGTGTGAGGCTTTGTTCGGTGTTGATGCTAACGGGAAACCGTTTGGCGTGTGTGTCCCAGAACTGCTGGCACTTAATCATGCTGGATGGGCATGTGCGATACGTCCAGATGTGAATCCTTCGTCATGGCTCAAATCGTGGACTATCACTAATGATGGTGTCACACAAGAGCAAGTCAAGGAATGGGAGAACATGATAGGCGCTCTGGCTGCAAGGGTGTCATCAGGGATGCCAGGAAAGATCAAAGCGTCTAACGTCTACTACCAAGACATCGTCTATGCTATATGCAACGCGATTGACACTTGGCAACGAGCTATGGGGATTAACAAGAGTATTGGTTGTGGTTCGTCAACTGCGCCGAACAAGAATGTGCAGACAGCAATAGGTGATCTTATACGTAAGTGTAAACGTGAGTACAAGGCGAACGGTCAGCTCCGCCAACGACTTGAAGAAGTGCAGAAGATGTACGATCGCGAAGCGAACGTTGCCGTAGAGCAACGTTCGACGATCCACCTATACAAGACGACGATCGACGTGCTTAAGGAATTAGAGCACAAGACAGAAGGCTTCCTTGAACACGAAGGGTATCGTCGGTGCAACGCTCCGGCGTGTAACTGTAACTCATGGCATAAGGCTTCACCCACTAATCTTTCATTGGAACATGAACCAGATGGTTCTCCCAGTTAGGTAGGGTGGGTTGCTTCCTTCCACAGTAACCGACTCACTCGTGGTGGGTGGAGCTATTTTCAGGAGACAAACATGCTAGCAGATCTGATTAATAAAGTGTGGAAACGAGTTGTGATTGTAATCATCATCCTCGTTTTGTTGTTAGTCGTTGCAGTTGTCGCTTCGCCGAGGCAGGTGGCTACAACTGTTGCGATCAACGTATCTCCGCAAGTAGTTGCATACGTTGGACTCGTGTGCCACTGATCGGCACAACTGAAGTATCAGCGTGGAATACCTATCAGGCATGTGTCCTGGAGGCAAACTGCGCTTACTGGAGCTGTCTGTGCGAAGGAGACTCACGATGAGACGATTTATCTTGTGTATGGTGTTGGTACTTTTCGCCGGGTGCCAGACCACTGAACAAACGTCATGGCTCGATGTCTATGACATGGAGTGTGCGTTCAAGCTCTGGCAAAGTACACCGAAGCCTCGTAGTATGGAGGTCACTACACTCACTGTACCAACCTTCGCTCCATGGTTCGAGGTTAACATACCTAATGAGAAGATAGGGGAGCACTACTCGGCGGAGTACCTTGCATCGCGGGGACACAACCCCGACGAAACGTTCCTGGACATTGCTGACAAGGCGCTGGACGTCTGGGCGGCGACCACAAACGAAGCTGTAGTTACTACACTACGATGGCGTATTGATACGCTGTATCCACACCTCAGGGTACGGCATCCTACGATCAAGTTTACGCCTGGAGTTAAGCTCCACTCCTATGTCCAGGACGCCGGCAACGACCCAAACTGGTTTACGAACCGTAGTTTATGGGACTATGTCGCTACGGACGCGGTACGCGCTTGTAGCATAACGGGTGACGACCGATTCTATCTTATGATGGAAACCCCGATGGGAGACTATTGGGACGGCGATCCTGCAATCTATTATGATAGGATCTGGGAGGCTATGACCTCGTTGCGGGCGACGGGTATTAAGTTCTGCTTCTACCCGCTGTACATAGTTAATGATGAGCACGACGAGGAGTGGTCAGCACTGATTGCAGCGGTTGCAGCGGCAGTTCCAGGCTCATATAGTAGCGAGTCCTACGAGACGTGGAAGATAGGTGACTACGAGGAGCGTAAGGACCTGCATTATCGTATCATGCCACCGACGGACCAACGTATCATCATGACGTTGGAGGGCGTTTGGCATGGTCCGTCGTATAGCAAGAACTGTTACAATGTTCAAACGGCAAAGGAGTGGATGCAACAGCATTCCTTGTCGGGACGTGTACTGTTGTGGGGAGGCCTCACTAACGAGTACCTCAATGCGTTAGGGATGTTCATGGATCAGTTAAGGAGAATGCTGTGAGAGAATTGCTTGTCGCGTTGCTTGTGTGGTTGTTCGCCGTACCGATGGTCTTTGGCGGATGCTACGAGGATTGTATGGACGACTACATTGTCGCAGAGGACCTATGTCTCAGTGCCTATGATTCTTGTATTGCTGATTGTGTAGTTATCCGTGATAACTGCCTGAAAGATGCTGAATGTGAATGGACGAAGTGTGATGATGAGGCATCACGCATGAAGTGGATTACACTTTGCGAGGTGAACGCTTGCGTTCTACCTATCTCACCCATGGCAGACGCAGAAACTTTAGTTGCTATAATGAAAGACGTTTGTTCTGATGCTGTGAAAGCGCATCAAGAACAGTGTGCTAAAGACTATGACGACTGTATGGACATGTGTGTCGACGAACATTGCTGGTGTGGGTACATGGAAGACCCAGTATGGTGCCCACCCGTTAGCTAAGTTGACGCGGTCAGGGACGCCTCGGCAGGAGGGTGTCGGGGCGTCCCTCTTTGGTACAGGAGCTACAGTATGAAGGACGAGTACCTCGGTGACAGTGTCTATGCCAGATTCGACGGCTATTGTATTATCCTTGATCTTCGTGCACAGGACAGCTTCACTAAGATTGCGTTGGAACCTACAGTATTGGAAGCACTAGACAGATACAGGAGAAGAATTGATGCCGAACGAGTTAAGCAAGCCAATGTGGGCGATACTTGAAGAGGCGGGGGGTCCTGTACGAAGTGCTGCGGTGAATCTTCAGTCGTGAGGTCGTGCGTAACTTGCAATGGATTGAAGGTGCTGATCGACCTCTATGGTAGAATAGTGTCCGGAGTGTACTGATGCACACAACGCCAGAAGAACGTGAGTCATGGAAGAACCTGGATGCTAGGGCAACGCCCGGACCGTGGGAGTGGCGACACATAGGACACGGAGTGCCGGTCCTCATCCATCCGGGTAATGGGCTCGATGCAGTTCGTAAAGGGATGCAAGGAGCTGTCGTCCGTGTGGCAGTGCGCGAATCCCCGACGGACGGAGGCATCATGTTTCCTATCGATCAGCTCCTGGGAGGAAACTACAATCCTGATATGGTCTTACTTGCAGTGATGCGCGACGCATTCAGTAGGCTGCTTAAGGATGTGGACGGTCAACCTACCCAGGACCTGGACACGGTCAAGTGTGAGTCATGCCATCGCAACACGAACCCACGCGACATGGAGGACAACAAAGACTTCGAAGGGTACGGCAAGATCTGCGTCTGGTGTGCTAAGCTCGACAGTCTCGAGGCGCAGATCAAGGTTCTAAGAGGAGGATAACGATGAGTCTTGAAATGAAGTACTTCGTGTTGAAGCCTCGTGGTCATGGGCATCATGCAGTCGCTGCACGAAGGGCGCTCCGTGCCTATGCTGATAGTATTGTGGGTCATGACTTAGAACTCGCATGTTCGCTCGGTGAGTGGGTGGACCTGGAACAGAGTCGTGTTGAACCCATCACTCCAATCAACTTTCTAACGGAAGAGCTCAGTAAGTGTTGTGGTGATAGCGAAGAGTTGTGCAGGACCTGCAATATGATGCACTCGTTGCGGTCTGACCTACTTGATGGGGTTGTGAAATGAAGGTTAAGTGGCGACGGCGATATCATAAGCGGGATCATGTAGCGACGATCCTTGGTCTGTGGTGCAACATCAACTGGAACGACTGTTCGCTGCACTGGGACGCCCTCATTCAAACCATCACAGGTTGCTACAAGGGAGGCAGGTTCAGGACGCGTGTGGAAGCTCAGGAGTGGTGTGCAGCAAGAGCCGAAGAGGTCGTGCTCGGTATGTACCATGCCAGTAGGAAGATGCTTAAGGAGGCGAAAATTGACCCGGACTGAAGCGTTCAAAGTGCTGGGTATCAGCAAGGTGAAGGATGCTAAGCGTGCGTATCGTAAGCTCGCTAAGCAACATCATCCTGATTGTGGTGGTGACCCTGCTGACTTCAAGATGATAGGCGACGCGTATCGCATTGCGATGGAGACAACATCGCGATACAGTAGTGGCGGCGCCATGATGTCGGGGATGTTCAGTGAAAAGGGACAGACAATGAACGAGTCGAAGTTCACGAAGAAGCTGGTCGATGCGTTGGAACGGCACGGAGCCAAGACGTTCAAGGTACACGGGCATCCAATGCAGAAACGTGGCGTCTCTGATCTATACATCGCTCATACGTGGTGGACAGGTTGGCTGGAACTGAAGGTCACGGGCAGCGTTCCATCGGATCTGCAATATAAGTGGCTAAAGGACCTAACGAAGCTCAACGTCGCAGCGTATTGGGTGCGTTTGGATGAGAAAGAGGACACGATATGCATCTACTCGTGGGACGACGTACTCCTAGACGGGTGTAAGGCTTCGGATTGGTTTGCTCGACCATTGCTGGATCAAGGTGCAGAAATGCTGAAAGCTCTGCAAGGGTGCTAAATGAAACTGGATACCCTCTTGGTCTTGTGTAATGAACTTGAGTTTGCGTCTGGCCACACTCTAGAATCAGTCATGGAAACGACTTTCATTAGGGATTCCGTTACTGTACAGCAAGGTCAGCGCCCGGATATTATCCATGTTTCTTGGTTCGTACTTATACTTCATATAAAGGGATTTTAGAAGAATGAATGTATAAGTGTATGTATTAAAGTGTTTTCCATGACTGATTTTGTGGTGGGGCTGGAGCCAATATCAGGTTCATTTACACAAGACCAGAAGGGTAGTTGGTTTCATTTACAGTAGGTTTGGAGTTTCGTAAGGGAGACACAGTATGTCGGTTTTCAAGGATGTGCAGGAGAATGTCAGAGAGCTTGACAGACAAGCAACAGCATTCCAGAGGTCAGTACAGCGACTTTGCGAATGGGAGGATCCTGATGATGTCTTACAGTACCGTAAGGAAGGGCGGGATGAGGAGCGAGCAAGAAATCTTGACAGGATTGTACCAGATCGTAGGTGTCCTGCATGTGGGGAGCTAGTACCTGAGTCAACACGATGGGTCATGAACGTGAAGCAGACACACGCTGTCTGTAGGAGTTGTTTCAACGCAGGGATCAAAGGTACACTCCCTAAGTCGTTGCAGGAACTGGGCGACTTGCGTATCTTGTATGCACCGATAGTGAGGTGGAAGATAGATGGGGCTGATCTTGTGAAGGTGAGGGAAGCGTTGAACTGTACGCGGAAACACTTTGCAAGAAAAGCGGGCTGGACCTACTCGTACCAACATGAGCTAGAAAGAGGAACAGTCAGTACGATTAGTCAAGACACTGCAGATACGATTATGACAGTGTTAAGTGAGTTAAGCGATAAGCTGAACGTGAAAGTGTTTAGTGTATCGCATTGAGTTGCGTTTTCGTTGTTTGTGGTGTATATAGCAAATAGTGGCGCTCTAAGCAAACCTCGCGCGGGGAATCTCCGATTGCCAGACAACGAACCACGACCGAAGGGACCAGGAGGGCGCCCACCGATAATAATGGACGAACTGATAGAGTTCGTTGCAGAGCGGATCGCGTACCGTGCAAAGAAGCACCAGATAAAGCGTGAGTTGGAGGAAATCGTAGGTCGCAAGATAGCGATGACTACGTACGAACAACTCCGTCGTAAAGCGGAAGTACTTATCAAGGAGCGCGGCAATGTCAGCAGGCAGAACCAATATGAACGCGCCATCGCGTTCTATGAGGAGATCATTGCTGACGACACGGCGAAGCACTCTACGCGGTTGAAGGCGCAGGATTCGTTAAGTGAGTTACTTGGGCTCGGTGCTCGGTTCACTACTCATGCGGCAGGCGACACAGCGGAAGAAGTGGCGAAAGACATACGGGACACAGTACAGGCTATCGATGTCCCGCCTGATCCGGTGCCCGATACTACGCTATGACTATGAGTCCAGCAGTTCGGCGGTTCATGCAGTACCGAAGGGTAGAACACCCGGAGGCTACTGACGTCGATCTGAGTAACCTTGAGGACGCCTATACACTCGCCGAAGGTGGATATCCTGATACACCACAAGTACAGTCTTTGACAGGCGTAGATCGGTCTACGTTGTCTTCACGGTGGACACCGCTACGTTGGCACGAAACGCAGCAGAAGTTCCTTCATTCAAAGACGCGGTTCAACGTAGTTCCAGCAGGCAGGCGGTCAGGCAAGACCGAGATAGCTAAGCGACGTATCCTTCGTAAAGCGATGTTACAGACGCGGTTTCCTAACGCTCGGTTCATCGCAAGCGCACCTACACATCTTCAAGCCAAGCGCATCTTCTGGGATGACCTGAAGGCGCTAACACCTAAGAGGCTCCTCGCTGGACGTCCATCGGAAAGTGAGTTAACGATTCGTCTGCGGAATGGTTCCACGATCTCCGTGATGGGGTTGGATGTCCCGGAGCGCATCGAAGGTCCGCCCGTGACGCATATCGTGTTGGACGAATACGGTAACATGAAGGAAAAGGTGTGGAAGGAAAACGTGCGTCCAGCATTGTCCGACCATGAAGGTACAGCCGATTTCATAGGTGTGCCTGAAGGCCGAAACCACTACTATGACTTGTCCTTGCTGGCTGATGCCGATGAGACAGGTGAATGGGACCTCTTTGGTTGGCCGTCGGCCGACATACTCCCTGACAAGGAAATTGAAGCGGCTAAACGAGATCTTGATCCGCTGACCTTTGACCAGGAGTACAATGCCTCGTTTATTCGCTTCCAGGGACAAGCGTACTATCAGTTCCGCACAGACACCCATGCAATACATCGGCTAAAGTACGAGCCAAGCCTACCGCTCATCATCTGCTTTGACTTCAACGTCGCTCCTGGTATTGCAGTCTTTTGTCAGGAGTTTCCTGCAGGCACGATCGAAGGTTCACCGGAGTTCACCGGAGTCGTTGGTGAAGTGTACGTTCCGGAGAACAGCAATACTACTATCGTGTGTAACAAGATTAAGGCGAGCAAGTGGGCGAAGCACGCACAGAAGGTCATGATCTACGGTGATCCGGCAGGCGGCTCACGTGGTACCTCGCAGGACCGTGGCACTGACTGGGACTTGATCCGTGGATACCTCGCTCCTGTGTACGGCAATCGTATGGTCGTGAGTGTTGCGAAAGGTGCACCTCGTGTACGAACAAGATTGAACGCAATGAACAGTCGCTTAATGTCTGCGGCTGAGCTGGTCCGCTTACGTGTTGATCCAGTGGAAGCACCTGAAACGGTAAAGGACTTCGAAGGTGTGAGGCTGGACAAAGACGGTGGCATCGACAAGAGCGACGATAAGCTCACGCACATCACTGATGCTATAGGGTACTATGTCCATCGTCGTTGGCCATTGACAAGCGGTAAAACACGAGTACGACAGATGTGATTCCACCTGCCTCTGGCAGGATCCCGCGGCGCCGTTGTCTTGCGAGTGGGGCAACGGCGCGGCGCCGCCTCTTATTGAAAGGACAATGATGAAGTCACTTATCTATTTCCTTGCGGCAGTGTTCGGGGCGCTGTTGGTGATGAACACTCTGGGATGTGTATCGACTGGGCACTATAAAGCGTCGGTCAGCGCATTCGGCAACGAGTTCAGCGTTGAGCACGAAGTGTATCCAGACGAGACGGGTAAGCGAGTGTATAAGACAGGCTTCGATCCTGACTGGACGCCCGGTATTCTTGATTGGTTGTTCGGCAAGGAGAAGCCTACGGAAGAGGTCATTGAGTAAGGAGGTGCAGCGTATGGAGTTCACTGTCTTTTGGTTGATCCCATGGATCCTTGACCTGTTGGAAGGCTGGATCCCGCTCATTGCCATTGGCATGGAGGCGTGACATGATCGTTTATCCCCTTAGTAAGCCCGAGGAGCGCAAACTCAAGTGCATAGTGGCGACACTTGCCATCATCTCTGGGGCTATGTTGATAGGGATAATCGGTTCAAGTTGCGCCGCGACTAAGCTCGCTTCTGTTGAGCAGGAGCAAGAGCAAGAAGGACCGGAGGTCAACGCTGGAGATGATTCCAATGTCATCGTCTTCAGTTGGCAACGTGCAGCGTCGTACGCTGGAGGCGGCGCTGTGCTTCCTTTGCTGTTCATGCTTAACCAAATTCTTGGATCGCGTCGGCTGAAGAAAGCGTTAAGTCGCGTAATCAACAAGATCGAAGAGCATGAAACGGCGGCGGATATCAAACAGGCGGTCAGTCGCGAAGGTAACTGGGACAAGAAGCCGGACGCGGCGGAGCGCATTATCAGGCGTCATGTTAGGAGACTACAGTGAGGAAGTTCTTCTACGACACCCTTCCACAATGGATCGCAGGTATGTTACCTAGGAGGGTCTGTTACTTCACGTTCATTCGCGTAGTGGCAGAAACTACGACCGGTAGGTATTCGAACACCGTGGTCCCAGAGCTGACTGCAATGGAAGCGGTTAAGCGATGGGAGAGTGCCACGTGATGACACTTATACCCTGGATGTTAGTTGCAACACCTGTGATTCTTCATGACGACGATGGGTCGTACCAAGGGGCTTCGGCTGTCACCCTCCGGGCGGTCGGAGTCCCGATAAACGCGAAGTGTCAAGAGTGTGACACTGATGTAGTCTCGAACTGTGCATGTAGATTCGACCCTAAGCTGAACTCAGTAGCCGAAGGCGGATCGAGGGAGAGCAGGGTGGGCGCGGTGTTTCGAGACTGATTGCAACGGGCCCGAGCCTCCGCCACGGCGGCTCGGGTCTTAATTTCCAGAGGAAATGAGCATGAGCATTGCTGAAG
>Ga0255047_10003177_pt1 | contig 10428 bp, 6 predicted proteins | sample JV7_2_1_MG_FD_183640 | JGI IMG/M metagenome (GOLD analysis project Ga0255047, IMG submission 183640) | Seawater microbial communities from Jervis Inlet, British Columbia, Canada - JV7_2_1 | ecosystem: Environmental > Aquatic > Marine > Inlet | place: Canada: British Columbia | collected 2016-10-06 | reverse complement strand
AGAAGTATTTGTAGGATGTGGATTACAAGTCGTTCTATCTAACCGAAACAGCCATAGCGGACATTCGATTATTATGAATTATATTCCGAGAACGGCACAATACGGACACTCAGGTTCAGCACTTCAATGACAGAGAACGGCACTGAACGAACTCCCAACCACTTGGGAGAAAACTATATAAATAAGTTTCAGCCGCCTACCAAGGAAGATTGACAATGGCTTTCGACCAATGAATTACCGAACGACAACGGAAGATTCATCTTGGATTAAGCTTTAATGTATAGTATTTGGATACTGTTTATGTCAACTAAATTGTAATTCAAGTCTTCAGCAATTAATGGCAACTAGAACCAAGTATCTTTGTTTATTCCGGGGAAAAATAATGATATATAAAGTCAAGCATCTAGCATTCTCCATATTTCTTCTTCTGGTTGTCGAGCTGTATCCCGTTGCAGTAATCGCCGCAGAAAATATTGCGGGTGATTTTGAGAGCACACTTTCGTCGTTCGAAGTGGAAGGAATATCATTATCCACGGATTTATCAAAAATAGAAAAAATCCTGGTTGGAAAGGGATTCACGCTTGATCGAAGATCGACACAAATGAAACAGACAAGATTATTATTCATACGAAGAAAGGGGGAAAAATCTGCAACTATCGATATTCGTGTTTTAGCAGACGATACTGTTTCTAAGATCGACGCAAAATTATTTGATTTTGAGAATCCGCATTTGATTGATCAACAGGGGGTCCGACATACAAAGGCGTTTGAGAATTTTGATACTTTATGTAAGACAAGGAAGAGGAACCTTGTCTGTAAATCTACAACGGATAGGTACAAATCCGCTTTTATTGCAAAAATCAAAAAAAACGGCATTTATTATACACTCAGCATTAAACTATCTGCCGAGGCCCAACATAGGAAAAAAGATCAGAAAAGGAAAGAAAAAGATCAGGAGCAAATACAAAAGAATCAATTAGTGCGAGCAGAACGAAAAGCGAGGCAGGAAAAAGTGAGGCAGGAAGCTCTTGCAATAGAATTTGAAATAGAAGCTGAAAAAAACCTCTCACAGGAGGAGCGAGACAAAAGGAGCGATGAAAAACTGCGTCAATGGATCGCAAATATTAAATTGGAATCTGAAACTACTTCAGCGGATAAAACACCACAAGAGCAGTTTTTGGCAGCAGCCAAGAAACGAATTGTAGAATTGAACAAACTTCCTCCTGACTTGCGCAGTCTGTCACAAATCCAGAAGGAATGGGATCATGCTCGCAGGAATGAAATTCTGATTGAAGAAAAATATATCAAGTTTGATCCTTCTGCGTTAACTAATATGTTGGTAAGTGAATCAGGGACACTTGGATTCGATTTATATCGCCTTGGGTGGGGCCACTCTATCAGTGGATATGCGAAACTAATCGAGGAATTGGCAAATATGAAAGCAAGAAAAGCTCCTGAATATATGTTTACCTCGATTTATCCGGACACCGCAGAAGGCCTGCTGGGATTTATGGATAGTACGCAGTACAAAGCCAAATCCATTTTTTCCCGGCGGCCCAATTTTCTGGGCCGTAAGGCATTTGATACGGCCTATGCAAAATTAATTAAAACCAAGTCAGAAGAGCACTCCACATCCGGAATGGCGATAATGATTGCTGAATTGAGGAGCTTTGACGGAATGGATTATGGTGACCTTAGGGAGCTAAATAAGATGAACTTACGTGCTGAAAAGCTCCAACAGCTAAGTGCTACCGCCGGTTATCATGAATTTAATGAAATATATCTTAAAACCAAGAGGGCAATGTTGAAAAAATCTATACCCGTTTTGGTCAACTGGATTAATTCATTGCCACCATCAATGAAAACATTGGGTTTGCTGGACAAGTTTGAGGAAGAGGCTTTTGGAGTGATCAGGGATATTTACACTGGCAAGGGAAATGACACTGGGTATTTCCCGGTATTGTTCGCCGCAATCAGCGTGAAACGAACCGAGTGTAATCCCGATGGGTACTATCGCCCTGATATTATCCTGTCTTTAACAAGACGTTACTGGCGTGAAGTGAAGCTTCGGGCACTGGACGATTTCGCTTACATTTCCACGACAGTTAATAACCTGGGCAAAAGTTGCCCGGGGCTTGTTACGGATGCTCAAAAACGAATAATTAGCATCAAACTCGATAGCGCTAAATCAGACGCACTTTATCGCCTATACAGAGGTCAGCCTTTAAGCAGAAAAGAGGCGGAAATGGGAACCCTGTTAGCGATGAATACCATCTTCAATCGGCCTGGCTGCCGAGAAGACAATTTTGGTAATATCACCAGTTGCACCTCGGAAGAAGAATTTAGGGCGTTGAACCAGGTAATTAATACCTCATCTGCAGCATTACAGGACACCGCGACATTCAAATCAAAAAATAGCTGTTCGAGTCAGGGTATGCAGCACTATATAAAAAGTATTTCGGATTATATGAATTCCAACGCTAGCGGAGCGATATTTCCCGAAATTCCAGATTTTCCATATATAAAATCGGATGTGGAATAAATTCAGTTAGAGGGGCTACGTGGGGAACTCGGTGATATACGATCTTGGCTTTAACGAGTCTGGTCAAAAACTATCACGATCGCCAAGGTAATATTTACGCCAGTAGCCTACCTGTAGTGTATTAGAATTGGTAAGCGCCTGCCTCGGGCACGGAGCCGCCCTTGCATGATGAAATCTGAAGGTCAGTTTTCTCGTTAGCCGACGTTCAAAATTCCTGCATTAACTTCTGCTTCCGGCTGTGAGTTCAATCGGTCGACGCAACACTTATAATCTTTAAATAAAAAGATGGAGTGTTGTTTATGAAATATAGAACTCGAATCTATTATAGTGAAGAGCAAAAATCATTGAATTGTAACCATTGTCGGTCTAGGACAAAGACCCGATCAGAGCTTTGGCATCATTGAGGTCAACAGTATTAAATCCTTCGGTGAACCATTCGAACACCAAGGTGAGTAAGTCGCGAGCTTCACCGCTGTTTCCCTGGTCTTGCCATAAACGCGCAAGGCTTACCGCCGCTCGTAGTTCGAGCGATTTCGCACTTTGCACCCGCGCAATTTCGATAGCCTGCTTGAACCAGCATTCGGCGTTGCCAGGATCGTCCGGTGTGTCCATCAGTAGTAGCTCTCCCTTCACGCGATGGAGCTCCGCCTCCCACCAGTGGACGTCGTCGCGTTCACTGCGCCTCAGTAATTCGTCCATTAGCTCCAGACCCTTATCCACATCACCGTGCTGCCCGAAAGCCACTGCCATCAATGAAATCAACGAGGCGCTCCAGGGGTCCCCCCAGAGCTCGGACATATCTATTTCCCGCATCATCCCCATCCCTGCCTCACGCTTTCCCTGCTCAAACGTTGCCCATCCGCGTGCAGCACTGGTCCAGGATCCCAATTGATCTGTCGTCTCAGCCCGATATAGCTCTAGCAGGATCTTCGTCTGCTGTGCCACGTCATGTTGGTCTCGCTGGCACATCGAGAGGATCAGCCGCGATTCGGTTGAGATTATCAGCGAGGTCGAATGACCGAGCTCCCGTACAAGACCGATTGCCATATCGGATCGTTCCTGTGCCCGCTCTGGATAGCCCAATAACCAAAGCGCAAATGCGCTATGGTCTCTTGCACACGCACCCGGATCATGTCCCCCGTAGGTAAAAGACAATGCGTGATGATCCTCGGCTCGATAAAGCTGCATCCCCTGTTCGGCATGATCCAGTGTCGCCCCTGGTTCCCCCACCAGAAACCGACTTGCCCATTGGCAGTGATGCGCTTCGAGCCGCAGCGCCTCATCGTTTCGTTGTAGCCCCACTTCGAGCAACTGGTCAGCAAGTTCGCACGCTCGACGATGTTGACAGCGATTGGTATGGTGGTACCACAGGCCCCAAAGTACAGGAAACAGTTGTTCAGTTTCTCCCTGTTGCTCGCAGAGCACCTGGGCCCGGCTATAGTTTTCTGCCACCTGTGGTGATGCCGTTCCAACCACTTTTTGTAATGGTACGCCCAACGTGACCCGTAACGTGATCTCCTTCCGAATGCGCGGCTCCCCTTCGGGCAGTGTATCAACCAGCGCCAGTCCTCGCTCCAGATGTGTTTTTGCCTCTACGTAGGCGCAGCGTTCTACTGCCCGCTCACCGGCTCGCAACCAGTAATCGAGCGCAGGTTCAGTGATCGTGGCTTCGGTATAGTGGTGGGCCAGCAGCTCGGGCTCGGTCTCCACGATCTCCACGAACTCAGCCTCCAAGGCTTTCGCAATACGCCCATGCAGTTCTCGTCGTTTGCTTTTAAGCAGGCTCTCGTACGCAGCGTCTTGCACCAGGGCATGCTTGAAGACATAGCGCACACCCGGTGGCGAACCCAGCGGAAATATCAGCGCCGCATCCACGAGCTGATTGAGGGCGTCTCGAAGCTCGTTTTCGGCTAGCGGTGATACCGCTTCCAGAAGCTCATGAGAGAACTCACGTCCAATCACTGCGGCAGTCTGCGCCACCTCCTTCACCGGCGCGAGCCGGTCGAGTCGGGCCATTAACGAGTCATGTAGCGTACTGGGGATGGCCAGGGCAGGCAACGGACCGACCAGTATATATTGGCTGCCGCTGTCCTTGAGCAGCCTCGACTCGATGACGGTCTTCGTCAGTTCCTCGACGAACAACGGCACGCCATCGGTTTTCTCGATGATCTGGGCCCGGACTTCATCGGGCAGTGCCTTGCCACCGGTAACCTGATCGATCATCGTCGTCGCCAGACTGCGACTAAAGCGGTTGAGGGTAAGTGAGGTCACATGAGAACGACCCGTCCAGGGTGGTGAAAACTCGGGTCTAAACGTGATGACGACAAGCACTCGCACACTCCGTACCCGGCCAACCATGAGTCCAAGCAGCTCAATCGAAGTCGGGTCCGCCCACTGCACATCCTCGAAGAGGAGCAATACCGGGCGCGTCTGACTCAAACTTTCCATCTGCAACACCAATGCGTCCAGCGTCGCCTCCTTCTGCCGCTCAGGCGCCATTTCGAGCGTTGGATATCGGTCCTCCACCGGAATCGACAACAGGGATGCAAACAGGGGAGCAATGACATTAATTTCTGGTGTTGCCTGCAAGACCAATGATTCGAGCTTGTCGAGTCGTGTCTTCGAGGAATCTTCACTCTTGATCCCTGCGGCTCGCTCGAGCTGCTCGATGACCGGATGCAGTACGCTGTTCGTGTGATATGGTGAACATTGGTAGCGAAGTCGAATTGGATCATCCTTGGCCGCACGTTCACGCAGCGTCTCACTAATACGAGATTTACCGATACCCGGTTCGCCCGACAATAATGCAACCTGGCCGTTGCCTTCCATGGCGTATTGCCAGCGCTCCAGTAACAGTCCGATTTCGTGTTCGCGACCCACTAACGGTGTGACACCGGCTCTGTGCTGCGCTTCAAAGCGGCTCTCCGCCGCGCTCGGAGCAACTACCTGCCAGACCGGAACAGGTTCAGCGATGCCCTTGACTTCATGCGTACCCAAGTCTTCATACTCGAATCTCCCGCCGGCAAGGTCATAAGTACTAGAAGCTATCAAAACCTTGTTCGCGCTGGCCAGACCTTGCAGCCGCGCCGCAAGGTTCGGTGTCGCTCCCACCACCGCACTCTCTTGCGATGCGCCTTCGCCGATGAGATCCCCAACTACCACCGACCCCGTGGCGATGCCGATGCGAACCTCCAGGTTTACCCGCAACTTATCGCTGAATGTCGTGTTAAGTCCACCCATCGCATCGATAACGAACAGCCCAGCATGAATAGCCCTTTCGGCGTCGTCCTCATGTGCCTGGGGATATCCGAAGTAAGCCAGCACTCCGTCGCCCATGTAACGTGCTACGTACCCGTCATAGCGCTCTATAGCAGCCTTGCAGGTATCCTGGTAGGCTCGATTCACGTCGCGAAGATCTTCAGGGTCGAGGCGCTGGGACAGCTCGGTCGAGCCCGCGAGATCACAGAACATCACGGTGAGCTGTCGGCGCTCAGCCTCACCTTTGGAGGTTTGAATTGTTGATGATTCAGGTACTTCCTGTCCCAGTGCTTTGATGGCACTGAGAATCGTTTTTCGGTGGCCGAGTGAACTTATCCCGAGTTCCTTAAGGTCAGTATTCGTCAATTGGGCCAGGAGATTGGCGTCGATGTCATTTTCTGTAAAAATCGAGGCATATTGCCCCAGCCCATGTTTTACCAGCCACCCGGAGACAGTTTCAGGCATTTCTCGTTATCTCGATTCAACCGGAACGATAGTTTACCAAAACCTAACTAAGCATGTGGTCAGGATTATTGGGAGACGAACATCTAAATATTGTTACAACAAGAGTCCGCCTTGGGCACTTAGCGGCTGTTGAGCGATGAAATCTGAAGGTCAGCTTTCTCCTTAGCGGTCGTTCAAATTGCCTGGACTAACTTCCGCTCCCGGCACGGAGCAGACCCTCGCTCAATTAAATTCACCAATTAAAATTAAGTCAACCGTAGCCATAATTCACTATGCCAGCGTGAAGCTCTCGGATGTGACGATTGCGTATTTACCCACCCAGCGTAAACTGCGTTGTTTTAGTATCTGGCGGACATCGAGATCAACCCTACCCATCGGCCGTTAGCTGGCATTCTGTTCTGTATATTCGCGTTGTTTGCATTTGCTCTGCAGGATTCGATCATCAAGTTACTGTCGGAACGCTATTCGGTCATCGAAATTTTGACGTTTCGGTTGGCGATCGTATTGACACTACTAACAGTGATTGCCGTTGTATGGCGTGGCTTTGAAATTTTTCGTTCCCGAAGGCCTCGCCTGATGCTCGCCCGTGGGGTCCTCGCTTTTTTTGCTTTTACGACCTACTACATTGCGCTTAGCCGCATCCCACTCGCCGACGCTGCGGCCGTGTTTATGACAGCCCCATTATTCGTGACATTGCTGTCAGCCTTGATTTTGCGGGAACGGGTCGGCCTCGAGCGGTGGAGCGCGGTCGTGATTGGTTTCTGCGCAGTGTTGTACATGCTAAACCCGGGATCGACCCTGTTTAAGATCGAGTCCGCACTGCCATTATTCAGCGCCATGTGCTATGCGTTGATACCGATTATCAATCGTCACATCGGGCTTAGTGAACATGCGTTGACTATGGGTATTTACACCACCACATCTTATTTCCTGCTAATGATTCTGGCCTCACTGCTAATTACAGTGATGCCTACACCGACCAGTGATAATTCGATGCTACAGGGTGTTTTTCAGGACTGGAGTATGCTGCAACCCACCGAATGGTTGCTGCTGTTACTCGCGGGGGTAATATTTGCGGCGGCGTTGCTTAGTATCACTCAGGCATACCGTATTGCCGTCGTCAGCACAGTGGCACCATTCGAATATATATACATATTGTGGGCCAGCGTAATTGGCTACCTGATGTTTTCCGATATCCCCAGCTCAAGGACCCTCGTCGGTAGTGTGATTATTGTTGCCTGTGGCTGCTATATTATCTATCGGGAACGAAATCGTCGTGGTCAGCCCGAGACCGTTATCTCCGATTCGAAGCAGGCTGGCAGCAACTAAGATATCAGTTAACTAATTTTTCGTTAGCGGACGTTCAAATAATTAATTAATAGTCGGCTTACGGCTGCGGTCATTGAACCTGCGAAAGAAGCGGCAGGTTATCGGCCTGTCTGGTGGCTGAAATTTGGCAGGATTGACCGGCGGGAAAGACCAATTCCTCTATTCCAAATGGAGATAAAATTGTCTAAATAACTGTCAAAAATACGATATTATTGACCCTGGGTTTAATCTGGCAAGGCAACCAGACTCAGTATCAATGTCAAACACAGCAGGTGTTTGGTAACCAACGATGAAATCGAAACTTATGGTATTTGCGATAGTGGCAGCGTTATTGCTCGCTTCCTATCTTTACCTGATTGATACGCCATCGGTTGCGAAAAACGAATCTCTGCCAGGCCTGCTTCTGGAGAGTGATCAAATCAAGGGCATTATCAGTAATTTCAACGATTTACTGGACCAGAATCCTGGCAATGATGGCACTCATGTCCCGGTTCAATCAGAAACCGCAATGCCAGCCTCTCCTACGGCGATCCTGGGATACGTTAATATTTACGGGACGATTGTCGATCAAGAAAATCAGCCCATTGAAAATGCACTGATTTCAGAGGAATATCGTTTTGCCAGCGCCAGGTCTGACGCAGAGGGCAGGTATCAGATATCAGTTAAACTCGCCAAATTCAAAAACCCGGTTGTTAATATCATGCGTTCTGGTTACCGGGAGGAAAGAGTGTGGGTTGGGGGCGATGATTTGGGGAGTGGACAAGCTATAAAGCTTGATGTGTCCCTCTCGGAAGCGAATGATACTACATCGATCCATGGCTGGATTGGCAATGATATCGGAGAAGGAATTGCGGTACAGAAAATTCGGATCAAATCGCGAGGTCTGACGCAGTATGTCGTCTCCAGTGACGAGAGGGGAGATTTTTCATTTGAAGGAGTGCGATCAGGTTTAACCTATCGCCTGGAAGTTTTCCCTGAGGCTCAATATTCGCAGTATCTGTACGATTCTGTTGAGGTGACACATAACACGCCGTTTATAAAAGTTATTCTGACCAGCATAAACCTGGTCGATATAAACGGAATGGTAGTGAGCAGCGCCGGGGTGCCGGTACCTGACTTTGAAATAAAAGTCAGAAACACGACAACGAATTCCCTGGTTCGAATGGTGAGCACCGATTCCTCCGGTTTTTTTAAACTGGATCGATTTCCCGCAGGAGAGCTTCAGTTTTTGACGCCATACCCTGTATATTTCAAGATTACCGGAGTGACCCTGGCGCCAAACGAAACCAGGAGCCTGATCCTGGTAATCGACAAGGGAATCCACTACCTATCCGGATGGGTAAGCGATCAAAATGGTGTGCCTGTGGATAACGCCAGGGTGGCCCTGGATGCTGAAATCAACCGCGGTACCACGAAATCCTTATCTTATCGATCAAGGGTTACCAATAGCGCTGGGGCCTTTAGTTTTGCTGATCTGGGTAATGAAACTCATGTGATAACGGTCTATACCCAGGACTTTAAGCAAAAGACAATCAGTCACCGGTTTGAATCCCCCAGTGAAGAAATACATATCACTCTTTCGTCAAAATAAGCTCAGTTGGTGTCGAAGCACTACACGGTTTTCAGGCAGCAGTTGCCAGATTGAAAATGAACGGCAGCTTTCCTGTTAGCCGACGTTCAGGATCGATAGATTAACTTCGGCTCCCGGCACGTAGCGGCCATTGATATAGCAAAAGTTTTATGAGAATGTACGAGAACATTTGGCGGCATATCACGATATCCGTGCCTGTCACATAATTACCTGTTAGGGGTAAAACATGTCAAACGGCAAGTGGGATTTAAAATCTAAGACCGATCAAGAGCTCTACGAGTTTATTGCTGGCTGGAAAGAGAATACTGAAGGGAGCATTGCTGGAAGAGAAGAACTGAGAAAACGGAACGAATCTCCGGCAATAGTTAAATCTTGGGTAGCAATTGCTATTGCTGCCATAGCGCTATTAATTTCTATTCCTTCTTATTTTAAAGAGCCACTTAGTACTACAGAAGCTAAGTTTGAACTAAGGTGGTGTCCGAACGGAGAAGAGGTATGTAATTTAATTGACGGAGGCTATATTAAGGGAGGCGTCTTTGCTTCCCTGGAGAAATGTCAGAACGCAAAGAATTTTCTGGTTGCAAACGGAACCAAAGTAGGGCGTTTATGCGCTCTTTACCTAGATTAGCCTTACCCCATACAAGCGCATGCAGTCGGACGCGGCAAAGCTGGGCCGCTGATGCTGTGCATTGAATAATGCAATGTGATAGTGTCCGGCCATTGTCAGGCAAGGAGTAAAGCGATGGCATTAATCAACTGCAGCGAATGCAAAAAAGAAGTCTCTGACAAGGCGGCCAGCTGCCCACACTGCGGCGCACCAATTTTTATCGCCAGAGAATCAAAAGCCGCTGGCGCACCATTAACTACCGTTCAGGAAACAAGTAAAAAACTAAAAGGGCAAATAGTAATTGCCTCGTTGATGTTTTGGTTCGGGTTCGGGTGGTTTATCGTCGACAATAATGCAATTGTGCGACCCGGTGAAAGTATAGCCGCACCGGCCATGTTATGGATTGGCCTTCTATGGTATATCGTTACTCGTTTCCGTATCTGGTGGCATCACAAATAAGTCGGTTCTAATATAAACTACAACCTTGTTCGAGTCTTTAATCGGAACAGAGAGAAAATATGAATATTAAATATTTATATGCGATCGCAATTAGTTTAATGGTAGCCGCTTGTGCTTCGATCACAGATGTAGTGCCAGCAGGTAAAGATACCTATGTAGTGGCTGGCGATAGTGAAA
>Ga0255047_10003176_pt1 | contig 10429 bp, 17 predicted proteins | sample JV7_2_1_MG_FD_183640 | JGI IMG/M metagenome (GOLD analysis project Ga0255047, IMG submission 183640) | Seawater microbial communities from Jervis Inlet, British Columbia, Canada - JV7_2_1 | ecosystem: Environmental > Aquatic > Marine > Inlet | place: Canada: British Columbia | collected 2016-10-06 | reverse complement strand
CCTGCCAGCTTCGGTAGTACATCCAAAGCCTGAACTGGCTGTCAGTCAGCTCGGAGCCGCGCGCCACACCGAAGACCTCAGTCAACGTCGTCCTGCCGCTCACTTCGCAGACCTCTCGATAGTGCGATGTAGCGACGTGTACCCACAACGACATCGCGTCTCGAGTACAGGCCGGCTAGCACGCCATACGATCCGAGCGTCACCTGTGAGCTGCTGGCGACAACGTGGGCAGCGGGTCAAATCAGCTCTCCAGCCACCGCAAAGGTCGTCGGGCTCGGGGGGTCAGCCCGAGGCGGGATCAGCCCGCACCGCCGATGAGGGTACGGTCCCAACGCCTTCACGACGACGACTCACGAAAACGGCCCGGGAGAGCACCGGGCCGCAGGGTCGTGAGTGGTCACGCCTTGGCCTCTACGCCCGACAAAGGCATGGCGCGCGTTTCTTTGACTTGCTTGAAGCGAGTCTGCGGTATCGCGTCAGGGCCACCGCGAGCCATCTCGCTGTGAGCGGCGGCTGCAACGTCGGGGCGGTCGGTCGTCTGCGACCAAATGACCTGCCCTGCATCGCCTAACTGTCGGACTGTCGTCAGCCACGTCATGCGTTGTTTCACTCCGGGTTCAACGTTCCTCATTCAGATGCGCCACGCGACCCGAAAACGGACGCCGTGCGTGAAATGAATCTCCTGAGACGTTTTTGGGCGGCACCCGCGGACCCCGCATCAGCGCGGCTAGCGATGTCGGACCACCGACCACCGTCCATCCATGCGCGAACGAGTTGCCCGTGTCCTTCCTCATCGGCCCGCTTCAGAATTGCGGCCACGGTGGGGTTGGACGACGTGGAGCCCTTGACCGCCATCCGCTCCACCGGGTCGAGCGTCAGTGTGAACTCTGCGGTCGGGTCCAGTAGTGCGCCCGCCGTCGTGCCTATGACCGACAAGGGCACGAGCTGGGTGCCTGGGCGCAGCGACTCGTAACGGGGTGAGCCCGTCGAGTCGTTCAGGATGTAGGTGCCGGTCAGACGCTGGGCCTCACGCCCAACCTCGAGCGGGTCGGTCGAGCTGTGGAGTGCGGTCCAGACTGACGTGAGTTTCGCGCTGCGGATCACCTCGTTCACATCGACCTCGAGCACATCCGCCAGCTCGGCCAGGGCTGTGCGCTGGAGGCGTGAGCGGGGGCTCCACGCCAGCGAGTCCGCGAGTCGGGTGTACACCCTGTCGTCTGTCGTGCCGCGTAGGGCCAGCCGGAAATCGCTCCTGCTGAAGCCTGAGCCCCAGACCTTCAAGGTCGGGACAGCTCAGGGAGATGGGGCATGATGCCAGCCGGCATGGCCTCGGCCTCGATATCCATGTCCCTATTCCTCCGTGTGTGATAGAACCACCGCCAGATTTTCCGCCCCTGCGCCAACTTCTGCGGCGTCCCCCACGGTGTCCGCGACAGACCTGCGAAACTCCACGTCATCCATCTTTGCAATGAGGTCGTGCAAGAACCCATCGTTGCCCAAACTGACAAGACTGCGGCACGCATCACCGACCACCCGCAGCATCATGGCCCGCCCCTCGCGTTCGATGGTGTCGCGCTCGCCCGCCTCCGCTTCCGCGCCCGCCAACGTCAACTCGCCCTCAACCACCTTGTCAGCGATGTCGGGGTGGCCCGCACGAATAGCTGCCAGCCGCGCTACATCCCCGCTCGCGTCTTTCTTGCGCTGCGCGGCCTCTTGGTAGGCGTTGTCCAGCGACACAGAGCCGCCGAGCACGTTGGCTGACAGGTCGGGGGCGTAGCGTAGGACTGTGCGGGCACGGGACACGTTGGTGCGATCAAACGGCAAACCTGTGATTTTCTCACGGGTTTTCCCGCGCCCACCCCTCCCACCTTCCGGGTAGATGGTCGCCACAGCCATCGCCCGCTGACCTTTGGTCATGTGCCGGCGGTGGACGTTCGCTGATAGGACGTAGGCGGTTGGGTCGTCACCGTTGAGGTTGACCACGGACGGTTCCACGCCCGCCATATCACAGGCTCGGCGCCGGTTCCGTCCATCCACTAGCAGTGTCTTGCCGTCAACGTCCGCAACAACGAGCGGGTCTCGCAGACCGTGTTGCTTGATGTCCGCCGCGAGCTCTTCGAGCCCGTCCGCATCCAGCATGGGGAACGCGTCTGCTGCGGGAAAAACCGGCATCGTCTTGATGTTCAAAATCCGCAATCCCATGTCTCAGGTGAATCGGGGTCCTGCTGCTGCCACCACGCCTCGAGGTCGGTGAACTGGAGCCGCTCGGCCTTCCTGAGCGCGCTCATCCTGCGCCGCCACCCCGCGCTCGCTCTGCCATCTCTGGACGGGCCTCAACCAAGGGGCGAGTCTCTGCCCATGCGAGCACCTCGCAGGCGAGGAACCCGACACGTTGCGGGGTGATTTGGCGACGGGCAGGGAAGTCGCCCCGCTTCTCGAGCCGCCAAATCGAGGTCCGGCTCAGGCCGGTGATTCCCACGGCCTCTTCGGTGCTGAAAAAAAGCTTTGTCACAGTGCCGTTCCGTCCGCTGGGGTTGTTGGGTTGCGGATGGACTCAAGCCGTTGTCGCGCGGTGTGCCAACGGGAGGAGGGGCTCAGGCACCGGAGCAATCGGGTGTTGTTGAATTAAACTACCCACCACCTGCGCGGGGTGGCCTTGGGTGCTGCCCGTAAAGCCGCCTTCACGGAAAAGTGTGAGTCTAGCGGCGGCGGGGTAGGTTCGGCCTGTTCCTCTGGATCGCGTTGTAGATGCGCCCGCTCTTGCTAGGGTCGAGGTCCGTAGAGCGGAAGAACCACCGGAGGGCGTGTGCAATCCGTCCGCGAAGGGCCTTTGGATTCTTTGGGCCTTCGCCAGGATGCCAGGCGTCGTAGAGCACCGTTACCGCTTCGGTGAATAGTTCGTGCGGTCGATTCCCACCACCCTTCTGCGGCGCGCGTGTCGCACGCTTTTGCTTCTCGCTCCAGGTCCATCCACCCCAAAAAGCTAAGGTCGCCGTCGCAGCCTGGGTGTGGATTTCCGCGGCGTCCTTCCGGTGTACCCAAGTGATCAGTTCGGAGCGTTGAGGGCCGGTGAGCATCTCTCCTGCCGCATACTGCGCGGCCAGCGCGTCCTCCACCTGCTCGGGTGTCGGATTCATGGTCAGGTACGCACTGGCGATGAGCGGGCGCAGGAGGTCGAACAGCTCCGCGAAACCCTCAATCTCGTCGTCGGTGAAACCAAGGACTCGACCGAGCGGTGTGGCCGGAAGCGTCTCGAGGTGCCCCACCGTCCTGAGGTAGCTAGCGAGTTGGCTGCCGTAGCGGGCGACGCGCCAAACCGGGCTGTTCATGGTCTCACCGCCACGATGCTCTCGAGGTGCTCGCCCCAGGCGTCCAGTGCAGCGACTCGCTCGTCCCAATACACGTGCCGGTCGTAGATACCCGCCACGCTCGGGTCCTTGTGGCCGAGCACCTTGTCCACAATCAACCGGGGGTGGCCGAGTTTGGTCATGTGTGTCGTCGCGGTTCTTCGTAGATCGTGCGGCGTCCATCGCTCCATCCCGAGCCTCGCCACCACGCGCTGCGCGCTCTGCGACAGGCCGTTGTAGAGCAGGTGGCCTGGACCGCTGGGCGACGGGAACACGAATTTCCGGCGTCCCGCGAGCTTCGCCTTCTCGTGGTGCTCACGCACCTCCCGCAGGATCGCGAACGCGAGATCTGACAACGGCACGTCATGGGGTGGTGCCACGTCCTCGCCCCTCGGCTTCTTGCGGTAGCCCTCTGGCATCCGCCACACCTTCGCGTCGGCGTCGATGTGCGCCCAACGCATTGCGGACACTTCGCCAGGCCGCTGTGCAGTCACGAGGACCAACTTGATGGCAGTAGGGGCGCCGACTGTGCGCGTGCCCAAGTCCTCCCACGCCAGCCGGATTTCTTCATTATCCAGATGCCGGTCACGGGCGCGTTCGACGAATCGGCGGGGCAGGGCCTTCACCGGGTTCGCGATCACGCCCGCGCGTCTGCGAATCGACGCCCACGTGAACACCGCCGAGAGGGCGACCTGTGTTCGGTTGAGCATTGTGCGCTTCTTGCGCCGCTCAATTTTGTCCAAGGCTCTCGCCACGTCCGCGGGCTCGACCTCTGCGGCAATCATCCCACGCAGCAACTTCGTGTCGCTGCCCTGTAGAATCCGGGTACGCTCTTTGAGCGTGTACGGCGCGAGGCTGTCCGCGGCATACTCCGTCAGGTACAGATCAATCAAGTCCCCGACCGTCTCGGCTTCCTGACGCTCCCGGCGTTCGCGTACGGGGTCGACACCCGCACGCACACCCACACGCATCTTCTCGGCTTCCTTGCGAGCGTCGCTCAAACCGAGGGTAGGGAAGTCACCGAGCTTGTACCTGCGCTGCTTCCCGTCCTGTCGGTACTTGAGGTACCAACCTCGCCGGCCAGATGCGAACACCCGAAGCGCCAACCCAGGCACGCTGCCTTCGGGGTAGTCCCGCAGCCGTTCCTCTGCCGTTGGGATCGGAAGAGCGGCGATGCCCAGGGCCGTGAGTTCGTTCGCCATCGGCCTTCCTCGCTGAAATCAGGCTGTAGGTACCACATAGGTACCAGATTTGTCCAGCACGAGTGGAAACACGACGAAACGTAGCGCGACTCTCAGAACCTGCAAAGTGGACTAAGATACAAGTGATACCAAGGATTAGGGCGTGTCGACGATAGGCTATACAAGGCGTCCGGGGGGACCCAAGCACATTTCTTACAAGCAGGGGGTCACTGGTTCGAGTCCAGTAGCGCCCATATGCCAGCAGGACAATGCTTTACAGGAAAGGCCACCCCGGACGACGGGGTGGCCTTTCTCGCTGTAGGTACCAGATAGGTACCACATCGCTCCCGTTCAGCCTCCCGCCATGATTCTGCGACGCCCGAGCGGGTTCGGGGGCGGAGCCATCTGTTGGGCCGGTCCCTCAGTCGGGAAGATCACGAAGAAGTCGGGAGAACTAGCAGGTCCGAAACACTCGCCTTGCGATCTCGCCCCGCCCTGCTCTCGCAAATTCAGCCCAACGTCAACTCAGATGCTCGCCGACTTGGTGCGGTTACACGGTTCGCAGAGAAGCTGCACATTGCGGTAGGTGGAGGCTCCGCCCTTAGAGAACGGGAGGATGTGGTCGTATTCGAGCCGCTCGCGGGAACCGCACTCCACACATGCACCACCGTCCCGACGCCAGACGTTGTGCTTCACATTCATCGGGATGTGTCTACTCGCCGCGCGACCAGTCTCGGCGACCCGACCTGGCGGACCACACTGCTCCTTTTCCTCCCATTTCTCGGCAGCCTCAGCCAAGTCTTGCACGTACCGGAAGTAATTGGCACCTAGCTCGGTGACCCCCTCCTCGTACTCAAACATCAGCTCAATCAGTCGGGACTCCGATGAGCGAAGCGAAGCATGACCGTCGTCCCACAGCTGGGTGAAGAGGTCAAGGAGTCGTGGAGGTGCAGTGACCCTTACCAGCTCGAATACCGCGTTTGCGGCGGCCTCGTCCCCGAGCTGGTCACACAGACGCTCCCAAATGAGGTCGTACGAGGTCTTCGGGAGTTTCAGGTCGTAGCCCTGCTCTAGCAGGTCACGGATCTCCTCTCGGCGCTTGCTCTTGCCAGCGTCTTTTGCGGCCTCCCGCTGAGACTTGGTGCCGGTGCCGTTGCGTTTCCGGGGAGTCTCTCTCTCTTGTCCCAGAGGCTTCCAGCCGCCTAGCTTGGCGGCGCAGGTTCATCCCCAGTGGAGCGAAGGTGTCCTTATGCTGTGGGTCGTGTTGGGCGTCGTGCTCTTTGTCCTTTTCATCCTGGCTCTGGGAAGCCAGCATGGAACTCAACTCCCTGACGGTGTCCTGGTCGAGATCCCAAACGGGAGCCGACCGACCCACGACCTTCGGTCGCGCGAGTACGATGATGATGACGGCACGCGGCACCGTGGATTTGTACTCTACCGACGCAAAGGGAACCAGCGTCTCAGTTGGGGCGGCATAGCCGGGGAAACTAACTGTCGCGCCTTCAACGTGGCTGGTGCAACGAAGTATCCTGAGGCACTGCGCTCCCCTGACTTCAATGTCGGGCGTGAAGTCACGCTGACGCCTGAGCCCGACAATCCCTACGATTCGAAGGCGCTCGCCGTTTGGAATCGAGCGGGGACCCTCCATGTCGGCTATATCCCCCGAAAGGCGACCGGACGGTGGACAATCCTCAACGATATCAAGAAGGGTGAGGGGCCAAGGACGTTCGTCGCGAACGAGGGTCTCCGCTCCGGCGAACGGGTCAGCCTCCGGCTCCTTTGTGTCTATCCCGATGCCCCAATATTTGTGGAGTCCCGCTGACGACCCAACCGCCCCCGACCTGTCAGGCAACAACGTGCTCGGCGGCACGTCGTTGCGTCTGGGTGTCGGCACCCTCACCCAGATCCGTACGTGCTCGCTCGTTCTGAAACGTCTTCAGCAACTCGCCAGACCGAGGCCAGCCCGCGCGATGGCCTCACTAGAGGACGGTGTCCAGATTGGACACCCAGAAGGGCGCGCTCGAGGAAAGGGCGGTAGGGGCAAGGACAGACCTGGGACATTGTGGAAACAATTCCACGAAGTCCCGCGAGAAAGCTAGGGTAGGGAAATAATTCCACAGGCTGAAAAGGGTCACGTCCGCAGTGATCATACCTTAGGGAAAAAATTCCCCAAGGGCGGCAGGGGCTTCGCAACGGTCCAGACATCCCGGAAAAAATGCCGGGAGGTGACGCCCGCGAGAAAGCCGCAGACGCATTCGGCACCAACCGCGCTACGTGTCGGCGGCTCCGTCCCAAACTGCCATGGCCGCGCCCTCATGCGCCGGCAATCGTTCGCGCATGCTCTATCTCACGCCAGACGAACTAACCCCAGCCGCCGAGTGCGCCATCGTCCGTCGGCTACTCAAGGACGGCGACGATCCGAATGCGTGGACCGTGACCTATGTGTGGGCCGGTGACGCTGCCGAGCCCGTCTATGCCGTCGTGCTCGAGGACGCGGAACGTGTGCGGGCCTTCACGGTCTGGCCGGAGGGTGACGGCTACGAGGTGGTGGAGGTGACCGACCAATAAGACGCTCGCGAGATCGACCGGACGCGCTTACCGTTTCCGACGAGGCAGCAAGAAGCTCGCTTCCGCTTGGCAGGCCGTAATGAATCTCTTGAGAGCAACCGGAGTGCTTGCGGTTGGACTATTGGGACTTTTTCTAGTCCATCCGGCTCCAGGGGCTGGTCAGGCTACGACTTCCTGCGAGGATGTCGTTTTTTGGTCGCCGTTCGAGACGCTCCTACTCTGTGCCCAGCAAGGGTACGCTCCCGCGCAGTTCTACCTCGGGAACATGTACAGCTCCGGCGCGGGCGTGCCTGAAGACGATGCAGAGGCCGTGCGCTGGTATCGGGTGGCCGCTGACCAAGGGCACGCTGGCGCGCAGTCCAACCTCGGGGGCATGTACGCCGACGGCGAAGGCGTGCCTGAAGACGATGCAGAGGCCGTGCGTTGGTATCGGTTGGCCGCTGACCGGGGGGACGCTATCGCGCAGAACAACCTCGGGCTCATGTACGCCACCGGCGACGGCGTACCGGAAGACGATGCAGAGGCCGTGCGCTGGTATCGGTTGGCCGCTGACCAAGGGCACGCTGGCGCGCAGTCCAACCTCGGGGTCAAGTACAGCAACGGTGAGGGCGTGCCTGAAGACGATGCAGAGGCCGTGCGCTGGTATCGGTTGGCCGCTGACCAAGGGTACGCTACCGCGCAGTACAACCTCGGGGTCATGTACGCCAACGGTGACGGCGTGCCTGAAGACGATGCAGAGGCCGTGCGCTGGTATCGGTTGGCCGCTGACCAAGGGGACGCTGACGCGCAGTACAACCTCGGGGTCACGTACAGCAACGGTGAGGGCGTGCCTGAAGACGATGCAGAGGCCGTGCGCTGGTATCGGTTGGCCGCTGACCAAGGGTACGCTCGCGCGCAGTACAACCTCGGGGTTATGTACAACAATGGCGACGGCGTGCCGAAAGACGATGTGGAGGCGGTACGCTGGTGGCGGTTAGCAGCCGAGCAGGGGTATGCGTCAGGCCAGAGCGGTCTCGCGGCTAAATACATCCTTGGCGAGGGCGTCCCGGTGGACTATGTGCTTGCCTATATGTGGATTAATCTCGCGGCGGCCCAGGGCGGGGCGGATGCTCAGGCCCGAAAAGACATCATCAACGACATCCTCGCGCCACGCATGACCCGCGAGCAGATCGCGGAGGCTCAACGGCTGTCCCGCGAGTGGATGGAGGCGCACCGTTAACGCTTCCACGTTTCACATGTGAAAAACCTGCGTGCCTGCCTCGTCGGGCACGCTAGAGGTTGGGCCGCATCCATCATTTTTTTCTCGGGTCGCGGAGGCCCTTGGGCGTGTCGGTCGTCGCGACCTCGCCGTACGGGCCGCGAGTGATACCGAGCGTCCGGTCGAGCTGGGCATCGACTGACGCTACGGACGGAGGCGGGCTGCCCAGCAGGTGCAGGCCGGCATCAGAGCCCGCCGCGTTTACGATTGCGTCGCGCCCCGCCTGCTCGTCTCGGATGGCTTGCATGAGCGCGTAGGTCGCGTCGAGGCGTGCCTGCGTGAGCTTGCGCTGCGCCTTCTGGTGCTTCTGCGCTAGCTCCCGCGATGCGCGGTCGCGCAACTTGGACAGGTCTGTCCTTGCCTCAGCGAGTCGCGAGTCCACAAGCCCGATCCGGCGGTTGACGTTGGAACCTTCGACCTTCAGTGCCGCCAGCCCAGCCGTACGGGTGTCGCCCAGTGGGGCTGCGAGCAATTCATCATCAGACAGCCCAGACTCGCCCTCTCGGGGCTGTCCGTGCCATAGCTTGGCGTGATCAGAGTTGATGCGGGCACGCTTCCTGAGCAGGGCTTGCTTGCCACCCTCGAGGTGCGTGATACGGCCCTCTTTATCGGACACCTGCGCGATTGCGGCGGTCATTATCCGTCTCCGTTGAGTGATGGCCAGCGAAGCTGGTCACGCACGATGCGTTCAGCCTCTGGGCCGTCGAGAATGCGTTTCTGCACCAGTGCATCAGCCAGCGTCTGAATCACGCCCCAGCGCCGCGAGACGAACTCTCGCGCGGTCTGTAGATGCTGATTGATCGCGGCATCGCCCATGGCGCCGAGGTGCCGTCTGTCGCCCCCGGGAACGTCCCACGAAAACATGCGCCGATCCGCGGGGAAGGCGTCGATTGCCGTGCCGGCCAGCGCACACCGCGGCGTCGCTTTCGATGGGTCCCGCGCGCTCACCGCGCCGCGGAGACGACCATCCCGACCCTCGCGGAGGTACAGGGCCTGGACGCCGGCGCCCGCCTCTACCAGCGAGACGGCGTGAGCCGCCTCGTGTAGGCTGATCCGCATCAGACGTGCGCGGCTCGGCTTGACCTGTTGCGTCCCATCGCGAGACGGTGCGTGTATCTTCAGAATGGTCTCGCGGAGGTACGGCCCAGGCTTCTTCGGCGCCCGTCGAGCGCGCCATTCGTCCCGACTGCGACGAGCAGCCGCCATGTACTGCGGCCCGCCATGCATGTGCCGCTCTTCCGGTCTCGGCGCGGCAATCTCGCGGTCAATCATTGAAGTCCTCATTTGCGGTCGTGGATTTGGGTCCGTGTGTTTCATGCGGCAGCGAGCGCGGCACGTTCTGCCTTGGTGAGTAGTCCGTGCTGCTCGAGGTGGTCGGCCTGCGAGTCCGCGTCCAGGAGCGCAGCGATGGACACCAGCGCCGGTTCGGGCGCGTCGAACTGCCACCAGAGCGAAGGGCGGGTGCCGGGGCGTTCCTCAAGCCAACGGGGCAGCACCGCGTCACGGGCACGTTCCCAGATTTCGCGACGGCCCTTGGCGTTGCCGTGGACTAGGCCAAGCACCTGAAACGGATTCGCGCCCAGGCTATCGAGCTCGGCGTGCTGGTCTCGGGCAAACGCGAGCTCCCACGGCTCGACGCCGGTCCGTCGACGCTTCCGAGCGACCCGTCGCTTGCGCGGCATCAGACGCTCCTCAATGCGGCTTTGCCGACGATGTCGGGCGCCCTGGTCTCTTCCGGCTCCGACACGTCGAAGGCAAGCTCCCGAAGCAGTCGGGCGAAGGCGATCCTTGAATCGCGTTCAATTGCGACCTCTGGGCGGCTCCGGGGCGCGCCGAATCGGTCCAGGTACACGAGGCCCTCGCGGTCGAGAATTTCTCGCGCCTGCTGGAGCCTGTCCCACGACTCGGAGACAGCCTGAAATAGACGGACGTGGTGGGAATCAAGCTCGAACTCGCGAACGCAGCTATGCCACCAAGTCTTGGTTGCCGGCTGGAGATGCGCAGGGGCCACGGGGTACTCAGTCATCGGCCAACAAATCCGTTTTCAACCGGGGAAGGGGGCGTAGAAATCTCAT
>Ga0255047_10003175_pt1 | contig 10446 bp, 9 predicted proteins | sample JV7_2_1_MG_FD_183640 | JGI IMG/M metagenome (GOLD analysis project Ga0255047, IMG submission 183640) | Seawater microbial communities from Jervis Inlet, British Columbia, Canada - JV7_2_1 | ecosystem: Environmental > Aquatic > Marine > Inlet | place: Canada: British Columbia | collected 2016-10-06 | reverse complement strand
TGACACTGTTGCAAAACTTCACCGTGCCGGCCAGACGTACGAACTCGAGGTCATGGCGAGGCACACCGTCTGGATCAACGGTGAGCGTACGGCCGGGAACCATCTGTTGCGATCCGGCGACCTTATCGAATTGGGCCAGGGTGGCCCCGTCGTCAGATTCAGGCTGTTTCCACCCGGTGTTGTACCGAAAAAAACAATTGCGGAAGTGTTTGCGGATTCAGTGGATGGGGCCCGGGCGGATGGCCGGTCAGCCATGGGTAAAACGGGCTCGTTTTTGTCCAGATTTACACACGATCTGGCGACCCAGACGACATTGTGGTTCAGAATTTGGGTTTTGGTTCTGATCACCACGCTGGTAATCAGTATTGCAGTCCTCGCAGTTCAAAATATCCGGCTGCAGAAGCACTTGTTCAGCGAGGCCATGCGTATCGACAGCATCGCCGAGGCCTTACAGAAGACCGGGGCTCAGGCTATTAAAAAAGAGGAACTGGCCAAACTGCAGAAGGTGGTTGAAGATCGCCTGGAGTCACTGGAAGCGCACACCGGAGAACTGGCCCGGGTTTTTGCTTCGGTGGAAGATTCAATTGCATTCGTTCAGGGTACTTTCGGCTTCGTCGACCCCGGGTCTGGAAAGCCGCTGCGGTACACGGAATCGCCCGAGGGCGTGTACCTGTTTTCCGTTGAAGGAGACGGCAAGGTAGTCGAACTGACATTTACCGGGTCGGCATTTCTGGTCAATCCGGAAGGTTTGCTGATGACCAACAAGCATCTCACCGAGCCCTGGCTGGAGGATGAGCGGAGTGAGGCGCCCATGGAGCTCGGCTTGAAACCCGAACATCGGCGGATGCGTATATATTTCCCCGGGGATACGGAGGCTTCCGATGTTCTCCCCGTGTTCGCCAGCGAAGAGGCGGACCTGGCGTTGGTGACGATACCCGGAGAACACCGTTTCGATATGGGTGCCTTGAAGTTTCAAACGGACCCGCCGCGCCCGGGTGATGAGGTTCTGGTGGTGGGATACCCGCTGGGTATCGCGGGAATGATAGTCCGTGCAAGCCCCGGTTTTATCGAACAGGCAAGGCAAGAGAGTGATGACTTCTGGCAAATCGTAGACAGACTGGCCCGGGAGGGATACATCAGACCCCTTGCCAGCAGGGGCATAGTTAGTCAGGTATCTGCAGACTACATCGTCTATGATGCGGAAACTACGGCAGGCGGCAGTGGCGGCCCGGTACTCAACGCCGATGGATCTGTCGTGGCAATAAACACTGCAATCGTTGAAAAATTCGGAGGATCCAACCTGGGTGTCCTGTCGATTTATGCCAGGCGTTTAATGGATCGCTATCTGAGCAAGGAGTGAGTCGACGTCAATGGTAGCGATTAACGCTGCAATAGTTGATCCGAGTCAACTTGACCGTTGCCCTTCCAGGAGTAGGATAAAATGGTCAGTATGACCATTTTATTAAGGAGATTGAGATGCGTATCGGGGAGTTATGCAACCGTGAGGTAGTGGTGATCAGCGAAGACAGTTCTATCACGGAAGCGGCGGCGATGATGCGGGAGTATCATGTCGGTGATGTCGTGGTTGTAAGGGAGCAGTACGGTAAACAGGCGCCCGTTGGCATATTGACTGACCGAGACATCGCACTCGGCATCGTTGCCAATGAAATAGACCCTAAAAGCGTAAGCGTTGGTGAGGCGATGAGCTTTGACCTCACCACTGTAACTGAAGATGAGGATTTATTGCACGCCATTGAAATTATGCGCGAGAATGGAATTCGCAGGATTCCCGTAATCGATGTTGACGAGGCGCTGGTCGGGATTCTGACAGTCGACGATGTTCTGGATTTACTGAGCGAAGTACTCATTGACCTCGTTCATTTGGTAGACAGGCAGAGAAGGCGGGAGGAAAAGCTTCGCTCCTAGCATGCTATGTCTGGATTCAGCCTACTGCCGTGGCGGCGCCGTTATAAACGATCCGGCAAGTGTTTCCGTATGTCGTCAGCATCGGCCTTGCTGAAGTCCTTGTCGATCTCGATGGAAACCAGCTTTGCCAGCTCAGGCGTGATGGACTTGCGTAAAAGACCCAGAAAATGGGGTGCGGCCACCAGCACCAGGCGATCGAACCCGGAGTTCACGCGGGCCAGTTCCAGGTGTTCGGCAATCAATTTGGCGAAGCGCACCGCTTCCTGCTCCTTGGGGCTGGTATTTGGGCCGGTTGCATGCCGGCCATCACCGTGACTTTCGTATGTGCTGCCCGTTCTGTCCGACTTCAAATCCCTGTTGTGCAGCCGGGCTTCGGGGGATACCAGCTGTTCCCTGGGTTGCAGGGAGCCCTGGGTACCGCCTGTGGAAAAAATGCGGGCTCTCGCTGCGTCCGCTACGATGATCCAGGCGTACGATGACATAGCTGTACCTGTATAAATTAGTATCTTAAGTGGCTTGTATTTTAACGGCTGCGGAGTATTTTAATGTTGATGTGTGTCAATTCCAGTGTCAGCACCGAATCGGCAGGTAAATCAACTGGGGTTGTATCTTAGGAAAAAATAGTATGCCCGAACCCAAGCCCCTGAAATCCGGAGCACTCTTTGTCCGGTGTGATGCCAGCAGTTTGGCATTCGAATCCACGGCTGAGCTGGATGGTCTGGATGAAGTCGTAGGTCACGCCAGGGCCTTATCCGCATTGAACTACGGTATCCACGTCAAGGGCGATGGCTGCAACATCTTTGCTCTGGGCCCTGCGGGGGTCCGAAAGCACGATATCATTACGCGGATTCTGGAGCGAGAGGCTGCCAGGCACTCGGTTTCATCCGATTGGTGCTATGTCTGGAATTTCGATCAGCCGGATAAACCAGGAGCCATCAAGCTCCCGCCGGGTCGCGGGTGCAAGTTCCATAAGGATATGGAACAGCTCATCGATGATCTGGAGACCGCGATTCCCTCCGCTTTTGAAACGGAGGAATATCAATCACGGGTGGCGGAGCTCGAGCGCGAGCTCATCGCACGCCGTGACAAAATGTTGCAGGAACTGGATGAGCAGGCAAAGCAACACCACATCAGATTTTTACATACGCCCTCGGGTTTTGCGTTTGCCCCACTGGATGCCGGTGGGGAGGTTATCAACCCGGATCAGTTCTCAAAATTATCAGACAAGCAGAAGAAAAAAGTCGAGTCAGATGTAGAGGATTTGCAGAAGCAATTACAAAGAATCATCCGCCAGTTTCCGATTTGGCAGAAGGAGACGCGTGAAAAGGTCAAGGAAATCGATCGGGAGATTGCACGCTACTCGGTCGAAAATCTGATAAACAGTGTCAAGGACAACCACCGTGATTTGCCTGATGTATGCCAATACCTGGAGGGTGTCGAGCGGGACATTGTCGAGCATGTTCATGAATTCCGGCAGGATACGGAGCCCCAGGCGATTTTCCCCGCAAGGTCTACCAGGATAGAGGCATTGCGGCGTTACAAAGTCAATGTCATCGTCGATCATGACGGAGAAACATCGGCTGCTGTGATCTATCAGGATCTGCCAACGTACTCCAATCTGACTGGCCGCATCGAATACCAGGCACAAATGGGCACCCTGGTAACGGATTTCACCCTGATCAAAGGCGGTGACCTGCACCGGGCTAATGGCGGTTACCTCATTCTCGACGCTGACCGGATACTGCGGCAGCCGTACGCCTGGGAGGGGCTCAAACGGGCAATACGCTCCCGTGAGCTTCACATCGAACCTCTTGAAAAGGCGTATGGACTGATGAATACGGTATCGCTGGAGCCGGAACCGATTCCACTCGATATCAAAGTTGTACTAGTCGGAGACCGGACGCTCTACTATCTCCTGAATCACTATGATCCGGAGTTCGAGGATCTGTTCCGGGTGGTCGCGGATTTCAGCGAGGACATTGAGCGTAATGAAAGCTCCGGCATTTTGTTTGCCCGATTGATTGCGCGGATCGTGAAAGAGGAAAACCTGCTCCATCTGGAATGTGATGCCGTGGCGCGTGTAATCGAATACAGTTCCAGGTTGGCCGGAGACACGGAAAAATTATCCGTCGATATCCGGCGGATTTCGGATCTGCTCAGAGAATCGGACTACCAGGCTGGCGTCAGAGGGGGGGCACAGATTTCCCGCAGTGACGTGCAGCAGGCCATAGACGCCAGAATTTACCGCCATGACAGGATCAGGGAACGGATCTATGAAGCGATCAGACGCGGGTTGATCAAAATCGACACGGTGGGCAAAAAAATTGGGCAGATAAATGGTTTGTCGGTAATCGATCTCGGTGATGTTTCCTTCGGCCAGCCTTCACGAATTACGGTAACCACACGTCTGGGAGGAGGCAAGTTCGTCGATATTCAGCGCGAAACCGAGTTGGGCGGTAATATCCATTCAAAGGGCGTACTCATCTTGACCAACTACCTGGCCTCCCGGTATGCCAGAGGATATCCGTTGTCGATGTCGGCCAGCATCGTTTTCGAACAGTCCTACGGCATGGTGGACGGTGACAGCGCGTCTCTGGCCGAGTTGTGTGCACTGCTTTCAGCGTTGTCGAACCTGCCCATCCGGCAAACATTTGCCGTGACCGGGTCGGTGAACCAACGTGGAGAGGTTCAGGCCATTGGTGGTGTAAATCAGAAAATCGAGGGCTATTTCGATGTTTGTTCAAATGGCGGGCTAAACGGGAACCAGGCCGTGATCATTCCGGCATCCAATGTAGCCCATCTCATGCTGCGGCAGGACGTCATAGCGGCTGTAGAACGAGGAGAATTCAACGTCTACGCGGTCGAAAATGTGGATAATGCGATCGCCCTGCTCACGGGTATAGACGCCGGTGAACGTGATGAAAACGGCATTCTACCGCCTGACAGCGTGAACGGGAATGTGGAGCAAGCGCTTATAGACCTCGCGGTTCGCCGCAGGGAGTTTGGCCGCGAATCCGATGCAGGCAACGAGAATACATAATACATAATGAATCTCACAGCAGAGAAAGTCGAGCGTATACTGGTTGCAATCGATGCTTCGATGCGCAGCTATGACGCCCTGGAAGCAGCGGTTGAGTTCGCAACCCTTTTGCAGACCCCCCTGACGGCTTTGTTCGTCGAAGATGTCAATCTGGTAAAATTGTCGGAGCTGCCATTCGCCAAGGAACTGGACCGCTCGAGTGGTGTTATGCGACCGCTGGACTCTCAAAGTGTGATCCGCGCCCTCCAGCTGGAGGCGCAGAATCTGCAGAAGCGATTGTCCGAGGAATCAAAAAAGAGACGAATCAATCTGTCGATGAAAATAGTACGTGGCCATTACATTGCTGCTGCCGTGGAGATGGCCGGTAAAAGCGACATTGTGTTTGTGGGAGATTCCACAAGGCTTTTCTATGAACGGTCCGGCAGGAAGCTTGATTTTCCCAATGAAGGAAAACCTGGTTTCGGGCATAAGCCGGTCTGGGTTTTCTATGATGGCTCAGCTGTTACGCGGCGTGGCCTGGCGTTGGCCTTGCACCTGAGTAAGGAGTACGGGTTAGATCTGGTAATATTGACGGCGGAAGGATGTAGTGAGGCTGAGCTCCGGGGGCTGCTGAAGGGGGTACCGTCCGCGCCACAGGGAACACGTTATTTCGTGTCGCTGGCGGATGCTGAGAATGTTGCCGCCACCGCGCACCGCGGCGGTTGCGCGGTATTGGTGCTGCCGAGAGAAGGCGGACTTTCGCGCACCCCGGATTCCGTCTTCGCCGCCATAAAATGCCCCCGCATCCTGGTCTAGGGCGATAGACAACCACTACACAAGTCGGGGCCGGTCAAAGAGCCTCTTCGGTTTCGCATTTTCCGGTACAATTTCCCCATACCATATCAAGACGCGGGATGTAGAAATGAAGATCTGTAACTTTGGAAATTTGAGCTCAATCTTCCTGGCGGCAGGGGTAATGGCGACGCCGGTCCATGCCGAGAATATCGATGAACTGTTTGCTAATCTGAAGCAGTTCGTCGCACAGGAACAATACCCGAATGCGCTGGAAGAGCTACAGTGGATGCGGCGGGAACTGGACAAACTGCACATCGAAAAAATCAACAGTTATTTTCCCGATAACCTGGCGGGCCTGCAGGGCAATGAGCCAAAGAGCCAGAGTGTGCTTGGGTTCACAAATATGAGTCGCAGCTACAGCGGAGACGGGAAAAACGTCAACGTGGCGTTGACGGGGGGTGCTTCGGCAGCAGGCGGACTTGCGGCACTGGCGCAGATGGCGAGCCTGCTTGGCACCCAGCAGGATGCAGAAACCTACCGACTGGCTGGTCGTACCGCCACGCTGGTCATTGACCCGGACGGCAAGACTTCAATATCGGTATCGCTGAAAAGCGGGTCGCTGTTGAGTTTCGAATCCAACGATCTGTCGGAAGTCGGCAAACTCAAGGAAATCGCCCGGGAATTTCCTGTTGCAGGACTCGACAACTACCTGGCAGGACACTGATACCAGGGAACCGTATTTAGCGCCCGTGAGGTTCCACCAGGCACTCCGGCTCTCCAGAAATCGAGTTGCTTCAATCTGAAAAATATTGTAACCGTCATTCCCGATCAGCCCAGGACCCAATTCGGTGCATTCGACGGAAGAGGCATAAAATGAAAATATGGGTGGACGCAGACGCCTGCCCCGTCGTGATCAGGGATATATTGTTCAGAGCGGCACAGCGTACCGGGATTCAACTGACGCTTGTGGCTAATCAACCAGTGCATATACCTCCGTCCAATTGCATTAAAATGCTCCAGGTAGCCTCTGGGTTCGATGTCGCAGACAATGAGATAGTCAAAAGACTTGTGGTGGGGGATCTTGTAATCACTAGCGATATTCCATTGGCGGCGGAAGTGGTTGACAAGGGTGGTAATGCGCTCAGTCCCCGGGGTGAACTGTATTCATCGGACAATATTAGAGCCCGCCTGAACATGAGGGATTTTCTGGATACACTACGGGCCAGTGGGGTACATACCGGTGGGCCGCCGGCATTAAGCCAAAGTAACCGGCAATCTTTTGCCAGTCACCTGGACAGGATATTAGCCAGTGCCCAAAACGAAACGTAACGAGGCATGCAGCTGACGTTGCCGATGGCGGAGACTAATGGAGTCGAGTTGGCGGCTGCGGTGTGTGGAGCCACCGCTCTGGCCGCAGGAGGGGACTGCGAATCTCGCACGCCGCCTGGCTTCTGAGGCATTGGGCATCCTGCGTGACCGCTAGGACAGGCAGAAGACAAGCAGCCAGAATTCGGCGGGACTCAAAGGATCATACCGGGGTTGCTGGCAAATCGGGGTAATTCGGCAAAAAAAATCGTCTAACTACTCCACATGACCATGACAACGTGATATAAAGCGCCCCCCGCAAAAGTCAAGGAGGCCAGCGGGGTTCCAGTACCAGAGCACAGCATCTGATCGAACCGCAGACACCGAATTTATGCGTTAAGTTAGCATTGTAAGTTATTGACATACTTGTTAATTCGCCACAAAATACGCTGTTTGCCCTTTTTCGGAGGGGTTCCCGAGCGGCCAAAGGGGGCAGACTGTAAATCTGCTGGCTCAGCCTTCGGAGGTTCGAATCCTCCCCCCTCCACCAGCTGCGTGAACACAGAGCAGGGTCGGAATCGACATTGAAACCGGTGAAATGTTGGGAAAAAGTTAGCGGTCAACTCCCTTTCCTTTTAATTTGCGGGTGTAGTTCAACGGTAGAACCTCAGCCTTCCAAGCTGATGACGTGGGTTCGATTCCCATCACCCGCTCCGGGTCAGACATCAGATGTCAGATCAATGACGCAAGATCTTCTGAAATCTGATGTCTTATTGCCCACATAGCTCAGATGGTAGAGCACTCCCTTGGTAAGGGAGAGGTCACTGGTTCAATTCCAGTTGTGGGCACCAGTATCGAAAGCTGATGTGAGATTGGAGATGCACCGAAGATCTGCGGTAGGAGGCCCGTCCCCGGGCCGATGTAAACGTAGCGAGGAGCTGCTCCTACGGTGTGTAAGGGAAAAGGCGGCACAATTAAAGAACGAACGAAGAGGTTAACAGTTCATGGCGAAGGAAAAATTTGAGCGCACGAAGCCGCATGTCAATGTAGGCACGATAGGTCATGTAGATCATGGTAAGACGACGTTGACGGCGGCGATGACGAAGGTATTGTCGTTGCAGTATGGAGGGGAGGTGAGGTCGTTTGATCAGATAGACAATGCGCCGGAGGAGAGGGAGAGGGGGATTACGATAGCGACGGCGCACGTGGAGTATGAGACTGAGAAGCGGCATTATGCGCATGTAGACTGTCCGGGGCATGCGGATTATGTAAAGAACATGATTACGGGTGCGGCGCAGATGGATGGAGCGATACTGGTGGTGAGTGCGGCGGATGGTCCGATGCCGCAGACGAGGGAGCACATTTTGTTGGCGCGGCAGGTAGGGGTGCCGTACATTGTGGTGTACCTGAACAAGGCGGACATGGTGGACGATGAGGAGTTATTGGAGTTAGTGGAGATGGAGGTAAGGGAGTTACTGGACAAGTATGAGTTTCCTGGGGACGACACGCCGATTATTACGGGGAGTGCGTTAAAGGCATTGGAAGGGGAGGATACGGAGCAGGGGACGCAGTCGATACTGAAGTTGGCCGAGGCGTTGGATTCGTATATACCGGAGCCGGAGCGTGCGGTAGATGGAGATTTTCTGATGCCTATTGAGGATGTATTTTCGATATCGGGACGAGGGACGGTAGCGACGGGACGGATAGAGAGGGGGGTAATCAAGGTTGGGCAGGAAGTAGAGATAGTGGGGGTGAAGGAGACGGTGAAGACGACGGTAACGGGGGTGGAGATGTTTCGGAAGTTACTGGATCAGGGTCAGGCTGGGGACAATGTAGGGATATTGTTAAGGGGGACGAAGCGGGACGAGATAGAGCGTGGTCAGGTACTGGCGAAGCCGAAGAGTATCAATCCGCACACGCGGTTTGAGTCGGAGGTATATGTATTGAGCAAGGAAGAGGGGGGGCGTCACACGCCGTTTTTCAATGGATACAGGCCGCAGTTTTATTTTCGGACGACGGACATAACGGGGAGTGTAGATTTACCGGAGGGAGTAGAGATGGTGATGCCGGGGGACAATGTAAAGATGACGGTATCGATGATAGCGCCGATCGCGATGGAAGAGGGATTGAGGTTTGCGGTGCGGGAAGGCGGTCGAACGGTAGGTGCTGGTGTAGTGACGAAGATTATTGAATAGCGGGATGGGGTCAGACTTTGCATTTTGCATTCCAGCCCTGGATTTTACATGGAATCTTGTGCATCAATGCAAAATGCAAGGTCTGACTCCTGATGCCTGACGTAATACAGGCCAGTAGCTCAATTGGCAGAGCGGCGGTCTCCAAAACCGCAGGTTGGGGGTTCGATTCCCTCCTGGCCTGCCACGAAAACTTGAGAAACATAAGTGATAGATAAAGTTAAGCTTGTTGCTTCAGTTGCCATCGTCGTACTTGGCATAGCGGGCTTTTATTATTTTGACCAGCTGTCAATCCTTCTGCGTGCCGGGATGGTTATCGTTGCTGTTATTGCCGGCGCGGGCGTTGCACTGACGTCGTCCCAGGGCCAGATGGCGTGGGAGTTTACGAAAGGTGCGCGGCTCGAACTCAGGAAAGTGGTATGGCCGACTCGAAGAGAAACGGTACAGGGCACCGGCATGGTCTTGCTGATGGTGGTTATTGTCGGAATTTATCTGTGGATATTGGACACCGCCCTGTTTTGGGTGGTGTATGACTTGATACTGAAGACGAGGGCCTAGGCTTGGAAGAAAAATCGACATCGAAGCGCTGGTATGTAGTGCATGCATTTTCAGGATTTGAGAAGCATGTGGCCGAAGCCATGCGCGAGCACATTAGACGCGCTGGGCTGGAAGACAGCTTCGGCGAGATCCTGGTGCCGACAGAAGATGTTGTCGAGATGAAGGGCGGGCAAAAACGAACCAGTGAGCGAAAGTTTTTCCCCGGTTATGTGCTGGTACAAATGGATATGAACGACCAAACCTGGCACCTGGTAAAGAGTGTTCCGCGAGTAACGGGATTTATTGGGGGGACCAGTGCGAAGCCGACCCCAATCAGCGACAAAGAGGCCGACACCATCATGCAACAGGTGAAGGTCGGGGCGGAAAACCCGAGACCAAAATTCTCGTTCGAACCAGGAGAACTGGTAAGAGTGGTAGATGGGCCGTTCGCGGATTTCAACGGTACAGTCGAAGACGTAAATTTTGAAAAGTCCAAGCTGCGAGTAGCGGTTTCCATATTTGGCCGGTTTACGCCAGTCGAATTGGATTTCAGTCAGGTGGACAAAGGTTAAACAAAAAGAAAATTTGGGGAGCTGGAAAGCCTGGCTGGTGAGTACAGCGCTTGAACCCGGGAGAATCTGAATGGCTAAAAAAGTAGATACACTGATCAAG
>Ga0255047_10003172_pt1 | contig 10448 bp, 17 predicted proteins | sample JV7_2_1_MG_FD_183640 | JGI IMG/M metagenome (GOLD analysis project Ga0255047, IMG submission 183640) | Seawater microbial communities from Jervis Inlet, British Columbia, Canada - JV7_2_1 | ecosystem: Environmental > Aquatic > Marine > Inlet | place: Canada: British Columbia | collected 2016-10-06 | reverse complement strand
CTCCTTCGAGCCGGCATGCAAGAAACATCCCACCTCAGGATCGTCTAGGTGGACGTAACACTCGCGCCCGTAGTCGTAGGAGACTGGCCGTCCACAGTCGGCGCACGGCTCGACAGCGTTACCGCAATCGATGCACAACGCACCACCGTCGACCTCGGCCACCTCGCCGTACTGCTCGAACCGGCCCGTATCCTCCGTGCCGCAACGGACACAACCGACGACCTCGACATCGGACACCGCCCACGCCGTGGCCGGCTCCGCATCATCCACCGCCAACCCTCCGAACCGGCTCAGGATCACGCGCCGTACCGTGAACGTCCGCCCGTGGTGCGGACCCTCACGCGTGATCGTCACGCGCCGACCCGCCAACGGATGGACCCACCCGCCACTCATGCCGACACCCCCGAGGTACGCGCCCACGTCACAGTCATACCGTCAACCAACGGGCACACGTCGTCCGCTAGCACGTCGCCCATTATCCGCGTGCACCCCACCACCTCGTCACGCGTCCACGACGCCGGCAGTGCCACCTCGTAGGTCACCTCGTAGGTAACCATGCCGGCTACCACTGGAAATCCTGCGCGTACGCGCCTGCCGCTACCAACGCGGGATCCTCGAGGTAAGCGACCTGCCACCGCCCGAGGGTAAACGTGCCGTCCTCCCGCACGCGCTTAACCGCGACCGCCTCGAGACCCCACCGCCGTATCTCGCACACGCGCACAGTCTTCGGCGTCACAGAATGCACAACGAACCGCCGCGTCTGCCCGTAGAACTGAGTCGAACGCATAACGTCACCTATGCATAGGTGCGCCGTGGTCCTCTCCGTAGTTGGTACTGCCATAACTGTCCCTACCCTTCCGACGCGCTAGGCGTCGCTCGATAGCCGGCGACGTTCGCCGGCCACAATCCAACGCGCCGCCAACGGCAACGCGAAGAGAACCAATAGGCAACCGGCGACCACGCCGGCCACCGCGCCGCAACCCATAGGAACGGCGGCTAGGCCGTCGCTAACGGCGTTCCCGAGTAGGCCGGCGACTACCGCCGACATTGCCGGCGACGACCACCTACGCGGTAGCCACACACGATCTAGGCCAACGCCCGCGGCCATGCATGCCAATAGGACGCCGTTATCGATTAGGCCGAAAATGATCATGATCCGACCGCCCTAACGAATCCCGAACGATCCCCAATCGCGGCACCCTTAGCGCGTAATCCGACGATAACGCCGACCTCGTCGGACCACCGCGAGTCGGATAGGTCGCCGTCAACTACGCGCACGCCGGCATAGGTCGCCGGCAATGCGTGACCGCGGGTCGTGTCGAATACCACCGCGACGTTCGTCCCATAGGTGCCGGCCAGTGCCGCTAGATCCGAGTCGGCGTGACGTTCGTTCGCCGACATAGTTAGGTGATAGTTGGCCGGTACGCGCCGGCCGGTCCTCTTCGTGTAATCGTAAAAACGATTACCTGGCAAATCAAAAAGCTCGGGCGCTATCCGCGGCCAGTCGAGATCGCTAAGCACGTTCAAGCGGACCGGCACCAGTGGACCGGTCCGCCGACCTAGTGAGTCGACCGGCCGGCGCCGTTGCGTGCGCCGTAGCTCGTCGGCTAGCGCCCGAACGAATAGCGCCGGCACCGCGGCCAATAGGGCGACCTTCCAACGTCGCCCATCCTGCACAGACTCGAGACCACCCTTCCCGCTAGTGGCTAGACATACCGCCCGACATCCCGCCGACGATGCGCGGCACACGTTCCAACCGGCGGTAGACGCCGGCGATAGGGACAGTCCGTAGGCATTACTCTTATCTAGTTTCACGTTCCCGTCGGGCGCCGTTAGGAGATCCGCGGTCCGTGCATTAAATCCCACCGCGACGCGTTCCCTAATCATCGCCGAACGAAACGCCGCCCGATCCTCCCCCACTAGCGGATCAATCGGGTAGCCGCCGGCCGGCATGCCGGCCAATAGGTGCCGCTCGAGGTCGGGGGCACGCTCGAGACCACTGCCGCGGGTCATCGCCGGTACCTATCGGCGTTAGCGGGATGGTCGGCGGTACGGCGACGCTCGGCGCCGGCGACTACATCGCCGGCGTCACGCATCGCGGCCAGTTTTGCGTGTCCACCATCGCCGGTGCAGTCGGCGCATACTGCACCATCCCATCCCGTGCCGTCCGCGAGCATCTCGCGGTGATCCGTGTCCAGCGTCATCTCGTCGCCGCATATGTTGCACGGCACCCGCTCGAATACCGGCAACGCCCGACCTTGCAACAACGCCGCCGCCGCGACATCCATCAGTGTCGGACCCTCGTCATTAGGTCCGCGGTCCGCATTGCATATCGTCCCGCCAATACCCGCGGACTCGACATCGCCGCCGCAATACTCGCACCTAGTCCTACTCATGATCTACCTACCCTTTCGGCCGGCACGGTGCCGGCATCCAAGGACCACCCTACACGAAGAATCCGCCGCGTGTCGACATACCGTCAACATGCGACCGAATAGGCCCACACGATGCCGAGCTGGGGGGCTGGGATCCGCCGTTGGGTTACGCGTCGCCGGCGCCCGTTCGGCGCCCGTCACGGCGCCGGCGTGACGTTATGCAGGATTGCAACGGCCACCAGGTGCGGTAGGGGAGGGCTTTTCCTGAGCTTTGGCACGGATTCTGACCCATTCGGACGCTATCGGTCGGCGCCGTTCGATTGAATGCATAAAGCACGAATATGCAGGATCGATAGGGGAGGGGAGCGCATGACCCCCGCCATTCCGCGGAATCCTTGTGCTGATAATGTCCGTTATCATGACAACCGAGCAGGATCAGCAGCGGCAAGCCTCGAGCCTCGCAGGCGCAGGCGTGTGCGGGCCAGGCGAGCGAGCGAGCGCACGTCCGCCCGACCGACCCCCCGAGGGGGGTGGGGGGGTTCGTGTTCCTATATGTATAGATAACTATCCAGAGTGCGTGCTCATCCTGGAAGTCGTTGACGTAGGGTCAACTTTCCTGCACATGTTTGCGACCTGTAGGCAGTCTGCGTTTTGTAAAGACATCTGATGACACCCCGCCGGTGTCGGGGTGTCTATCTGATATCTGATGCCCCCCCCAGTGACTATGTCGTGCTGTCCCACATGGGACGTGTCGGGTTTGTAGTGGAGGTGTTGACATGCCGCAAAACGCTGGTGGTCGTGGTTGGTTGGTTGGTGCGTCTGGGGAGCGTGAGATGCCTGATCTTTGGGCGGAGTTGTTGGAGTGGTTGCTGCTTGGTCCTGAGCGGAGTCCGCGCACTCAGAAGGAGTGGGCGGCGGGTCGCGATATTCATGTTGATTCGTTGCGGCGCATTAAGCGTGACCCTCGGTTTGTGAAGGAGTGGGATCGTCGGTGCGCTGAGTTGAATATTCATCCTGAGCGGACTCAGTCTGTGATTGATTCGTTGTTTCGTCAGGCGGCTGATGGGGATGTGAAGGCTGCTTCTTTGTATTTGCAGTACATCGATAAGTTCACGCCGAAGCGGCGTGTCGTTGTTGATGATGAGCGTGCTGCTTCTGGTTTGTCGGATTTGGAGCTGGCTGACGAGTTGGAGGCCCTGGTCGTTGAGTTTCGTGATGCTGGTTCGGAGGTTGAGGTGGATCTTGTTGAGGGTTGATCGTCGGAGGCGGATGCGTTTGTTGCGGGTCGAGCGGTCTGCGGAGCGTGCTAAGGTGCGTCGTGAGGTGTTTGCGATGCATGCGAAGGGGTTGAGGTGTCATGTCGGGTCGTGTTGCGTGGAGGGGTTGTGAGCCTGCGTCCAGGTGATGAGCTTCTTGAGTGGCGTGAGGAGGCGTTTGGTGAGCGCCCTGTTTTGGGTCCGTGGGGTGATCCGTTTCATGGCCCTGAGTCTGATGAACCGTTGGAGTGCGGCATTGAGAACCCTGAGGTGTGCGACTCGTGCCAGTGAAGTGGTCGGTGTCGGCGTTCGTGACGATAATGTTTTTGTCTATAGCGTTCACGGTTTGGGGTTTGGGTCGTCTGTTACAGTCGTTGTTCGATTAGATGACTGACGTTTGTTGGCAGTACAAGAAGGGTTCTCCGCGTCGCGGCGTGCATGCGTGGCGTGAATGGGAGTCTTACACGGTTCCTTCGAGGTGGCAGTGGGAAGAGTGCCGTCATTGCGGCGAGATGCGTAATGTCTCGCCTGGGTGAGCTTCGCCAGGAGGCGGAGTGGCGGAAGTGTGTTCGTAGTGAAAAGTATTTCCTTGAGCATTACTGGTATATAGCGCATCCTGCTGAGGGACGCATTTTGTTCAAGTTGCGGTCTGCTCAGGCGGAGGCTTTGGAGCAGTGGGCTGCGAACAGGTATTCGTTGTCGTTGAAGGCCCGTCAGATTGGGTGGACGACTTTGGTTGCCGCCCACCAGTTTTGGTTGGCGTTCTTTACACCTGATCAGAACATTATTGATTTGTCTCGCACTGAGCGTGAATCAGTGTTGTTGTTGCGTAAGTCTAAGTACGGGTTTTCCCACATGCCGAAATGGATGGTGGAGCGTGGCCCGAAGCAACTGATTGAGCATCAACAGAAAATGGGGTTCGCTAATGGTAGCCAGATTACTTCAATGCCTTCAGCATCCGATCCTGCTCGAGGAGAGTCAGCTACGCTAGTTATCGTTGATGAGTGGGCGTTCCTTCCGAACGCTGAGGAAGCGTGGGCGTCTATAGAACCTGTCGCTGATGTTGGTGGACGCATCATTGGTTTGTCTACCGCTAACGGGTCAGGCAACTTTTTTCACGAACTGTGGGTAGGTGCGACGACTGGTGCCAACAAGTTTGAATCAATGTTTTTTCCTTGGTCAGCGACTGAGGATCGTGGAGCAGCCTGGTATGAGGAGAAGAAGAGTTCGATGCTGCCTTGGCAGCTCGCCCAGGAGTATCCGACGACACCTGAGGAAGCATTCGTTAAGTCAGGTAACCCTGTGTTTGATTTAGATTTGTTGGAAGAAATGAAACGCCATGTCCGGTTTGGCGAGTCGGGGTATTTGCATAAGGTTTCGGCCAGGTCTGTGGAGTTCAGGTCGTGAGTCTTGAAATATGGGTTCGTCCGCATGCCCAGCATGGTTATGTGATGGGGGTGGATACTGCGGAGGGCTTGGGTCATGGCGATTATTCGTGTGCCCATGTTTTGGATTTGAACACGGGGGAGCTGGTAGCGTCGTGGCATGGTCATATTCCGCCTGATGCGTTGGCTGATGAAGTGTTGTCTTTGGGGCTTTGGTATCGTGATGCTCTTTGCTGTGTTGAGGCCAATAATCATGGGTTGACGACGATCACTGTGTTGCGTCAGTTGGGGTACCCGAATCTGTTTCGCCGGCGGTCGTTGAATCAGGCCACGTCGAAGGTGTCGCAGGAGTTTGGGTGGAAGACGACTCGTACAACGAAACCTTTGATGATTGATGATTTGGGGCAGGCGTTGCGGAACAACGAGTTGACGATTTATGACCGTCACACGATTGCGGAGTTGCGGACTTTTGTCCGCAATGAGCGGGGGTCGATGTCTGGGTCTCCTTACGATGATCGTGTGATTGCTTTGGCTTTGGCGAATCAGATGCGTAAGTATGCTTATGCCCCCGAGTATGTGCAGAAGGTTGATGATTACTGGACTGTGGACTGGTTTGCCCGTTTGGCTACTCAGACTGACGCTGTGGGTGATGATTTGAGGATCGGTGGTTCCACTACCCGTGGGACACCGTATTTGTCTAAGTAGGGATCAATACGAGGAGTATCAGATGGCAAGGTTTGTTTCGCACACTTCAGCGTCGCAGACGGTTGATGGGCCGAAGGGTCAGAACAACAAGATGGAACGCGGCGGTTCTGTCGTGGCGAACCCGATTTGGGAGCCGGCGCAGCCGAACTCGCCGAAGCAGCGGTTCGACAGCCCCAAGTACGCCAACCAGACTGGCGGCTATGGTGAGACTGGTGTGCGTGACACTCCAGTCAACCAGCATGGCATTACGGGCAATGTTGAGCCTGCGAAGCCGCAGCCTGGTCTCGGTGGGCACAACGCAGCTCCGCATACTAAGCGTCCGTAACTGTGGCGGTTCTGCCACATGATGCCACGTTTGATGATTTCGTTTCATATACGGAATCTCTTCGGGGGCCTTTGGAACCTGTGGTTCTCGAAGGGCTTTGGGAGTGGCGTCAGAAGCTTTTAGGGATCCGTATTGACACGGGTCGTGGTTTCCGTTCTCAGATGCCTCCTGATGAGCAGCATTTGACCCGTGAGCAGCGTGGTCGTAAAGCTGAGCAGGAAGCGAAAGCTAATGGACGCAACGTTGAACGTCTGCCTGAAAAGACGTATTTCTGATGGCTCGTAAGACCCGTACCGAGATTTTGGAGAAGAATCGGCAACGCATTGATCGTGCGCGTCGTTGGCGCGACCAGGAGGGTCTTGATTCTACTTGGCGGCGTTTGAACGATTTGTACCGTGGCCGGCATTGGCCGCAGACTACTTCAGCGAATCGTGATTTGATTGCTGTGAATCTGTCGTTTTCGACAGTGAATGTGATTGCACCGTCAGTTTCGGTGAATCATCCCAAGATTGTTGTTTCAGCGAACGAATCCGAGAATGGGGACAGGGCTGCGTTCGTTGAGGCTGTCGTGAATCACATGTGGCGGCATCACGATTTCCGTACTCCGTTCCGTCGGGCTGTGAAAGATTTCCTCATTTTTGGTCACGGGTGGATCAAGGTGGGTTGGAAGTTCGTTGAGCAGGAAATGTCGCTGTCGGACGCTGAGCAGCAGGAAATGCTTGATCAGGCTATTTCTGAGGTTGATGCGTTTGCTGCTGAGGCACCGGCTTTCGCTGGTGGTCTCCCCACTGATGACGAAATGGCTGCCAACGTCCCACAGACAGCGATGATGGTTGTTGAGGATCAGCCGTTCGTGGAGCGGGTGTCACCGTTTGACATCTATGTCGATCCTGAGGCGACCTGCATGGATGACCTCACCTGGATTGCCCAGAAGATTGTTCGCCCTCTTGAGGAGGCGCAGAACGATAAGCGGTACAAGCCGTCGGTGAGGAAGAAGTTGACTGCGGATGGTGGGGTCAACCCCATGTATGCCGCCCAGTTTCTTGACAACAGGGAATACTTGTTTGATGAGGAACGGGTAACGATCTGGGAGTATTACGACATTCGGTCGAACACGATGTCGGTGTGGGGGGAAACAACCGACGAGTTCCTTGTTGATCCGATGCCGATGCCGTATGCGTATGGGCAACCATTCGTGATGATCCGCAACTATGACGTTCCCGATTTCTTCTACCCGATAGGTGATTTGGAAGCTATCGAGTCGTTGCAGCTTGAACTTGATAAGACTCGTTCACAGTTGATGAACGACCGTAAACGGTATGCCCGCAAGTATCTGTTCCATGAGCGTTCGTTTGGACCTGAGGGCCGTGAAGCTCTCGAGTCTGACGAGGATGGCCGCATGGTTCCTGTGGTCGATGAGAACAAGCCGTTGTCGGATGTCATTATCCCGATGCCGCAGGTACCGCTTTCGCCTGAGATTTATGCTTACAGCGAGATTATTGAAACGGACATCAACACGGTGTCGGGCATCTCGGAGTACGCCAGGGGTGCGATGCCTGAGATTCGTCGCACAGCGACGGAGGCGTCGATTATTGCTGACGCCCAGAATGCTAGGGCGTCGGACAAGCTCGCTATTGTGGAGTTGTCAATAGGTTTGATTGGCCGGCGGGTCATCCAGTTGTTGCAGCAGTTCATGACTGGCGAGTTGACGGCCCGTGTGCCGAATGCACCAGCGGACCTGTTTGTGCCGTTTAGTCGTGAAGACATTGTAGGTGAGTACGATTTTAGTGTTGAGGCGGGTTCAACGCAGCCGTTGAACGACACGATCCGTAAGCAGCAGGCTGTGTCGCTGCTGAACGCTATGGGTCCGCTTGTAGGCAGCGTTATTGACCCGACAGCGTTGGCTGTTCACGTTCTCAAAACTGGTTTCGATATTAAGGATCCTGAACGGTTCCTGATGCAAACCCAGGCTGGACCGCAGACGGGTGGCCCTGAAGGCCCACCAGTCGCTCCCCCTGGCGCTGATCAGGGACTAACCAGGGCGCCGGCACCCCCCATGCCGCCCCCTGGGGCACCGCTGGAAGGAGCTTTCGCTCCCACTGGCGGGGTTCCTCCCGAGTTGCTAGCGCAACTACAAAGCCAGATGGGTCTTGAACTACCTGCGCTGTAACCCCACGGGATGGGACAGCACGATTTGTGTTATAGGAGCAACCATATTGGACTCCCCTAGAAGGGACAGACAGTGCCCGAAGAAAACATGGAAACAACGGAATCCGTTTCGGCGGACATCCCAGAAGTTTCATCAGAAGCAACGACAGAGCCTGGTGATGCCTACACCGTCAAGATAGATGGTGCAGAGTCGCAGGTCAGCCTGTCGGAACTTCAAGACGGTTACCAGCGCCAAGCGGATTACACCCGCAAGACGCAGGAACTGGCAGAAGAACGTCAGCGTTTACAACAGGCTGAAGCGATTGCTTCGGCTTTGGAATCCGATCCAGCAGGCACCATTGCGGCGCTTTCGTCGGCTTTCGGCGTAACGGACACCCTACCGGCCACTGAACCGAACTATTCGGACGGTGTCGAGGAGGATCCTACGACGAAGCGGCTAGCGCACCTTGAAGCCCAGATGGAACGGCAGGCGCAGGCAAACAGACAACAGGCTTTAGAGCGCGAAGTTTCTGGCCTCAAAAAGAAGTACGGCGATTTTGATACGTCGGAGCTGTTTCGGCATGCTTTGACGAATCGGATTCCCAACCTGGATGCTGCTTTCACGCACATGAAGTACGGGGAAGTGGCTGGCACGGCTGAGAAGCTCCAAAAGGACCAAGAGATCACCGACGCTAAACGTGGCGCCATGAAAGTGGCGAGCGGTGGCGGCACCCAGTCGGGTGCTGTCGTGTCGGAGGGTTCTGAGGGGAAACCGTCTTCGTTGAGGGAAGCCTTCGCTCTCGCTAAAAAACAACTCGGCACCTAAACCTTTAAGGGGGTTTTATCATGGCAGCAGGAAACGCTAACTTTGACGAGATTCTCTCTACCACGCTTAAGAACTACATCCCGAAGCTGACAGACAACATCTTCAGCGCACGGCCGTTGTTCTACGCTTTGACGAATGGTCAGACCATTCGTCGGATCAGTGGTGGAGCGAACATCGTCGTTCCGATTATTTACGGGACAAACTCAACCGCTGGTTCATACAGTGGAACCGACACTATTGACATTACTGCTCAGACAGGCATTTCGGCCGCTGAGTGGTCTTGGAAGCAGTACGCGGCCACTGTAACAATCAACGGCATCGAGGAAGCCAAGAACAACGGTGAAGCACAGATCATTGATCTGCTGGAAGGCAAGATTTTCCAGACGCAGGAAACCATTATCGAGAACATGAACACCATGTTGTTCGGTAACGGTACTGGCAACGGTGGCAAGGACTGGATGGGCCTCGCGGCTCTGGTCGGTCTAGGCAACGATGCTGGTGGTTCGTCACTCGGCGGCATTGATGCCACCGATGCGGACAACTCCTGGTGGCGTTCACAGGTGACCAATCAGGGTGCTGCGGCACTCACGGTCGCCTCGATGGCAACCTTGTACAACAACTGTTCGGTTGGTAACGATCAGCCGACAATCATCATCACGGGCCAGGCCCAGTACGAAGCCTACGAGGCTTTGCTGGACCAGAACATCCGTTACACGGATACTGACATGGCTGACGGTGGCTTCCAGAACCTTCTGTTCAAGGGCGCACCCGTAACCTTCGATGGTGTTCTCGCTGGTGAAGGCAAGCTTTACATGCTTAACACCAAGTACCTCCAGTTGGTGGCCCATAGCGATGTCTGGTTCAAGCCGACACCGTTCGTGCGCCCAACCAACCAGGATGCGGTATTCTCGCAGCTGCTCTGCTACGGCGAGCTGACTACAAGCAACCGTGCCCGCCAGGGCTACATGTACGGCATCCTGCCGGCCTAGTAGTATGGGACGAGAGTTCGCTTACGCTTACAAGTCGGGTGCCCGTGCATACGGGGAACCGGCTGGCGACCATTTTCGGGATTCTTCTCCACGGCCTCAAACCGTTGGATTGTCACGAAGTATCGCTCGGGTGAACCCGATGAGTAGCGGACCTGTCGTCCCAGAACCTGTCAAGTGCAGTTCTCTGACCCGTGATGGGGCGCCCTGCAAGGGGCGTCCTATCACAGGCAGCGAGCTGTGCGTCTTTCATCAGCCTAAGGAGTAGGCGTGGACATTTCGACCATGCGGTCGTATGTCCGCTCGGTGGTGGACATTGATACATCGGATATTTCCGACGATGTAATGAATCGTTTTCTCGGCGAAGCTTACGATGTGATTGTCTATTCGGAGAAGCGGTGGCCTTTCTTCGAGGCCACGACTTCGTTTGAAACCGTGGGGG
>Ga0255047_10003171_pt1 | contig 10449 bp, 19 predicted proteins | sample JV7_2_1_MG_FD_183640 | JGI IMG/M metagenome (GOLD analysis project Ga0255047, IMG submission 183640) | Seawater microbial communities from Jervis Inlet, British Columbia, Canada - JV7_2_1 | ecosystem: Environmental > Aquatic > Marine > Inlet | place: Canada: British Columbia | collected 2016-10-06 | reverse complement strand
TTAATTACATAGTAAATACTATAAAGTCAGGATGGTAAGAAGATTAAAATGAAGGATGTGGGGTTTTCTTAAAAATGTCTGAACTATCTGTTTTCGTTTCTTCTAAGGATGATGAGTTTTTAATTGTTCCTTGTTTAAAGGCTTTAAAGAGATATTTTCAAGATATTACAGTAGTAGATTTAGGGAGTGATGACAGTACAGTTTTACAAGCTCAAAAGTTAGGAGTAAAAGTGGAAAATCACCCTAATTTAGCTCGCGAGGATTATAGTGCTTTAAAAAATAGTTACGGTATAAATTCAAAATGGACCTTTTGGGTCGATGCGGATGAAGTGTATGTTGATAGCTCTTTAAAGCGTTTATTAGAAATTATAAAAACTACAGAGTACACGGCTATTCGTACTGGGTGGGTGACCTTATTAAATTCAGATAAAGGAATTATGCAAACTCCTATTATTGTTAATGGAACTAAGATATTTCAAAGAGAATTTCATGAATATTATAGAGCGTGGCCTAAAGAAGTTTTAAGAGGGGAGGATAGAAAAGAGCCTGCAGGATCTCTTAATGGTGTGTGGTGTTGGCACGGGGTTCTTTTAAACCGCTCTTCAGTGAAAGAAAAAACAGTTAGAAGAAAAAAAAGAGAAAGTAAATTAGATATATATATTGAATCTTATGAATGGGAAAATATAAGTTCTTTACCCTTTGAAGTTGATAGGAGGGTATTAGATTGTCAAGTTACCTCGATGGGTTAGGAATTAAGTTTAAAACGGATAAATCTACTAAAGGAAGAAAACGACCGGGACTCGGCTATATTTTTGTATATGAAAAGTATTTAGAGTCGTATAGGGATATGCCTATTGATCTTTTAGAAATTGGAGTTCAACGGGGAGGTTCTATCCGAATGTGGAAAGAATGGTTTCACCCACGTTCGAATATATCTGGTATTGATATAGACCCTATTTGGGAAAAAAATATGCCAACAGGTGCCTATTTTTTCCAGGGGGATCAAGGAGATAGTGTCTTTTTAAAAAAGGTAGCTAAGGATAAAGGGCCTTGGGATATTGTTATTGATGATGGGTGTCATGATATGGTCCCTTTAATAACAAGCTATACTGTTTTGTGGGAGTATTTGAAACCGGGGGGTTTTTATATCGTTGAGGATTTAGGTACAAGCTATCAAGAAGAACATGGAGGAGGGTTAAAAAAACCGGGAACATTTGTTGAATTTATTAAAGATAAATTAGATTTCGTAGTTTCTGGGGGGCCATCAGATATTGAGTCTATGCATTTTCATAAACAGATTGTGTTTATTAAAAAGAAAAAAAGCCCGCATGATAGCGGGCTTTCCTAATGACAGTATAGTTTGTTTTTAACTATCCACGTCCCTCAATCACATCGCCTCCTTGAGGAGAAGGAGGTGATTTCGTTGTGGGGGTTATTCTCATAATATCGACAGAAGAGTTTACAGAGTCGTCAATGAGCAGTAGTAGATTATCCACATCCTCAAAAGAAAATTCAACTTTTTCATGTGGAGTTTCTTTCTTGTGTAAGAAATGCTTTCCATCGTCTTCAAATGTTACTTGAAAGGGTGTAAAGGATAAGTTGGGAGGAATAGCATTAAAGCTAGCAAGATTCCCTGTAATCCCTAATAAGTGCTTTATTTTATCTCCCTCCCCAGGAGCGAAAGAAAACGTCTGCAAAGTTATTTTTTGGGCTTGAACTAATGCTTTAAATTCTCCTCTGGTGAGTTCACGATCCATGGGCTGCTCCTTCTCCTAACATGCCAGTCTGTAGTGTCTTGTGTCTCTCTACAAAGTCAGGCTCTTGGTCTAACAAGAAAAGCTCCAATGCAGTTTCACTCGGAAATTCTCTAGGCGGATCAGTGACAAAGCAAGTGCGCCGAGGGTCGAGTGTCTCTTTGACTTTACCTTTCGGACCTTTTTCTTCTAGAACTTTTTCAAGTACTTTTATTCTTTTCTGAAGTTTATCTATGTCCCTCTGGATAGTAATATACCCAGCTCTATCTACAGCCTCTTCCATTGCTTCTTCCGTAACCGGCGATCCTGTAGCAATTCGCGAGTCTCTGAGTCTTTGAACAAAAGCGTCGTACTGGTTCTTCTTGTGAGATATAGAGTGTCTTATAGCAGTAAACGCCTGCTCCTCGTAGCTTCGGTCACCGTCTAACAAAAATAAACCATGATACTCAAGTTGGTTTCTGACTTCTTCCGATCCAGGCTTATCGTTTCTGAAATCATCCATTTGATCCATCGTCAAGTCAAGCTGACCGTCCGCTGGAATTGTTAAGATAACTCCCTTATCGTATGGAAAACTTATGTCTTTGTGAGTAGCATTAACCAGTTTGTTCGTTAGCATCGTTCCTCCTTCTGCCTCTCGGCCTACGTTGGATATTATTCTTGTCTAGGAGATTCCTTATTGTGCCGGGAGCCACTTCATGGAGGTCTCCGAGTTCTTGTAGAGTCATTCCGTTGTTATATCCGTGAATAATTTGTTCCGCTACATTGCTTAGCTTGCGGATTTTTCTTTTATCCATTTTTCAACGATCTCCCAATTCCTTACTTAATTATCTGTATTTTTTTTGGATTTGTCAACGTTTACTTTAATTATTGTTTTTTGTAGTTCTTCAAATGCCTCACTGATTTTATTCTGCATTCTTTCAACTAAGCGTATTGCGGTTAGTTTACTTTCTGTCTCTAGCAGCTTTGCGAGCTTTGTTGTAGCAGTTCTGAGTGCTTCTAACTGCGGGATAGATGGAGTGATCCCAACGGAACTAAAACATTGGTATAAATCCGTGTATAGAGCCTCTTCAAAGGGCTTTCTTTCTTTTTTCATTCTTCAATCCCCTCAGTGAGCCATTTTTCAAATCTATCTGCAGCGGCTTTCCCGTAATCCTGTGCAGAGATTTCTAAGAAGATTTCAACTCTTTTTGAATCAAAATCTGACTTTAGCTGATTAAAACAGTGGATAACTGCAAGACCTGAATTTTGGATAGCGTATGGAGTTAGTTTACTGCTTCCAAATCGGATCTTTTCCATCTCTTTCCAGATAGTGTCTAAGGCTTCTTGGTTAAATTGCCTTTCTACTTCCTCTTCTTTCCCCTCCTCGGAAAGCCCGTCAATTAGTTCCTTCTTCTCTTCAGAGAAGTCAATCTTATTAAAAGTATTCATTTTTTCCCTTTCTTAATTTTTTTGAAGCATTTTTTACAAACCCACATTTCATCAATAACCTTGGTTCCTTCTTCAACCCCGCAATAATCGCAGTGATCTATGTCTCTCATAGGAAATCTATGTCTAGCCTTTCTTTTCTTAATGACCAATATAAATCAAGTGTAGTTGATAGTTTTGAATGTCCAAGTATTTCTTGGACCTCTCTAGGGGACTTTCCTGATTCTAGCGCAAGAGTAGCAAATGTATGACGAAAACCATGAAAGGTTATTTCTGGGATGGAAATTTCTTTACATTTTTTTCTAATTATAGGGGTTGGGTCGAATTTTTTAACGAATAGCTTATTCTCTACATAATTATCTGCTTTTGAGTTCTTGCCTGTCAACAGGAAGGACACTAAATTCTTTGAGAGGGGAATTATTCTAGATCTCCCATTTTTAGTGGGCCCATCAAAAGACCGTTCTACCAGGACTTCTTTTTTGTCGAAGTCGAAATCATCCCATTGAAGGCCAAATACTTCACCTTTTCTCATCCCTGTATTGTATGCAATGTAAGAAGCCCTATAGAGTTCTTTGTCTTCTCTGCATTGGTCTAGAAGCTTATTTGCTTCAGGTTTACTTAGAGCTTTAACTCTCTTTTGCTGCTGAGAACGGCTTATCAGCTTTCTGATCGGTTCGGTTTCAACTTTCTCTTGGTGAGCGGTTTTTCTGTATTTAGCGTACAAGGATAAAAGAGACTTGATTGTATTAGGAGAAAGTTTGCTTTTTTTCCATATTTTCACCATTTCTTCTAAATCATGAATATTAGAGTAAGGTTCAATCCAATTTTTAAATAAGCTGTTCTGTGTCTTTATCGTATTTTTCCGGCTGCCTACTGTACTTATGTACCGCATAATAAGTTTTTTTAACCTTATTGTTTTCTAGAAAATTTATAAAAAAATTCATATAATTAATTGAAAGTTTATATGAGGGAAGTTATGAAGGAAGATATTATACTTTATGGTCTTGGAAAAACGAAGCTCCTTGAATTGTTAGAAAGTGAAGAAATCGATAAGATTGCAGCGCTTACGATGTCTGAGGCTCCCCACTATCGAGCCGTTTCCGCGTGTAGTGTAGCAGAGCAGGAAGCGTTCGTCAAATACATAGACTTAATGAAAGAGTATTCTAAAAGAACGGAGGAGGTGTAATGAGTCATACTTGGACTTTTGCTTCAATTGTGTCTAATTTTACAACAGCGACAACACATATAGTTCAAAATGGGGACAATATTAGATTTTGGGGAGCAGTTGTTAGTAATGCTAGTGGTGCCGCTGTGACAGTAAATTTTAGACAAACGGGAACGAGTACAGAGTATTTTAGGATAAGGTGCCCTGCGAGTTCAACAACCGCAGTAACTAATCGTTTTATAGCGGATAAAGGACTTGATGTCCTTATTTCAGATGCGAGTGTTGAAGTTGCTGTGTTCCACGGACATGGTGGAGCTTAATATTTTTATTTTGGAGGATTAAATGGGAGAGCATACTGCTCCAATTACTTCCGTATTTAATACTGTTGGAACTCATGTAGTGCAAAATGGTGATACGATTAAAGTATTTTCAATTATAATCTCAAATGAAACTGGGGGTGTAGTGGAAGTTAATTTCTATAAGACAGGGACTACTGATGCGTATATAAGCCCCAACACACCACTTGGCAATACTAGGACTGATCCGGCCACTAGTTGGCTTGCTGGCTCGGGTTTAGATGTTAAAATTAATGATGCAAATGTAACTGTCTCGGTATTTCATAGTCATGGAGGAGGTTAACTTGTACTTTGCGCCTATTTATACTCATGTACCTTCTAACACCACAAAGGTAATAAGCACAGAATCCATTCTTGTTTATGGAGTTCAATTCACTATACAACCAATGACAGGAACTTTTACTTTTAGTTTTCAGTCAGGAGATGGAAGTAAAACGTACTTCAATTCAATTAACGATGGTGTGTCTTTAAATATCCCTTGGATAGCTGACGAGGGTCTTCGTATTGTAGTTCCGAATCAGGCTTACGCAAGTGCTACAATTTTTCACAGTTCTGGGGGAGCTTAAAAATGCCAACACCAGTTGAGATTACAAGGGTATCTGTCACTTCAGCACAAACTGTAACAATTTTCACTGATGCAAGAATTGTGCATGGTATTTCTGCTGATAATCCTTATAATGCTTATTGCATATTGGATAATGATGATAATATTATAATGAAAAATTTTAATCTAGGAATACGATCAAATGCTTCAAATGAGTATAATCCTGTTCCTTTTTTGGCTGGTAATGGTTTAAAAATTCAAGGGCAGCTCCCAACGATCAGCGAGGTCTATTTCAATGTATTTCACACGAAGGCAGGCCGCTAATTTTTAATGGAGAAAATAATATGATTGGATGTTCTTATTGCGGATGCTGATGTGAAGGTCGCGGTTTTTCATAATCATGGTGGTACATGAAAGTGCTTATGATTTTTTATACTGTTTTTATTCGGGTTGATAAATGAATGGCTACATTTTACCTAGGGAAATACCTTGTAACCGATTCGATTCCTCGGGATGAAGTTTGGCTTCTTCCTAAGGATAATGATTTTGAAAGTTTTATAGAGACTTCGAATGTTGAAGAACTTCGTGCAAACCCAGAAGATTTTGACATCGTGGTGGAATCTGTGCAATCCGGCTCTGAAAAATATTTTAGAGTTGAAAGTCCAGATGTTCCAGATTATGAGAGAAAAAGAATCTCAGATTCTATGTTCTATGGGTTCTATTATGGGTATGCTGGGCGCGGTAGAGATCAACAAGGAGTTCCAATTGCGCCGGGTGACTTCTATACTGTTCCGATTGAGTCTGGATCACTTCCGGGGTCTAAACAAATTGTGAGGTTTTGTTAGTGGCTAGAATAGATAGTCCAGAATCAGAGTTTTATGCTCCGTGGCCTCTATTTGGGCAAACGGTAGCGAGCCAGTGGCGTAAGATACGGAAGAACCAGCAGACTTTAAATACAATTGTTAAGTCCGCTGAATTCGAAGGGGATGCCAACGATTTTAATTCCCAAGTGTTTGCAGCCCAAAAGTACGGCAGAGAAAATTTTGATAATAAGTTTAGAATAAACTTTGACACTCCAACAGATGATGAATTACACTTTCAGTATAATGATGGAACGGAGTCTTCTCCTACTTGGCGTACTTTATTCTACATGGAAGGAACTCCTCCTAGAGTTGTATTCTTAGAGCAAACAACAGGGAAGGTTGGAACATTAGATTATATCACTGTAAAGGATGAAGATACCTCTATAGATACGAATACAGTTATATTTAATTCTGATGATTTCTACTTGACTGATACGGGCCCGAACAAGCCGGTTGTAAATTTATCTGGTGTACCTTCTAATAGAAGTTTTAAATCTCAAGAGTTTACATCTTCAAACGAGTGGGTTTTTAACCACAACCTTAGTTCAGCTACTCCATTACTTTGGGGAACATATAATAGCATTGATGAATCTATTGTACCTCATAAAGCGGATTTTAGTGATCCTAATGTTGCTTACTTCTATTTTACAACGCAAGCTTTTGCGGGAACAGCAATTGTTTCTGGGTCGGGCAGCTATAAGCAGATAACAATTAAAGAAACAGAAGCAGGAGGAGAAAGCACTCAAACAGATACGGTTAAGTTTGATTCTTCTTACTTCTACATCCAATCTTCTGCAACAGATTTAAAACCTATTGTATCCTTAACCTCTTCTACTGATGTTACTGCCTCTAATGTGGGTAGTGGAACAGGGCAAGTATTCAAGCAAAAGGATAATACTGATCTTGAGTTCAGGACGTTTACAGCGGGTTCAAATATAGACATTGTTACAGATGCAGATGAAATAACTATTTCCGGTTCTAAGTTCTATGGAATAGTAGTTAAGGATGGAGCAAGTTATGCAAGAAAAGGAGACACCCTCCAGTTTAATAATAGTGATTTCGACCTATCCCAAAGTTCAGGTGGTTCAACCGTCCAGTTGGACTCGACTGTGGCTAGAAAGAGTGATCTTGGGCCCGGATTCTACGGGGTCATCTTCCAAGAAACCGAGGCTGGTGGTGCTGTCTTCAGAGATGATACATTAAATGTAGACTCTGAATTCTTTTACTTGACTTCTGATGGAAGCGGAAAACCTGTACTAAGTGCCCTTCCCTCAGACATAACACAAGTAAAAATTTCCACTTCCAACCAGCCACAAGATCAGTTTAATACAGACGGACTTGTTTTTAACCGTAGAAACTTTTATCTTAGTAGCACTAGCACTGGTCGTCCTGAGGTTAATTTCCTCCCTGAGTTAGATGAAAAGTCAATAACGGTTCTTTACCCGAATAGGAACGAAACAATAAGTTGGTGGGTTCCTTCTCGGGACATTACAGTGAAGAGAATGGACGCACATTTACGGGCGAAAGATGTTCCGGGTATCTTTTACCCTTATGTGGACTGGACAGTCCGCTATGGGATTTGTCCTCCGAATAGGGGAACCGGGACGGAAGTTATAACAGGCGGAACACGAACTGGATTTTATCCGGGGAACCCAAATCTTTCGAATCAATGTGATGTAATTACAACATTTAATAACCCTGATATATCTTCTCAAAATTGGGTGTGGTTTGAAACTACCGAATTAGGAGAAGGTTTAGGAAGAGAAGAAGAAATCTCTGTAACAATGCATTTTGAAGAGAATTCTTAAATGCCTATTCCGTGGATAGTAGAGCCGATTTCACCTTTTACGATTCAAGGTTTAACTTTTCGAAGTATTTTAAGTGATGAAGATTTATATCATTCTGAGTACAATAATGCGATGGCTACGCAACTACGGAGATACCCTCAAGAGCTATGGTGCAATGACCCTGTAAATGAAAAAACTCTCCGTAAAAAATTGACAGTAGAATTTGGTGACACTCAGAATATGACAGCGCAAGAATTGATCCAAGAATATGACGAGAATGGACCTAATCGGATGACGGTGGAATCTTATTTTGGAGAATTAGACCCTATAAATTTAGCCATTGAGGATAACGGAGAATTTTGGGGAGGTTTACACTTATATGGGATTAATATTGTTTCTTTATCTCAAGCAACTATTTTTAGATTTGAAGTTCATCCTTATTTAATGGTACCTCCCGAAGTACAGAATCCTTTAACGTATAATAATTTATACTTTGATATTATATCTTACTTTTTAAATAATGACCCACTTGTAGGACCTCAAGGACCTTTTGGGTATTTACAGGGGCAAGTCATCGCAGTAGATCTCCTTCCAACGGGGGCAGGCTCCGTCCCGTTGTTTCAGTCCGATCCAGAATTAAGCGGAGCAATAGGTAATTTAAACACTTTATCCGCAGCAGACCCGACAGTGGATATCCTCCAAGCAACTAGAAATGATTTAATTTTTAATAAATATGTAAGAACGGATTTATCGGATGCCGAGAGAAACATTCTGGCTGGATAATTTAAATGGAAATATTAGGCAGTTTGGATTCGCTGAAAAGAGATGGGCAGGCACTTTTACAAATAGTCCTTCTCCAGCTCTGAACAATGATGCGTATTCAGGGTCTACTGTATCTGTTGGTCATGTTAAGCTTGGAGATATTTATATTGCTTTATGTCTTAAGTTTAGATTAGATAAAATTCCACAAAATAGTGAGATAACATTTTCACAACTAAGAATAGCTGCTGGAGCTGGAGGTCAACTATATAGAGATGGACCCGCAATTGGTGTAGCGAACCCAGACGGAAGGTGGGAGCGTGAAGAGCCTGTCTTGGAAGCAGATGATGGAACAGGAAATCCCGGTCCAGGGCTTTCGGGAAGGTCTTTTGAGTTTGGAAGTTCTGCAAGCGGTCCAACAATGAAGCTACAAAATAATACCACAGTTCTAGGGCAGTCTAGTGGAACATCGTATACAGCAAATCTTCCGTTAAAAGCGTATCAAGCTGACTACCTTCAAGAGAACTATCCCAGTGTGTATACAAGCGGGCCAAGTGTCTATCAGGAAAATGTAAACGCTTATACCTCGGCAGGTAGAGTTATTGTAGTGGACACATCGGGGACTGTCAATAGAACAGTCACTTACATGCACAATGCTTCATCTGCTACAGGCTCAGCGTATAATAGAATATGGAGTGTCGGATCTGATGGGTATCCAGATGAGTTATTAAGAGTTTCAAACAGCACTTCCTTGGGGACACTTTCTGGGGCAGGTAGTTTAAACTTTGATTATGGTAGTACGCTCTCTGTTTCTAGCGGTGAAAAATATTTCATAGAAGCTTTTTTGGGTAAAGATGTAGCAATTGGGACAACAGCAGGGGTTTACTTACCTTGGGCTGAATCAAGCGGGGCTTCAAATGAGACTCCTATGGTAAGTGGCGCTCGTTCTAGTTTTGGTGTAACAAATTATGTTGATTCCCAGCAAGTTCCAATTATTTATGGGGCAGCGCAAGGAGTTAGACAAACTATTCATACTTTCCCTTATGGGAACCTCGTTGTTTTGTCTAAACAAAGAAATGTTCACGGAACAGGTGAATTAAATTTTGGAGGGGAAAGTGATGATACAGCGTGGAAATATACGAGTACAACAGCAAAATATCAGATTGGTTCAGGCTTAAAGCATTTAGTTCAAGCATGGGTAAATTCTTCCGAGTATGAGAGGTATGAGAGGCAGATTGCTTTAATTCTTGATCCGTCGTTGCGATATGGAGGCACAGGAGCAGGAGCAACTTCGACTCTTATGCCTCCCTTCGGTTTAGATGTGGAGTGGAGGCCAAGAAGAAAAGTGATTATATCCTGATTATCTAATGTTTTAGTTGAAATTATAAATATACAGTTACTAGAAAATTTATAAAAAAATTCAGATAATTAGTTAGAATTCAAATCTACTAGGAGGTTAACGATGTCAGAAACTGATCCCCGAGGTGATGCAGTAATTAGACGATGGGAAAGAGATAAAGAACGAACAGAAGAGAGGGCACGACACGCAGAGGAAAATTTTCAGCAGACAATTTCTAAGTTCTTAAGTGACCCAAAACGGAAAAGAAATGTTGCGATTGATTTAAAAAATGCAACAAAAAACCCTTATGATGAAAAAGAGTTTAATAGTGGATTCAAAGGAGGGGGAGGTGATTTTGGAGACCCGGAGATTGCGGATTGGGTAAGAACGCAAGGAAAGAAGTATGGGAACCCTGTCCGTGAAGAAGATTGGGAGAATGAATAAATCTAATGGCAAG
>Ga0255047_10003170_pt1 | contig 10450 bp, 10 predicted proteins | sample JV7_2_1_MG_FD_183640 | JGI IMG/M metagenome (GOLD analysis project Ga0255047, IMG submission 183640) | Seawater microbial communities from Jervis Inlet, British Columbia, Canada - JV7_2_1 | ecosystem: Environmental > Aquatic > Marine > Inlet | place: Canada: British Columbia | collected 2016-10-06 | reverse complement strand
CGACTCGACGATGAGCGGCATCCCGATCTTCTCGCACTCGTTTACGAGCGCCACGACCTTGCGCAACCCGATTTCCTCATCGTCGGTGCCGGGAAACGCCATGCACACGACGGCGTCTGCGCTCAAGTTGGCCGCCATCTCCAGTTGGTACATCTGGGCAAACTTGTCACCCTCGCCGTAGTTGCCGAGCATGGTGGTGGTCCCGTCGATGCGCAGCACGAGCCCGCAGCTGCGGAAGGCCTCGGGATAGTGACGAGCGATCTGCCATGAGGCAAGAATCCCATCCGGGCCACCTGCGGCGACCTTCTCCACAGCATCCAGATCGGGGCCGTCGCCAGAGGCCGATTGCATGTCAATCGCCACCAGGAACCCTCGACCGTCTTCCTTTATGAATCGAGAGGCGCGGCGAATCTTGCCTGCGCCGATCGCTGAAGACATGTACTCCATTGTTTTCTCCTTGTCGCTAGGTCTGTGAAATCTTCGCCGCTGCCTGGTCGCCCAACTCGATGAAGTCGACCAGGCCTTTTCGATACACCTCGCTCGGTTCCGGCTCGATCGTCGTCATCGCTGGGACCGGCCAACTGCCTACCGATCCCTCGCCGGGACGAGGCCACCAACCGAGAGCGGCTCCCGCACCAAGTGCGGCGCCGTATGCAGCCATCTCGTCACAGGCCGGAATGTCCACCGGTACTTCGAGTACGGAGGCCTTGATCGCAGCCCACAAGGCGCTTCTAGCCGGACCCCCGGAACAGACCAGGCGATCCAACACAACGCCCTCCGCGGCGAGATCCCGGCCGATGTGAGCCAACCCGTATGCAGTCGACTCCAGCAAAGCTCGAGTTATTACACCGACGCCATGATCGATGTGCAAGCCCACGATCTCAGCGCGCAGGTCCGGATTCCAGCGTGGAGCGCGCTCGCCCTCGAGGAACGGAAGAGCCATCACGCCGTGGGATCCCGGAGGCACCCCTGCGGCAAGGTCGATGAGTTCGGGAACAGATCGACCGGTGATCTCCGACCACCAATCGAGCAACGCTCCATGCGCTGCAACCGGACCACCGCGAAGGTAGACCCCGGAAACTGCGCTCGGCATGCTGCCGTAATTGTCGTGCTCTCCCGATTCGACGGCGATACCAAAGCCGCCAGTCTTGCCGCCGGGATCGAAGCCACGTCCGGGGTCGTAGGTCCCGCTGGCCCATGCGGTCATGTAGGCGTCGTTGGACACCGGCACGAGCGGGATGCCCTCAGCGAGCCCCAACTCGCCGCTGGTCGCACCAAAGGCAGTCCCCACCGGAACCGGCTCACCAAACTCCGTGAGGGCGGCGACACCCGGCCATACACTCTGCGCGTCCGACCTCGCCCCGAGCTTCGCCACCACCCAATCCCACAGCAGACGCGGCTCGACATGCTGCCCGAAAGTCTGGCGCAGTACTTGCGTGTGAGCGGCGTGCTGCTCAGACGGGCTGCTCGATTCTCCGGCCGGATGACGGAATGTCAGGGCCAGTTCGCCGGAAGACGCCACGGTGGTGGGGCCGTGGCCGCCAACGCCGATCGCCGCCGGATCCATCTCGAGCGACACAATGGCGGCAACAGTCCCCTCCAGCCAGGTGTTCGGATCGACCTCGCCCACTGCCGGCGACGAGTTGGTATATCCACCCGAACCCGACCCGACCACCTCGCCATCTCGGGTGATCGCGATAGATCTGGCTGCACTACTCCCTGCGTCTACGCCGACAACAAGCGGCTCAGTCATCGGGTGTTGGCGGCTCGACGAACACGCGGAACGTCGGCTCGGACGTGACCAGGGTGAGGGCATCAGCAACGGTGTCGAAGTCATATTTGGCCGTCACCAGAGCATCGAGGTCATCGGCGAGCATTCCCGAGCGGATGTACGCCGAACCGAGTTGCCAGTCCTTGGGTTCCTGGGCGAAGGCACCAACGATGGCGACCTCCTCTCGATGCGACCTGTCCGCACCAACCGTCGCAGGCAGTTCTTCGTTGAATGCGCTGTACATCACCACCGTGCCTCCGGTATCAGCCAGCTCCACAGCGAGATCGACTCCGGCCATGGCCGTCACGAAGACGACATCCTGCTTTCCACCGACCTCAAGTGCCTCTTCCGGGGTAGCCGTCCAGGTCGCTCCGAACTCGCGGGCAAGTTCGAGCCGCTCCGGAGCGATGTCGATGACACCGATACTCGATGCTGCGCCGAGCCGAGCTAGGGCGAGATGGAGTCGTCCCATGAATCCCCCGCCAATGATGGCCACCCGGTCACCTGGCTGGAATCCACCTTGACGCAAGGAGTGGATACAACAAGCCAACGGTTCGCCCATGGCGGCGTGAAGTATCGGTGCATCTCCGATGGGATAGACCGACTTCGCATCGATCGCCACTCGTCCGGCAAAGCCTCCAAAGGACACGGTCCCGTCCTGCAGCAGTCGCCCCGACCGCATCTTGCACAGCGAAGACTTGCCGCGCCGACAAGGCCCGCAGGTTCCACAGCGGGTCAGCAGGTCCATCGTCACCCGATCTCCAACCGCCGGGGAGCCGGGGAGGCCATCGACTGCAGAGCCGACCGCGCTGATGACTCCGGCAGCCTCGTGACCCGGTGCGAGGGGATACCACTGCTTGTCGCCCGCGAATAGCCTGCGCTCGAACGTGCAGATGCCACACGCCGCGACGTCCACGAGTACCTGCTCAGGACCGGGGGTCGGTGACGGTTCGGATCTAACCTCGACCTCTCCAACTCCTGTAAAAACAACAACCTTCACGATGCCTCCAGAGGTCTCAGATTCGGCACGGCGCGCCACCAGCAGCGACCGTGAACTGCGTCGAGCCCCCAAATGGGATTCGACCCTTGGTCATACGGTCTGACCATAGCATTCTCCACCCATCGGCGACCAGCCGGGATGTCTACCAGGCAGGCGGTTCGCCGGTCTTGATGCTGACCGACTTCTGGTTGAGGAACTCGTAGATGGCGTCGGGACCCTCGCTGACCCCATGACCGCTCGCCTTGTATGGCGACCTACTCACCTCGAAGGCAGCCGTGTAGTAGTGGTTGATGAACACTTGCGCGGCCTTTAGCTCGGCTGCAACCTGGTGGGCCCGCATCGTGTTTTGTGTCCACACTGCCGAAGCGAGTCCGTACCGAGTGTCATTTGCCATCGCGATCGCCTCGTCCTGATCGGCAAAGGAGGAAACGGACAACACCGGTCCGAAGATCTCCTCTTGAGCGATCGAAGCACTGTTGGGCACCCCATCGAAGATGGTCGGTTCGACAAAGAACCCCGCCTGCAGATCCGGGTCGGCCGGCGTCCCGCCACCACTGACCAGATCGGCCACCTTCTTGCCTTGCTCGATGTAGTCGAGCACCCGCTCCTTCTGCTTAGCGGTGATGATTGGGCCCATCAAGGCTTCGGCTTCAGGACCACCAATCGTTATCTCCTTGGCCATCTCTGTGAGGCGCGCCACGAACTCATCGTGAATCGACTCTTGGACCAGCAACCGCGACCCCGCCACGCAGATCTGGCCAGAGTTGGCAAAGATCGCCATGATCGCCCCGGCTAGTGCCTCTTCCATGTTGGCGTCATCGAACACGACGTTGGGCGACTTGCCGCCCAGCTCCATCACCGTTCGTACCGAGTTGCCGGCTGCGTTCTCCATGATGCGACGTCCCGTCGCCGTCGATCCGGTGAAGTAGATCCCATCGAAACCCGGGTGCTTGGTAAAGAGGTCACCCAGACCGCTGCCACGACCGGTGACGACATTGAGTACGCCTTGGGGCAATCCACATTCCATCGCCATCTCGGCGAATTTGAGCAGGGTGATCGGGGACTCCGACGACGGCTTTACCACCACGGAGTTCCCGGCCGCCAGAGCCGGCGCGATCGTCCGGCTCCCGATCCACAACGGACCGTTCCACGGCACTATGTGACCGGTGACGCCGACAGGCTCCCGCAGCGTGTAGCTGAGGAACTGACCGGGGGTGACGAAGGAATCGCCGCGGATCTTGTCTGCCATGCCGGCGTAGTACTCGAACCGACGCGCCGCCACATCGTTCATCGTCCACATTCCGGTCCCTATCGAGCCTCCGGAATTGAGGCTGTAGAGCTTGGCGAACTCGGGGGCACGCTCCTTGAGCGTGTCGGCGATCTTGTGGATCACCTGCGCTCTCACCCTGGGATGGGTATTGCGCCAGGTCTCAAACCCCACCTGAGCCGACTCCATAGCGGCGTCCAGGTCCTCCTGGCCGCCGTCGGGGACGGTGGCAAGCAGCTCGCCCTTGGCGGGATTGACCACCTCCACGACGTCGCCGGTCGAGCCGGCGCGCCACTCCCCATGGATGTACATGTCCAAGTTCATGGTGTCCTGCGACACGGTCGCCTCCTGTGCTCGTTCTAGAGGGTGTCTCCCCCGCCTTCGCGGTAGAACTTGACCCACTTGATGATCTCGTCGACTTCAGCCGAAAGCTCCATCAGACCGACATGCTCCTGATAGAGGTCGGCATCCATGTGCTCTCTGATCTCGGGTTCGAGTATGTGATAAACGGGGAGTCCCAACGGGACTCCGGCCAGGGGACCTGCCCAGGTCGGATCGCCTCTCGTCACGGTTTCGGCAAAAAGTCCTGCGCTATTCGGATCGGGTTGGCCGAGAATCACGACCATCTCTTCCGCATCCGCACCTTCTGCCAGACGATTGACGTTCGCCTGATCATCCAGGTCCATGGCTCCACCAGCTGTTCAGACGAAGCACTGTGTGACGCTGAAAACAACACTGGCGCCGGCCGATTCGGCCAAAAGCCTGAGGCTGGGGCCGTTTACGCCTTCGCGTTCGCCGATGGCGACGACCTTCTTTTCCTTCAGATTCATGAGTGCACCTCCTTTCACTACTCGTTTGATCCAGTCAACTCTTGCGACGGCTCTACGACGAACGAAACACCGTCCACCAGCTGCGTCATCCTGCCGAGGAACAGGCTTCCCTTGGCAACCACCATTGCCCGTTTCAACTCGCCGCGACGCATCGATTCGTGGGCATGGCCAAGATAGGGCACACCCGCCGGGATGTGACCCTGGGTCGGTGAGAAGCCGGGCATCCCCCGCCTGGTCACGAATTCATCCATCTCGTCTCGCTCGATCTCGCCGCGCAGGACTGCCATCGCAGCCAGAGTGCGGTAGTTGGTCTTGGGCACGTCCCCACTATCTCCCGGTTCGGTGATCTCGGGATTATGCATCTCGACTGCGTAGCGATCCACGTCGGTCATTTTGAGACCGGCGCGCTCGAGGGGATCGGCGACCAGTGCTTGGTAGACGGCCTGAGCCGATGACCCTGCACCGATCGGGTGTTTGCCGGTCAGATCGAGTCGAATCCGCATGGCATCGCCATTGTCGGGACCGACGATGAAGGCCATCGACGCAAGGCAGTCCTCCATGATCGGGACTCCGTTGCGGAGGTGTGCCCGGAACTTCATGCCCATTTTGGCTTGCGAACCCCCGCCGAGAACGACGACGTACTTGTGGAGACCGGACGCCACCATCGCCGCCGCGGCTATCAGAGCGTGTACCGGTGCGGCGCAAAAAGCCTTGATGTCGGACCCCGTGGCACTTACGCAACCAACAACCTCGCCGACGGCCTTGGAAAGGCTCCCTCCGCCGCGCTGGTATCGATCGCCGACGGCCTCCTCGCCGGTGTTGAGCATGTAGTCGATCTCTTCTGGATTCACCGAACTGTTTTCGAACACATCCGAAACGGCTAAAACCGCGGTTGCCTTGCAGGCGAGGTTTTCGAATAGAACATGGGCGTCGAGCGAGGCATCACGCTCATGCGCCGAACGGATGAATCCGGCGAGTTCGCCTTGGTGGAACAGTTCGAAACCGTCGTTTTCTTCGATCACTGTTGCCAATTCATCCGCCGACACGCCGACGATCTGATCGCGCCGATGCTCGAACCGGGTCAACTCGGCTCGAGCCTGCTCGGCCACTGCGTCGGTGATGGTGAGCAAATCGAAGTCATCACACAGCTTCATCAGCCCATAAAGAGCTGCCTGGGAAACGATGCGGCCAAATGGGCCATCGGGCTTTGCGTCTGTGACGAGATTCTCCAACCAAGGACGCGGGATCGCAGCAAGATCGTCGGGTGTCAGATTGCCGATAAACGTCTGATTCGGCGGATACGCCACCACCTCATCCCACGGTCGCAATGCCTCTCCCACCTGGGTCAAGAGCGACGGATCGGTCTCGATCTCACGGGTCGGCTTCGACCCGTACCGAACGAAATCCGGAGCGTGAGCTAGGACATATGAAGTGTTGAGGATCGCCGGATCGACCATCTCTCGGGCTCCTTACCAGTCGGCGAAGATCTGCGCCTCTTCGATCGGTGTCGCAGCGGCGTTTAGGGCCTTTTGTACTTGACCCTTTCGCCAAATGAATTCGTCGGCAGCCGAGCGAGTCGGATCGCCGACCGTGTGCGGGATCAGACCCGACGCCACGATCCGATTTGCGCCGGCCACCTTGGCCATCGCCGTCAGCGCCGTCAGCAGCACGGAGGGAACGCCGTTCTTTTCGATCATCTTGGAGAGCGTTGCCCCGCAACGCGTGCCCGTTCCTCAGGTGCTGGTGACAAGGACCGCGTGTACCCCGTCGGAGATGAGCTGCTTGGCAATCTCATCTCCCATTCTCTCGGCGTGAGAAACGGTCGTCCCGGTCCCGCTGGTTGCGTAGAAGTACTCGTGGACTCCACCAATGACTCCATCTGCTGAAAGTGCGCTCAGCGCGTCGAGCGGCACCATCCGGTCGGGGTCGTCATCCACCCACTGCGAGTCATAGCCAGCGTGGATCGACTTGAACCTCGGGTTCTCATTCTTTTCGAGCAACGAAATCGGATAGCGAGCCCACTTGGTGGCGCTGGAGGATTCAATGCGGTCAGGATTGTCCTCCGGTACCAACCCGCCCTCGGTCACCAGCGCGACGGTGGCCTGCGATAGGTCCACGACCGCGGCTGCAGGAGGTATCGGCTCGGCGCGCTCCGGGAGGGCAACCTCGCTCTCGAATTCATCGCCGCCCAGCTTGGCAAGGAGCATCTCGGCGGCGCGACGCGCCACCGGCACGTCGGTCACACCCGCCCGTCGGTACCCCATCGGAATCCGGCCATCTTCGACAGCAGGTCGGAGTGGTTCGCCGCCGGCCAGCCTCAAGCCGACGTGCAGCACGGCCTCGATGGCCTCTTTCATGCTTCCCGCCGAGTCTCCGGTTGGAACCATGACGGTCCGGCTTCGGTACACGTCTACCGCCGGTGCCTCGGGAAAGATCCCGGTGACGGCGGGGATCCCCAGCTGCTCTGTCGCGGCAGTGGCCACCGCAGCGCACGCAAGTCCATATCGACCGGCATTGAATGCTGGGCCGGCGATCAACAGGTCCGGCTTCGATGCTGCCAAGGCCGCGATGACGGCCGCGACATTGGCGTCGGGGTCGGCATGAAAAGAGTTGTCGCCGCACACCAGGGTCTGGACGATCTCACCATCTCCGCCGAGGGCCATCTCGATCGCTCTGCCCGGACCAACCGCACCTTGGCGGATCTCAAACGGTGCATCGGCCTTGTCCTCACCCCCGATGCCGGCGAAGAACTGATTGATGTAGTGGGCGATACGGGTCATTTAGAACTCCCTCATCATCAGCACGTTTCCGCCCACCTGGCTGGCTCCCGAGTAATGAAAATACATCTTGAGATCGAAGGGCCCGATTGCCGGTGTCTCGGCGTCCAGCAGCGTGTCGCCTCCGATGACCCGGTCGACTTGCGGCATCGCAATGATCTCGTCTTCGGAGCCGATGGTCACGATGGCGTTGGCCTCGGGCACAGTAAAGAAGAGCGGGAAGTCATACCCGTCGGTCCCGGCGGCCTCCGACGACACCACAGTTGTCTTTATGCCCGCCTGCTCCATGTATTGGCAGGCAAGCATCATGTCGATCGCGGCGTTGCCGCCTCCCTCTGGAGTGAGGATCGCCCCGTCTGCGCCGACGAACTCAGCCAGCTTTGCCGCCCACAGCGATGAGCGTTCCTTGTCTGCCTGCGTGTAGTTGTGGCCCCGATTGACGATCACCCCGGCGAAGTTGAGATCCTTGCCGTGGCGCGACTGCAGTTCCCAAATGATGGGGTTGTTCTGGTGCAGATACGTCGGGTTCTTGTAGCAGGCATAGACGTAGTTGCCGCTTACGACCGCGCCGTCCAGCACCTCGTTGGGGTGGATCAGCGTCGGCACGAGGTTGTGGATGTTGCGGCCGTACAGGTAGGTATCCGCCATCTGACCCTGCCCCTGCATCTGATAGAAATACACCACGTTGGGTAGATCTGGGTCCGTCGTGGAGAAGTCCCACAGCGTCGTGTCGTCCGGCGCGGTGTCAACAACCTGGCCGGCCAGGTGTTCGGCGACCTTCAGCGTGGCACGCCTGATCCCATCGTCATAGTCCTCATTCTCGATGTCGGGGTTCGGGGTGAACGCCAACACCAAGTTGATGACTCGGGAGAACGGGCTGTACGCAGCAGTGTCGCCGGACATATCGACGACGGCCTCACGCGCCTGCAGTAGGCCGGAGAACGGCTGAGGAAAGGTACTCGACGTCAGCACGTTTACACCCGACAACCGAAGTGTCTCACCCCCGCCGACGGTCTCCATTTCGCCAACAAAGCCGGGGAACAACGACTCTTCGCCGAGCTTGGTGCGGGGTTCAACGGAGTCGAGACAGTGGATGATCCTGACGTTCTCTCCGGGCCGCGCCACGTCGACTTCAACTGCGACGATCCGCGGATCCTCGAGAACCAATGCGGTTATCCCTGCGACATCAACGGTGAGGGTCCCGTCAGAGATCTCAGTGGCGTCACCGAGTACGACGTCACCGATCTCAATCGAATGCATCGTGAGGCTGAACGGTTGGCGCATCAGAGTCCTAGTCGGTCGTTCGGTCTTACGGTCAGACCATAGCATTGGGTTGGTCGGGAAACACCGCCGCGATTGGCATCTCAGCGGGCCCGGCGCCGGCGTGATCGGTCCAGGCCCGGCGGCGTCCAGTCGACGTCCGCCGGATTGACATTTGTCCCCGGCGCGACGATCAAGTCGATCTCATCGAGGACTTCGGGAGCAAGCTGGAGCTCGGCAGCACCGAGCAAATCCTCGAGCTGTTCTTCGGTCCGTGGCCCCAGAAGGGCAGCCGTAACCGCGGGATGCTCGACGTTCCATGCCAGCGCCATATGGGTCAGAGACGAGCCGGCGTCGGCGGCGACTCGCGATAACTGCTCCACCGCATCGAATTTCGCCGGGTTGTCACCATCGAAGTGGTCGGGATGGGTCGAGCCGCGGGTCGAAGGTGGGCTGGGGTCTTCACGGGTGTACTTGCCGGTCAACCATCCGCCTGAGAGCGGGCTCCACGTCAGGACGCCCATGCCGTACCGAAGCGCCGTGGGGAGCACATCTCTTTCGATCCCACGGCACAGGATCGAGTACGGCGACTGCTCACTGTGGGGACCAATGGCTGCAAGGCGTTCCGCCGACCATTGTGCTTCGACTAGCTGCTCGGCCGGGAAGGTTGACGTACCCCACGCCCGGATCTTGCCGACACGCACGAGATCGTTCAGGGCATCGACAGTCTCGCTGATGTCTGTTGCTGGATCTGGTCGGTGTGCTTGATAGATGTCGATCCAATCGGTCCCGAGCCTTCGCAAGCTGTCATCAACCGCCTGCATGATCCACCGCCGCGAGTTCCCTCGACGGTTGGGATCGTCGGTCTCGCCAACCGCGTTGTGGAACTTGGTGCAGAGCACCACCTCGTTGCGGCGAGAGCGGATCGCCTCACCGACGATCTCCTCGTTCTGGCCGGCCGCATAGACGTCGGCGGTGTCTACGAGATTGATGCCTGAATCAAGCGCACGATTGACGATCCGGGCGCAGGCCTCAAGATCGGTGTTCCCCCAGGCGCCAAGCATCATGGCGCCCAGCCCGAACCTCGACACCTGGATTCCTGTGCGACCGAGTGATCGGTATTCCATTCTCAATCACCACCCGTTCAGTGCACTACACGGACTGCGACGAGTGCCACCGCAACACGCGCCTCTCAACCGCAATCAGTATGAGTACGAAGGCAACGCCGATGAAGGCCAGCACGAACACACTCCCCCACAGCTGATCGACCAGCAATCTGGATTGGGCGACTCGCGCCGTGTTGCCGAGTCCGTCCTTCGAGTTGAAGAACTCTCCGATAACAGCGCCTACCAGCGCCAACCCGATGCAGATCCGAGCCGCCGAGAAGAGGTACGGCAGCGAATGAGGAACCCGCAGGCGCCAATAGACCTCCCACCGGCTGGCATTGACCGACCTGAGGAGCTCATGTGTTTCCGGATCGATAGCCCGCAACCCGGTCAGGGCGTTGGCCACGAATGGGATCCAGGCAAAGAGCAGTACAGTCAG
>Ga0255047_10003169_pt1 | contig 10452 bp, 5 predicted proteins | sample JV7_2_1_MG_FD_183640 | JGI IMG/M metagenome (GOLD analysis project Ga0255047, IMG submission 183640) | Seawater microbial communities from Jervis Inlet, British Columbia, Canada - JV7_2_1 | ecosystem: Environmental > Aquatic > Marine > Inlet | place: Canada: British Columbia | collected 2016-10-06 | reverse complement strand
GACGATGCAGTCGTCGTGCGGTTTCACGTCGAGGCATTTCTCGCAATAGATGCAGATATCGTTGTCGATCTCAAACTTGTAGTGACATAGATAGCAGCGCATCGTCTCAACGTTCGCGAGCTTCGGTGTATAGCCGGTTTCGACTTCTGCCTTAAAGGATCGCTCGGTCAGCGGTATCGACGGTATCGGCTGGCGGGCGATTTCATCCATCGCCGGTATCCTTCCCGTCTCGTAGGAGCCCTCGATCTCGGCGACATCCATCATGCGGGTCTCGCCGATCAGGTACTCGTCGACGGCGCGTGCGCATTGCTTCGCGTGGCCGATTGCGTCGATTAAAGTAGACGCCCCGATTGAGTAGTCCCCGGCAATGAAGATGCCGGCGGCATCCGTAGTTACCGGTTGACCGCTCTTGATCCAACCGTCGTCGTTGAGGACTTGCTTCGCGATCGAGTCGCCAAGCCAGCTCGTGTCCTGCCATTGGCCCGTGGCGAGTAGAACCGTGTCGACGTCGACATCGAATTCGCTGCCTTCAACTGCGACAGGTCGCCGGCGTCCGCTGTCGTCGGGCTCACCAAGCTCGTTACGAATGAAGCGCATCTTATTGATCCCACTGCCATTATCGCCAAGGTAGGCGATCGGCCCCGCCATGATTTCTATCGGGATGGCCTCGTGTTCGACTTCCTTGAGTTCATCGGCCGGAACCGACATCTCCGCCCTCGAGCGACGATAGTAGATCGCCGAATCGGAGTTAAGTCGCAGCGCCGTGCGCGCGCAATCCATCGCGGTAAAGCCGCCGCCGATGACGATGACACGCTTACCTATCTCGGCATGGCCGTTCTCGTTTGCTTCGAGGAGGAACTCTAGTCCGTGCTGGATACCGCCCAGGTCTTTTCCGGGGATGTCGATAATATTCGGATCCAGGGTTCCGGCGGCGATGATGACGGCATCGTACTGGTCGGCTAATGCCTCGACCGTGATATCGACGCCGATATTCTGGTTGCACAGAATCTCGACGCCGAGTAGTTCAATCTGTTCGATTTCTTTGCGTATGGTCTCCCGCGGTAACCGGAATTCGGGTATCCCCTGGTTCATCATGCCGCCGGCCTCGGAGTATTTCTCGTAGACCGTGGCTTTATGGCCGTATAGCGCGAGGTCACGTGCAGCAGCCAATCCGGCGGGGCCACCGCCGATCACGGCGACTGTTTTGCCGCTGTCGGGAAAGAGAGGTTTCAAGACGACGCGCTCGCCGCTGCCGAAATCGGACGCAGCGCGCTTCGAGAAACAGATCGCGACCGGTTCGCCGAGACCATCGCGCCCGTGCCGGCAGACGTCTTCGCATGGTCTCGAGCAGACGCGACCCAACACGCCGGGGAAGACGTTGTCGATCAGATTGATCAGATAGGCTTGATCGTAATTGCCTTGATGGATCTCGCCGAGATATTCGGGAATCCGCGTGTTGGCGGGACAGGCTGCTTGACATGGAATGTTGGTCCCGAGCCAGTCCATGTCCTTGGGCTGATTCGCGAACCCGTTCTCGCGAGACAATGAGAACTCCGGTAGTCGGTTTTGGCTCGGCGGGAGATTCAGTATTTTGTTCTCTGTATCCACTAGGGTGTCTCGACCCCGTACGCCTTGCGCTTATAGGAAGCCCAGCGTTTCGTAATATCCTCCTGAGCGAGTTCAAGGAGACGTTCCGAATGTTCGGGATTGCTCTTGCCCAGGGCACGGTAGCGATTCTCTCGCATAGCGAAGTCTTTGAAGGAAATCGACGGATCCTCAGAGTCGAGTTGCATCGGGTTGCGCCCGAGTTCGAGCAAATTCGGATCGTAACGGTATAACGGCCAGTAGCCGCTCGAGACGGCGGCCTGCATCTGGTCGACCGTATGCGTCAGGTCGATGCCCTGGGCAATACAGGTTGCGTACGCGATGACGATGGACGGTCCTTTGTGCTGCGCCGCCTCCTGTAGCGCTCGCACCGTCTGCTTCGGGTCCGAGCCGATGGCAATCTGCGCGACGTAGACGTGGCCGTAGTCGGCGGCGATCATGCCGAGATCTTTCTTCGCGACGTGTTTCCCGCCAGTAGCGAATTTTGCGGTCGCCGCTCGGGGTGTCGCCTTCGATTTTTGCCCTCCAGTGTTCGAGTAGACCTCGGTATCCATGACCAGGATATTGATATCGCGGTCGCTGGCCAGGACATGGTCCAGCCCGCCGAAGCCAATGTCGTACGCCCAGCCGTCGCCGCCGACGATCCAGACCAGACGCTTAAGCAGATTGTCGCTCAGCGCATACAGATCCTTCGCGGTGGCACTGGGCAACTTCAGCAGCCGAGCGCGCAGCTCATCGAGCCGCAGCCGCTGCGCATCCATCTCTGTACCGCTTTCCTGCGGCGCGTTCAGAATCTCGCTGACTAATTCTTCGCCTAACTCCGCGCTGAGATCTTTGAGCGTCTTGCGTGCGTATTCGGACAGCTTGTCCAACGTGATGCGGAAGCCGAAGCCGAACTCGGCGTTGTCTTCAAACAGCGAGTTCGACCAGGCGGGGCCTCGACCGTGGCTATCGGTCGACCAAGGCGTTGTTGGTAGATTGCCGCCGTAGATAGACGAGCAACCGGTTGCGTTGGCCACGACGGTATGGTCGCCGAACAATTGGGTGAGTAGTTTTAAATAGGGCGTCTCCCCACAACCGGAACAAGCGGACGAAAACTCGAACGCCGGCTTCATCATCTGCGTCTCGCGCATCCTGAGATTCACGAGGTCGCCGCGAAGTTGCGCAGGCAGCGTCTGGAAGAACTCCCAACTGTCGATCTCGGTGTCCAGGACGTCGCGTTTTCGGCCCATATTGATGGCGCGACGCCCGGGATTTTTCGGGTCGTCGACGGGGCAGGCGGCAACGCATAGCGTGCAGCCGGTGCAATTTTCGACAGCGACCTGGAGCGTGTAGCGTCTATCCTTACTGACGCCGCGGCCTTTCAACGGCACCGACTTGAAGCCATCGGGAGCGCTCTCGAGGAGCTTGTCGTCGTAGCTTTTCATGCGGATCACGGAATGCGGGCAGATAATCTCGCAGTTGCCGCATTGCGCGCAGATCTCCGGTTCCCAGATCGGAACTTCCTCCGTGAGGTCCTTGGCCTCCCAGGCTGCGGTTCCTACCGGATAGGTACCGTCCGCGGGCAGCATACTGACCGGCAATGCATCGCCTCGTCCTGCGATCATCGGGCCGAGCACGTTTTGAACGAATTCCGGCGCGCCCTTGCCGACCGGCGAGGGTAAGTCGAAGTCGCTCGTGACCTGACTCGGTACCTCTACCTCGTGCAGATTTTTCAGTGCGTTGTCGACTGCCTGATAGTTCTGATCGACGATCTCCTGGCCTTTCTTGATGAAGGTCTTGTGAATCGCCTGTTTGATCTTGTCGATCGCCTCTTCACGGGGCAGTACGTCCGCAATCGCGAAGAAGCAGGTTTGCATGACGGTGCTGATTCGTCTGCCGAGACCGTTATCCTTCGCGACTTGATAAGCGTCGATCACGTAGAACTTCAGGTTTTTCTCGATTATCTCCGCTTGAACGGATTGCGGTAGTCGACTCCAGACTTCCTCGGGCCCGTACGGGCTATTCAGTAAGAAGGTAGCGCCGTGTGCCGCCTCCTTCAGTACGTGGTTTTTCAACAGGAAGCTAAACAGATGGCAGCTGATGAATCCGGCCGTCTGGATTAGATACGGTGCGTTAATCGTGTTCGGGCCGAAGCGCAAGTGCGAGATCGTCTGAGATCCCGCTTTCTTCGAGTCATACACGAAGTATGCTTGGGCTTGATAGTCGGTCTGTTGATCGATGATCTTGACCGTATTTTTATTTGCGCCGACCGTACCGTCTGAGCCCTGACCGTAGAACATCGCGGAGATCACCGCAGGCTGCTGGAGGATAAACGACGGGTCAAAGTCGAGGCTTGTATGCGATAAATCGTCGTTGATGCCGATCGTGAAATGATTTTTCGGTTTGTCTTTGCGGAGCTCGTCGAACACCCCTTTGACCATTGCGGGCGTGAAATCTTTCGAAGAGAGCCCGAAGCGGCCGCCGATAATTTTCGGCAGCGAGTCGCAAGCTAGGCGACCGTCGCTCAGTCCCTCGGCCATCGCCGTGACGACATCCTTGTAGAGTGGTTCGCCGCGCGCGCCCGGTTCCTTGGTGCGGTCGAGGATTGCGAGTGCGCGCGTAGATGCGGGAATGGCGTCGAGTAGCGCGTCGATCGGGAACGGCCGATAGAGATGTAGTTTGATTACGCCGAGTTTGTTGTCCCCCTGGTCGGCGAGATAGGCCATGGTCTCGAGCGCTACATCTGCGCCCGACCCCATCACGATCAACAGTCGCTCGGCGTCCTGTGCGCCGTAGTATTCGCAGAGTTCGTATTGCCGGCCGGTCAGCGCAGCGAAGCGGTCCATGTTCGACTGCACGATATCCGGAGTCGCTGCGTAGTAGGGATTCACCGTCTCTCTGGCCTGGAAATAGGTATCCGGGTTCTGCGCCGTGCCGCGTATAACCGGGTGTTCCGGGCTGAGCGCGCGTTTGCGATGCGCGTGGATCAAGTCTACATCGAGCATCTCGGCGATCTGCTCGTCGGCAATCAATTCGATCGTGTTGATCTCGTGGGAAGTCCGGAAGCCGTCGAAGAAATGGATAAACGGTACTCGTGCCTCGAGCGTGGCGGCCTGACTGATCAGTGCCATGTCGTGCGCTTCCTGTACCGAAGCCGAGCAGAGCATGGCAAAGCCTGTCTGACGGGTGGCCATGACGTCCTGGTGGTCGCCGAAGATCGATAGCCCTTGAGCGGCAATCGAGCGGGACGCCACGTGAAAGACCGTCGATGTCAACTCGCCGGCGATTTTGTACATATTCGGGATCATTAAGAGCAGACCCTGCGACGCCGTGAACGTGGTCGCGAGCGCTCCAGTCTGCAACGATCCGTGAACGGAACCCGCGGCCCCGCCTTCGCTTTGCATCTGGACGACTTCCGGGACGATGCCCCAGAGATTCTCCTTGCCTTGCGTCGCCCATTCATCTGCGTATTCGCCCATCGCCGATGCGGGTGTGATCGGATAGATAATACAGACTTCGTTGGTCTTATAAGCGACCTGAGCGACCGCCTCTACGCCATCGAGTGCCGCAGTCTCCGCCGGCTTATGCTGCTGCCCGATCGTCGGGGAGTCGACATTCTGATTTCTACCGTGCACAGGCCAATCTCTCACCACTTAAGAAGAGCCGGTAACCCTGTCTCGTTATCTTTTGCTGTGGGCGGGCCGGCCGATATCTGAATGTTTTGATTATACCGCCTTCGGTTTAGGAGCACAGCGAGGGGCACGGACGCTGACTGGAATTCGGTTTTCGACCGTCTGGGTAGGGACTTATCGTTATACTGTGTCCATGGAGGCGGGATGAAACGTTATCTAGCTGTAATGACTCTTGGTGTGTTCGGTGTCGCGATGTCCGGCGGCGATCCGGGCGCGCAACCGGCACTGGAGCACGGGCCGGACTGGCCCGACTGGGCGTACGGGTTGCTGGGCCCATACGCTGCGGACGATCGCGTTGCGCCGCCGTGCCCGGAGACGGCCAAGCCGATTGAGTGTGCGTACATCGGCGGCGACCCACCCGAAGACGGTATCAAGCGATCACTGCCCGGCACCGATCTAACTTTTACGCGTAACGAGGCGTATTTTGGTTACGGTCCGGCGGACTGGTACCCGGGTGATCATCCGCCGATGCCGGCGGTTGTCGCGAACGGGCGGCAGGCCGATGGCTTACGCGCCTGCGCGCTGTGCCATTATCCGAACGGTCAGGGCAAGATGGAAAACGGTCACGTCTCCGGTCTGCCTGCGGCCTATATCCTTGAGCAACTCGCGGTGTTTGAGCGCGGTGATCGTCATAGCGCCGACCGGCGCAAGGCCAACACGAATGAGATGGTGATGATTGCTGCCGCTCTGAGCGACACTGAAAAGCAGGAGATCGCCGAGTATTTCTCCTCGATGCCGTTTCGCCAGTTGGTACGCGTCGTCGAGGCCGAAGAAGTGCCACAGGTGCGTACGACCAATAACGGCCTGATGTTACCGCTGCTGGATCTACCGTTGATGCCGCTGGGCCAGCGTATCATTGAGGTACCCGACAATCCGGAGCTAACCGAGATGAGTCGCGACCCCAGGGGCGGGTTCATCGCGTACGTACCGGTAGGTAGCCTCGCGAAGGGCGAGTCGCTCGTGACCACCGGTGAGGGCAAGACGATTCAGTGCGGTTTGTGTCATGGCCCGGGGCAAACGGGAATCGGTCCGATACCGAGCATCGCCGGACGCACGGCTAGCTACACGATGCGACAGCTATGGGACATCAAACAGGGTACCCGGCAGAGTGTCATCATGACACCGATTGTCGCGAACCTGAGTTCGGACGATATGCTGAATATCGTTGCTTATCTGGCATCGCTACCACCGTAAGGTTTCTCGTCAGTGGCGACTCTGACGCGAAACCGTGCCGAGTAGCTTCGGTAGTCCGCAAGTTCCTGTCGTGCCCGAGCCGGATCCCAGATCGTCAGGCGCGTCAACCAGTCCGTTGCATTCTGCGCGGCAGTTAAGCCGAAGTCCCTGCTCAGACCGGCCATGCAACGCCGCTGCAGAATATCGATAAGCGTCACGGCATGCTCGGCGTCTAGCGCGTGAATCAGCTCCGCTACCATGGCTCCACTGTGCGGACAGATCTCAGTTGCCAGTTCCTGGCTCTGACCGATCAACGACTCGATGGCCGTGGCGCCTCCGCCATAGAGATGCCAAAGACGATCTGCCTGGCGCCGGTTGAGGCGCTCGGCGATGCCGTTCAGGAGACTATCGCGCGCTTCGCTCGGCAATGCGCCGGGCAGATTTCGTGTTCGAGTCGGACTGTTTGCGCCCCGCAGGCCGAGGTTTTTTGCCACTCGCGTCATCACATCTTCCGCCAGCGCCCGATGCGTCGTTAGCTTTCCGCCGATGATGGAGTACAGCCCGCGCGCACGACGACGATGGTGACGGATGATATGGCGGCGCGTGATCGCTCCTTCCCGGCCGCGTGGCTGATGCGGTAAAGGCCGAACTCCGGCTTGGGTGTAGAGCACGCGTTCGTTAAGGTCCGTGGCCTGGGGAAATACTCGCTGAGTTTCACGTACGAGATAGTCGAGTTCCTCGTCGCTGATCGAGACTTCGCCGGGATCGCCCTCGTAGCGCTGGTCGGTCGTGCCGATCAGCAGTAGATCGTTCCAGGGGATAATAAAAAACGGTCGTCCGTCACTGGACGCCTCCACGTAAAGCGCGGCGTCGGGGGCGCCCGGAAACGGCTCGACGACAAGATGACTCCCCTTCGTGCCGCCGACAAACGGTCGTTCGCCTAGATCGCCCAGGACTTCATCGACCCACGGGCCGGCCGCATTCACAATTACGTCTGCACGTGCCGTGCCTTCCTGTCCCATTCGATTGCGCCAACGAAGCCCTCGGACCCGACCACGTTCGACGATGAAGCTGGTCGCCCGTGTATAGGTCGCAAGCTCCGTACCCTGGTCGATTGCATCACGCAGGTTCTCGACGACCAATCGCTCAGGGAACGTCACCTGACCGTCGAAGTAAAAGGCGCCGCCCAGCAAGCCGTCGCTGTTCAAACCCGGTAATCGTTCCGCGAGTTCAGCAACGCGATACATGTCGTGGCGAGGAAAGGACTTCTTCCATGAGAGTAGGTCGTACAGAATCATTCCCGCTCTGATTTGCCACAGGGGGCGCCGCGCCCCGCGATAGATCGGTATATAAAGTCCTAAAGGCTGCACGAGGTGCGGGGCGGCTTGCAGCAATCGTTCTCGCTCCGCGAGCGACTCATAGACGAGCGAAAGCTCAGCATGCTCCAGGTAACGGAGCCCGCCGTGAATCAAACGGCTGGACCAACCCGTCGTCCCGCTGCAAATATCCCCCTGATCGAGAACCAGGACTCTGAGTTTGTGGAGCGCGGCCTCGCGCGCAATGGCGGCGCCGTTGATGCCGGCGCCGATGACGATCAGATCGAAAGCCTTTTTTTTCATGAGGTGACTAGCCGAAGAAAGTGATCAGCCTGCCATGAATTCCCACACTGAACCATAGAACGAGCGATGCCGCGCCGATCAATTTCACCATCGGCGGACTGGGTGTGGCCTCAGTCCAGTGCGCCATCTGCGGTGAGATCTTCACGCGAAACCACAACGCGTTGAGCCCGGCGAGAGCGAGGAGCACCATCTTGGCGTTGAACGCGTAATTAACGGCGTAACGGTGTGGATTCCCCATCACGAATAGGAAGCCTGTGCACGCGTTGATCCCGAAGCCGATGAAGACCAGCGGCATGATTTGATGGATGGTCCTCAGTGGCAGGCCGCGTTTGTAGCCAATAACGCGCAAATCCATTACGACGAGTCCGCCGATGAGTACCGCAAGACCGGTAAAGTGCAGCGTCTCCAAGGACGGCCAGATCCAGGGCGATCCCGTCACCCACTGAGACAGGGCCGTCGCTCGCATCCAATCCAGCTGGGGAGTCAGATGGTCCATGAATCGACATACGCGATCAGCCGGCCGGACGTGATCGCGCCAAACCAGATAATAATTGAGGTGACGGCCCAGGCTTGAGATCCATCGCGCACTGGCGCACCGGTATCCCAGACCGTGGACTCGCGACTCAGTAGCCCCTGCAGACGGGCGGTCGCCGCCACGCCGAGACTAATGAGAAAAATCTTACTGAGAAATGCCGGATCACCGACGTATTCGACTCCTCGTGGGACGAAGAGGGCCAGGCCGGAGAAGAAATTGATGACAAAACCTGTCCACGACAGTACCAGGGCGCGGCGCAGAAAGGAGTAGGAGATCACATCGAATGCTCCGAGCAGACGAAGATCCAGAACGAGTATCAGGCCCACGGCGATCGCCATACCCACGGCGTGAAGGCTGAGCATCAGCGGGAAACCGATTGTGGACGTGAGTACCCAGTCAGAAAACGCTGTGTCTTCGAGCCACCGTAATGTGGCCATAGGCTGGAGACCCCCTGGTGACATGGTCTAGAAACATTCTACACGATGAAATACGCCAGCCTCGCGCGACGATGCCAGGGAGGCTCTGACTAGAAGTTGGGGGCACTGAAGTGAGAATATACAAACTGAGCTTGAACCGTAGGCAGATGATGAAAAGTACTTCGAGCATCGTTGCGGCGTTGACTTTGCCCTCGCTGGGTACGCGAGCGCAAGAGTTGCCCGCTCGCATCACCGCCATGACGGCGTCTCAGCTCTCAGCAGCCATTCGGACGCGGCAGGTCAGTTGCGTCGAAGTGATGCGGGCCTACCTGGAGAGAATTCATCGCTACAACCCGGTCTACAACGTTGTCGTCAGCATGGCCGATGACGATTCATTGGTCGCACAAGCGGAGCTTGCCGACCAAGCCCTGGGAGCGGATGAATACTGGGGTTGGATGCACGGTATGCCGCATGCCGTTAAGAATCTGTCGAACGCAGAGGGGCTGGAGACGAGTTTTGGATCGCGAATTTTCGCTGGGACGATCGCGCAAGAGGATGCGCTTCACGTTTCTCGTATCCGTGCGCAGGGCGCGATCTTTATAGGCAAGACCAATACACCGGAATTCGGCTTGGGATCGCAGAGCTACAACGAGGTTCACGGTACGACGAGAAATGCTTACGACCCGGATTTAACCGCCGGCGGCAGCAGCGGCGGGGCGGCGGCCGGCATGGCGGCACACCTTTTGCCGCTCGCCGATGGCAGCGACTTTATGGGTTCGCTGCGAAATCCCGCTGGCTTTAACAATGTGATCGGCTTTCGCCCGAGTTACGGACGGGTTCCGAGCGTTCCTGCCGAAGATCTCTTCTATCGGCAGCTGTCGACGAACGGCCCGATGGGGCGGAACATTGAAGATACCATTCGTCTGCTCGGAACCATGGCCGGTTACGATTCTCGCGCACCGTTGAGTCTTAGAGATGAACTCCCAGCGCATGAGATGTTTGACGCTACGGGCCTTGCTGGTCTTCGTATCGGGTGGATGGGTGATTATGAAGGCTATCTCGCGATCGAACCGGGGTTACTCGAGCTGTGCGAGCGCAGTCTTGAGGGTATAGCGGCGCTGGGCGCAGTCGTTGAAAACTGCCAGCCCGCCTATGACATGGCGCGACTCTGGGAGACGTGGCTGACGCTACGCCACTGGGCTCAGGGAAGTAGAAAGAATCTGTATGACAATCCAGAGACCAGGGAACTACTCAAGCCGGAGTTAATCTGGGAGATCGAAGGCAGCCTTGACATGCCGGCCGCAAGGATATCGGCCGCGGCCGTTGGGAGAGCTGACTGGTACCGCGCTTTGTATGCACTGTTCGAGCGCTACGACATTTTGGCGCTGCCCACGGCACAGGTGTTTCCGTTTTCAGCCGACGTCCATTGG
>Ga0255047_10003167_pt1 | contig 10455 bp, 13 predicted proteins | sample JV7_2_1_MG_FD_183640 | JGI IMG/M metagenome (GOLD analysis project Ga0255047, IMG submission 183640) | Seawater microbial communities from Jervis Inlet, British Columbia, Canada - JV7_2_1 | ecosystem: Environmental > Aquatic > Marine > Inlet | place: Canada: British Columbia | collected 2016-10-06 | reverse complement strand
CTTCTATCAGAACACGGCAAAGGGCAACGTATGGAGGAACTCCATGTTTAAGCAATGGAGGGGAGGGGAGAAGACCACCATAAAGACGGCTCCCGTTAAAGAGTGGTGGAGGCCGGAGTATTGTATTAAGCTAGATGCCGAGGGAGTCGAAATGCCGATACTAGAGAAATACGCAAGGCGCAGAGTGAAGAAGCTCGTATTCGAATGGAGCTTCGATATTGACAGGAGCATCCCCAGGTTCCAACAAGTCATCGAGGCACTCCGGTCTACCTACGAAACCGTTAAGTATGGGAAGTTCAATGAGACTGAGAAGGATTGGCCGGCATCCTGGTTCCCGCCATGCAGAACCGTGTGGTGCTATTAGCAATGCCTAGGCCAAAGAAGATGATTGATATAGAGCAGCTGAAGAAGCTGCTGATGCTGCAATGCACTAAGATCGAGTGTGCAGCCTTCTTTGAAATAACGAAACCTACCCTAGAAGCAAGGATACGAGAGGCCGGTCACGAAGGCTTCCAGCAGTTTGCCGACATCTACCGGCAGCCTGGCCGGATCAGTCTTAGACGGCATCAATGGAAGTCAGCAGAGGCCGGGAATATCGCCATGCAGATCTGGCTTGGTAAGCAATGGCTCGGTCAAGCGGAGAAGGTCGAGAACAAGACCGAGTTCAACGCTTCCATCCCCGATGCACTTCCAGCGAAGCAGGCTGACGCGGTTAGAGAATGGGCAAGCTCAATACAGCAAAGGATAAGAACGGCACAGCGCTCCTAAGCCCGGTGGAGTTTGCGGTTCTGCGCCTGGGAATGACTCCCTACGATTGGCAAGCGGAGTGCCTAGAGGCATTTGGTATGCAGGAAGATGGAGGGCCACCGGTCGCTATCGTGGCCGCCAACGGCTCCGGCAAGACGGCAAATATTGTAGCTCCTTCCGTGCTATGGTTTATGGATCGCTATCCAAGGGGCCAGGTCGTGATCACGTCAGGCTCCTTCAGACAAGTCGAGAAGCAACTCTTTCCTGCTCTCAAGGCGCATAGATGGCTATTCCCGGATTGGGACTTTCTGCAGACAGAGATCAGGACCGGAGCGGATGGATTCGCGGTAGGCTTCTCGACCGGCGATCCCGGCAGAGCGGAGGGATGGCATCCCAAGAGATCGGATGAAATTGATCCGGTGTGCATCATAGTGGATGAGTCCAAGACTGTACCGGATGGCGTATTTGAAGCATTCGACCGATGCACCAGGAAGTTCCAGTTATGGGTATCCTCTCCCGGCGCTCCTAGGGGGCAATTCTATGAAGCGCATCATTCTCGAACCGGGGAATTCTACACAAGGAAGATAAGGAGCGAGGAATGCCCCCACATTGATCCAGCCAAGAGGGAGAGAGATCTGCAGACCTACGGAGAAGATCATCCGGTCTATCGTTCGATGCATCTTGCAGAGTTCACTAGCGACAACGAGAGACTGGTAATTGACTCCATGCGATTAGCCCGAGCTGTAGAAGGGCAACCTGACTCAGATACTACCGGGGAGGTTGTCGCATTCTGCGACTTCGCCGCAGGCCGGGACGAGAATGTCCTCGCCATCAGGAGGGGCAACCGGGCTGAGATTGTCCACGCATGGAGGGAGACGGATACCGTCCAGGCTTGCCGAAAGTTTGCCCACCTATTTGAAGAGCATGAGTTGCTGCCTGCTTGGATATGGGGAGATGCCGATGGGCTCGGAACCGTAATGATAGACCAGCTCACTGAGCTTGGATGGAGGATTAACCGGTTTCATGGAGGCAAGCCCTCGACGCTGCCGGATGAGTATGCCAATCTGATCGGGGAAGTCTGGCACGTGGGCATCCGGGAGATCGAGCGGGGGAGAATCCATGTAGGACAGCTAGACCAAGTCACATTTCGACAACTCAGCTGCAGGAAATCGGAATGGGCGAGCAATGGAAAGCTCAGGGTAGAGCCCAAAGACTCTATGGCAAAACACGGATTGCGTTCGCCGGACAGGGGAGATGCCCTCCTAGGTTGCATCGCCTGTGGCGCCCGACTCCGAGGGGCAGTAACTGGCAGCATGAAGGCCAAAACCGAGGCTGACGTATTTAAGGTGAAGCCGATCAGAAACTTTGGGTCGATATGATCGACACGTTCTGCCGATATGTCGAAATGATCGACAGGAGGATACGCTTCAATCAGAATTGCAATAGCGCAAAAACCTGGTAAGTAAATGTAATGATTGGCAGAAACGGAGGGCCCTATCCAATGCCCACTGCGTACCGAATCCAGGAGACGGACTTGCAGAACGTCACACCGGATCAAGTGAAGTTCATTCTGCGGAATGTCCGCAACGGGCAACTGGAGGATCAGGACAGGCTATTCCGGCTGATGCTTGATACCTGGCCACGACTCCGAAAGGCAATCAACGAAGTGGCGGGATCAATCGCCCGGCTTGAATTATTGGTGGAACCGGCAATAGCAGAAGGGGAAGAGGAGCCATCTCCTAGAGCGGCTGAGATGCAGGAGGTAGTCTCCCGAGCTTTGGAAAGCGCTAACCCGAAACCTGGCCATTGGGAATTCAATCTGGAAGGGGCTATACGGGCTCTCGTAGACGCATACATCAAAGGCACCTCAGTCTTGGAGATTGTATGGCATTACGACAACGGAGTAATAGCACCGAGATGTTACGCACCTGTCCCGGCACAATATATTGCCTATCCTTCACAGAGCAAAGAGATCGACCGACTGATGCTATCGACTGGTGGAGTGGTCATGTCCAATCTGGAGGATTTCCCGGAACACCGGTTTCTTATTGGGACGTGGATCCAAGGTGGACTGCATCCTATCCATGGCGCAAATCTCCGAGCGCTATCTAAATACTGGCTTGCCTCGGTTTATGGTCTTGGCTGGCTGATGCAATATTCTCAGCTATTCGGAGTGCCATGGCGGCACGTTGAAACAGACGGGAGCGATGAGGCCATGAGCAAGGCCGAGACGATGCTGGATGATATTGGATCTTCTGGTTGGGCTGTCACCGGTCCTGGCGTCGAGCTTAACCTGCACGAAGGGGTTAAGAGCGCTGGCGAATCCCTCCCGCAATCGCACATGATGGACGTTGCAGACCGGGCTTGCGATATCCTCCTCCTGGGACAGACGCTAACCTCGGACAATACCGGCACGGGCTCCAGGGCGCTAGGAGAGGTTCACGCATCGGTTCGATCTGACATACTCAAGAGCGTAGCGTCATGGGTTTCTTCTGTTCTCAGCCATCAGTTAGTGCCAGCAATCATCTTCCATAACTATGGAGAGGAGGAATCCAACGAAGAGATGCCCAAGATAACTCTGGAAGTTCCGGTGCCAAAGGACAAGAAGGAGAGCGCAGAAACCATGCGGATCTTGATCGAATCTGGAATACCGGTAACGAAGAAGTGGGCATATTCCGAACTGGGAATCCCAATGCCGACAGGTGAAGATGAGTTGCTGGATCCTGTCGCGTTTAGGGAACCGGAGGAACCGGAGGAACCGGAGGAACCGGAGGAACCGGAGGAACCGGAGGAACTGGAGGAACTGGAGGAAGAAACTGGAGCCGAGATGGAAGAGGAGGATGCACGCGAGACATTCGATCTTGAGGCATTCAGGAAGAACATCGATCTACAGCCGACAGAGGCCATGGCGAACAATGCCAGAGAGGCCCTAGAGGCCAGAAGGATCAAGCCCGTGAGCGAGCGAGGCATGACGGCAGTAGGACTTGCAAGGGCCAGGGACTTATCGAATCGCATGATTTTGTCTCCCGAAACAGTCAGGAGGATGGTGGTCTGGTTTGGCCGGCATGAGCCCGACCTATCCGGGGAGACGGGCAAAGCCTGGCAAGCCTGGCAGGGATGGGGAGGAGATGAGGGCCGAGAATGGGCAGAGCGCAAGGTAGCCGCACTCGACAGGGAATAGTCATTGACAGTTTTCTTATGCTGGTTAGATTCGTGAGCCATGAAGAACATTGCCCTCCTCTCCCTGTGCTTAGCTTCTCTTGGATTGGCCTCCTGCAGCTCGACCGGGCTTACAGGAAGCCTGCCGATTCCATTTACGGATCCACCCGCTAATGTAAGGGGAGACATCGAGGTGACTCCTCTGCCACCAAAGCTGTGCATAGGGCTTGATGTAATTCCCAGGCCCGAAACCGGGGATGACTAAAGACGAGCTTTCCGAGGTTTCGAGAAGCTCTCTGGCTCCGATCGATGAGGCCTTTGCAGACCTCTACGACAAATCCCTGCGATACGATGCAGAGAGATTTGCCAAGGAGGTAGAGAAGGCACTGGAGAGGGCTCCCTCGCTAATGGACTGGATGAACATTGATGCCTTGGCCGAGCCTCTTGAGATAGAGGTGGGAAGGTCCATGCTGAAAGGACTTGGCAATGGCAGCACCTAAGAGCAACAAGGGCGCCTTCGTTGTAACGATAAACTCGGAAGGTTTAGAGGATATAACGAAGGACTATCTTAGTGCCCTCGACTCGAAATCACGCAAGAAGGTCATTCGTGTCGCTACGTTATCTGCCTTGGATGCAGTAAAGAAATACTATTCCGACAAGGGCAGGAATCTATGGGTAAGACCAGGGGGACCGACTCACGGCCCCGGCAGGAAGCCTACGCAATGGTGGCGCGGGACGGCGAACGGATGGACAGCACAAAACATCACAAGCAGATCGTCAGACCTGGTAAACAAGACAATAGGACTGTCGCATAAAGTTACGGGCGGCACGATCAAGCCGATTAGGGCAAAGCGGTTGACGATTCCTTTAATACCACAAGCCCACGGGTTAACGGCAAAGGGGTACAGCAATACCATTGCTCCTCTGTTCCCCTTAAAGAACGTCCTGGCAAGCAAGACCAAGGAGGGAAGCAAGGAGGGCTTTAAGGCAGTATTCGCGCTAAGGAAGAGTGTAACACAGAAACCATGGAAGGGAGCGTTACCACCGGAGAAGAAATACATGCAGGCATACGAAGAGACTTTGCTCGATGCAATAATTGCCGAACTGGAGGGCTTATGATTATGGACTTGAACAAACTGGCCAACCGTATTAAAGGATACTTCATGGCAGAAACCGTTACTGCAGCTTTTACGCAATCCCTAGATTCCGAGAAAGGGACTATTGTATTCATGCCGGAGGGGCATCACCAGATCACCGCAAGCGTCGATGGCAAGCCAAAGAGCGTTGAGCTAACTATCGACTCCAGGATCCTGGCCTCATTCGCTGAGGATTTGGACAAGAGGAAGGAGTCAAACGTAAGGCCGTTTGCGGGATTTGACCATAAAGCAGGAGCGGCATCATTCATTCCTCTTGAGTTCCGCTACGAAGATGGCGTAGGGCTGATGCTGGATGTTGAATGGACTAATGCCGGGCGCGAAGCTGTCGAAGGAAAAGACTACTCTTACTTCTCCCCATCGTTCTTGGTTAAAGAGGGCATTCCTTTTGGCTTGCCAAAAAGGGGAGAGATAGGCAGTCTCGTCAATGATCCGGCATTTGAAGACATACCAAGAATAGCCGCCAGCAATATCCAACCACAATCCGAAATGGAGAATCTCGTAACATTGGGCCTTTGCAGCCCCGACACAAAGGAAGAGGACGCCATGGTAGAAGCCAAAGCAAACCTTGATGAAATCAAGACCGAGCTTGCAGAAACCAAGTCCCAAGTCCAAGCAATGTCTCAGGACAAGGAAGCCGTCGAAACCGAGCAGGCGACCGCAGAGGACCAGCTTGCTGAACTGAAGGCCACGCACAAGAAGCTGGAAGAAGATCACGAAAAGGTGACTGCAAAGTTGGCTGATACTGCCGAGAGCGCAGCCGATAGTGCGGTTGAGGAAGCCGTTTCTGCTGGCAGGATTGCCCCGAAAGACGAGGCCTCCAAAGAGTTCTGGAAGAAGACCATTATGGACAATCCAGAAGCGGCAAAGGTATTGGCCTCTCAGCCGAGCAACTCCGTTGTTGATGGCAAGACCATTATCGCTGGCCGGTCCGAAGGCAGGGAGATGTCTAAAGAGATGCCCCGATCCGAATTCGATCAGCTTACCCCAGGCGCCCGGCTTGAATTTGTCAAGGCCGGTGGAGCCATACAAGACGATGCCAGCTAAGAAGAAGGCAGCCAAGAAGGATACCGGCTCTAAGGATCCTAAAGTCATCACAGTGTCGCAACTGGCGAAGCTGAACGATGACGAGAAAGAAGTATTTAGACAATCTGGCGGGACCGTCACAAGCGATCCCTCCTAACCTCTACCACAACAACAACCACTATGGCTAATACCCTAACCAATCTGATTCCCGATGCCTATGTCGCTCTCGATGTCGTCTCACGGGAACTCACAGGTTTCATTCCCTCCGTAACTCGGGACGCTACTGCCGACCGTGTTGCCAAGAATCAGACCGTTCGTTCGTTTATCGCTCCCGCTAATGCGGCTGCCGGTAATATCACTCCATCCATGACTGCTCCAGCTGCGTCTGACCAGACGATCAGCAATGTAGCCATCACCATCGAGAAGGAGCGTTTCGCTCCGTTCTCTTGGACTGGCGAAGAGGAGTACGCAGTTGATCAGGGACCGGGATTCCTCAACATCAGGCAAGACCAGATCGCTCAGGCCATCCGCGTTCTTGTCAATGAGATCGAAACTGACATCTACAACGATGCTGTTACAGGCGTTTCCCGCGCAACCGGGACATCCGGCACCGATCCTTTCGGTTCCAGCCTCGCAGACAGTGCCAATGCCCGTGCCATCCTCGATGACAACGGAGCACCGCTGAACAGCCGTTCGCTGGTGATCAATACGGTTGCTGGAGCTAAGCTCCGCACCCTGACCACCTTGGTCAATGTGGCTGATGCCGGGACTTCGATGACTCTCCGAGATGGTGAGTTGCTCAACATCCATGGATTCTCCGTCAAGGAGTCTGCACAGATCACTGACGTAACAGTCGGCACCGGGACCAGCTACCAGATCAATAACGGTGGAGGCTACGCTGCAGGCGCAACCTCCCTTGTGGTTGACACTGGATCTGGAACCATCCTCGCCGGTGACGTTCTTACCATCGACTCCATCAAATACGGAGTGAAGACCGCACTTGCCACTGGCACCGTTGTTATCAACGAACCTGGTTTACAGGCAGCCGTTGCTGACAATACTGCCGTTGCGGTGAATGCCATCAGTCCGCGCAACATCGCTCTCTCGCAGAATGCTATCGTTCTTGCCACTCGTCTCCCTGTCGCTCCGCGTGACGGAGATCAGGCAATCGGACGTGAAGTTATTACAGATCCCCGCACCGGAATCTCTCTTGAGCTCGTCAAATGGCCTGGATACGACATGAACGTATATCACGTTCGTTGTGCCTGGGGCGTGAGTGTTCTCAAGCCCGAGTGCATTGCAGCCGTCCTCGGTTAATCGCTAAGTTAAGCCTCCCTCGATAAATCCGGGGGGGGCTTCTCTTTTACGCTAATGGCCTGGGTCGAACTAACTGCATCCGTCCTCCGTGACAGGTTGGGCAATGTGGAAATCGAGACTCTCATTGAAGAGAGTCCTACGCCTGATGCGAAGATAGAAGAACTCCTTGAGCAGATTGCCCAGGAGATCACCTCAAGGGTGAACACCGGGAGACGCAAGAGGGGCATGGCAAGCATAGGAGACACCAACCGATATGTGCCTCCAGGAAGTTTGCGCCATGCCTATGCACTGACCCGAAGATTGCTGACAGACTCATTTCCTTCCCTCGCTGAATACAACGGCGAAGATCGAAGGCTGGCAGTGCAGGAGGCCGAGGAACACCTTAATGATTTGGCGAATAATGAGGCTCATGCTGATGATTCTGGTGCGGCTATTTGGGAGCCGGAAACTGCAGGCTCATCCTTCCGAACAGGGGGGAGCCCGAATTATAACTTCTCCGCATTCTGATGAGCCGTCTCCGAGAGATCGTCACGTCAGTGGCTAAGACCCTCCGGGACTCCACCTTCATTAGCACGTCCCCTGTGGTCCCTGTCATCGAGGAGGATTCTAAATCCATCGTTGCAGAGATCAACAAGGCGACAGGAAGGACGTACGGAGCATTCATCTTGGTAGCATTCGATTCGGCCTCAACCGCGACACAATCGCCTGGCCCGGATCTCAATGAGTGTATCTTCACAGTCACGGTTGTGGAAATGCCTCAAACATGGAGAACGAAGAACAATTACGTTTCCTGCACCGAAATAGCAGAGGCATGCACCAGACTCCTTCACCATCATCCACCTAAAGATTCTGATGGTGTTTTGCTCGCGAATGGTGTTCTATCCTTGGACAGCATGGAGCAATCATCCGACGATTCCAGCCTCATTCAGACACTCTCATTCAATCTGCCGACTGTATTAGATCCAGCGGCTCCAACAAGAAGCTAACATGCCTACTATTGATCGCACTGAAATCATTCGAGGACCGGCAGCCATCACTTTCAACAGCGAGACTTTCTACAGCAAGGGCGACATTTCCGTAACGATCGAGCAATCGACCTTCGATAAGGAATCTGATGTCTTTGGGATCGTAGGAAGATCCGTAACAGACAGGCAAGTAAAAGTACGGTTCACTCCAGTAGGAGAAATTGAGGCCCTCACGGTACTTTACCCATACGGAACAGCAGCTAGTTATCCAATCGGTTCATCCGTATTCGGAGCCACGGATACGGGACTGACAATCACGGGCATCTCAAACAAGCTCGTCATTCATAACTGTGCAGTTACACAGATGCCACCACTAACACTAGGGGCCGGAACAACCGCTTTCGGTGAGTGTGAAATTACGGGGCTTGTGAAACGGGACGCTGAACCTAATACGGAGGCGAGCTATTGGACTTACACCGAAAGCACAAACACAATCCCAGTTACCTTTAATGTGGCCAAGGTAATATCCGCGCAATATCAGGCAACGTACATGGGAGCAACCACTACTCCGGTAGATGCCTTTACCATAGACTTTGATTTGACCCTGGCTCCCGTTGTTGCAGACGGGATAGGAACGATTGACATGCGAATGCAGGATCTCCAATTCTCAACGAGCTGGGAACCGTTAGCACAAGCAGCAAGTTTCCCGGCTACGGCATTAGCCTATGCAGACGTTGCTCCAGGGGCAGAGATATTTTCTGGTCCGCTAACTATCGCAACGACTACTTCAGGAGGCATATCATTTACTGCGGACCAGGCTGCATTCTCCAATATGGATCTGATTTGGAGTTCGGTGAACAACCTCAACGGCCCTCTTACCATTACTTCTAAAAGGGATATCGCAGGGGGCGCTCTCGACAACCTCTTCACCGTTTCCGCAGTCTGATGAACAATGATTTGCCAGCTCACCATCCCGAGCTCCTCCGCTTCTCCGGTTTATTTAGCTGGTGGGGGATTGATCACAAGTGAAGCCTTCTCTTTACGCTTCTCCACAGTAGGCTCTCCCCAGCAGGCTGCTCACATCGGCTCGGAGGAGTCACGCCAGTTCATGCGGGGAGGCAGTTTGACTACTGTCTCCTTTTCTTCTTCGCGAGAGTTCACAACGATAGACCTGGCTAGGAATTTCATTATCGACCTCCAATCTGCCCTGGCTGATGCTTATCAGCAGCAGAATACCGCTGTCATAGCGAAGAGGGTGAACAACGTAACCGTCACCACTAGCGGATCTCTCAGTCCTGACGGGACAGGAGTATTACGGGAGACAGGACTCAATACCCATATCTACGACACCTTTGAAATAGCCGAGACTTATCCACGCAAAAGACTCTACCTCGACGGCAGCACAGCGAAGCTAGAATACTACGCTGATGCCGGGGAGTTCACTGGCACACCGAGTGGACTCTGGACATCGACAACAGGTAGCGGGACAGATCCATCGACATACACCGCATGGACTGCAAGCACAGGGAGTGGCGTCCCATTATTCGCCAAGGCAGCAACCGATAGTCCTACCATAACCCTCTATGACTGTTCACCGAATGTGACAGCAACGCAACGGGGAGTGAGCGCAAACCTTGAAGTAACCCTTGTCGGCAGACTGGTTTCCCCATAATGCGATGGCCTCCCGGACGACAAAAATCAGGATCGCTACCGAAGCCAATACGGCAGCATTAAAGAAGACTGCCGAAGAGGTAAGGAAGGTACAGAAGGCAGGAAACGAAGCGAACAAGGCGCAGGTTGCGATGGGCAACCAAGGCGCCAAGGCAGGCAAGAGGAATGCTTGGGCAATGGGGCAAGCCTCCATGCAGCTGCAGGATGTTGCGGTTCAAGCGCAGATGGGTACGGACTCCCTTCGCATCCTCGGGCAGCAGGGTCCGCAACTCTTATCCGCATTCGGACCAACCGGAATGCTTGCCGGTTTAGCCGTAGCAGTCGGAGCCGGTTTAGTTTCGGCCTTCCGCAAGCCAAAAGAGGAGATTGGCGATCTGATGGAGGAGATGGAGGCCTTTGCCGAGCAAGCGGAAAAG
>Ga0255047_10003164_pt1 | contig 10462 bp, 9 predicted proteins | sample JV7_2_1_MG_FD_183640 | JGI IMG/M metagenome (GOLD analysis project Ga0255047, IMG submission 183640) | Seawater microbial communities from Jervis Inlet, British Columbia, Canada - JV7_2_1 | ecosystem: Environmental > Aquatic > Marine > Inlet | place: Canada: British Columbia | collected 2016-10-06 | reverse complement strand
CCCGAGTACATCGTCATCGAAACTGAGAGGTTCCGGAAGACGGGCCCAAGATCGTCCGCAGAATCGAGGATGACAGAGTTCACGCCGGCCTTCTCCGTATACACCTCGGCGTGGGTCACGTTCTCCTCCAGCCAGCTACCGAAGGCAGATCCACCTGTGTAGTCAACGATGCCGACTTCAGGGCGCATCACGAGGTCCTTTGCCACCGGCGCACCGGGAGTGTCAACAAGGAGCTGCACGATGTTCGCATCAAGGCCGTGTTCTGTCAGGACACCCCTGGCGAGCCTGACGAACAGCGCCAGCGGGAGGATGGTTCCCGGATGGGGCTTCACGATGACGGGATTCCCAGCTGCGAGGCTTGCGAAGATCCCCGGGTAGCCGTTCCATGTCGGGAAGGTCGACACACCGATGAGAACTGCAACGCCGCGAGGGCGAATGATCCATCGTTTCTCTATGACGAGCGGATCGCGGCTGCCCTGCGGTTTCTCCCACATGAGAGGATCCGGAAGACGGTTCTGCTCGGTGAAGGCATAGGCAACCGCTTCGAGCGCCCTATCAAGGGCATGGGGACCGCCGGCCTGAAACGCCATGAGAAAACTCTGTCCCGTGGTGTGCATGACCGTGTGAGCCATCTCGAAGTTGTTGGCGGCGAGCCGATCCAGGATCTCGAGGCACACCTCGGCTCGGTCATCCACCGAAACCTTGCCCCAGGTGCCCTTCGCCGCGATTGCCGCTTCCATCACCGTGTCGACGTCGGTTGCCGGGTAGGTGATCCCGAGGTCGATGCCGAAGGGTGAGGACTCAGCGACCTCGATGAACCCTTCGTGGGCTTGATCGGTCTCGAATTCCTTGCCGAGCAATACGCTGAACGCCACTTCGCCTGCAGCCGGAGCGGCCTCCCCATATGCCTTCGGGTGCTCAGGGTATGCGCTCCAGTAGGAACGTTCGTAGATGGCCTGAACCGCCCGGGCCAGTGTTTCGCTGTGAGAAGCCGTTTCAGCAATCAGGTCGTGTCCCTTCCTCGATGCGTAGACAGTAGACCGCAGACAGGTGACAGATCACGCGTCGCAGGAAGAGACGGACGGTAGCCTCACCACATGGACAAACGTGGACGACTCGCTTGGTTGCTGATGGCATCGCTTCTCGCCGTCGCTGGGTGCTCGAGTGCCGATTCGGATCAAGGCACGGTCGCCACGAATGCGTCTGGGTTCTACTTCCTCGACTCGACCGGTTCCCATCTCTGCGAGGTACTGCTCGAGTCGTATCCGCCCCAATGCGGTGAGCCAAGCGTGAGGCTCCTCGACATCGACCCTGGGTCTGTCGTGGCCCTCATGTCACCGTCCGACCCCACCCTTGGGTCGGTGTCATGGACGGACTACACGATGACAGTTGCAGGGGACGCGGTGAGCAACGGCCTCGTTCGGGTGGACATCATCGACCCGGTGCATCGGTCCGGAAGCTCAGGACTCATCATGCGAGTCGCCGACCTGGGAGTCGCCGAGGGCGCATCGGCAACGTGGCCCTTTGATCTCACGAATCTCACGGACACCTCCACCACGCTCACCTTCACAACAGGGCAACGCGTCGAGGTGACGCTGAGCAATGGTTTGGGCGAGGTCTACCGCTGGTCGGACGACATGTTCTTCACCCAAGCGATCGAACAGGTCGATCTCGTGGCAGGCACAACCTTCCCCTACGTTCTTCGATCGGATCCGATCGATCTGCCACCCGGCGAGTACACAGCCAACGCATGGATCACCGCGAAAGAAGCAACAGACGTTGTGCTGACATGGGACGTGACCGTAGACCGTGAACCGTAACCCGCCTGTGAACTGTGAACTGTCTACTGTTTCCCCATGACCAACGCGTTCCTCCTCAGCTACATCCGCACTCCTATCGGGCGTTTTGCGGGTGCTCTCGCATCTGTGCGATCAGATGATCTTGCGGCGCTCACGATGGCCACTGTCGTGGCGAGTGCAGGCATCGATCCAGCATCCATCGACGACATCTACTTCGGGGATGCAAACCAGGCAGGCGAGGACAATCGCAATATTGCGCGCATGTCGGCGCTTCTTTCGGGATTCCCCGTCGAGGTTCCCGGATCAACGGTGAATCGTCTCTGCGGCTCAGGCATGGAGGCGATCGGACTCGCGGCCCGAGCGATCAAGGTCGGGGCAGCCGACATCGTGCTGGCCGGTGGTGTCGAATCCATGAGCCGCGCTCCGAAAGTCATGTCAAAGGCTTCGAATGCCTATGACCGTGCGGTGACCGTGCACGACTCGACAATCGGTTGGCGGTTCGTCAATCCGAAGATGCGCGAACGGTTCGGAACCGACGAGATGCCGGGAACCGCAGAGAACGTCGCCACGGAATTCGACATCTCTCGGGAGGATCAGGACGCCTTTGCGTACCGATCCCAGGGGAGGACCGCAACGGCTCAGGCAAACGGATTCTTTGCCGGCGAGATCGTCGGTGTCGAGGTTCCGAGACGAAGGCAGGACGCTCTCATTGTCGAAGCTGACGAGCATCCGCGGCCTGACACGTCGCTGGAGAAGCTCGCCTCCCTGAAGCCCATCTTCGAGAACGGCACGATCACTGCCGGAAACGCAAGTGGCATCAATGACGGGGCGGCCGCTGCGTTGGTCGTATCCGAGGACATGCTCGACCGGCTCGGGTTGACACCCATGGCGAGAATCCTCGGCATGGCGACGGCAGGTGTACCACCGCGAATCATGGGCATCGGCCCTGTTCCGGCGACGAATAGGCTCCTGGGGCGACTCGGGATGTCGATCGGTGACTTCGGAGTGATCGAACTGAACGAGGCATTCGCATCCCAGTCCGTCGCGTGTCTACGCGAGTTCGGGCTACCGGACGATCCTGAGCATGTGAACCCGAACGGTGGCGCCATTGCGATCGGCCATCCGCTCGGAATGACCGGTGCAAGACTCGTAGGGACGGCCGCAAGGGAGATGGATCGTCGCGACGAACGTTTCGCTCTCGCAACCATGTGCATCGGCGTCGGCCAGGGAATCGCCATGGCACTGGAACGAGTCGAGTGAGCCGCACCCGTGTCCCCCCTTCAGGGGGGACACGAGACGAGCGTCAGCGAGGATCGAGGGGGGACCGTGAGCCTGCGAACCCGGTACGGTACCAACCCGCACGTAACCTTCGCCCGAATGGCTCGCGATGGTTTTCGCCCCGCAACGCTCGCGGGCTCGCACTCCCCCCTGGCTCGCAAGCTCCCCCGTCCCCCCTGAAGGGGGGACCTGTGTATGGCTGACCGCGATGACCTTGTTGGCCTCATCGACTCACCCGAAATCTTCCTTGCGCACGAAGATCCTGCTCTTCGACGGATGGCGATCACGGCGCTCGGCGCCGATTCGTGCAACGAGATGTTCGACACGGTCGTGACGCTACTCGGAGATGAGAGTGGCTCCGTTCGTGCGGCTGCTGCGGAGAGGCTGGGAGCGTGCGGCGAACGGGCTCTCGAGCATCTCGCCGAGGCTGCCGGGGACCCGCAGCCAAAGGTCCGAGAAGCCGTGGCAACCGCCTACGGGGAACTCTCGGATCCATCAGCCATCAACTGGCTCATCGACGTTGGCAACGAGGACACCGACCACACCGTCAGGGAGGCGGCGGTCGCCGCGCTCGGAGCCATCGGCAGCGATGCTTCCATCGACCCACTGCTCGCCTTCATCGCCGAGGGTCCACCCCAGGTACGCAGGCGAGCCATCGCAGCCATAACCGTCTTCGACGACCCCCGCGTCGAACCGGCCATCCGACGTGCAGCATTCGACCGAAACCCCGGCGTCCGCGAAGCAGCGGAGATGGTGGTGGGCAAACAGCTCAGCGCGTAATGCGCCTTCGGCACCCAAAGCCGGGAGCTGCAAAGCGACTCCTAAGGAGCGCCTTCGGCGCTCCCGCCCTCTTCCACCCATTCCGCCCCACCGGGCCAGTGTTCCTTCTTCCAAATGGGAACACGAGACTTGAGTTCGTCTATGACGTAGCGGCAAGCGTCGAAGCTGTCCTTGCGATGGGCGCTTGACACCGCGACGCACACGGCCGACTCACCGATGTCAAGAGAGCCAACACGATGCACGGCCGCGACCCTGAGAATCGGCCACATCGCACACGCTTCGTCAACGATGACCGAGATCCTGCGCACTGCGACGTCGCCGTATGCCTCATACTCGAGGTGGCTGACATTGTCACGCCCGGGTGAGTGGTTTCGCACCGTGCCGCTGAACACAACCGAGCTGCCCGCAGCCGGATCTGCAACGAATGATTCGAGCGCAGCAACATCGATCGGCTCGTCTGTGACATCGACCCAGACGGAATCGTGCGTTGCTAGAGGCCTTTCGTTCATACAATCACCCACATGGCAGAAGATACACCCGACGCAACCACATCTGATTCTCATACTCCCCTCACATCAGAGCGGAACGAAGACGACCGTGTTGGCGTTGGAGTTGGCATGGACCCCACAACAACTCCCAACAGGGACATCCCCGGAACCGCAGACGTCGAGCCGATACCAGAGGCATCTGAGCCGGCCGAAGCAACGTTCGACCCAACACGTCACCCCTCCGATCCACCATTCGTGCCGTTCGTGTATGACGATGCGGCCTCCGAACCGGACCCTGACGCTCGACCGGAGCCCGTCTCAGCTCGTATCAAGGAAATCCCTCAGAAGAAGGGCTCGAGCACCGCACTCTTCCTCGCCGGTGCAGTCGTAGCCGGAATCCTCGGCGCCCTGCTGACAGTCGGTGTGCTCGCGGCGACAGGCACATTCGACGAAGTTGCGGTCATCACAGCACCGCTGACGACGGACGCGAACGGTGAGCAGGCTGCCCAGCCGGTTGAGGTCCCACAAACGCAGATCATCAACAACCTCGGCGCAGCCGTGAACCCAACGGCCGTCGCGGCGAAGGCTGTCCCGTCGATCGTCACGGTGACCGTCGCGAATTCGTCGGTGGACGACGAATCTGCCGCGGTCCCCATCGGGTCAGGGTCTGGTGTTGTCATGTCAACAGAGGGCTACATCATCACCAACCATCACGTCGTCGAGGGCGGAGACGCCTTCGAGGTCGAGTTCGAAGACGGTCGAATCTACGAGGCGACGCTCATCGGAAGCGACGATCTCACCGACCTCGCAGTGCTTCAGATACAGGTATCCAGCCTCACGCCCATCGAATTCGGATCATTGGAGTCTCTCAACGTCGGCGATCCTGCAGTCGCAATCGGTAACCCACTCGGACAGGAGGGCGGATCTTCCGTGTCCGTCGGAATCATCTCCGCGTTCAACCGCACAGTCGAATTCGGAGATGAAACATCCCTGACCGGAATGATCCAAACGGACGCCGCAATCAACAGTGGCTCCTCGGGCGGAGCACTCCTCGATGCCGAAGGCAACCTCATCGGCATCACGAGCGCAATCGGGGTCTCCCAGGCAGGGCCGGAAGGCATCGGCTATGCGATCCCGATCGAGATGGTTGAACGCATCACTGCCGAGATCATCGAGACGGGCGACGTTGTGCACCCGTTCCTCGGCGTCACAGTACGGACATACTTCGATACGGCAGCGGACGGCGCAGTCTTCCCTGCCGGCGGTTTGATCGATGAGATCGAAGGAGCCGATTCCGCGGCGAGTCAGGCAGGCATGCAGGCTGGAGATGTGATCACATTGATCGGAGGCAAGACCATCAAGGATCGGATCGACCTGGTGCTTGCCGTACGTCTGTACCGTGTAGGTGACGAAGTCGAGTTCGTCGCCGAGAGAGAGGGCGAACCGATGACGTTCGTTGTCGTATTGGGACAACGACCCGCCGACCTTCAGGGCTGATACTCATGTACGGAATGGAAGACGAGGGGTTGTTCGAACAGCTCTTCAAAATGCTCCAATCCTCAGGTCCCGTCAATTGGAAGCTCGCTCGAGAGGTGACGAAGAGTCTCGCGGGCCAGCCACAGCCCATAGATCCCTCCGTTGCGGAGGAATACCGCGAACTTGCACATGTCGCAGAGGTGCGGATTTCATCTGTCGCCCAACTCCCCTCCCCGGAGCCGGGTGAGTTGAACCCGACGGATCGAGCCACATGGGCAGCAGAGAACCAGCAGTCGTTCCGTGTCCTGGTCGAACCGCTCGGCGACAAGCTCTCGAGCCTCACCGACATCGGCGGCATGCGCGGTATGGGCGACATGGGTGATATGGGCGCAATGCTCGCACCGCTCGGGCCTGCGCTCCTCGGGATGCAGGCAGGAACGATGGTCGGATTCATGGCGCATCGAGCCCTCGGCCAATTCGACACGGGTATCCCCGCCATGGACCACGACAGGCCATACGTGATCGTTCCGAACCTCGACGACTTCGCGATCGACCACGGCATCGACCATCGGCAGATCCGGTTCTGGGGCGCACTTCACGAGGTTGCGTTTCACCGGATCATGGCCGTTGAGTGGGTGCGAGGTCGATTCGTCGAACTCATCACAGCCTTCTACGACAATGTCGAAATCGACACATCTGATCTGCTTGGGAAGCTCACAGGACTGAGCGACCCGACGGAACTGCAGCACATGCTCGGAGAGGGGGAGGATCCAGCCGGCCTCATCCAGGCGACAGCAAACCCCGAGCGTCTAGCCGACGTACAGGCCTTCACGGCATTCATCGAGGGATACGCGGATCGCATCGTTCGTTTGGCCGGGGAAGATCTACTTCCGAACATTGAGCGTATCGAAGAGGCGTACAACACCCGCCGAACGGAACCCGATAAGACAGAGCAGTTCCTCCAGCAGTTCGCCGGCCTCGAGCTCGATCGCTGGCGCGCAACCGACGCCTCCCAATTCTGTGACGACGTCGTTGAGCGTTGGGGCGACGAGGCTCTCGCACGTATCTGGGAAGCCCCTGAGAACATGCCGACACTCTCAGAGCTGACGGATCCCATCGGCTGGAATGCCAGGGTGTTGCTGGACGAATCGGCGCTGTAGGCACACCGCGACACATCTCCTAACCGAGAACAGGAAGAAGAGAATCGGTCATCGGTCTTCGGGTGTCGGGATACACTCCCGATCCCCCAGTCAGGAGACCTCATGCCCCTCACGATCGGAACCACCGCCCCTGATTTCTCGCTCTTCGACCAGAGCAGGAATCCGGTCAACCTCGAGGATCTCAAGGATCGAAATGCCCTCGTCGTGTTCATCCCGTTCCCCTTCACAGGGCACTGTGACAATGAGGGATGCCAACTGCGTGACGGACTCGCCGACCTCGCCGACCTCGATGCAAGGGTTGTCGTGATCACGACCCATGCCGTCCCGACAAACGCCAGGTGGGCAACAGACAATGACTTCGAGTTCCCCGTTCTCGCCGACTACTGGCCCCACGGCGAGGTAGCGCAGGCGTATGAAGCGTTCAACGACATCACTGGCAGCGCCAACAGGGTCACCTACGTTCTCGACACCGAGGGCGTCATACGTGACGTGATCGCAACCGACTCCCTCGGAACCCCTCGCGAGTACGAGCTGTATGGCGAGGCGCTCTCGGCCATCGGCTGACGGACCCTGCAGCGTTCATCAGTTGCCGGCCGGAGCGCGGCGGGCAGCAACCGATAGCGGAGGCTCCCTCGACAGACGATCGGAGACACTCGGACTCGGTTATTCTTCGCTCGACCGACTCCCCGGAACGAATGGTGCTTGACCGCGCATGAATCCGCCCGAACTTCCCCCGGAGTCCTCGCCAATCGTCGAGCTGCCGAAACGCACCCTGCCACCCGCAGCGCGCGCCGTTCTCGTCGTCGTGCTCCTGTACATGTTTCTTGTGGGCGTCAAGCTGCTCGAGTCCGGTGTCAAAGGACTCGGCAGCGACACAGCGGGTGGCCTATTCGACGGGATCACGAATCCGCTTGCCGCCTTGTTCGTCGGAATCCTGGCCACGGTCCTCGTTCAGTCATCGTCGGTAACGACGGCAACCATTGTCGGGCTTGTTGCGGCTGGCCAACTTCCCATGGAGACCGCAGTGCCGATGATCATGGGAGCAAATATCGGAACGTCGGTCACGAACACGATCGTGTCGCTCGCCCACGCTCGCAAGAGTGATGAATTCCGTCTTGCATTCAGCGCGGCCACGATGCATGACTTCTTCAACCTGATTGCCGTCGCGGTACTGCTGCCGCTCGAGCTCGCAACCGGATTCCTGCAGAAGACCGCAACCTGGATTGCCGGCCTGCTCCCCGGTGGACAGGACGCAACGTTCAACTCGCCCATCAAGGGTGCCGTCAAGTGGGGCGCCCAGCAGATCCAGCGTCTCATCGAGCCCATGACCAGCTCGGAAACCGCCGCAGGCATCGCATTCATCGTCGTCGGAATCGCGATCATCTTCTTCGCTCTCACGTACATCACCAAGAACATGAAGGTCTTGATCGCGGCACGAATCGAGCGATCGGTGAACGCTGCTCTGGCCAAGAGCAGCCTCGTCGGCATTGCCGTCGGTGTTCTCGTGACGGTTGCCGTTCAATCGTCGAGTATCACCACGTCGATCCTCGTGCCGATTGTTGCGTCTGGCATGCTGCTGGTTCGCAACGCGTACCCGATCACGCTCGGCGCGAACATCGGAACTACGATCACCGCCCTCATTGCCGCCCTCGCGACCGGTTCGATCGACGGCATGACCATCGCACTGGTGCATCTGCTGTTCAACGTAGTGGCCATTCTCGTTGTCTACCCGTGGGGCAGGATCCGATACGTACCCGTCATCCTTGCGGAGAAGCTCGCTGGCATCGCAGTGACAAGGAAGTGGATCGCTGTGGCGTACACAACAATTATGTTCATCGTCGTTCCGATCGCGGGTATCTTGGTTCTTAGTTAGGAGCGAATCGTGGTAATGGAATTCTTCAGGGGCGGACCGAGCAACGAACTCGACGAGGTCGAGGCAAGCATCGTTGGGATGCTCCGTGACGGGAACGATGTGTTCACAGCCGCGACCGATGCCCTCTTCGGCGGCGGTAAGTCAAAGGCGACCAAACGAGAGGTTCGCACAACGGACAAGGGCATCAACGAGGCCCAGCAGGAAGTTCGGCGCTCGCTTTTGATCCACGCAGCTGTGAATGCGGACGAACTGCCCCTTGTGCTGCAGTACGCATCCGTCGTCAAGGATGCCGAACGCATCGGGGACTACTCAAAGAACCTCTACGACCTGGTGAAGTTCGGAGCCAACTTCGAGGGAGAGCCAGACGAGGAGGAACTCGAGAGTTACAGGGAGAAGGTGAGCCAACTCATCATCGATGCCGCTGATGTGTTCGAAGCGAGGGATGCAGACGCGGCCCAGCATCTGCTCAACAAGGCCGACGCCTTTCTCGACGAATACGACACCCAGGTGAAGGCAGCCTACGAGTGGACGGGCGAAACCTCAGACGCAGTTGCCAGAGCACTCTATTTCCGCTTCCTGAAACGAACGACTGCCCATGTGATGAATGTTCTCACGTCCCTCGTCCAACCCCTCGACCGTCTTGACTACTACGACGAAGTCAAGGAGGATCGCTGAAACGATCCTCCTTTCGAAGCTCACGGTTCCACTGACTGAGGACTGTGAACTGAAAGCTGTCTACTGTCCCCCATATGGACTTCTTACATAGTGAGCGCTCACAGCGCTATCAGAAACAGCTCCTCGCCTTCATGGATGAACACGTGTATCCCACTGAGGCCGCGATACACCAGCGCTACGTTGCAGACGGCGTAGATCCGGTCGAGGCACCGTCCGAGATGGCGGCACTCAAACAGGAGGCGAAGGAGCAGGGTCTATGGAACCTGTTCCTTCCCGACGACGAGTACGGGGTCGGGCTCTCAAACGTCGAGTACGCTCCGCTGGCCGAGATCATGGGTCATGTCATCGAACTGGCCCCCGAGGCGACGAACTGCTCCGCGCCCGACACAGGGAACATGGAAGTGCTCTACATGTTCGGCACGCCAGAGCAGAAGGAACGTTGGCTTGTTCCGCTGCTCGAGGGCGAGATCCGTTCGAACTTCGGAATGACAGAACCTGCTGTCGCGTCGTCAGATCCTCGCAATCTCGAAGCGACCGTGATCCGAGACGGAGACGACTACATCGTCTCAGGGACGAAATGGTGGTCAACGGGTGCAGTGTCGAAGGATTCGAAGGTCACGATATTCATGGGCGTCACCGACCCGGACGCCCCACCGAAGGAGCGGTACTCAATGATCCTCGTGCCGATGGATGCCGACGGTGTCGAAGTTGTACGGGATCTTCCCGTGTTCGGCTACAACCACAGGGGCGGGCATGCAGAGGTCGCGTACCACGACGTGCGTGTCCCCGCAACGAACATGATCGCCGGTCCGGGCCAGGGCTACATGATCGCTCAGGCTCGCCTCGGGCCGGGCCGAATCCACCACACAATGCGCGCCATTGGACAGGCGGAGCGTGCGCTCTCGATGATGATCGAACGGGCGAAATCCCGGA